>Ga0070741_10015122_pt1 | contig 13169 bp, 7 predicted proteins | sample Coa_R1_4_FD_66440 | JGI IMG/M metagenome (GOLD analysis project Ga0070741, IMG submission 66440) | Surface soil microbial communities from Centralia Pennsylvania, which are recovering from an underground coalmine fire - Coalmine... | ecosystem: Environmental > Terrestrial > Soil > Unclassified ...
TCCGATGCTTCTACGAGCGGCTTATGGCTTGATCAGGAGTTCGCGTCGCTGAGTCGCGTCGCTGTAGCGGTGGGACGCTCCAAGTAAACGAAAGATTCTTCATTCTGTCAAGACCCACAAGGGGTTGTAGTGCGACTGATATCGCCGTCGCTCTTACCACGTGCGTGTGACAGGCTAGGTCACAACCGCCATGAACCCTCCGGAACATAGCGCCCCCGTATAATCATTCGCCGAGGATTCAGCCGCCAATGACTGATGAGACCCTGCTGGCTTTAATCCAGCGCGGCCAGACAATTGCCGCGTTCCTTGTAGCAATCGGCGTTGCCGGAGAATTCGTGGGCGAGTTCGTATCTCGACCGATCCAGCACCGTCTTGATATGGCACGACAAAACGAAGTTGCGCAGCTGCAGCAAACAGTCGCCGCGACGAACGAACACACCGCCAAGATTGAATTAGATGCTGTCCAGCAACGTGAACGCGCCGCCAAGGCCGAACGCGATCTTCTAGAACTTCAGCAACAGCTCGCGCACAGACAACTGTCGACTGATGCGCGCAGCTCCTTAATCGCGTCGCTGAAGGCCGGTCCAAAAGGCAAGTTATCGCTCGTCGCGACGATCAGCGACAACGAGGCCGTTGATTTTGCTAACCAGATACTGACCGTATTGACCGAGGCGGGTTGGCAAGCTAGCGGTGGCGTCGGTCCTTTTTCTGGACGTGGGTTGGTGCTGGTTTCTCGATCGGCGACGCTGCCGGCCGAACTGACGCATCTAATCCACTGCTTTGGTTCGGTCGGCATCCCGATTGGGCATCAAGCCGATCCGAGCTATGGAGACGACACCTTTAGCTTGATGGTTCTCAGCAAGTGAAACGTCCAGCGCCAGAAACGCGTTATAGTGGGCAAAATTTCGACATCGAAAGGAATGCCCATGCCAGCGCAGCTTGATCGTATCGCGCGCGTTGCGCTCAAACAAGTTCTGTTCGGCGTGCGCTATGAACCGCACTATGGCGTCGTTGATTATCTCGGCACGATCCTCGACGAAGTTCTCCGTCGCAAGGGAACGCCGTTCGGACCTGAAACCTTTCCGAATACAACGGCCGAAGCGACAGAACATATCTTGATCAATCCGGGCACCAACGATTATTTGCGAATCAATCAGCAGGACACAATTCTGCAGATGGGAGTCGGGGATCGCAGTCTCTCGCGCATCTCAGAGCTCGCCGACGATTTCGAGACTTACGTGCTGGAAGCAATCGGAGAGACTGCCGGACTGTCGTCGATCGTGCGATACGGCATGGTCCTTCAACTAGAGGACGTGCGAACGCTATTCAAGACACCTCCTTCGGTGAGATATCTCGGAACCGATTTTCCTGACGCGAGATCGTTGTTTTTGCGCGTCAGTCGGCGGCTTCCGGCGGAGGAGGCCCTCATCAAAAAACGCGTTGAAGACTACCGGAACGTGATCTACATGATCCACGAGGCCGAATCCGGCGCCATCGGGATCGCGGTTGACTACCAGCACTATTTTTCTCCGGCCCTAGATACATCCGAGTGGAAGGAACGACCGTTTCACAAATTCGTTGAAAATGGCCTCGCATATTTCGAAGGCGAGTTTCGACGCTGGCTCGATCAGTTCTTTAAGGCTTCCGAGGTCGCGTAGGTGACGATTGCTCGAGGTGAACACGTCGGCAAGTCCCTCGCTGAGCGGCAGGATTACGTTCGGACAACAATCGCAAAGCAGCCCGCGCCGACGGTCGACGAGCAAACGATCTACGATGACTCAACGGCGACGTCACGCGTCGATGAAGCAAAGCCTCCAAGCAGACGCGCCGTCCGGTCGACGACCAAAAAGGTTCGCACGACCGCCTTCACAAAACTCTGGCGTGAGCGCGGACCAGAGATCGTTTTTTCGGTCATATTGATACCAGTTCTCCTTTGGATTGTGACGTTGCTGTTCGGTTTCAACCGCGAACTTGGGGAGACGAAGCAAAAAGTCGACTCCGTTAAAGAGTCGCAGCAACATTACGACCAAGAGCTAGATCGAAATCACCGCGAGATCGAGCGCCTGCGTGATCTGTTGGAACCGAAGACGAACAGCAGCCAGACGAAGCCGACAGAACCTGCGCGACGACGGTGAGGCCTGTCCCCGCGATTGTCCCTGACCCGGCGGCAACGGTCGTAATTCTCGCAACACTACGCGAATTCGTTGCCGACCCTAACGTCTAAACGTGTGCGACTTTCTGAAGAAATCAGGCCTTTCGGCGTTTGCGTTTGGACGGACTGAAAATCGTAGTGTCGACAGTTCGATTCTGTCCCTCGCCACCAACCTTCGCTCATAGTTCACGCGAGGTTGTCCGCCGTAGCTTCAGCGAAGGCGGACCACCCGACACCTAGCGACTGCCGCGCGTGCGGCGCATCGACCCCATCTTCGCTTTCGCCACCTGCTGATTCGAATGCTTCACGCCTCGCCGGCTGGGGACCGGCTTACGATGGCGCTTGCCCGGCGCGTGGACCGCGTCCACGGTCACGGGAGCAGCTGCCGACGCGGTTTTCTTCGCGGTCGACGGCGGTTTGCTTTCCGTTGATGGCAATTTCGGCAACTGTTTCAGCAGGTCGGACGCCGCATCGCGAATACGCGTCAGTTGATCGCGCATCTGCGCCTGTTCAAGCCACCCTTCGGTTTTCGCCTGCGCGGCTCCGACCAGCCAACCGAGTTGTTCCGCGAACGCCACCACGCGTTGTTCGATATCTCGTTGAGCCATTCCGCCTCCGGGCTTAGCTGTGCAAATGTCTCGCCGTCAATCCCGTCGCGCGAGCTCGGCCGATCAGCACGTCCACTCGATGCGTTCGGCCGTCATCGACAATGGGAATCTCACCGCCGGCGATGATGCGATCGTCGAGCCGTGTTTCGCGGATGCCGCGGCATTGCCCATCGGGATTCGAGACGGAGATGACGTAGACCGTCTGGCCGAGACGCCACGTGATTTCGTACTCCGGCCAGGACGCCGGAATGCAGGGATCCACGCTGAACGTCGCACCGCGTCGTTTCAGCCCGAGTATCGACTCGAGGCCGGCGCGATACAGCCAGGCGGCCGATCCGGTGTACCAACTCCATCCGCCGCGGCCGGCGTGTGGCGGTCGCGCATACACGTCCCCCGCGACTACGTACGGCTCGGTCTTGTATCGTTCGAGATCGGCCGTCGTGCGCGTGTGGTTGATCGGATTGAGCATGTGGAACAGCTCAGTCGCCTCGTCGCCGCATCCCGTGCGGGCGAGCGCCATCACGACCCAGACGGCGGCGTGTGTGTATTGACCGCCGTTCTCCCGAATCCCCGGTGGGTAGCCTTTGATGTACCCCGGTTCTTGTCGCGATCGATCGAAGGGGGCGGCAAGCAACAAGACGAGGCGCGAGGCGCGCGAGACGAGCGACGTGCGAACAGCGTCCATCGCGCGCTCGGCAAAGCGGCGCGGAACGGCGCCGGATAACACGGCCCACGATTGCGCGATCGAATCGATCCGGCACTCGTCGTTCTGCGCCGATCCGAGCGGCGTCCCATCGTCGTAATACCCGCGCCGATACCACTCGCCGTCCCACGCGGCTTCGAGGCGCGCGGCGAGTCGACGCGCGTCGGCGCGGTAGCGTGTGGCGCGCGTCCGATCCCTGCGCGTGTCGCACAACGACGCAAAATCGACCAGCACTCCGTGCAGGAAGAAGCCGAGCCAGGTGCTTTCGCCGCGGCCGGCGCTGCCGACGTGGTTCATCCCGTCGTTCCAGTCGCCGGTGCCGAAGAGCGGCAGGCCGTGCGTGCCAGCCGTCGCGCCGCGTTCGATCGCTCGAAGGCAATGCTCGAAGAGCGTTCCGCGTTCGGCCGACACCGACGGTAACCCGTACGCCTCGTGCTGTCCTTCGTCGAGCAACGGCGCCGTCAAGAAGGGGATCGATTCGTCGAGGACGGCGTGGTCACCGGTGACGCGGACGTATTCGGCGACGACGTGCGGCAGCCACAGCAGATCGTCGGAACAACGGCTGCGAAGTCCGCGCCCGGACGGCTCGTGCCACCAGTGCTGCACATCGCCTTCGACGAACTGGCGCGCCGCCGCGCGCAGCAGGTGTGCTCGCGCGAGGTCCGGCCGCGCGAACAACAACGCCATCACGTCTTGCAGTTGATCGCGGAAGCCGTAGGCGCCACCGGGCTGGTAGTAGCCGCCGCGTGTCCAGAGGCGACACGAAATCGTTTGATAGAGCAGCCAGCCGTTGAGCAGCGAATCGAACGAGTCGTCTGGCGTATGGACGCGGATCGTACCGAGCGTGTCGTGCCACGACGATTCGACGCGGGCGCGCGCGACTTCCGCGGCGGCGATCGTCCCATGTCGCGCAATCAACTGTCGTGCATCGTCGCGATCGGTGCCGGCACCCAACAGAAACACAAACGACCGGCGTTCGCCGGGCCGCAACACACACGCGACGTGCAGCGCCGCGCACGGATCGAGGCCAGCTCCCACGGCGCCGGACAACGTCCGCTGCGTCATCGCCTCCGCGTCCGACACGTCACGATTGCGACCGATGAACGACGTGCGATCCGCGGTCACCGACGCGGGCGCGACCGATGCCCACGAGAACGCGACTTGCCCCGCACAATCGGTGTTGTACGCGTTGGTGGCGAAGACCGCACCGGTCTCGCGGTCGACGCTGGTGACGACGTGCAGGTGTTCGCCGTCGCGAGGCGGACCGAGCGTCCACTCGTTGTACGCGAAGACGCTAAGCGCGCGCGGTGCCGCGCTTTGATTGGTGAGCGTCAACACCGAGAACTTGACCGGATCCGCGGCGTCGACGAACACGTCGAGCTCGTGACCGATACCGTCGACGAACCGAGAAAAACTCGTCCGTCCCGGCGCGTGGCGAACGACACATCGCTCTGTGTTCTCCGTCCGCGCTCGCGGCCCAGGCGTCGGCGTCCAGCAGCGGCCGGTGTCGTCGTCCCGGATGAACAGCGCTTCGCCAGTGGGATCAGCGATGGGATCGTTCGCGAACGGCGTCAGCCGATTCTCGCGGCTGTTGCCGCACCACGTGTGCGCCGCTCCTGACGCCGTGACGACGGTACCGAAGCGCGGGTTGGCGATGACATTCGCCCACGGCATTGGCGTTTCGTCCGCGCCGTCGAGCGTGATCGCGTACGTCCGGCCCCCGTCCTCGAAGCCGCCGCGGCCGTTGTCGAGCGTCGTGATCGGCGACGCCGTGGCGGCCGGCGCCACGGCGCGCCGTTCCGGCGATGACGTCTCGATGGTCGATCGCTGTGGCCGCGACGGTTCGGGGCGATCGAGATGTGTTCGGAGGTCACCGTCGGCGCCACGCAGCACGGCGCGTGCGACCGCTTCGAGCAACATGCGCTCCGCGCGCCCCATTCGATCGGCGCGCAGGAGATACGCGCCGCCAGGACGTTGCTGCCAGGTGCTCCACGGACCCTCCTGAAGCAGCGCAGTCAGTCGGGCATGAATCTCGTCGAGATAGCCGACCGGATACTCGTTGACGATGACGAGATCGGCAGTGAGCCCCTTGAGGCGCCAGTACTCCTGCGCGTGGAGGAGCTGGCGCACGAGCGGAATGTCCTCGTCGCCGGCGATCCGCACGAGCACGATCGGGAGGTCGCCCGATATCGCGTGCGGCCATAACCCCGATTGCCCGAGTTCGTTCGCGGCGATCGTGTCGGCGTCCGCGCGTAGCGAGCCGTCAGTGCCGAGAACGCGAGAGGCAAGCCGTTCGAACAGAATCGCCTGGTCCGCGGAAATACCAAGATGGCGAAGCCCGCTTTCGGCGTGCGTCGCCGCGAGCGCGTACGTCCGCGTCGCCGCGTTCGGATCGTGATACTTCCGAGCCAGCGCTTCGACGGTTTCGCGGTCCGGCGCCATTCCGGTCGCAAAACAGAGCCGCACCGTCGCACCGGGCGGCAACCGAACGCGCTGACGCAAACTGACGATGGGGTCGAGGACGACGCCGGTCGTGCCCGACAGCGGGCGGCCGTCCATCGCCGCTGGATGAATCGGCGTCCGGCCGCGACCGAGAAAGCGAGCGCGATCCGTTTCCCACTCGAGCGGGCCTTGTGGCCGGCCCTCGAGGCTCAACACGTGAAATGCCCACACCGATTCTTCGCGCGGGTCGCGCGGACGCCGATGGCACACCAGCGCCGCGTGATCGGGCAGGTATTCCGTCTCAACAAACAGCTTGCCGAACGCCGGATGCGCGAGATCGGCGGCCGCCGGCGCCAGCACGATTTCTGCGTAGCTGGTGACGTCGATCTCGCGAATGCGCGAGCCGTGGTTGCGGATCGTCACACGTCGCACCTCGACGTCGTCTTCCGTCGACACAGCGATATCGAGCCGGGTGGAGATGTCCTCGTCGCGACGCCGGAATGTCGCGCGGTCGGCGCCAAACGTGACGTTGTACTCGTCAGGCTCGCATAGTGACGGCTGAAATGTGGTCGACCAGACGCGGCCGCTGCGAACGTCGCGCAGGTAAATGAACTGACCGTCCGCGTCTCGCGTGGCGTCGCGGCGCCAACGCGTGACCGATAGTCCGTGCCACAGGCTCGTGCCCCCGCCCGCGTTCGTCACCGACGTGACATACCGGCCATTCGACAGAAACTGCGTGTGGGGGACCGACGTGTGCGCGGATCGGTAGCGGCGTGTGGGCGCCGAGGCGGCCGGGGTGGCCACGCGCATCTCGTCGAGTGGCCGCGGCTCGATCGGCGCGATACGGCGCGGCGTGCGCTCCTGCAGCAGGAGTTCCGTCGCCTGCACGCGCGGGTCCGCGTGGAAGCGATCGACCATGCCGTCGCCGCCCAGCGCGTTGGCCAGCGCGACGAGCGTCATCCCCTGATGATGTGCGAGATACACCGGCACGACGACGCCACCGACGGCCGCATCTTCTGAGCCGCGAGGCGTGTAGTCGATCGCGTCGAAGAAACCGAAGTCGCCTTCGAGGCCGGCCGCGGCAAGCCGATGCAAGTTTGCGGTGCCCGCTGTCGCATCGAGCATGATCGCCAGCGCGGTGGCATAAGGAGCGACGACGAGTTCGTCGCCGAGGCCGCGTTTGAGGCCGAGCCCCGGTATGCCGAACGCTTTGTATTGATACGTGCCGTGCCGATCGACGAGGTTGTACGCGGACTCCGAAATTCCCCACGGCACGCCGTGCTCGCGCGCGTAATCCTGCTGCCGTCGAACCGCAAGCCGGCACGAGTCGTCCAGCAGCGTGTCCGGGTACGTCCGCATGATCAGCAGCGGCATCAGGTACTCGAACAGCGTCGAACTCCAGGAGAGCAGCACGGGCGCGCCGCGGACGCTGGTCACCGGCCGCCCGAGGCGGAACCAGTGCGCTTCGGGCACGTCGCCCTTGGCGATCGCGATGAAGCTCGCGAGCCGCGCCTCGGACGCGAGGAGGTCGTAGTAGGACCCGTCGAGTCGACCCGGACCGTCGGCGTCTGCCAGCCGGTATCCGATCGAGAACAGGTGCCGCTTCGCATCGAAGAGAAACGCGAAGTTCATCGCATCGACGAGCCGATCGGCACGCTTGGCAAGGCCCGGCGCGCGGTCGCGAAGCCCGGCCGCGATCGTCAGGAGCGCGCCAGCGAGATTGCCGCTGTCGACCGTCGAGACGTAGGCGGGCAGCAGCGGTGCCAGCGTGTGGGTGTCGTACCAGTTCAGCAGATGGCCTTCGAACCGTTCCAGTTGTTCGACAGCCGTCAAGGTGTCGTCGACGCGCCGCACCATGTCGTCGACGTCGATCAGGCCGAGATCGTGCGCCGCGAGCGACGCGAGCAGGCTGAGGCCAATGTTCGTCGGCGAGGTGCGATGCGCGGTGAGGAGCTCTCCATTCGGCGAGACCTGCACGTTGTCCGGCGGCAGGAAGTGATCCTCACTGCCCACGAACGTATCGAAATACGCCCAGGTTTTTTGCGCGACGGTGCGGAGATATGCCGCGTCGGGCGTCGAGATCGTCAGTCGCGTCCGCGACCGCGGACGGCTGAGCGCGAACGCAATCCACGGCGCCGCGATCCAGAGGCCGACGAACACGGCTGCGGCGGTCCACGCGCCTGGATGCAGCGTCAAGATGAGGAGCAGACTCGCGAGGGCGATGATGGGGCTCGCGCTCATACGTGTCATGAACGTGCGCCAATCGAGTTGCCCCGTCCGCGCCGCCTGTGACGCGGCGGTTTCCCACTCGAGCAGCCGGTGGCGCGTCACGCCGAGACGGAGCAGGGTGATCGCGATCGCGTGCAGGCGCGCGTACGCGTCGTTGGCCAGGAAGGCGAGTTGCAGGATGAAACGGGCCGCCGCCGTCTCGAGGTCGGCGGCCGTCGGTCGCCCAACGATGACGAGGGGAAACGCCGCCGGGGCAATGGCGATTGCGGTCCAGAGCCATGGCGCGCCCGGCAGCACCGTCCAGCCGGCGATCAGCAGCAGGACGGTCGCCGGCGGCGAGAGGCTGCGTCGCAGGTTGTCGAGGATCTTCCATCGCGCGATGAGCGGCAGCCGATTTCTCGCCATTCCGCTGCGCGACGGCACATAGGGCAGCAGCCACCACAAGATCTGCCAGTCGCCGCGCACCCAGCGGTGCTGACGGCGCGCGTGCGCGAGCACGCTGGACGGATAATCGTCGACGACTTCGACGTCGGTGACGAGGCCGGTCCGCGCGTAGAGCCCTTCGAACAGGTCGTGCGAGAGGAGCGCATTCTCCGGTACGCGGCCATCGAGGGCCGCGACGAACGCATCGACGTCGTAGAGGCCCTTGCCGGTGAAGATCCCCTCGCCGAAGAGATCCTGATACACATCCGACACGGCCGTCGTATACGGATCGACGCCGGTGTGACCGGCGTACACGCGCGCGAACAACGATCCGGCGGCACTGCTCATCGTCACGCTGACGCGCGGTTGAAGGATGCCGTAGCCCGACGTCACGCGGCCGAGATCGGGATCGACGTGCGGCCGGTTCAACGGGTGCGCGATGATGCCGATCAGCCGCTTGGCGGCGTCGCGCGGCAATCGCGTGTCGGAATCGAGCGTCAGACAATAGCGGACAGTCGGGAGGACGTCGAGCGCACCGACTTGCGTGGAGAAACTCGTATCGGTCGCGCCGCGCAGCAGCCGATTGAACTCTTCGAGTTTTCCACGCTTGCGTTCCCATCCCATCCATGCGCGCTCGCTGGCGTTCCATTGCCGATCGCGATGAAAGAGGAAGAATCGATCGCCGCGATCGCCGCCGAGTCTGGCGTTGAGCGCTGTGACGCCGTCTCGCGCGCGCTCGAGAATCGCCTCGTCGGTCGGCGCATCGGCGGCGGTGGTGTCGGCAAAATCACTCAGGATCGCGAAATGAATCGCTGGATCGAGGTTGCCGAGCGCGAGCACCTCGAGATGTTCGAGCAGCGCATCAACGCTCGTCGTGCTCGTCAGCATGGTCGGGACGACGACGATCGTTCGAGCGGACTCCGGCACGCCGCCGACGAAGTCGAGACGCGGGAGGCGTTGCGGTGCGAGCACATGGGCGACGATGTACTGGACCATGGCGATGGCGAGGTCGGTGGCGGTGAGCGCCACCAGAAGCGCCACGGCCAGACGCATGCCGGTCGTGGCGCCGGCGCCGCGCGCGTAGTTGTCGACCAGGATCACCGCCGATCCCGCGATCGCGGCGATCGAGCCGAGGTACGTCGTCGACGCGTGGCGTTGGACGGCGTGCCGCAGCCGCATCGCGAGCGGAGGGCGATAGGCGAGATCCGCTTCGAGATCGACACGGCCGCGGTCGACGAGGTGATATCCGACATGCGCCGCACGCTCGGTCGTGGATCCAGCCACCGCCGCCTCGCGCGCCGTCTCGAGCGCTTTTCGCGCGACGCGCACCTGCTGTTCGCCGCTCGCCGGTGCGAGCGCCTCGACGGCGTGCCGCTGGGCGTCACGGCTCGCGAAGTCCATCCGTGCGTACACCGCGGCGGGATCGCGGCGCAGCACCTGTTCGACGAGGCTGACGCTCTCGACGAATTCCTGCCAGTCGAGCGTCGCGCACAGGCGAAGGCTCGTGATCGCGTTGGCCATGGACGCCTGCGCGACGCCCTGACGCTGATGCTCGCCGCGGATCGTCTCCTCCGCAGAGAGTCGACGCGCCGCAAGGTCGGAGTCCACAGCCGTACGCACCGCGGCGAGGCGCAGTCCATATTCCCGAACGCGATGAAGAATCTGCACGGTGAAGGCGGGGTGCGAGTCCGACGGAAGCTCGCTCGGTCCGGTCGCGCGATCGGCCGCGGTGATGAACACGTCGGCCGCATCACGCGCGCCCCGCGCCAGCATCAATTCATCGGCGAGCCGGCGCAGGTTCTCGACGAGCGCCAGCTTCAGCATGCTCGGCCATGCCCACAATTCGCCCAGCGTCAGCGGCGCCACACGCTGGTAACTGGTCAGAAACCTGATCAACTGCTGGCGATCGAGACGGCTGTCGCTGTGCCGAATCAGCTCGATGGCGATCGCGTAGATGCGCGCGTGCCCGGCGTGCTCGCGCGAGGCGAGCGCCGGCAGACTGCGCGAGTACGTGCGCGGCAGATTGCGGCGGATGTCGGAGATCTCGGCCGCGATGAGATAGAAGTTATCGAGCAGCCAGTCTGCGGCTGATACGACGAAGTGTCCGCGGCGGACGTCGTCAGCGAGCGCGCGGTACGCGGCGCGCAGGACGCGGGCATTGTCCTCGAATCGCGGAAACGTGTCGCTGGGACGCCGCCGGGGATCCGGATCGACCGTGAAGCGTGCGGCCAGCGCAAGCGCGCGTTCTTCGAGCCCCTCGATGCTCAGGAGCTCGTCTCGCAGCGGTTTCTCTACGGGCGAGGCGCGACGGAACGACCGCCACGTCACCAGGCGCGTTCGAGCGTCGCGGTACGCTGCACGAGAAATTGGTCCACGGGCCCTCCAACGACGTGCTTGGCTTTGGTGAGGGCGGGCGACCGGATGTGGCCCCGGGACTCAGGAAAGCGTGGTGAGGCATCAAGTATACGCCCTGCGGTGCGGCCACTGCTGTATAGTGGATCCCGTAGTTCCGCACTGAGCCCGCCAGCGTTCGAGCAGTGCCCCCCTCGCGGGTGCGCGCCGACAGGCCCACTTCGGCCGTCATCCATCACCGCGACAATCGATCCGAGGGAGGGTCGACATCAATGCTCAAGAACATCGTTACGTCACGTTTGATCATCGGCGTCTGGCTCGCCGTCATCGCCACAATCGTCGTCGTCAGCCGCGCGATGGACGCGTCGCTGTCCACATCCGCGCTTCTTTTCGGACTCGGCGTCGCGCCGGGCGTCGTGACGGCGTTGCTCGCGCGCGGCGAGGCGCCGCCGACGGTCGCCGAAATCCTTTACGCCGCCGGAGCGAAGGGCGGCCGATCATGATCCGATCCTGCGCCATCGGCGTCACGGCGGTCGGATTGATCGTGGCGGCCACCGTGGCCGACGCCCAGTCGCCGGCGCGTTACCGCGACTTCCAGCTTGGCGGCGACATCGCGTCGGTCACCGCGCTGACGGGCGCTGTCGCATCGGACGCAAAGACGATCCACACACGTCCTGCACTGCTGCAGGACCTGGAATGGAGGCGGCCGTACGCGTTCAACAACGCGGAGGTCGATCCAGTCGAACAAATCGCGTTCAGCTTCTACAACAATCAGCTCTTCCGCCTCCTGATCGATTACGACCGAAGCCGGACCGAAGGCATGACGGACGGCGACATGATCGACGCGCTGTCGACGATGTACGGCGCGGCAAAAGCACCGGTCAAGACGGCGCGCGCGCCGATCGGGACGCTGGACGAAGAATCGGGAACGCGCGTGGCCACATGGGGCGGCGCCGACTTCAGCGCCGTGCTGTACCGCTCGTCGTATGCGTCAGGATTCCGGCTGATCGTGACGTCGGTGAAACTGAGCGCGCTGGCGCGCACGGCAACAGCGCAGGCGCTGCGCCTCGACGAGCGCGACGCGCCGCTGCGGGAACGTGCTCGGCAGAAGAAAGAAGCTGACGACGAACGGGTCGCGAAAGAAAAGGCGCGTCAGGCGAACAAAGCGGTCTTCAAGCCGTAACGACCGATCGTCGACGTCAGCGGACGTCGACGACAGCAACGACCGCCGCCTTCACGACAACATCCGCAGATGGCTCGACGTCGATGACGCGGGTGCCAGGCGCGGGCGGCGGCGTCGACGCGAATTCGTCGACGAGGCGCGCTCGACGCTGTTGCACTTCGACGAAGCGCGCGTACTCAACAACCGTTGCCGCCATAGAGACCTCCCTGGAATCTGGATCCACTATACGCGCTTATTCGATCCAGTGCCGCGCGTCTTTGCTACGGGCGGAGGCCGCGGTCTTTCAGGCGAACGAGCTCGTCGGGATCGGACGTCGTGAATCCACGTGCGCGGGCGTGGTTGACGAATCCGGGCGTCACGCCGTGGTCGCGCATCCGGATGATTTGGGCAAGCGTCGCGTCCTTCGCGATGGCTTTCATGTCCTGCAGGTATTCCGTCGTGACGCCGTGGTCGCGGGCGCGGACGACGTCCTCGAGCGGGAGTGACTTGTAGCCGTTGTTACCGAGTTCGGTCACGTACGCGGCGTTGACGCCATGGTCTTTCGCGCGGACGAGGTCCTCGATCGCCGCGGTCGAGAAGCCCGCCTTGCGCATCTCCTGCACGTACTGCTGCGTGACGCCGTGATCCTTCGTGCGGATGAACTCTTCGAGCGTCGCCGCTTTGAACCCTTCCGCCTTCATCGACTTGATGTAATCGAGCGTCACGCCGTGATTGCGCGAACGCGTCACGAGATCGAGCGGCAGATCCGTGAAACCCTCAGACTTCAGGGCATTGATGTACTTCGGCCCGACGTCCTGGACCGCCATCTGGAACCGCTTCCACAGCGGGAGCTCGTCGTTGTACCCGAGGCGCTTCATCTCGTCCGCGAACTGCGCGCGCGGCGCGAACGCGAAGAGGCCGGCGCCGCGACCATCGCGGAAGGCGCCGTCAAACGTCAGCGTGCCCGCCTCGCGGCGCAAATCGAAGCGGACCGTTGCCGCCGTCAGCGAATCTTCGTTGCCGGGCAGGCCGGACATCTCGTCGACCGGGAAGCTCTGGCCCATGCTCCAGTCGCCTCGCCAATCGCTGTTGTTGTTG
>Ga0070741_10015123_pt1 | contig 13169 bp, 11 predicted proteins | sample Coa_R1_4_FD_66440 | JGI IMG/M metagenome (GOLD analysis project Ga0070741, IMG submission 66440) | Surface soil microbial communities from Centralia Pennsylvania, which are recovering from an underground coalmine fire - Coalmine... | ecosystem: Environmental > Terrestrial > Soil > Unclassified ...
GTCTCACCCTTGATCCGCACCAGCGTCCACATCCCCTTCAGCTTGAAGCCTTTCAATTCGAACAGCAGCTTCCCCGCCTTCACGCCTTCGCGCGGATCGCCCATTGGCCGCCACAGCCCGCGGTCCCAGACGATCATCGGGCCCGCGCCGTACTCGCGCTCCGGGATCACGCCTTCGAAGTCCGCGTACTCGACCGGGTGATCCTCGGTCTGCATCGCGAGCCGCTTCTCGGCCGGATCCGGATGCGGCCCCTTCGGCACCGCCCACGACTTCAGGACGCCGTCCCACTCCAGGCGCAGGTCGTAGTGCATGCGGGTAGCGCTGTGTTTTTGCACGACAAAAACGCCCGGCCGCGCGGCGCCCGAACCCATCGGCTCCGGGGTGCGATCGGGCGAGCGCTTGCGGCGGTATTCGTCCAGCAACTTGGACATTTCGCCGCGCACGTTATCATCCGCGTTCCATGAGACCACTCGCGTCGGGGACCATCTCCTTCGGCCTCGTCTCCATCCCGGTGAAGCTCTTCTCAGCGACGGAAGCGTCGGCGGCCATCTCCTTCAACCTGCTCCACGGCAAGTGCGGGGGGCGCGTCAAGCAGCAGTACATCTGCCCCCGCGAGGACAACATCGTGGTCCCGCGCGAGGAGATGGTGAAGGGCTACGAGTTCGCGAAGGACCGCTACGTCACCTTCACGCCCGACGAGCTGAAGTCGCTGGAGGAGAAGGCGACGCAGCAGATCGAGATCGCCGAGTTCGTGCCCAGCGACAAGATCGACCCGATGTACTTCGACAAGCCGTACTATCTCGGCCCGGAGAAGGGCGCCGACCGCGCCTACCGGCTCCTGGCCGAGGCGATGCGGAAGAGCGGCAGGACGGCGCTGGCGCGCTATGCCGCGCGCGGCAAGCAGTACCTGGTGCAGATCCGGCCGCTGCCCGAGGGCGGGCTGGTGATGCAGACCCTGATGTACGCCGACGAGATCCGGCCCTTCTCCGAAGTGGGGATCGAGCCCGCCGAAGTGAAGCCACAGGAACTGGCGCTGGCGGAGCAGATCATCCAGCAGATCTCCACCGACGAGTTCAAGCCCGAGAAGTACGCGGACGACGTGCGCGCGCGGATCCAGGAGCAGATCCAGCGCAAGGTCGAGGGGCAGGAGATCCAGGTCGAGGAGCCCGCCGCGCCGCAGACGCAGATCATCGATCTGATGGATGCGCTCAAGGCGTCGCTCGCGGCGAAGGGACTGGCGCCGGCGCGGGAAAGCGCAGCGGCCGCGCCCGCTGCGGCAGAAGAGCGCAAGCCGGCCAGGCGCGCCCAGCGCGAGCCCAAGGCGGAGAAGAAGGCGTCTTCCCGGAAGTAGCCCGCCGTGCGATCTTCGCCCGCGATGGGCGGCTACGGAGCGCGCGAGGTGGCGAAGATGCTCGGCCTCTCCGTCGCGCAGGTCCGCTCCTACGTGCGCGCCGGCTTCCTCGAGCCGGCGCGGGGAGCGCGCGGCGAGATGCGGTTCTCCTTCCACGACCTGGTGCTCCTCCGCACCGCGAAGGGGCTCGTCTCGGCGCGGATCGCTCCCCGCCGGGTGCGCTCCGCGCTTCGCAAGCTGAAGGAGCAGCTTCCGGACGGGCGGCCGCTCCGCGGCGTGCACATCCGGGCCGAGGGCGACCGCATCGTGGTCGCCGACGATCGCGCGTCGTGGAGCCCCGAGTCCGGACAGATCCTCTTCGACTTCGGCACCCGGGAGCTGGCGCGGAAGGTGGCGCCGCTGCAGCTTCGGGCGCGGGGCGGCGACGCCTCGGACTGGTACGAGCGCGCCTGCGATCTGGAGGAGTCCGCGCCGAACGAGGCGCGCGATGCCTACCGGCGCGCGCTCGAGCTCGATCCGGAGCATGCCGACGCCTGGGTCAATCTCGGCAGGCTGCTGCACGAAGCGGGCGATGCGCGGGCGGCGGCGCAGCATTACCGGAGGGCGATCGAGCTCCAGCCCGACAACGTCATCGCGCTCTTCAACCTCGGCGTCGCCCTGGAAGACCTCCGCATGCCCGAGGAGGCGATCCTCGCCTACCGGACCGCGCTCGCAGCGGACGCGGGCTGCGCCGACGCGCATTACAACCTCGCCCAGCTCTACGAGGGGCGAGGCAATGCCACCGCCGCGCTCCGACACCTGCGCACCTACCGCAAGCTGGTGCAGGCGTGACCGTCCACGTCGGAACCAGCGGCTACCAGTACGAGGCGTGGAAGGGAAGCTTCTATCCGGAGGACCTCTCCGCGAAGAAGATGCTCGCGTACTACGCGGAGCGCTTCGACACCGTCGAGATCAATTACTCGTTCTATCGAAGGCCGACCGCGAAGATCCTCGACGGCTGGGCAGCGCAGGTCCCCGAGCGGTTCCGGTTCGCGCTCAAGGCCTGGCAGCGGATCACGCACCAGAAACGGCTGCGGGACTGCGCGGAGCTGGTCACCTCGTTCGCCGACGTGGCGCGCGCGCTCGGGCCCCGGCTCGCGCCGATCCTCTACCAGGTCCCGCCGAATCTGAAAGCCGACCTGCCGCTCTTGCGCGACTTCCTCCACCAGCTCCCGCGCGACCTGCGCGCGGCGTTCGAGTTCCGTCATCAGAGCTGGTTCTGCGATGAGACCTTTGCCGCCCTGCGCAACGCCGGAGCTGCGCTCTGCGTGGCGGAGAGCGACGAGCTCGTCACTCCCGCGGTGCGCACGGCGGAGTTCGGATACCTCCGCCTGCGCCGCCTCGATTACGACGCCGCGGCGCTGTCGAAGTGGGCGGAGTTCGTCCGGACCCATGCGGGCGACGTCTTCGTGTACTTCAAGCACGAGGACGAAGCGCGCGGGCCGACGTTCGCCAGGCAGTTTCTCCTCGCGCTCCGGTAACCTGCGGCCGGCGCCGCTTGGTCTCCCTGCAGGGCAGAGGCGACCGCACCCACCCACCGGGTGGCACCCCGCACTGCTTCCCCTCTGGTGCGCGCCTGAAGGCGCATTGACGGCCGGCGCCGCCGCCGGAAGGATCATCGCATCCGGCGCCGCCGCGCGCTGCGGATCCCGCCCATCGCCGTATGCAGCAGGCTCCATCTCGTGGAGAAGTCATGATCGCCAGCGCTGGTTCGAGGCTCTCCGCGCTTCTGCTGCTGGCCGTCGCCGGATGCCAGGGTGGCGCGCCGGCGATCACGGCGCAGACCGCGGCGACTCACAAGTTCCCCATCGTGAGCGGTCCGCACGCCGTGGAGTGCAACACCTGCCATGGCCAGTTCGATTCGTTCCAGCAGTTCACCTGCCTCAACTGCCACGGACACGAGCAGCCGCTCACCGACATGCTGCACGCCGGACTGGCGAATCGCGCCTCGGTCGCGGATGCGGGCGTCGCGTATGCCTACGACGGCGCGTCTTGCCTGCAGTGCCACGCCACGGGGACGAGGGTCCCCTACGATCACTTCGGGATCACCGTGAGCTGCGGCTCGTGCCACGACACCGGCGCGCCGTTCGCCGCCCTGCCCACCGGCGGCATCGGGATGGACGGCGGAGCGTTCACGCACCCGCCGAGAAACGGGAACGACTGCCGCGCCTGTCACCTGACGACGAGCTGGCTCGGCGCCGGACTCGCGCCTGCCGGTCTCGCATATGACCCGGCGCAGGACGTCACGGTGAATGCGCTCGTCCCTTCGTATGCAGGGACCTCGATCTCCGGCCTGAGCCCCCAGATCGAGACGCTGCACCTGGCGATGAACCACCAGACGACGGAGCTGACGCCGTCGACCCTGGGCAACTGCGCCGGCTGTCACGAGAATGCCGGCTCGGGGGAGTACTTCCCCGGCTCGCTTCACTCCTCCCTGGCGAACAGCGTGCCGGCGATCGCGCAGCCGACCCAGTGCATCGACTGCCATTCGGGTGCGATGCCGCTCGGGTTCGTCGGGCCCACCGCCACCAATCCGCCGCGGACGCCGGCGTCCGGGGAGATGAAGCATGACGCCGTCCTCTGGAACGTCGCGGCTCCCACGCGCACCACCGCCCTGCCGTACGACTGCGCCGTCTGCCACCAGAGTCCGTCGCAGGCGCTCGCGGCGACGTGGGCCACCGACCAGACGGGCCTGACCCCGGCCCTGTTCCACCCCTCGTTGACGCGCGCCGGCCTGCCGCAACCGGCCTCGTGCCTCGACTGCCACGCGAATTCGCGTCCCGACGCGCTGCTCACCTCCGCCAATGCGGCCATGCCCGCGAACCTCCAGTTCGATCACGGCGCCGGGCCGGCGCTCGACGACTGCGTCTCGTGCCACACGGGCGGCTCCGCGACCCAGTGGGTGTCCTGGTCGCAGGGGCAATTCCATCTCCCGGGCAGCGCCACCCCGTCCACCTGCCTGCCCTGTCACGCCGGTGAACGGCCGACCACGACGGCGGGCTGGGTGAGCACGACGTACCAGGGCTCGCCGTTCGACTACACCACCAACTCCTCTGGAATCACTCACGGCAACGGCCAGGACTGCGCTCTCTGTCACGCGAATCCGGGTTCCGGCGCGTGGGGCGGAACGCAGAACTGGGCGCGCGGATCCTTCACGCACGGGCCCTCGACGGTCTCGGGCACCACCTGCGTCGCCTGCCACACCACCCAGCGGCCCGCCACCGTGATCTCCGGATTCGATCACTCGGTGAACGGCACCGGCGATTGCCTCGGCTGCCACCAGGCGACGGTGCTCGCGGGCACGTACGTCCGGTACGACCCGGTGCCAGGCGGCGACTGGAAAGGCGGCGTCGGCTATCCCGGCTCGTCGCTGGTCGGCTCTCCGAAGCAGTTCATCACGGTGACGGAAAGCACCCTGACCCGGTCCGGGACCCTGGTCACCGGCATGACGTCGATCTCGGCGACGCTCTACAACATGATGCTGCACGATTCCGCCGCCGTCCCCGCGGCGCTGAACGCCGGTCCGACCGCGAGCCCGGACTACAGCAAGTGCTGGCACTGCCACACGAACACCGCGGGCACCGTCACCTCCTACGCCGAAGGCAAGTTCCACGCCTCGCTGAGCAACTACTCCGCGACGCCGGGCGGGACGATCTCGCCGTTCCCCCAGCCGACCAGCCAGTGCGCCGACTGCCACTCGCAGATGCGTCCGTCGGGGATCGTGATGAAGTCGGGTTCCGATCTGCAGCCGATGGATCACGGCTCGATGTTCGTCGGCGGGGCGAGCGCCGCGGCGATGGACTGCTCGTCGTGCCATCACAACCCGGGGGTCACCTGGGCCGATGGCGCTCCGGCGCAGGCGCCCGTCTTTCACGGAAACATCGGCGCCGCGGTTCCCCAGGACTGCACCGGCTGCCACTACCCGCTGATGGCCGACGCGCCGAACGCCGACCTCGCGAGCGGAACGACCTACGCCATGCGCCACCGATCCGGGCAGCTCCCCTTCCAGGGCTGCGACGCGTGCCATGCGAGCGCGCTCTCGAAGGCGAAGACCACGCCGATCGCTGCCACCCTCTGGCAAGGAGGCAGGCTCCACGCGGCGCTCGCGTCGCAGCCGCGCGCGTGCCTGGACTGCCACGCAGCGTCTGCGCCCGCGGCGAACGCCTCCACCCAGAGCACGGTCGCGTATACGCTCGCGATGGGCGCGACGAGCACGAACCAGGCGCAATGGATGAACCATGGCTCCGCCTCCGCGGCGGGCAAGGATTGCGTGGTCTGCCACGCCGCCGACGCGAAGCCGTCCGGGAGCGCATGGAGCAAGGGGGACTCGTTCCATGCGGCGGTCTCCGCGCCCGCCACCTGCAAGGAGTGCCACGGTCTCACGAACGGCGGCGGCTCGGTGGCGGGGACGAAGAACAACCTGCCCGCAGGCCTGACGAGCTCGACGGTCGTGACGAGCGTCGACGCCACCACCGGCGTTCCCGCGGGAACGCGCGATCAGATCGCGCACACCGACGTGAACGTCTCCGGGCGCGACTGCAATTTCTGCCACACGCAGGCCGGCGTCTCCGCGGCGGCCGGAGTGCAGGGACAGGAGTGGGCGCAGGCGAAGTTCCATCCGAACTTCACCTCCGCGAACCCGCTGGTGATGAACGGCACGACGGGGCGATGCAGCACCTGTCACCTGAACGTGAAGCCGGGCGCGGGATTCACTGCGTTCGACCACAGCTCCTTCTCCGCCGCCTCCGGGACGCCGGACTGCAGCTCGTGTCACTCGTGGCCGGGCACCGGGACCGCCGCGAGCCCGAACTGGCTGGGCGCGGGCGCGTCGCCGCAGTACATCGCGGTCGGCGGGTTCACCATCCCGCAGCCTCCGGCGACGACCGTGACCACGCAGCTCGGCATCAACAACCTTCCCCATCCCGCGGTCGGCACCGGCGTGCTCTGCCTGTCGTGTCACACGAACGCGGCCGGGGGAAAGTCCGCGATCGGGTACGATCACCTCTCGGCGCTGATCAACACCAATTGCGGCTCCTGTCACGAAGCCGGCACCAATCTCATCGGCACGGTGTGGAACGGAGCAACTTCGGAATCCGCGGGCGCGGGCGACTCGCGGCCGTGGACGTTGCCGAGCGTGGTCGCCCACTACCAGAGCAACACCTTGACGGTGAAGTATCCCAAGCACTTCTATCCGGTGGACTGCAACCAGTGCCATGTCGTGCCTTCGGCGACGGGAGCCGTGACGACGGGCACCGCGTACCAGTCGGCCTGGGTGTTCCCGCACACGAAGAGCAAGATGACCAATCCGTCGACGTGCGTGATGTGCCACACGAACGGGATTCCGAACTAGCTCGGCGTCCCCTGCCGCCCGGTGTGGTGACGGCTAGCCCCACGGCAGCGCGCGGACTGCCGCGGCGCTGCGGGACAGCCGGCGCGACCCCGCGCCGATGCGGGGCATTCCCCTGCCCATCGGTTCGCGCTATCGATCCCTTCATGGACGCGAACGACGCGCGCAGCGGCGGCTTGCTCCGATGGCAGTGGTCGCTCTACCGCGACGGCCACCGCGATCGCCGCAATCTCGCCATCCACGCGGCCACCGTCCCGCTCTTCCTCGCCGGGACGTGCGCGGTCGTCGCCGCGCCGCTCGCGGGAGCCGGCGTGGCGGTCGCGGGCGCAGCGGCGATGCTCCTCACCGTCGCCGCCCAGGGCCGCGGCCACGCCGGTGAGGTTGCGCGCCCGGTCCGGTTCCGCGGGCCCGGCGATTTCGCCGCCCGCTTCTTCGTCGAACAGTGGGTGACCTTCCCCCGCTTCGTGCTGAGCGGCGGATTCGCAAGGGCGTGGCGGCAGGCATGAGCGATCCCTGCGCGCGAGCCCGTCCGGCCCGGGAATTTCTGCCGTTCACCTCGGCCTGACGCAGCGCGACGCCGCCGGGGCGCTTCGCAACCGATCGATGACAATTCGCTTGCGAGATCCCTCGACCTCCCTGTTAGGGTGATCGGCGTCGTCGAGCCCACGCACTCAGCAGGCTTGGCACCCCGCTGACGCCTGACTTCTGCCCGGAGTCCCCGCATGAGAACGATCGTCTTCCTCTGCGCCGCCGCTCTCGCCGTCGCGCCCCGCCCGGCCGCTGCCGCCGAAGTCGCCAAGGACACCGGCCAGCTGCTCACCGCTCCTCCGGGCGTGACGCTCGTGCATCGCATGCCGGCCGCGGACTTCAAGCCGAACATGGCGTACCAGTGGCTGGACGTCCTCCTCACCGCATCGGGGCGCGACGCCGAGATGTACAAGCCGCGGCCCACCGTGCTCTCGCGGACCATGGCGATCGTGCTGACGTCGGTGTACGACGCCTGGGCCGCTTACGACGCAGTCGCTGTCGGCACGCGGCTCGGCGGCAGCCTGCGGCGGCCTGCGGCCGAGCGCACGCTGGCCAACAAGGAGAAGGCGATCTCCTACGCCGCGTACCGCTCGCTGCTCTTCGTGTATCCCGACGAGAACGAGTTCATCCGCGACGAGATGCGGAAGTAGGGCTTCGACCCCGACGACGGCTCTACCGATCCCGCGACCCCTCAGGGTGTCGGCAACCTCGCCGCGAACGCCGTGATCGAGTACCGCAAGCACGACGGCGCAAACCAGCTGGGTGACGAGCCAGGAGGCAGCGGGAAGCCGTACTCCGACTACACGGGCTACAAGCCGAGGAACAAGCCGGACGAGATCGTGGACCCGACGCTCTGGATGCCGATTCCCTTCTCGGATGGAAAGGGAGGCACCGTCTCGCCGGGGTTCCTCTCGCCGAACTGGGGCAAGGTGAAGCCGTTCGCGCTCGAGCGCTCCGACATGTTCCGTCCTCCCCCGCCCCCGAGGTGGGGCTCCGACACGCTCAATCGGGACATCGAGGAGGTGGTGGAGGTCCAGAGCACGCTGACCCTGGAGCAGAAGACGATCGTGGAGTTCATGCGCGAAGGCCCGCATTCCACCGGGCAGTCGGGCCACTGGCTGCAGCTCGCGCAGGACGTGTCGCGGCGGGACAACCACGGGATCGACGAGGACGCGAAGATGTTCTTCGCGGTGGGCAACGCGGTGATGGATGCGTTCATCGCCTGCTGGGAAGGAAAGCGCTACTACGACACCAGCCGTCCGTACTGGTGGGCGCGCCTCTACTACAAGGACAAGAAGGTCCACGCCTGGGCCGGAGCGGGCAAGGGCGTGGTGACGACGGCGGGCAAGAACTGGCGGCCCTACTCACCCGACATCTTCCTCACCCCGCCGTTCCCCGGATACATCTCGGGCCACGCCACCGCCAGCGGCGCGGCGTCCCGCACCCTGGAGCTCTTCACCGGCAGCGACCGGTTCGGTTCCACGGCCTTCCAGTCCGCGGGCTACATGACCGAGCCCGACGCTTCCACCGCGCAGATGCAGGCCGTCGAAGGCCGGCCGGCGAAGGAAGTCCCCAAGTCGAAGGAGATCCGGCTGTCGATGCCGACCTTCACCGCCACTGCCGAGATGGCGGCGATGTCCAGGCTCTGGGGCGGCTATCACATCCGCACCGACAACGAGGAGGGCCTGATCCTCGGGCGCAAGATCGCCATGTACAGCTGGCCGAAGTACAGGGCGCTGTTCGACGGCACTGCGCATTCGGAGGCGTCGATCCCCGTGAACGCTTCCTCCGTCGGAAAGCCCTGAGCTCGTCTGGATCGCAATTGGACGCTGCGATCCCTGCGACTGGTTCCAGCGGAGAGCCCCGCATCCTCGAGTGGATCTTGCGGGTCGGGGCCTTCCTCTGCTTCGTCGGGCACGGCGCGTTCGGCATCCTCACCAAGCAGGCGTGGCTCCCCTATTTCGCGGTGGGCGGGATCGGACCCCGCACGGCGTACGAACTGATGCCGATCGTCGGCGCCGTGGACATCGCGATGGGTTGCATCATGCTCATCCGGCCGCTTCCGATCGCGGCCTGCTGGATGACGGTCTGGGCGATCTGGACGGCGATGCTACGGCCGCTCTCGGGCGAGCCCTTGTGGGAGATGGTCGAGCGCGCGGGCAACTACGGCATTCCGGCGGTCTTCGTCCTTCTCATGCTGCGGCCCCGGACGCCGCGCGACCTCCTGCGCACCCTCCGCCTCCGGCCGCTGACGCCGGAGATCTTGACCGCGGCACGACGTCTGCTGACGGCAGTCGTCACCCTGCTGCTGCTCGGGCATGGAGCGCTCGGCGCTCTGGGAAAGCCGGGGCTCGCCGCCAACTACGCTTCGGTGCTCCCGGGGACCGCCGCGACGCTGCTCACGCCATACATCGGGTGGGTGGAGATCGCCATGGGGGCGGCGGTGGCGTTCTGGCAAGACCCGCTGGCGCTGGTGGCGATCGCCGGGTGGAAGATCGCCACCGAGGCTCTGTTCATCACCGCCGGAGCGCCGATCTGGGAGCTCGTCGAGCGCGGCGGCAGCTACGCCGCGCCGCTCGCCCTTGCCCTGGTCGTCGTGATGATCGAACGCGGTCGCGGGGAGACGGCGCCGCCGCCGCGCACGCCGCTCCTGTCGAGCTAGGCGAGGCTGTCCTCGTCATCGTCGAGCATTCTCCAGCCGCAGCGGAGCTCCTCGCACCGCGGATCGTCGAGGCGCACCACCGGGGAGCGGCGCTCCCTTGGCCGCGCAGCCAGGTACCTGTCGGCCGCCGCTTGATGTTTCGACACATGCCCGCAATGCGCCCGCAGCGTGCAGCGAACATAATCGAGGGATGCTACGTCACCCCGCCGTTCTGTTCCTGATGGTCGTCGCAGGCACGGGCGCGCGCGCGGCCGTGATCGTTCCCGACGATCCCCAGGTTGCGTTCAAGGCCGTGGCCGACCGGCTGCACTCGAGCGTGGTCGGATTTCGCGCGCGCGCGGCGGTCGCCCTCCCGCCGGGCAGCGATGCGCGACAGGCGGTGCAGACGGAGGTCTTCGGCACCGGCGTCCTCATCGGCGGCGGACTGGCGGTCACCACCCTGTACAGCGTCGGCGCGGTGTCGCCAGGAAAGATGACCGCCTGGAGCGACATCGAGGCGCTTGTCCAGAGCTCCGGACCGGTCGCGGCGGAGATCGTCGGCTGGTTTCCGGAACTCGGCCTTGCGGTCCTGCGGCTTGCGAAGAAGCCTTCGATCGAAGGAGTGGTGTTCGCTTCCACGCCGCCGGCACCAGGTGATGCGCTGGTGGCGATGGGAACCGACGACGAGACCGTCAGCGTGGTCGGCGTCACCGTCGGCGCGGTCCGAGGCGACGAGCTCTTCCTCACCAGCACGCGGAGAGTGGACTCGCGATACTGGGGCGGACCGCTGTTCGACCAGCACGGGCGGCTCGCGGGGATCTCCCTGCCCTCGTTGACGCCCAAAGCGGTCAGCTCGGTGGCCATCGCCGGCCTCGTGGACCGGTTCCGCACCCCCTGACCCGGCCAGATCAAGCCGGGCTGATCGAGGCGTAGCGGACGGGCGAAGACAGCGGCATCATCCGGCGATGCGCTACTTCGAGGACTTCGCCGAGGGCCAGGTGTACGAGCTGGGGGAAGCGACCGTGAACGAGGCCGAGATCCTCGAATTCGCCCGGCGATTCGATCCGCAGCCGTTCCACATCGATCCGGCGGCGGCGAAGCGGTCGATGTACGGCGGCCTGATCGCCAGCGGCTGGCACACCGGCTCGCTGTTCATGAGTCTGATGGTCCGCGGCCTCCTGCACGATGCCGCAAGCCTCGGATCCGCCGGCGTGGACGAGCTTCGCTGGCTCAAGCCCGTCCGCCCGGGCGACACGCTGCGCGGGCGCCTGAGCGTGACGTCGGCGCGCCCCTCTGCGAAGCGCGCGGACCGCGGCACGGTCTTCACCCTCGGAGAGATGTTCAACCAGCAGGGCGAGCGCGTGTTCCTGGTCCGCTCCTCCGGCATGTTCGCGCGGCGGCCGGGCTGAGTCACTGCGACCCGGACCCCTGCTTCGCGCGCGCCTTCAGCTCGCGGATCGACTGCCGGATCTCGTCGGCGTCGGGGGCTCTGGGCGCGAGGCGCAGGTACTTCTCGTACGACTGGAGCGCCTGCGCGTCCTGACCCTGCACCGCGTAGGCCATCCCCATCCCCCGGACAGCGACGGCATTGTTCGGCTCGTTCTCGAGCGCCGCGCGAAAGCTCACCAGGGCCTGATCCGCGTCGCCTTGCTCGAGCGCCGCTTCGCCGCGGCGCACCTGTGAGATCGCCACGGCGTGCAGCATCGCGGCCTCCGAGCTGGGCTGCGGCCGCGGCTTCGCCGCAGGCGGCGGTTTCGCCGGAGGGGTGGCGGCGTGCGCAACCGGCGCAGGAGGGGGCACGTGTGCAGGACCCGCATCCGGCCGGGCCGCGGTTCCGCCATCCGGCTCCGCCGGAGCGGCGCTCGCGACCGCGCCGGCGTCGTGGCTTTCGTTCTCGCCGCCATCGATCTGGGCAGACGTTGCTTGCGGTGTCGCTGCTTCCGGGATCGGCGGCTTCTCCTCGGCCTTCCGCTCGGGCTTCCGTTCGGGGCGAGGCTCTGGCCGAGACTCGGGCGAAGGAGGCGGAGCGGCGGGCGTCGTCGTGGGCGCGCTCGCGGGCGCGACGAGAGGCGAGGCGATCATCCCCAGGCCCCACGCCGCCGCGAGCACCGCCAGGGAGGCGAACAAGCCCGCGATCACCGCCGGCGCCACCACGGGCTGCCGCCGCCGCCCGGCCTCTTCCGCGCGCCGTTGCCCGTCTTCGAACCGCTCGATCGCTTCGAGCGACTGCCGCTGCGCCGCCTCGAGGCGCGCCTGGGTCTTGGTCAGCTGCGCCACCTGCGCCTCGACGTGGTGCAGCTTGTCGATCAGCTTCGCCACCGCTTCCTTCTCCGGCGCCGGCCGCGAGAAGCGGTTCCGCAGCGCGGAGAGGATGTTCCGCTCGCCCTCGGCCGGCGGCCGGGGCTGCACGCGCTCGACCTCCTCGTAGAGCTGGCGCAGATCCTCGATCCGCTCGCGCCGATCGGCGGCCAGCGCCCGCCGCACCACCTGCCCGAGGCTGCCGGTCAGCTCGGGTCCGGGAGCCTGGCCCGAGGTGAGCGCAAGCTTGCCGGTGAGCAGCTCGTAGCCCAGCACGCCGGCGGCATACACCTGCACCTTCGGGTCGCTCTTGTCCGGAGCATCCGCCGTCATCAGCTCCGGCGCGAGATAAGCCGGCTCCGCCTCCGGCGCGTGCTCGTCGAAGACGCCGACGTGGAGCCCGCCAGCCTCGTCGATCAGGACCAGCCAGCCGCGCACCGTGGAGTCGTTCGCCGCCGCGAGCCGGACGGCCGCCGCGAACAGCACGGCGGCCTCGTTGTAAGGAAGGCGGTGCCCGGAGGCGCGAGCTTTGTCGAGGATCTCCCTGGCCGTGATCATCGCGTGGCGCGACTGTACCGCACCTCGGCCCGTTCTTCAGTACCCCACGCCCATCTTCTCCGCCTTCGCTCGCACGCCGGCGGCGATCTCGGCGTCCAGGTTGTTCTTCGCCGGCGCGTCCGTCATCGCCGCGGCGGGCGGCGCTGCCGGGGCGAGGCGCACCTTGCCTTCCTTCGCCAGCTCCGTCGCGCCCTTCTTCCAGTCGGACTCGCTCAGCTCGCGATCGGCGACCCAGGTCTTCCCGCCCTCGTCGAGCACGCTGTACTTGCGCCCGTCCGCGGCGCGCGCCACGCGGGTGTAGGTGAGGTGCATCATCTGACCGTCGGCCATCCTGGCGATCTTCTCGAACACGCGCTCCCCAGCGGGACTCAGCCCCGAGCAGCCGATGACGCTGATGGTGATGCCCT
>Ga0070741_10015124_pt1 | contig 13169 bp, 9 predicted proteins | sample Coa_R1_4_FD_66440 | JGI IMG/M metagenome (GOLD analysis project Ga0070741, IMG submission 66440) | Surface soil microbial communities from Centralia Pennsylvania, which are recovering from an underground coalmine fire - Coalmine... | ecosystem: Environmental > Terrestrial > Soil > Unclassified ...
GCCCTTCGCGCGATGTCTTTGCTCTACTTGCGTATACGGCGGCGTGCTCGATGTGTGAATAGCACAAACAGGCCTGGCAGAGCAGGGACAACAAACATATTCATATCTAAATGATTATCAGTGGATGCTGTACCAACGGTGAATTTTATCGGGCATATATCTTTCGTTGCCACATTGGGTGGTTGAGGAATACCAGTGAAATCAGATGCTACGCTGGGCAATAAACCATTGTTATCCTGCCCTAGAGGCCAGTAGACCAGCGCTGCCTGCCCGATAATGTTCGCTTTGGGCACACAGCCCCAATCTCGCGAGTCTGAGCTACCGCCCCGATTATCGCCCAGCACAAAATATGCATTTGGTGGTACAATCCGATTCGTAAAAGACGGGAAGGGGTTTCCCTGGCGGCGAGGATCAACGAAGGCATCTTTGAGAACCTTGCCATTCACATAAACTGTCGTATTTTGCACTGTAATCACATCTCCCGGCAAGCCGATCACCCGCTTGACATAATCCTGGGTTGGATTGGGAGGAGCAACAAAGACGATGACATCACCACGAGCAGGCGGACGGAGCATATAAGACCAGCGATCCACCAGGATCGTTTCCTGGTTATGTAAATTTGGCTCCATGCTCATTCCATCTACAAAGAAGTTCTGTACCGCCAGACGAATGACCAGAAACATGAGCACGGTCAAGACGATTGTCTCGATCACCTCACGCACAAGTCGATGGCGTTTCTCAAAATCAAATTCTAGTTCCACCGATTTCCCTCGATACGATTAGATTTCTTTTGAGCATAGTTTACCCTGCTCCCTGAGACACCACTACGGTCACGACGATTTCGCCTCTTTGAGCATACCAGGAACAGGGCAGGCATTGACCATAAAAACATGCCGTCTGCGTCAAAAGTACTATTCTTCAATGGAATAGTCGTGGTGCTAGTTCGCTGATGTACACTGGCAAAGACTGCTGAGACATTGGGCAAAAAGCCTGTGTTATCCTGCCCCAACGGCCAGTAGATCAGGGCCGCACGTCCGATAATATTAGAGCGCGGTAGAAAGCCCCAATCTCGCGAGTCTGAACTGTTTCGGCGATCATCGCCCAGTACAAAATAATCATTCGGCGGGATGACACGGTTGATAATCGGCGGATAAGGATTTCCCTGGAAATTTGGATCAACATACGGCTCGTTGAGCTTCACCCCATCAACTATGACTGTCGTGCCTTCAATGGTGATCACATCCCCGGGTATAGCAATGATGCGTTTGACATAATTTAGCGTTGGCTGGGGAGGAGCAAGAAAGACAACTACATCACCACGAGCCGGTGCGTGAAATAGATACGTCACCTTATCCACCATAATGCGCTCCTGATTATGCAAACTCGGCTCCATGCTAGGACCATCAACATCGTAGTTCTGCACAGCCAGGTTGATCACTAAAAACATCAAGCCCGTCAGGGCGAGCGTTTCCAAAATTTCTCGCAAGAGACGTGTACGCCTCTCAAATTTCTGTCCGATGTTCAAATTGCTCCTCACAGCAAGTCTATTTCTTTATCAAACTGTATCAAAATGCACCAAAGGTTGGCAAGTCCTATACCCAATTAGCCTAACATATTTTATTGTAGTCCATAATTTCAAACGGCAGATAACCGCATAGCGCGTCTATAGCGCATACAATGTGCGTTTGACACCCTGAATGAAATACGCACCAAAGTGGCTCTTGTTGCAGAGGCACACCCTTGCCTTCAGAGAGAAAAAAACTGACGAGTTGCTGAGATAAGCGTCTGGCAAGATATTTGATTCATCATCTTCTGCCGCGACACGAATAAATACTCACCTCGCTTGTTGCTCCACTACCTGTTCCTGAGAAACCATTGTCTGCTTCCTATTCAGAGGAAGAGTGAAACTGAACGTTGCACCTTGCCCATCTTCGCTTTCTACCCAGATAGAACCCTGATGTCGTTTGACGATCTCTGCGGCAATATAGAGTCCTAAACCAAGTCCTGGCACCGCTCTCATCTCGGTTCCTTCAATTCTATAAAAGGGATCAAAAATCTTTGTGCGTAATTCTGCAGGAATACCAGGGCCAAAATCTTGTACATGGAGTGTAATCGTATCCGCGTCTGCCCGAGTTCTCACCACTATACGATTACTGGCAGGCGCATACTTCATGGCATTGGTCAATAAATTTGTAATCACCTGGCCGAGACGCATGCGGTCTCCCCATATCATCTTTTCGGCCTTGCCTTCTCTGACAAGCTGCTGTTGCTGGCTGGTCAGTTGGAGATCCTCCACAATTTCTTCAACCAGTTCATCAAACGAGAAGTAGCTCTCACGAAATTGTAGTCTGCCTGCTTCAATTCTCGTCATATCCTGAAAGTCGCTGATTAACTCGTTCAGCTTGTTAACCTGCATATCCATGCGCTCTGCCAATCGAGCAAGCTGCTCATCTCCTGCTAAAGCAAATCTCTTATGCATCAATTGAGCGTAGCCTTTCAGGCTGGTCAGTGGAGTCTTCAGTTCATGCACGACCATACTGATAAATTCACTTCGCCTCTTTTCCAGTTCTTTGCTGGCAATGCGCTCGCTTAGTAATTTTTCTTGCTCGTGCTCAGCTTTCTTGCGCTCGATGGCATAGCGAATGACACGATGAAGCAATACTCCTTGTAGTTCTTCTTTGGCAATATAGTCATCAGCGCCAGCCTGAAGCGCCTGGATATCTATCTCACCTGTACTCGCACCGGTCAGCAGCACTATTGGGAGGCGATATCCTCGCCTCCTTGCAGCTTTTATCAGATCAATACCGTTCTGTACACCCAACCAGTAATCCAGCAAACAGAGATCATGTTGCCCCTTCAGCATACAAGCCAGACCAGATCTATAAGAGGTTTCCCACAGCAATTCATAGCGTGCATTCGGTATCTTTGCCAGCACTTTTTTCAAGAGGATATAATCCTCCTCATCATCCTCAACGAGCAGTATCTTAGTCGGGAGTATCTCCATTGGTCCCTTTCTTTGTGTCTGTCGGCAATGACACAACCTCAAACCAGTATTTTCCCAGTGCTTGCATTACGTCGATCAGGCTTTCAAATGTCACTGGCTTAGTGACAAACGAATTGACGCCTAGCTTGTAGGAGCGATAGATATCCTCTTCGGCCTTTGATGTGGTGAAAACTACGATAGGAATGTCTTTCAATTCCTCGTGTGATTTGATTTCTTTGAGCGCTTCCCGCCCATCTTTCTTGGGCATATTTAAATCAAGCAGGATCAATCCGGGTCGGGGCGCTTTTGTGGCATCGGTATAGGCTCCTCTCTGGAGCAAATAATCCAATAATTCCTCTCCGTCCTGGACCCAATACAGGGGATTAAGTAGTTTTCCCTTCTTGAGCGCTTTCTCTGTGAGGAGAATATCATCTTCATCATCATCCGCCATTAGAATCACTATCGGGTTGGGTTTTATCATTCCAATTCTGTCTCTTTCTTTGAAGATTGCACGACTGGCAACGTTACGATAAAGGTTGTACCTTTTCCAACAGTACTCCTTGCCGTAACCGTTCCGCCATGTCGCTCAACAATTTTTCGTACCACTGCTAAACCGATGCCGGTTCCTTCATACTCGCTTTTCCCATGCAAACGCTGAAAGACGGTAAAGATGCGATCCAGATATTTCTCATCGAAACCAATACCATTATCCTCTACAAATAGTACGCATTGCTGGGGTTGTCCGGTTTCAGGATCATCCTGCACTTCCGCATAGACCTTGACAGCAGGAGGAAGATCGGGTTGATGAAATTTCAAAGCGTTTGTAATCAAATTCTGGAACGCCTGGTACATCTGCTGTGAATCGGCTTCAATCGTTAGGAGTTGTCCCACCTCGACGCTGCCTTTTGTCGCCTGAATACGCGGCCCCAGATCATCGATCACCTCACGGACGATCTCATTGAGATCAACCTCAGCAAACGGCGCAGCTTTGGTAGTCACACGAGAAAAAGTGAGCAAGTCGTTGATCAGCACACGCATACGTGAAGCAGCATTGCGCATGCGTTCCAGATAGCCTCTCCCATCTCCCAATGCCTGCCCGTACTCCTCTTCCAGCAGGTTACCAAAGGCTTGTATTTTGCGCAGCGGCTCCTGTAAATCATGCGATGCCACATAGGCAAAATCCTGAAGTTCTTGATTGCTGCGTTGTAGTTCCGTATTGAGTTGATTGAGAACCTCTGTCCGCTGAGCTACCATTGTTTCCAGATTAGCATTGAGATCTTGCAAACGCTGGTTCATCTCGATCTTCTCTTGTTCTGTCGCTTTGCGCTCGCTAATATCGATATTCACGCCAATCATATGCAGTGGACGACCATGCCTACCATGAGAGACCTGACCTTTTGCCAGCAGCCAGCGCACCGTGCCATCAGGCCAGACAACACGGTATTCGGCATTATACGGAGAATCACCCGCCAGGGCTTCGTGGAGATTCTCTTCAGCTTGTTTGAGGTCGTCTGGATGGATACGTCGTACCCAGTTCTCATAGTTGCCCTCAAATTCGCCTGGAGACAGTCCATGCAGCGCCTCCAATTCAGGGGTCCAGTGAATATGGTTGTTGGGAATATTCCACTCAAACGTGCCGATATGGCCTATCTGTAGCGCCAGTTCCAGGCGCTGATGAGCCGCTTCTGCCTCAATACGTGCTGCCTGTTCACGAACAAGCAAGCGTTCTCGTTCTTCCAGGATACGCAATCGCTCCACACCCAATGCAATACCATTAGCAATGGTTTCCATTGTTTGCAGGGCATCCTCGTTCAGTGGGTGGCGAGCAAACATCGCCACAACACCAATCAGACGCTCTCTCACGAGCATTGGATAACCGGCGAAAGCTACCATACCCTCACGTTTCGCCCATTCCTGGTCACTCACACGTGGATCACCAACCACCTTGTTGGTCAGATGCGGTGCACGCTCAGCCGCAATGAGGCCAATTTTAAGCGCACCAACTGGCACACGTGCATGCCCCCCATTCAAGTGAGTATACATACCAGAGCTGGCCTGGAGTTCTAGCACCTGTTCCTCTTCGTTCAGAGTCCAGATACGCGCAAAAGCTGCATCTAAATGGCGAACCAGCGCATCGGTACACGAGGTAAGCATCTCTTGCAGCGTTTCCTCTCTGGTTAAGGCTATACTCACTTCCAGACTGAGCCTTCCCAGATGTGCCTGCTCGTTGAGCATCGTGTCCACTCGCTTGGCTAGCTGAGTTTTTTCTTGCGGTACGCCTGATGGATCGGGCGTTGGCACCATAGACAACCTCTCTTCTCTTCGCCAGTTATTCTTGCTTCATCAAGACAAGACTCAGACAACAACCTTCATAGCACGCGACACCGTGTTTTCGCTGAAAAATGCAACTATTCGCGTGCTTAAAGCAAATAGCTGAGCTTACTGACGACCGGTATTCTCTATACTTGTTACGTTATGTTAGCAGACATTACTGCGCTACTGCAAGTGTTGCCGCTACCCAGGCGAGGTTGTTGCGAAGCTGCTGTTTGTGACGCTTGTGACGGATGTGATGACATGTTTGAGATGAGTAATCATGTTTTGGAATGGTTGCAACGGTCGTGACGCTTGTGACTCCTGTGACTGGAGTTTTGTTGATGATCATCATGCTTTGAAATGGTTGTGGTACTTGTGACAGGGGTAACAGCAGTTTTGTTGATGAACAATCACATTTTGTGATGTTTGTGACACTTGTGACTCCTGTGACGGAATTTTTGTTCATGAGCACTATATTTGATAATGATTGTGACGATTGTGACAGGATTTTGTGATGAGTCATCATGGCATCTAACGGTTGTGACAGTTGTGATAATCATTTTTAGAAAATGGAGAGAAGAGAGCGAAATGTGCCTGAAGAGATTGCAAGACCGCATCTTCCCTTACTCTGTATTATACCTGAAAGGATGGAAAATAGCAAGCAGGCGGTGTAGCATAGGCAGGGCAGTTGGAGGAACAATCTACTCCTCCTGTCGACGTACGATACCTTGTTGCCAGGCGATGGAGGAAAATGCTACCCATCCCTGCCGTAAAGCAGGGATGGGTAGCATTTTCCTTACCTACTTGCGCGCTTCTGCCACTTCTCAAGCTACTCAAACAGATCGCGCATCCATCATGCCACGAAATCGCGCCAGAGCGGCTGCCATATAGGCTCGCTATTCGCCAGCAGGTGTTGATAGCTGATGGACTCGTACAACGGTGTCAATACCTTCGCCATAGCAAGTGCCTCTTGCAGGTGTTCCTGTGTTTCGCTCAGCGTACCATTGATTTGGCCATGAGAATATCTGGTTTGCCCAGTCCATTCGCATCTGGTACGACGCCCACAATCACAAAGCCCAGTTTCTGATAAAACTCGTAGGGATGCTTCTTCAGGTTCTTGATGTTGGTGATATGAGTATACACGTCGGAAAAAAGATTGACTCCAGAAAGCGTGGTCAGATCATTTTCGTCGTCGGTTCCAACGAGTATGGTCAAACCTCCACGCTCTTTCACGAGCCTTTCTAAGTCCTGCACCAATGCTCGCCCAATGCCTTTTCCTTGAGAACTGATGCGCACGACCAGGGGATGCAGTTCCCACACATGGCCATTATACTGGCTGTTGCCACCGATCCAGCCAAGCACGGTCCCATCCTCATCACGAGCGACCCGACTGATGCGCCCTGATTCAAAGAATTCTCGCACGCACTCCAAAGCAGATGCTAAATCTGGCCAGGCGTCAGGCCAATTCGTGGCAAATCCCTCTACCAACAGTGCCGCAACCTGACGGATCGTTGTTTCATCCTGAGGCTGCAGATCGATAATCGACCATCTTTTCTGTGACCTGGTAAATTCCATATGTCTCTTTCCTCCTGCAATGAAATTTGTTTGAAACAAAACGGAAAACAAATTTCTTTTCAGGAGGAGCACGAGCCAGGGGTCTCTTCAGCCCTTGATAGGCAGAATCCCTATCCTTTTTCTTGAGGAGCGATCAACTCGGACTACGGCTGCGATTGTGCATCAATCTCTCCTTGTAGGTGTTCTTTCTCCCGTACACCTATTCCTATCATATTCATTCTATCACACGTCCGTAGATCTTACTTGAAAGCATTTAGCCGATGATCATGTGGTAAGATAAAATACTGGAAGTGATACTCTGCCTGGTTCCACCCAAGGGGCCGGGTAAGGGACACACTTGACAATCTTCCATTATGTGCAGGTTCTACCTACTAGATAAGGAGCACTCTCGTTGGAACTGACAAACGAGCAGAAGCAGACCTTGTACGAGAATGGCTTTGTAAAACTTCCTGGTATCGTTCCACAAGAGCTGGTTCATGATGCATTACGAGTGATCAATGCCTCGCTTGGCTCACAGGGCATCGACCCGGCAAAGCTTGTGACGTTTCGGGCGCAGTCGTTTTGCCCCGAACTGACGAGCACACCGGCCATTTCGCGGCTCCTGAACGACTCGCCGCTGTGGAGCCTTGCCGAGTCAGCGATAGGCACTGACGCCATCAGGCCCGTCGACCACGGCCAGATCGCCCTGCGCTTCCCGACGATGGACCCGCCGCGCCACCCAGGACCCCATCTGGACGGCATGTACACGCCCACCAACGGCGTCCCCGAAGGCACCATCCTGAACTTTACCGCCCTGATCGGCGTCTTCCTGAGCGATATCTCGCACGACTTTATGGGGAACTTCACCGCCTGGCCGGGCACTCATAGGCTATATGAAGCGTATTTCCGCGAGCACAGCCCACAATCGCTGCTCAACGGCATGCCGCCTATCGAGCTGCCCCAGCCCCAGCAGATTACTGCACAGCCGGGCGATGCCGTACTGTGTCATTATCAGTTAGCACACGGCATTGCAGGCAACTCATCACCATTTATTCGTTATGGCATTTTCTTCCGCCTCATACACAAAAACCATGAAGCATGGCGCTGGGAATGCATGACGAATATCTGGCGCGAGTGGGCGGGAATGCAAGATATTGTTTCTTCTACCGCACGAGGATAGAATGCTCGCGCCTGCGGCGCTCACAAGGATTTTTACGATCAACAAAATTTTTCGCGCTTTCAGCGCGAAAAATTTTGTTGATCGTAAAAATCCTTGTGAGCGCCGCAGGCGCTACCTCTCAGCCACATGGGCGACAGCCAGACGCGAGAGCGGCGTTTGTGGCTGCATAGACAGGTGCGAGAAGCGAAGAGAGTCGCGTAGGAAATAATTGCTACCCATCTGATTGTTTTAGTAAAGGAGATGTGAGCACAAGCCCATCACCCTCACTTTTTTCCTATGATTATCACTTGACGTATGGATTGCGATATAGTACTGTTACATGGAACGTTTGTTTGTGTTATTTCAAAGAATCGGTTGACAATATTTGGCGTTATACTCTTTGATAGTACAGGGATGCTCTCAGCAAGCAACCAAAAAATATGAAAACATCCCTTAGTTTATGCACATTTCTGTGACGGATGGTTTGAATAGTATGCCCCAGGATAAAATTATCGTCCGTGGTGCTCGTGAGCACAATTTAAAAAATATTGATGTGACCATTCCGCGGGATAAGCTGGTGGTTATCACCGGTCTCTCCGGTTCTGGCAAGAGTAGCCTTGCTTTCGATACGATTTTTGCGGAAGGGCAGCGCCGTTACGTCGAGTCGTTGTCGGCCTATGCGCGCCAGTTCCTGGATAAGATGGATAAGCCCGATGTTGACCATATCGATGGCCTTTCACCGGCTATCTCCATCGATCAGAAAGGGGCTACGCATAACCCCCGTTCGACCGTAGGCACCGTCACCGAAATCTACGACTACCTCCGCCTCCTCTATGCACGTGTTGGTCATCCCCACTGTCCCAATTGTTGGCGCGAGGTTAGCCAGCAGACCCTGCAGCAAATTGTCGATTCTGTTCTGAGCTTGCCCGAAGGCTCCCGTATCCTCCTACTTGCTCCCTTAGTACAGGGACGCAAGGGTGAGTACAAAAATGTCTTTGAGGAGATGCGCCGCTCCGGTTATGTCCGCGTTCGCGTCGATGGTACTATCTTCGATCTCAGCGAGGACATTGAACTAGATAAGCAGAAGAAACATACCATCGAGGTCGTAGTTGACCGCCTGATTATTCGCAAGAACAAGAAACAGGGCGCAAGTTCAGATGGCACAGGGCAATACGAACAGCATGCTCAGTTGAAGCGCGTTGCCGAACGCCCCTCTTTGTACGATGTCAATGCGGCCAAAGAGTCGCACCTGGACGAGGACGGAATAGCAGATCCCGACCTGGCAGCGATTCTCCACGAGGACGTTGATCCGGCTTTCAGGCAGCGTCTCACCGACTCGTTGGAGACAACCCTCAAGCTAGGCAACGGCGTTGTGCTGGTCTCGGTGATCGATGGGGAAGAGATTCTCTATTCCGAGAAAGCGGCCTGCGTCTATTGTAATATCAGCTTGCCAGAGATTGCGCCGCGCACGTTCAGCTTCAACAGCCCTCATGGAGCCTGCCCGGCCTGTACGGGACTGGGCACGCAACAGGAGATCGACGAGGAACGCATTGTCACGAACCCTGAACTGACCATCTCTCAGGGCGCAATCGCCCCGTGGAGTAAAGTAGTCAACGGGAGCCAGTGGCATGCCGCGATGCTGGAGGCTCTAGCGAACCGCTACGAATTTAGCCTCAACACTCCGTGGAAAGGACTGAGCCGGGATATACAACAGAAAGTACTCTACGGCATAGATGAACCCTTGACGATTCGCTACACTCCTCAACATGGCAATACACGCAGCTATACGGTGAAATTCGAGGGCGTCATCCCCAGCCTCGATAAACGCTATAAGCAGACGGAGAGCGAGGGTGTACGCGAAGAGATCGAGGGCTATATGTCCGCGCGTATCTGCCCCGTTTGTAGAGGCGCTCGCCTCAAGCCGGAAGCCCTGGCCGTGACGGTTGGAGGTCGCAACATTGTGCAGGTGACGCAGCTTGCCATCTCGTACGCTCAACGTCTCTTCCAGGATCTGGAGGCTGATGGAGGCAAGCAGGCGGAAGAAGTAAAGACACATGCAAATATCCCGGATAATCTCGCAAGCGGTTCGCTGTTGGGCGATCCACTGGCGAAGATCGATCCTCATGGTCCGCTTGTATTGAGCGTCTTGAGTGAGCGGGATCGTTTTATCGCACGGCAAATTCTTAAAGAAATTCGTGCCCGTCTGCAATTCCTGGTTGATGTCGGGCTGGATTACCTGACGTTGAACCGAGCTGCTGCCAGCCTCTCAGGTGGTGAGGCCCAGCGTATCCGCCTGGCCACGCAGATCGGCTCAGGATTGATGGGTGTACTTTATATCCTCGACGAACCGAGTATCGGCTTGCACCAGCGGGATAATGAGCGCCTGATCAAAACATTGGTGCGCTTGCGTAATCTGGGCAACACCTTACTGGTCGTCGAGCATGATGAGGATACAATGCGCGCCGCCGATCACATCATCGATATCGGGCCAGGCGCTGGTGAACACGGCGGCCATGTCGTCGCGCAAGGCACGTTCGAGGAGATCGTTGCCGACCATAACTCGCTGACGGGCGATTACCTCTCGCACCGCAAAGCCATCGAGATTCCTGGCGAACGGCGAGTGGGCAACGGCAACTCGCTCATTATCAGTGGAGCACGCGAGAACAACTTGAAAAATGTCACGGTAGATATTCCTCTTGGCAAGTTTGTGGTGATAACCGGGGTCTCTGGCTCAGGCAAGAGTACACTCATTACCGATATTCTGTATCGCAAGCTGTCACAGGTCCTCTATCGCGCTCACGATAAGCCTGGCGCACATGATACGATTACAGGCATCGAGCAACTGGACAAAGTCATCGATATCGACCAGTCGCCGATTGGGCGTACTCCACGGTCTAACCCGGCAACCTATACAAATGCCTTTACAGGTATTCGCGAACTATTCGCGCAGGTTCCCGAGGCACGCGTGCGTGGCTATGTGCCTGGACGCTTCTCTTTTAACGTCAAGGGTGGACGTTGCGAAGCCTGTAAGGGAGAGGGTATCGTCAGGATCGAGATGAACTTCCTGCCCGATGTGTACGTTCCATGTGAGGTATGTCACGGCAAGCGTTACAACCGAGAAGCGTTGGAGATCCGTTACAAGGGCAAGACTATTGCCGATGTGCTGGATATGACTGTGGAAGAAGCCCTTGAGTTCTTTGCGAATGTCCCCTCCATCTATAACAAGATGAAGACGCTAAACGATGTTGGTCTGGGATATATGCGCCTGGGTCAACCAGCTACGACGCTTTCGGGCGGTGAGGCCCAGCGCGTCAAGCTGTCTACCGAGCTTTCACGCAGAGCCACAGGGCGCACAATGTATATCCTGGATGAGCCAACGACGGGATTGCACTTCGCGGACGTAGCGCGTTTGCTGAGTGTGCTACAACGGCTCGTCGATGCGGGCAACACCATCGTTGTTATCGAGCATAATCTGGACGTAATCAAGAGCGCCGACTGGATCATCGACCTGGGTCCTGAAGGCGGCGATGCGGGGGGTCGCATCATCGCCCAGGGTACACCAGAAGAGATCGCAGAGAACGAACAGTCCTACACAGGTTACTTCCTCAAGCGCCTGTTTAACGAGGAAGTTGAGCGTTTGAATGCGCGTCAGTCGAGTCAGGTAGTGGCGGGGTAGCGATCATCTGCGCTACTCCGTCCCCATTTTTTGTATCAGCCTTCGGTGCTCCTGATTGGCTGGCTCCTCCATCTGACCTGGGTCCTGAATCAGAATCACCCAGATGGATTGGTGTTCCGCGCCTGCGCTGTCGATAGTCGATCCAGGTAATCAGCGCAATCATCGCCACTACAACCAGACCAATTCCTATCAGTTTGTAGATGCGCAAAAGATTGAGCGATAGAATGCCAAAGATCGCTGTCAGGCTGTAAAACACGTAACAGATCTGTCTGGCATTCAAACCCGTCGCACGCAACCGATGGTGTAAATGCGTCGTATCATAATGAAGCGGAGATTGTCCGCGCCGAATGCGGTTGATCGCCACTACGGCAAGATCAAGGATAGGAATGCCCAGGACCATAAGCGCCGCACCAACCTTTGCGCCTCCAATAATTGAGAGGACAGCGAGCCCCAGACCCAGAAAATGAGCGCCACTATCGCCCATAATAATCTTTGCCGGATTCCAGTTATGCGGCAGGAAGCCAAGCGCCGCTCCGGTGAAGATCGCCGCCAGAATCGCGATTGTATATTGATGTAGTATCCAGCTTGTGATTGTGATACAGAGAGCCGTAATCGCGACGACGCCCGTTGCCAACCCATCCACACCATCAATCAGGTTCACTGTATTCATCATGCCCACCATCCAGAACCAGGTGAAGAGCACCGCTGGTATGGCGGCAAGTGTGATATCCGGTGTATGGATAAATAGCGTTATGACCGGCTCACGATACCAGGGCAAACCTGGTTGATAAACACCAGCGCTGAAAGGATTGCTAAAGCCAAATAAAAGCACACCATTGAACCTGTTGCCAAAGGGTCCCAGGACAATGATCACTGCCAACGTCTGGGCAACGAGTTTGACCAGCGGTTTTAAGGGTTTGAGGTCATCATAGGCATGCACAAGCACAATCAGGACTGCCCCGACAAGGAACAACCAGTAGATGGTGGTTTCCGGGTTCTGTTCTGGGGTTAACGGCCCGGCTACCTGATACGCCTTATGCACATAGAACAACAATGAGGCCACTACAAAGGCCAGGAATATACCTACACCCCCTAGACGCGAGATCTTTTTCTTATCCGTTCTACCGGGTTCAGGCCGATCAAACAAGCCCAGTTTGCGCGACACAGCGATCACACCAAATGTGAACAGATAAGACAAAAGAAATGCGCCAGCCGCACCCGCGAGTAACAGGACAAGATCGTTTGGAAACTCAAAGGGAAAAAACAAGAGTGATTGAGTATGCATGAATATTGTGAGCGGTACTATACTCGCCAGAACCATTAGAAGCCCCCCTGCCAGTGGTGGAACCACACATAATTTAGCCTGCCTTGATATTCCGCGCACCAACGCCGCTTTCGCGCCTAGCCTCGCTCAGGTGCGCGGATCGGTAGTGCCTTGATATTCCGCGCACCAACGCCGCTTTCGCGCCTAGCCTCGCTCAGGT
>Ga0070741_10015125_pt1 | contig 13169 bp, 6 predicted proteins | sample Coa_R1_4_FD_66440 | JGI IMG/M metagenome (GOLD analysis project Ga0070741, IMG submission 66440) | Surface soil microbial communities from Centralia Pennsylvania, which are recovering from an underground coalmine fire - Coalmine... | ecosystem: Environmental > Terrestrial > Soil > Unclassified ...
GTGCCTTTGTGTCCTTCGTGGTGATCTGCCTTCTTGAGTTGTGCGCCGGGCCTGCATGGGCACAGGCTCCCGCTTCCGATTTCGCACACGCCCGCCAGCTCGTGCAGCAGGGCAAATACGACGATGCCATTGCCGAACTGCAGCAGCTCGCCGCAACTCATCCGGAGGTGAAGGGCGTGGCGCACGAGCTGGGGATGGCCTACTACAAGAAAAGCGACTACGTCCACGCAGCCGAAGAGTTCCAGACGGCCCTGCAGCAGAACCCCACCGACAACGAGGCCATCCAGCTGCTCGGCCTCTCCTATTATTTGAGCGGCAAGCCCGCTCAGGCCATTCCTTTGCTGGAGAAAGTGCAAACCTGGTATCCGCGCGCCAACGTGGACGCCGCCTACATTCTCGGCCAGTGCTACATTCAGACAAAAGATTATCCGCATGCTCGGCAGGCATTCGCCAGGATGTTCGACCTGCCTCCAGACTCAGCTGGCAGCTACCTGCTTACGGCGCGCATGCTCTTTCGGCAGGAGTTCGAGCCCATAGCGCTGGAGTATGCCCAGAAGGCGACCGCGCTCGATCCCAAACTCCCTCTCGCCCATTTTTTGTTGGGGGAGATTTATCTGTTCAAGTCTCAAATCCCGGAGGCTACGGCGGAGTTTGAGCGGGAGCTCGCGGTTAACCCGGGCAACGCGGCGGCTTACTACAAGCTGGCCGACGCCTACTCGCGAATCCAGAAGTTCGATGATGCCGAGCGGCTGCTGCAGCGTTCCATCTGGCTTGATCCGACCTCGACCGGCCCGTACATCCTTATGGGGAAGGTCCTGGAGAAGAAAGGCGAGCCCGAGTTGGCCCTCCGGGCACTGCAACGGGCCGCCGCCATGGACCCGAACAACGCCATTGCGCATCACTTGCTGGGTCAGGCCTATCGGGACTTGGGGCGCAAAGAGGAAGCTGAGCGCGAACTGAAACTCGGCAACGAGCTGCAAGGCGCGGCCAACTCCGGCCGCTGAACTTCCTTCGCGATGAACTTCTTCTCCGCGAACGAACCCGCAGAAACACGAATTCAGCCGTGATTACCGGCGCCAATCGGGATGGGCCGCGGCAAGAAACTAGGTATTCAGTTTTACCGTCTTGCCGCTCCGCGCGGCCTCATAGATCGCGCTCATGATGGTCAGGTCGCGAAGGCCTTCCTCTCCCGGCGTGAGCGGTTCTTTGTTCTGCATCACGCAATCGGACATGTGGTCCATTTCAGCGGCGAAGTGATCCACGACGGGCAGGTCACGTTCTTCGATGGTATTGCCGCGCTCGATCCACATGCGCAGCCCGCTGTACCAGGTGGCCGGATCCATGACCAGCCGGGCTTCAGTCCCCATCACGCGAAAATGGCTCTGGTGGAAGTATCCGTAGCTCGAAGAGCAGTTCGCCAGGATTCCGCTGGGAAAGCGCAGCTGGAAGTTGATGTTTTCTTCGACCTCTTTAAAGCGTGGGTCGGCGGGCGTGGTGTACATCATCGCATTCACTTCCGCCGGTTCCTCGCCGGTCAGATATCGTGAGGCGTTCAGAGCATAAATCCCGATATCCATCAGGGAGCCTCCGCCGGCGAGCGCTTTGTTCAGCCGCCACTGAGTGGGATCGCCGATCTTGAAGCCGGCATCGGCGAGGATCATCTGCGTCGGGCCAAGCTCCTGCGAACGCGCAACCCGGATTGCCTCCTGGTTGTAGGGCTCGTAGCGGCAACGGTACGCAATCATCAGCTTGCGGCCGGCCTTGCGGCCCGCGTCAATCATCTGCCGGCATTCGGCGGGCGTGTTGGCCATCGGCTTCTCGCACAGCACATGCTTACCTGCCTGCAGGCCGCGGACGGTGTACTCGGCGTGCATCCCGTTCGGCAGGACGATATAGATGATGTCCACCTCGGGATTGTCCTTGATGGAATCGTAGTTCTGGTAGTTGTAGATGTTCTTCGGATTGACGCCGTAGCGCAGAGCCAGCTTGTTTGCCTTGTCGGGATGTCCGCTGACGAAGGCGACTACCTTGGCCTTCTCACACTTGGCGAATGCCGGCAGAATCTGATTGATAGCAAGGCTGCCCAGGCCCACGATTGCCCATCCCAGTTTCTTACCGGGAGGATCGGGGACCCTGAGCTGCGCATGAGCGTCCTTGAGCAGCGTTCCCGCGACATTGGCCGCCAGCAGACCCTGGCCGACCTTCGTGATGAATCCGCGGCGGGTGACTTCGTTTCCAGGCAGTTTGGACATGTGTTCCTCCGGGCAGCGGTGTACGCGGTCTTTTGTCTCACATCCGCAGCAGATTTTGCTATTTTCGCCGGGGCCGAGAATGCTGCGACAGAATCTAGCTTTCGCACCTTGGGCGCTCGCCTAACAGCTAAATGCTAAGTGCTAAAAGCTATCTGCCGGATTTCCCCTCGCGCTGCTTTCTTATCTCTTCCAGGCGCTTCTTCAAATACTCCTGATATTCCTGCTTCAGCTTCGGATCGCTGGGCGAGCCGTAAATCTCGCTGGATTTGTACTTGCCTTCAGCAAATTTCTTCTTTGTCCACTCGTCGTGGATATGGGTCTCGTCGGCCTCATCCAGCACTTCTCCGACGAACTGCGGCGGAATGAAGTAAACGCCTTCGCGATCTCCCACCACCAGGTCGCCGGGCATAACAGTCACGTTGCCGATGCGAATCGGCACATTGATCCCGGTCAGCATCACATTGCCGATGGGGGTGGGATCCACCGAACGGAAGTAGGCGGGCATATCAATCCCGGAGATTCCGTCGAGATCGCGCACACTTCCGTCCACGACCAGGCCTCCACCGTGCGTGGCCTGGTTCACATAAAAGAAGAGATTGTCGCCGACGATGGTCCCGTTCACCTTTTTCCCGAACAAGTCCACCACCAGCACGTCTCCGGGCTGCAGCATGTCAATCGCGGTCTGATTGGTGAGTCTCGACAGCCCGTGTTGCCGGGCTTTCGCTGTGGCCACGCTGTCCACATCAGCCCGCAGCGGCATGAACTGCACCGTAAAGGCGCGGCCGGCCATGGTCTTTCCGGGGTGGAGGACCTGAAATCCATCCGCGTATTGATTGTGAAATCCCTTCTGCTCGAGCACCGCCCACACTTCTTCCGAGGAAAGCTCCCGGGCGCGCTCGATCAGCGAGTCGGGAACTTTGGGGCGACCGTCGGGAAAACGCTCGAACGGGTTCTGGGCCGTGTAGTCAATCAGTTCCTGCCTGGGGAAGGTGAGCAGTTGGGCGGAAGAGCAGACGCAGGCAACCCACATCCAGATCACGGCTTGGACGGTCCATGCCCACGGGCGGGCCATGACGGCTTCCTCCGGAGAAATCGATGTTCTCGAAACTCTCAAATCAACTCATTTTTGTCAATCGCAAAACCGCCCCGGCAGCATACAATCCTTACTCTGCTCTTCTCATGAACGTTTTTGGAAAGCGCGTGCGCTGGCTGCTGATCCTCTGGATGTTCGTGATCAGCGCCATTGCGTACCTCGACCGCGTGAACATCTCCATCGCCGGGAGCTCAATCGAGCGCGAGTTCCACCTGGAGCACGTGCGGCTGGGTTGGGTGTTCAGCGCCTTCATTCTGGGATACGCGTTTTTTCAGGCGCCGGCCGGGCGCTTCGCCGACCGCTTCGGACCGCGCAAGACCCTGACCTTCGGCGCCGTCTGGTGGGCGGTGTTCACGGTGTTGACCGCCGCAGTTCCGCCGCAATTCCGGGGCGCCCTGGTGGTTCTGCTTGCGGTGCGGTTTCTTCTCGGAGTGGGCGAGGCGGTCGTGTATCCCGCCAGCAACCGGCTGGTCGCCAGCTGGATTCCTTCAACCGAGCGGGGGGTAGCAAACGGAATCATCTTCGCGGGAGTGGGCGCCGGCGCCGGCGTCGCGCCTCCGCTGATAACCTACATCCTGCTGCATCAGGGCTGGCGCTGGTCATTTGTGATCAGCGCATTGATCGGACTGGTTGCGGGAGTGGTGTGGTTCGTGATCGCCCGTGACCGGCCGGAAGAGCATCCGCTGGTCACGCCCGAGGAAAGCGCGCATATCCGCCTGGGATTGCCGGATGCCGCGCCGCAGCAGAAACTGCTGCCCTGGCGCACGATCTTCGGCAGCAAAGACGTCGCCGCCATTACCGCCAGCTACTTCTGCTATGGATACGTGGCGTACATCTTTTTTACCTGGTTCTTCATTTATCTGAGCACTGTGCGTGGACTGAATTTGAAGTCCAGCTCCTATTACGCAATGCTCCCGTTCCTCGCGATGGCGAGCGGGTCTCTGATCGGCGGCTGGATCAGCGACGCAGTCACAAAGGCCGCCGGCAAGCACATCGGCCGCTGCGCAACCGCCTGCGCGGCCATGGCCTTGTGCACGGCATTTATCGTCATGGGCGCATATGCCCACGATGCCCGCCTGGCAAGCATTGTGCTTGCCGGCGGTGCGGGGGCTCTGTACCTTTCGCAAAGCGCTTTCTGGTCGGTGACCTCGGACATTGCCGGCACCTCGGCGGGCTCGGTTTCCGGCGTCATGAATATGGGCGGGCAAATTGGCGGAGCGGTGACTGCGTCTGTGACTCCGCTCATCGCCACGCACTTTGGCTGGGCGAGCTCGTTCTTCGTGGCGGCTGGATTGTGCAGCATCGGCGCCGTACTCTGGCTCACGGTGGACGCGGACGCGAAGCTGGCAAGTGATCTCAAGTCGAATGGAGGAGCGCACCCATGATAAGGAGAATGACCGGAAAAATCGGAGCCGTTCTGTTATTTGCTGCCTTGACCATCATCGCCCTGCTTCCCGTACCGCGTGCCGCATCGCATCCAGCCGATCTGACCTCCGACGCCGCCCTGCTCGACGGCTACCGGCATGTAGAAGTCGCCTCGGTCTCGGACGCGATGGAAAAGGTCTCGGGCCAGCGGACCTATCTTTCACACCGCATGCGGCCGATCTTCCCGGCGAAGTTCGCCGGGTTTGCTCTTACCGTGAAGCTGAAGAAGGAGCAAAATCACGACCCCGACGCCCTGCAGGGCATGCTTGCCGCCATTGACCAGGGCGGGCCAAGCTCGGTGTACGTCATGGTTGTGGAAGATGGGGCGGACATTGCCGGCATGGGCGGGCTTATGGGAACGGCCATGCAGGCGCGGAATTTCTCCGGGGCGGTGATTGACGGCGGAGTACGCGACGTTGCCTATCTTACGAAGATTGGCTTTCCGGTTTACGCTTTGGGCATCGTGCCCTCCACCTCCATCGGGCACTACCGGTTCGCCAGCGCCAATACTCCGGTGGTGTGCGATGGCGTGCCTGTCTCTCCCGGCGACATCATCGCTGCGGATGCAGACGGCGTGGTCGTTGTCCCGCGCGCCAAAGCCGCGGACGTACTCGCCGTCGCGCAGGAGATGGACTTCAAAGAACACTCGATGTACGCCTACATCGAAAAGCTGAAATCCATTGAAGAGGCCGTCAAGAAGTTCGGGCGCTTGTGAGGAAGGTCAGAGGCTGGCTATGAGCAAATCCAGGTTCAGTCGCCGCGATGTCATGAAAACCTCGGCCCTCGCTCTGGGCAGCGGCCTCCTGCTGGGCGAAGAGGTTGAGGCCTATCCCAAAGCAGTGAACACGAACTCTGCGCCGTCGGCGCTGAAGATCACCGACCTGCGGGTCGCGACCATCGTCAAGCCCGGCCCCAGCCCCTGTCCGATCGTCCGCATTGATACCAATCAGGGTGTGTCCGGACTGGGCGAAGTCCGCGACGGCGCCAGTCCCACCTATGCGCTTTTTCTCAAGAGCCGCATCGTGGGCGAAAATCCGCTGCAACTCGACAGGATTTTCCGCAAGATCAAGCAGTTTGGCGGCCATGCGCGCCAGGGCGGCGGAGTTTGCTCAATTGAAATGGCGCTCTGGGACATCGCCGGCAAGGTCTATAACGCGCCGGTTTACGCCATGATCGGCGGCGGCAAGTTCCGCGACAAGATCCGCATCTACGCCGATACTACAGAATCCAAGGACCCCAGGATTTATGCCCAGCGGATGAAGGAGCGCAAGGAGAAGATGGGGATCACCTGGCTCAAGATGGACCTGGGGATCGAGATGGTTTCCGACACGCCCGGGACTGTCACCGGGCCGTCAGACCTGACGCCATGGGAACAAAACGAGCTTGAGCATCCCTTCGTCGCCACAGAGGTCACCGGCAAAGGAATCGCCATGTTGGAACAATACGTGGCCGCCGTCCGCGACGCTGTGGGCATGGAGATTCCGCTGGCCATGGACCATCTCGGACATCTGGGGGTGAAATCCATCATCCGGCTTGGCAAGGCTTACGAGAAGTACAACCTCTCGTGGATGGAGGACGTGATTCCCTGGACCTACACCGATCTGCTGAAGGAAATTTCCGATCAGAGCCCCACCCCCATACTTACCGGCGAGGACATCTATCTGAAGGAACCATTCCGCGTGCTCTGCGAGCGACATGCGGTCAGCAAGATTCACCCCGACCTGGCCACTTCCGGCGGCATTCTGGAAACCCATAAGATCGGAGACATGGCCGAAGAGCATGGCGTTCCCATGGCCATGCACTTTGCCGGAACCCCCGTCAGTTGCATGGCGAACGTTCACTGCGCTGCCGCCACGCAGAATTTCCTTGCTCTCGAAAATCATTCGCTGGACGTGCCCTGGTGGTCCTCGCTGGTACAGGAGTACGCAAAGACCCCGATCGTCAACCATGGCTGGATCGAGGTCCCGGACAGGCCGGGCCTGGGTGTGACTCTGAACGAGGATGTTGTGCGCCAGCACCTCGCGCCGGGAACCGGCTACTTCGATCCCACTCCGGAGTGGGACCACGAGCGTTCCTGGGACCGTTTGTGGAGCTAGCAGGAGCTGCGATCAGCCGCCACGCGGCGCAAGCTGCGCGGCAACGGCCACGCCCATCTCTGCTCGTGATGTGATCGCAATCACAAAATGAAATGTGATTGAAATCACAAAATTTCGTGTGATTCCAATCACAAATTGCTAATTATTTCGCCCTCGCTTTGCTGCAATGTGCACGGGCGTGCACAGCATTCATGCGAAGCGATACGCCCTCCTGCCATCCAGATTGTGCCAACCTGTTTGTGTGCAACTTATTAGGCGTGAGCGCGAAAATCTCGCGCATTTCCGCCGCCTGGTTTGCGAAGTGCAGCCAGTTGCACCCAGAGTTCTCCGTCCCCCAAACAGCCATGAACAAATTTCACGCCACCGACGGAGGACGCCGCTGAGGCTCTAAGCACATGGGACACTACAGAAAGCACTGCATCAGTTTCCTGATGTCGAGCACGTGCAACCTTGACTGTACGTATTGCTACATCCCCCATTGGGGGAACACGGTCGAGCCGTGCGACCGCACCATTGACCTGGAGTTTGCCGTAGCGGGGATGAAGGAGTTCTTCGCCTGGGCGCCGAAACCAGCCATTCGTTTCTTCGCCGCCGGCGAACCGACTGTCGGGTTTACGCGCATGACGGAAATTGTCGAGGAAGGCCGCAAGCTGGTCGGCGACCGCCTGCAGGTAGAGCTGCAGAGCAACGGGTTCTTCAATGGCAAAGTCGCGGATTGGGTGGAGCAGAACGTCAATATTCTCTGGATCTCCTGTGACGGCCCGCCCGAATTCCAGGATGCGCAGCGCCCGGCGGTGAATGGGAAGCCTTCCAGCGCGCTGGTGGAAAGGAACATCAAGCGCTTCGCCGCGCACCCGGCGATGCAGGTCGGCACCCGCGCAACTTTCCTCTCCGAGAACTTTCATCGCCAGATTGAAGTCCTCGATTACTTTCGCTCGCTCGGGATCAAGTGGGTGTGCGGCGCCCCGGCTTACTCCTCGACGGTCAACGAGAAGACTCCGGTCCCCATGCTGGTGCGGTTCGCGCAGGAATTTGTGCCGGCTTTTTATCACGCCCAGAAGAACGGCCAGTTTTATCAAACGCACCTGATGGTCAACTTCGATGAGGAAGTGGACAGCTACTGCCGGGCTTGCACCACGCCGGTCTGCCCGCAGCTCACCTCTGACGGCCACGTTTCCTGCTGCGACTGGGCATGCTTTGGCGAAAAGTATCTCACCGGAGTTCTCAACGAGCTGATCTACGGCAAGTGGGACAAGGAGAACAGGCAGATCGTCTATTTCCCCGAGCGCAAAGCCAACATCGAGGCCCGGAACGTCAAGAACCTGTCCGAAGGCGATTGCAAGGGGTGCCCGGTGATCAAACACTGCGCCGGCGGATGCATCGGCAAAGTCATGGTGCGCTCGAAGGGCTTGCACAAGATGGATCCCAACTGGTGCCAGGCGGTGCGTTATCTGGCGGAGCACATTCCCCTGAACCAGGGGCTGTATCCGGTTCGCCATTCCTAAGGACGCGAGGCGAGATGACCTGCCAGACTTCGACGGGGTTCCCGCTCTCCTGCCAGCAGGAGCAGGCCTGGCGACGGCTGCTGAAACAAGGCTTGCGCCGCGCGACCTGCCGCGTGGATCTCTACGGCGCGGTGGATCCGGCTCGCCTGCGAAACGCGGTCCGCTGCGTCGTCGAGCGGTACGAGATCCTGCGCACGACCATTGCGTGCCATCCGAAATCCGGCGTCTGGTCTCAGCAGATCCAGGAGAGCTCGTTTCTCTGGGAGCACGAAGACCTGCGCCGAATGGGCCCGTCGCTCCAGGCTCGATGGCTGCAACGATGGCTGAACGAACAGGTGGATGGCAGGGACCCGGCGTCAACCCGTCCGCTTCGGGTGCTGCTGGCTGCCTGCGAGGCGGACTCGAGCGTGCTGCTGCTCAGCCTGCCTGCATTCAACGCAGATGCCGCCAGCATGGAGCGGCTCGTTGGCCTGATCGCATCGGCGTACTGTGGACAAGTACCCAATGCGAAGGACATTTTTCAGTATGGCGACTTTGCCCTCTGGCAGCAGCAGATCTTTGCGCAACCAGACACTGGCGCCGGCCAGGAATTCTGGAAAGCGTACTGCCGCAAGTTGCAGCCGGCGAACTGGGGAAGAGCGTGGCCGGCGATCTTCGGCGGCGAGTCCGGCATTGAGACTTCTTCCATCGAACTGGAGAATTCGCTGGCGGACCGCCTCCATGAGTTTTCCTCCCGGTACGAAGTTCCTTGTTCTACTGTTCTGCTCGCCTGCTGGCACCTTTTGCTTACCAGAATCTCGCAGCTGCAGACGCAGCTCATTAGCATCGAGTGCGATGGAAGAAGTTATCCCGAATTTGAAAATGCCCTTGGCTCGTATGCGAAACGGATTCCGCTGCAGGTAGCAATTTTGCCAGAAGCCACCTTTGCGGGCTCTATCGTCAGTATCGAACGGACGGTCGAAGAAGTCCGCGGTTGGCAGCAGAGCTTCTTGGGTTTGCCCGAAAACGCGCAGACCCCGCTCTCGCCCGCGCCGGAAGTTGGTTTCGACTACCTGGAGTTCGCCGGTGAGTTGCAATCCGGCGATGTGAAATTCGTGCCCGTACAGGTGAACGCCTGCGCAGAGGACTTCGTGCTGCGGCTGTCGGCGAGCAGACAGCAGGAGCGGCTGCGGTTGCACTTTTATTTCGATGCTGCACGCCTGAGCGGGCAGATTGTTGAAGAGTGGGGCGAGTGTTACGTGACCCTGCTGGCGGCCGCGCTGGAAGATCCGCAGCAGGGGATTGGCCAATTGCCAATACTGAGTGAGTCCCAGCGCCAACGGATGCTGGTCGACTGGAACCAGACTGCGGCGGATTATCCGCGCGACCGCTGCATGCAGGAGTTGATCGAGGAGCAGGTTGCGCGCACGCCGGGCCGCATCGCGGTGCGCTGCATGGACCGCGCGCTCACTTATGAGGAACTGAACCGGGAGGCCAATCAACTGGCGCGTTGGTTGCGCGGGCATGGGGTTGGTCCCGGCCGGCGCGTGGGGTTATGCATAGACCGCAGCCTGGAAATGGTGGTCGGGCTGCTGGGACTTCTCAAGGCCGGCGGGGCCTATGTTCCGCTGAATCCCGAGCACCCTCCGCTGCGTCTGGCGCAGCAGCTCGAGGGCGCTGTGGCGCTGGTCACAGAAGAAAGGTCACTGGCGCCAACGTCCGGTTTCCCGGGCGCGGTAATCTGCCTGGATCGTGATCGGGATGAACTGCGCAGTCTCCCTGCGGCGAACCTGCCGCTGCAGACCAACTCTGAGAATCCAGTCTATGTGTTGTTCACTTCGGGTTCGACCGGGGTGCCGAAGGGGGTCGCCGCCCGCCATCGCAATCTGGTGAATTACACCTGGTTCGCTCGCGGCATGCTTGAGCTCGAAAGATATCCTGAGGGCTTGCGGTTTGCCCTGGTCTCAACTATCTGCGCGGATGTGGGCATCACCTGTATCTACCCTGCGCTGACCTCCGGCGGATGCCTGCACGTGATTCCATACGACGTCGCCACCGACAGTGCCCGCTACGGTGAATACGCAAGGCGGGAGCAGATTGACATACTTAAAATCGTCCCGTCGCACCTGGCTGCGCTGCTCGAGGCTGACGGTGGAAGAGCAGTGCTCCCGCGAAAATTCATAGTAGCCGGAGGAGAGAGATTGACGCGGGAGTTGATGGAGAAGATCACCGCAGAAGGAGTTGGTTGCGAGGTCATCAATCACTACGCTCCCACTGAGACCACTTGCGGATCGCTCACGCTCCGGCTGAGCTCGTTTGATTGGAAAAACTGGCAGGGATCGAGCATCCCGCTTGGCCGCCCGGTTGCGAATACCCGTCTCTATGTGCTCGATGCCGCGGGCGAGCCGGCGCCGGTGGGAGTGACAGGAGAGCTGTATATCGCCGGGGACGGGGTTTCCGCCGGGTATGCCGGCGACCCGCAACGCACTGCCGAACGATTCCTGCCTGATCCCTTCGTGCCCGGCGCCACCATGTACCGCAGCGGAGATGTGGTGCGATATCTCCCCGACGGAAACATCGAATTTCTCGAACGCGCCGACGATCAGGTCAAAATTCGCGGTTTTCGGGTGGAACTCGGAGAAGTCCAGGCGGCGCTTCAGGCGCATCCTGCGGTGAAGCAGGCCGTCGTGCTGGCGCGCGAGGGCGAATACGGCAAGCGGCTGCTGGGATGGATTGTGCCCGGCGAGGGTGCGAGCGTCAATGGGGAGGAACTGCGCGAACATTTGAAGCGGCGCCTGCCTGAATACATGGTTCCCGCGAAGATCGCGGTATTGACCAGACTGCCGCTGACCAGGAATGGGAAGATTGACCGCCAGGGATTGCCTGAGCCGGAAGCGATGGCCGTGAACGCCGCGCCCCGCACCGCGATGGAGGAATCAGTTGCGGCCATCTGGCGCGAAGTACTGGAGCGCGAGCAGATTGGCGTAGAAGAGAACTTCTTCGAGATCGGAGGCCATTCTCTGCTCGCGACCCAGATTATCGCCCGCCTGCGAAATCGCCTGGCGCTTGCGGTTCCCGTGCGCATGCTTTTTGAGCACCCGACCATCGCGGGTTTTGCGGCTGCGCTGGGGCAGGCCCAGCAGGAGGAACTCGGCCTTGCGCCTCCGCCTATCCGCCGCGTTTCGCGAAACGGACCTTTGCCCTTGTCATTCGCGCAGGAAGGATTGTGGGTGCGCGATCAGTTCGAGCCACGCAGCCCGCTCTACAACATCCCGCGGGCATGGCGGCTTAAAGGCTCGCTAAACCCACAAGCGTTGCAGCGCTCGTTGAATGAGATTGTGCGCCGGCACGAATCTCAGCGCACCACCTTCGCTATGCGCGATGGCCGGCCAGTGCAGATCATCGTGAACATTGCGCACATTCCACTTGCCACGTATGATCTCGCCTCGCTCCCGCTGGAGGAAAGAGAAGAGGCCGCCCGGCAGATCATCGAAGACGAGTCCCTGCGTCCCTTCGACCTGGAGCGTGGGCCGCTGGTTCGGGCCCACCTGGTTCGTCTGGCCGAAGCCGATCACGTGCTGCTCCTCGTGTCACACCACATCATCAGCGATGCCTGGTCGGCTGCGGTGTTCTTCCGCGAACTGAGCGCGCTATACGGCGCATTTTCCAGCGGTGCTGAGAATCCATTGCCGGAACTTGAACTCCAGTACGCTGACCATGCGGTCCACGAGCGCGATTGGCTCAAAGGAGCGGTGCTGGAGAAATATGTTTCCTACTGGCGTAAGGAGTTGGCCGGTGCGCCACCTCTGCTCGCGCTTCCCACCGATCACCCCCGGTCCCACGCAAGATCATTCCGCGGAAGCTATGAGCGGGCACGGATGTCTCCGGATATCGCCAGGGCTGTGAGGAAACTCGCGCAGGCCGAAGCCGCCACCCCGTTCACCATTTTGATCAGCGGGTTTCAGACGCTCCTGTGGAGTTACTCCGGGCAGCCGCAAATCGTCGTCGGTACTGATGTTGCCAATCGCAATACTCCCGAAGTTGAAGCTCTGCTGGGTTTCTTTGTAAATGTTCTTCCTATTCGGACCGATTTTTCCGGAGATCAGAGCTTCCGCGACCTGATTCGAAATGTTCGGCAGCGCCTATTCGGGGCCTATGCCCATCAGCAGCTCCCGTTCGCAAAGATTGTGCAAGACCTCCAACCGGAGCGCAACAACAGCTATAGTCCGGTCGTGCAGGCCCTGTTCGTTTTCCAAAACACGCCGCGAACGGAGAAGGCGCTTGCCGGTCTGCAGGTGGAAGCTTTCCCCGTGCCGGTCGCGTTCTCGAAATTCGACCTCGCCGTATTCATGGCGGAGGAACGCGACGGCCTGGCGGGGTATTGGGTTTATTCCACCGACCTGTTCGAGCAGACCACCATCCTCGATATGAGCCGGCGTTTCGAGGTCCTCCTGGAAAAGCTGGTGGCGGAACCGGACGAGAGGATTGGCAGCGTGGCCGCCTTCGATAACCCAAAGCACACGCAGGCCGCCCGTTTGAACAGGCACAACGTTGCAGTGACGACAGAAAACACAACCGCTGGAGTGGCGACACTCACCGCGATGGAGGAAGCCATTGCCGCAATCTGGCGCGAGGTTCTGGAACGCGAGCAGGTCGGCGTCGAAGACAACCTGTTCGAGATTGGCGGCCATTCGCTGATTGCGACGCAGATCGCCGCTCGCCTGCGGAGTCAGTTTGGGGTTGCCTTTTACGTGCGCACGATTTTCGACCATCCCACGGTTCGCGGCCTGGCGAGGGCCATCGAAGCGGGCGGAAATAC
>Ga0070741_10015128_pt1 | contig 13163 bp, 10 predicted proteins | sample Coa_R1_4_FD_66440 | JGI IMG/M metagenome (GOLD analysis project Ga0070741, IMG submission 66440) | Surface soil microbial communities from Centralia Pennsylvania, which are recovering from an underground coalmine fire - Coalmine... | ecosystem: Environmental > Terrestrial > Soil > Unclassified ...
CTGCCGGGCCCGCGGCGCACGTTCGTCGCCGCCTCCGTGTCGATCGCCTTCTGGCTCGTGCTCGAGGTGGCGATCTTCGCCTCTGCGCAGTCGTTCCGCGTCGAGGAGCGGAACATGTTCTACGTCGCGCCGCTCTTCCTGATCGCGCTCCTCGTCTGGGTCGACTCCGGCCTGCCGCGCGGCACCACCGCCGCCACCGCCGCGATCGTCGTCGCCGCGGCGCTCCCCGGCGCACTTCCCTACGCGAGCCTCGTCGGCCTGAACGCGATCTCCGACACGATCGCGCTCCTCCCGCTCGGCTCGCTCGTCGAGTCCGGTCTCGGCCTCGACGACGTCGGCCTGGTCGTCGTCTGCTCGTGCGCCGTCGCCGGCCTCGTCTGCCTGCTCGTGCCACGCCGCTACGCGCTCGTGCTGCCGCTCGCCGTCCTCGCCTACTTCGCCGTCTCGCAGCAGGCGATCGAGCGCAAGCACCGCCAGGAGTCGGAGCTGTCGCTGTTCGGCGGCATCACCGCGCCGCACCGCGACTGGATCGACCGCCGCGTCGGCTCGGGCGCACATGTGAGCGTCGTGTGGACCGGCAACACGGACAAGTTCACGATCTGGGAGAACGAGATCTTCAACCGCTCGCTCGGGACGATCTACCGGACGGGCGCCCCGCTGCCCGGCGACCTCGCCGAGACGCCGGTGACGATCGACCGGCGAACCGGCTACCTGCACGGGCCCACCGGCGCTCTCGTCCGCGCGCGCTACGCGCTCACCGACGGATCGCTCGCTCTCGCCGGCACGGTCATCGCCGAGGACCGGCTGAAGGGGATGCTGCTCTACCGGATCGGCGGGCCGCGTGGAGGGCCGCTGCGGCAGATCTCCCGCGTCGAGGGCCTGTGGCCGCAGGACACGTGGTCGAAGCGGACGGTCACGTACACGCGTGTCGCCTGCCGGGGCGGCGCGCTCACCGTCGTGCTCGAGAGCGACGGCAACCTGTTCCCGCGGCCGAACACGGTGACCGCGACCGAGGCGGGGCGCGTCGTCGGCCGCGTGCGCGTCCCCGGGGTCGGGACCCGCTCGCTGCGGGTGCCGCTGCGGCCCGCCGGCGCCCGCTGCGAGGTTCGCTTCACCGTCGCGCGGACGGCGGTCCCGGCTGTCGTCACCGGCGGGAGCAACCCCGACCCGCGGGCGCTCGGCATCCACTTCGACAGCTTCCGCTACACGCCGTAGCCAGCGTGCGGATCGCGTTCGACGTCTCGCCGCTCTCCCACCCGCGTTCCGGCATCGGCACCTACCTGCGCGGGTCCCTGGCCGGGCTGGTCGCCGCGGCGGGCGCCGAGCACGAGATCGTCGCCTTCGCGCCGACGAGCCCGCGCGGCCTGGAGGCGATCCCGGCCGCCCTCGACGGCATCCCGGTGGAGCTGCGGCTCCGCTTCCTGCCGTTCGCGCACGCGTGGCGCCAGGCGTGGAGCCGGCTCGGCCGCCCGCCGGTCGAGCGCTTCCTCGGTCCCGTCGACGTCCTCCACTACTCCGACTGGATGTATCCGCCGCAGCGCGCCGGGCTGCGCGCGACGACGGTGCACGACCTCGTCCCGATCCGCTTCCCGCAGTGGGTGCAGGCGCGGACGCGGCGCATGCACACCCGCAAGTACCGCGACGCGGCGCGCTGCGACGCCGTGTTCGTCAACTCCGCCTTCACCGGCCGGGAGGTGACGGAGCTCCTGCACGTGCCGCCCGAGCGTGTCCACGTCGCCCGCCCGGGGGTGGACGAGGCCTTCCGCCCCGACGGGGCGGCGGCCGACCTGGGCTGGCCGTACGTGCTCAGCGTCGCCACGCTCGAGCCGCGCAAGAACCTGGGCGTGCTCGTCGACGCCGTCCGGCTGCTGGCCGACTCCGACCTCCGCCTGGTCGTCGTCGGGGCGGCGGGCTGGGGCGAGCAGCCGTCGCTCGACCACCCGCGGATCGTGCGGCTCGGCTTCGTCCCCGACGAGGAGCTCGCCCGCCTCTACCGCGGCGCCACCGTCTTCGCCTACCCGTCCCGCTTCGAGGGCTTCGGCATCCCGATCGTCGAGGCGATGGCGAGCGGCGTCCCCGTCGTCTGCTCCTCGCATCCGTCGCTGGACGAGGCCTCCGGCGACGCGGCGCTGCGGGCCGACCCGGAGTCGGCCGAGGCGTTCGCGCGGGCGATCGAGCGTGCGCGCGCGAGCCGAGGCGAGCTCGTCGCGCGCGGGCTCGCCCACGCTGCCCGCTTCACCTGGCTCGAGACGGGCCGCGCCTTCCTCCGCGGCTACGAAGCCGCCCGATCGGGCACACTCCGCGACGGTGCCTGACATCTCTCCGCTCGGGACGGCTTCCTCAGACGCGCGCCGTCGGCCACGGGGCCCCGACCGGGCCGGTCGTGCGCGCGGGATCCGTGGCTCGAGCGGGCGTGCGGGGCGCTCCAACCCGCCCGCCGAGCGCGTAGGCTGAGCATGCGAGTCGGCCTGGACGTCTCGCCGCTCGAGCAGACCCGCGCCGGCACGTCCCGCTACCTGCGCCACCTGGAAGCGCTCGCCGGCGTCGAGCTCGTGCGGCTCGCCTGCCGGGGCCGCAGCCGCGCGGTCACCGTCTACCGCGACGCCGTCTGGTACCCGCTCGTGCTGCCCGCGCGCGCACGCCGGCTCGCGCTCGACGTGCTGCACTGCCCGACCTTCCGGGCGCCACTGTCAGCGCCCGCCTGTCCCCTCGTCGTTACCGTTCACGACCTTGCCGTCCTTCGCCACCCGGAGACGTTCAACCAGTGGACGCGGCTTGTCAGCCGCCTGTGCGTGCCTCGGGTGGCGAGGGCGGCAAGGCTGTTGATCGCTGTCTCCGAGGCGACCAAGCGCGACCTCGTCGAGCTGCTCGCCGTCCCCGAGGAGAAGGTGCGCGTCGTGCCGAACGGCGTCGCCGAGGTGTTTACCAGCGAGGGTCCCGCCGAGGCGGGCGACTACGTCCTCGCCGTCGGCACCCTCGAGCCGCGCAAGAACCTGCCGCGCCTGGCCGCGGCGGCGCGCCGGCTCGGTTGCGAGCTCCGCGTCGCCGGCGCGCGCGGCTGGGGGCGGGTCGAGCTCGGTCCGGGCGTGCGCTGGCTCGGCGAGGTGTCCGACGAGGGCCTCGCCCGCCTCTACCGCGGCGCGCGTTGCTTCGCCTACCCCTCGCTGTACGAGGGGTTCGGGCTGCCGATCGTCGAGGCGATGGCCTGCGGCGTCCCGGTGGTGACGAGCCGTGGCGGGGCGACGGAGGAGATCGCGGGCGGCGCGGCCGTGCTCGTCGACCCGTACGACGTCGCGTCGATCGCGGCCGGGATCGAGGAGGCGTCGGCACGCCGCGGCGAGCTCACGGCCAGGGGCCGCGAGCGGGCGGCGGCGTTCAGCTGGCGGGCGACCGCCGAGCGGACGGAGGCCGTCTACCGGGAGGTCGCCGCGGCATGACGGCGCCGCTCGTCGTGCTGGACGCCGACGTCCTCGGCCGTGAGCGCACGGGCGACGAGACCTACGTCGCGAGCCTCCTCCGCCACCTGCCTGCGCTCGCGGCGGGGGAGCTCCGCTTTGCCGCCTTGACCCGTCGGCCGGACCTCGTTCCTTCCGGGGTGGAGCCGGTGCACGTGACCGCCCGCCTGCAGGAGCTGCGCATGCTCGTCTCCGTCCCCCATGCCCTCGGGCGGCTGCGCCCGGCGCTCGCGCACTTCCAGCACGCGCTGCCGGCGCGCTGCCCGTGCCCGGCGGTGGTGACGGTGCACGACCTCTCCTTCGAGCGCGAGCCGTTGGCGATGGGGCGTCTCGACCGGGCGATCTTCAGGCGCGTCGTGCCGCGCAGCGTGCGCCGGGCGGTGCGCATCCTGGCCGTGTCCGAGCGCACGCGCCGCGACCTCGCCTCCCTGTACGGCGTCGACCAGCGCCGGATCACGGTCGCGCCCCACGGCGTCGATCCCGAGTTCACGCCGGGGGGTCAGCCGGGCGGCTCCTACCTTCTCTTCGTCGGCGCCGTGCAGGCGCGGAAAGACCCGCTCGCGGCCGCGCGGGCGGCGGCCGAGCTGGGCATGCGCCTGGTCGTTGCCGGCCCGACCCGGGACCGGCGGCTCGCGCGCGAGCTCGTCCGCCGCGGCGCCGACGTGCGCGGGTACGTCTCCAAGCAGGAGCTGGTCGACCTGTACCGCGGCGCCGCCTGCCTCGTACTCCCGTCGCGCTACGAGGGGTTCGGGCTGCCGGTGGTCGAGGCGATGGCGTGCGGCACCCCGGTCGTCGCGACTCCCGACCCGGCGCTGAGGGAGGTGGCCGGGGAGGCCGCCGTCTTCGCCGGAGCGGACGGGCTCGCCGACGCGGTGCGCCGCGCGCTCGCGGAGCGGGAGCGGCTGGTCGCCCTCGGGCTCGAGCAGGCGAAGCGGTACTCGTGGGCGGAGACGGCGCGGCGGACGCTCGCCGCCTACCGGGAGGCGCTGGCGGAGGCATGAGGGTGTCGGCGGTCGTCGTCTCCCACGGCCACCGCGAGGAGCTCGCGCGCTCACTCCCCGCGCTCGCCCCGCAGGTGGACGAGATCGTCGTCGTCGCCAACACTCCCGGGAGCGAGCCTTCGGATGAGCACGGGGTGCGTGTCGTCGCGAACGACCGCCCCCGGAGCTTCGCTGCCAACGTGAACGCCGGCGCCGCCGTCACGAGCGGCGAGCTGCTGCTGATCGCCAACCCGGACACGGTCGCAGACGAAGGTGCGCTGGCCGTCCTCAGCGCGTTCATGGCCGAGCATCCGCGCTGCGCCGTCGCAGGCCCTCGTCTGCTCGATCCGGACGGACGCTGGCAGCCCTCCCGCCGCCGCTTCCCGACGGTCGGCGGGACGCTCGTCCGGCGGACGCCGCTGCGGCGGCTGTTCCCGCCGCTCGAGTGGCAGCGGCGCCACTACCTTCTCGACGAGCAGCCGGACGAGCCGGTGCAGGCGGACTGGATGCTCGGCGGCTTCCTGCTCGTTCGGCGGAGCGCCTACGACGAGCTGGGCGGGTTCGACGAGGGCTTCCGCATGTACGGGGAGGAGATCGACTTCTGCTACCGGGCGGCCAGGGCCGGCTGGGAGCGGTGGTACGTCCCCGCAGCGGTCGTCCGCCACCGCTGGGACGCGGTCACCGACCGCAGGCTGCTGACGCGCCGCACGCTGTGGCACTGGTGCGGGATCCTGCGCTTCGTGCGCAAGCATCCGGAACGGCTGCGGGCGCTGTGGTGAGCGGGCGTGGGAGGCGGCGCCCAGGCCCGGCGCGGGCGGACATCGGTGCGTAGGCCGAATCGTCACCGATCCGGCACGCCCGCGCGCGTCTCGGCCCGCTACGATCGTCCTTCCCCGTGGGCGGGCGGGGGTTTGGGACGGCACCCGGCGTGGTGAGCGCGGACAAGTACGACGCGGCGGCCGAGGCCTGGAGCGACGAGCAGTACGCCGACCCGGCCGGCTACCTCGCCCACCGGGCCGAGCTCGTCGTCTCGCTCGGCCCCCCTCTCACCGCAGGCGACGTCGTGCTCGACCTCGCCTGCGGCGATGCCGGCCTCGCCGAGCCGCTGCTCGCATACGGCGTGCGCTACCTGGGCGTCGACCTCTCGCGCCCCATGGTCGAGGCGGCGCGGCGGCGCGTGCACGGGCGGGCCGAGATCCACGAGGGCGACCTGAACGAGTTCGAGCCGCCTGCACCCGTCGCCGCGACGACGTGCTTCCGCGCCGTCTACTACGCCCGCGACCGCCTCGCGTTCTTCCGGCACGTCGCCTCCTTCACGGACAAGAAGCTCGTCTTCGACCTCGACCCCCGCCGCTTCGAGCTCGAGGACGTGCGCTCCGACCTCCGCGCCGCCGGCTTCGACCGGCTCGACCTGCGCCCGTTCTTCAGCCCGCAGCGGGTGGCGCTGCCGCGCCCGGCGGCGGCCGTGCTGAGGGCGGCGGAGCGCTCGGGACCGCTCGCGCGGCTCGCGCTCCGCTTCCGCTTCAGCTACCTGTGCTCAGCCTCGCGCGGCCGGGCACGCAGTTAGCACCTCCTCGGCCGGCACCTGCGTGAAGCGGAAGCCGACCTGCCCGCCGAGCTGGCGCTGGTCGGAGGAGCCGTAGCTCGTCGGGGCGTAGGTGGGGGCGATGCGCACCTCGACGCGGAAGGGCGGCCGGGGCGTGGGGATGACGAACCGGTAGGCGGTCCCGGGGCGGATCGTCCACTCGCGTCGCCTCGTCACGCGGCCGATGTGCGGCTGCTTGTCGGCGCCCTTCACCAGCGTCCCGACGACGACGGTGACGCCCGCCGGCGGGAGTGGAGCGCCGCACACGGACAGCCGCGAGACGTCGACGACGACGAACCCCGGCCGGTTGCCCCGTGTGGAGAACTGGTTGTACGCGCTGTGCGCGGCCGGGCACGGGAGCAGGCTGCAGCCGGTCTGTCCGTCCGTGAAGATCCCCGTCTGCGTGTGCGCGTAGCGGAGCGGCGGGCGGATTCGGTACAGCACCCACCGCCCGTTCAGGCCGTAGCGGCCGACGATCGTCCCGTTCAGGTCGATGCCGTTCTCGACCATCGCGTACGGGAGGCCGGGGTCGGGGCTGAGCGCGCCGGTCGCGGGATCGGCGAGGTCGGGCGTGAGCGTCGGCCCCGGCCCGGGCGCGGGCGAGGCGGGGTCGATGCTCCACACCTTCTTCAGCGAGCGGTTCCAGAACTCGGTCAGCCACAGGCCGAGGTCCCCGCCGGCGGAGAAGTTCTGGCCGAGGTAGACGACACCCTGGCCGTGCGTGGCCTGGTCGAGCCAGTCGAGCGGCCGCGGGTAGGCGGGCGGGCGCACGAGGGTCTGCGCCGCGTCGTTCGAGTAGATCGCCGCGGAGATCTGGCCGGCGAGGCACCAGGCGAGGACGAGCACCGCCGCGGCGGCGAGCGACCCGCGGCTCCAGCCGGGCCGACCGCGCACTAGACGCGGCGCCGCCAGGAGGGCGACCGACAGCACGAGCACGACGATCAGCGCCTTCTCGATGCCGCCGTGGGCGAGTCCGAGGTTGCGGTTCGCCATCTGCACGATGGCGACGCCGAACGAGTCTCCCGCCGGCACCGTCGTCAGCTGGTACGGGGTGGAGACGATCAGGTAGGCGACGAAGCCGACCGCCGCCGCGAGCGGCGCGAGGCGCAGGCGCGGGCGCTCGAGCCACAGCGCCGTCGCGCAGAACAGGAGCGGCACGAGGTAGATGACGTTTCGCTCCTCCACGCGCGTGAACGAGGTCGTCGACACGTACGCGGCCTTCACGGCCGTGTACATGCCGAAGCCGAGGCAGGCGGCGACGAACAGGCTCCTGAACGCGCGCAGCTCGGGCGTGCGCGGCTCGCCGCGCGGGCGGGCGAGCGCCGCCAGCGCCGCCAGCACCGGCAGCACGCCGACGCCGATCGTGAGTGCGCCGACCGCCCACAGCCCGTACTCGAGCATGCGCCCTCGGTAGTGGCCGGTCGCGACCGCCCAGCTGTCCGAGAACTTGCCGACGAGGGCGCTGAACAGGATGACGAGGCCGGCGCCGACGACGACCGCTCCCAACCAGTCCCATGCCGACCAGCCGGAGCGCCACCGCCGGCCGCTGTCGCTGGAGAGGGCGTACAGGCCGGCGGCGAGGACGAAGACGACGGGCAGGATGCCGAGCTCCCCTTTGACCAGCCCGCCGACGGCCGAGACGACGACCGCGGCCGCGATCCAGCGGCGTGTCCGGCGGACGAGGGCGAGAGCGATCAGCAGGAAGGCGAGGGCTGCGTACGGGTAGGCGAGCGGCTCCTCCAGGATCATCGGCCCGTACGTGAGCGCGGGCACGGAGGCGGTCGCCGCCGCCGCGAACAGGGCCCCGCGCGGCGAGGCGATCGTGCGCGCGAGCAGGTAGGTGGGCACGAGCGACAGCGTCATCGTCACCGTGCCGATGTACTTGACGACGGCGTACGCGAGCGTCGCCGAGTGGATCGCCCACGCGGGCGCGATCAGCCAGGTGTACAGCGTCTGCCAGAAGTACGGCTCGCCGCGGCGTGCCCCGTGGCCGGTCGCTTCGACCGCACGCGAGATCTGCGACAGCTCCAGCTCGTCCGTGAACAGCCACGGCGAGGTGTGGCCGGACGTCTCCCACGCGTACAGCGCGAGCAGGGCGACGAGCACCGTCGCGAGCGGGATCGCCGCGTACACACGGTCGAACCAGGTCCGCCTCGGGAGCACGGCCGCCCCCTCGCGGGCGGCGGCAGTCGTCACTCGACGCCTGCCCCCAGCACGACGACCGGGTCGAGGTCGAGCTGGCGGCGCACGAAGCGGCAGCAGACGTCCGCCTTCTCGCAGCCGCTGACGACCGCGTCGAGCCGCTCGCGCGGCGCATCCGGGATCGTGACGAAGACGACGTCGGGACGGGTCTCGCGCAGCACCCGGTCGATCTGCTCGATGCCGCCGAGCACGGGGACGCCCTGCATGCGGCGGCGTCGCAGCCGCGGATCGTCGTCGACGAAGCCGACGACGAGCTCGCCGCCCGTCTCACGCAGCTCGCGCAGCAGGCTGCGGCCGCTCCGGCCCGCGCCGACGATGAGCGTGCGCCGGCGTTCGCCGCGCGCCCGCAGCTCGCCGAGCGCGTGGAAGAGCGCACGCTCGCCGAACCGGGAGACGCCGATCGTGACGATCGCGACCAGGGCGTCGACGACGTAGACGCTGGCCGGGAAGTCGCCGAACGGCCGCTCGGTCAGCCAGACGACGCCGACGGCGACCGGCTCGCTGACGACGACCGCGGCGGCGACGGCGCCCGCCTCCCGCGCCCCCGCGAACCGCCACACGCCGCTGTACAGGCCGAAGAGGATGAACGCCGCGTAGCGGGCGGCGAGGATGACGGGCAGCGAGACGAGGAACAGGTGGCGCTGTGAGCTCGTCCCGCTCCCGTTCACGAACAGCAGGTAGGCGACACCGAACGAGACGCTGATGAGGACGAAGTCGACGAGCACCTCGACGAGCCGCCGCGGCGACAGCAGGACCCGCCGCAACAGCACCGGCCGCCCGGTCGGGCCGGCGGCGTCCCCGCGGTCGAGGTCGGCGAGGAAGCCCGCGAACTGGACGAGCAGCACGAAGGTGACGAGCACGCCGACGAGCGTCACGCGGGCGTCGTCGAGGGCCGTGTAGGCGAGGCTCGAGCCGCCGAGGCCTGCCGCCACCGCGGCGAGCAGCACGACCGTGCTCTTCTCGGTGAGACCACCGCGGACGAGGCGGTGCGACGCGTGGTCGCGGCCGCCCTGCGTGATCGGTCGCCCCTCGACGAGACGGACCGCCGTCACGAGCGCCGTGTCGAGGATGGGCACGGCGAGGACGAGCACGGGCAGGAGCAGGGTCGCGATCGTCGACTCGGCCACCTTCCAGCTCGTCGCGAGCCCGAGCGCGGCGAGGACGAAGCCGAGCGTCTGGCTCCCCGAGTCGCCCATGAAGATCGCCGCCGGTTGGCGGGGCCGCAGGTTGAAGGGCAGGAAGCCGAGCGCGGCCAGCCCGATCGAGAGCGAGAGGACGAGCAGGATCCGCTCCTCGTGCAGCGTCAGCGCGTCGATCGCGAAGAAGGTGGCGGCGACCGCGGCCAGGCTGCCCGCGAGCCCGTCCATGTTGTCGAGCAGGTTGAAGGCGTTGGTGATGCCGACGAGCCAGAGCGCGCCGAGGACAGCCGCCAGCACGCCGTTGGACACGATCTCCACGCGCAGGCCCGAGGCGAGCACGACGGCCGCACCTCCGACCTGTGCCCCGAGCTTGGCGAGCGGCGGCAGGGAGCGCAGGTCGTCGACGAGACCGGCGGCGAACACGATCGCCGCGCCGCCGAGGATTCCGAACAGCTCCGAGCTGCCGCCGACCGCCCCCGCGGCGACCGCGAGCAGGACGGCGGCGGCGAAGCCGAGGAAGATGCCGACGCCGCCGAGGATCGGCGTCTCCTCCAGGTGCCAGCGGTCGCCGCGCGGCCGGGCCACCACCCGTGCGCGAAGCGGCGAGTGGAGCAGGGCCCAGATCGCCGACGCGGCGACCGGTGATGCGACGAGGCAGATGACCGCGCTCACGGCGCCGCCTCCTCATCGGTCGAGAGCGGCACGGTCACGAACGCTACTGATCCTCTGTTAAGCCGATGTTTGGCTCCCCGCGAGCGCCAGCATCGTAAGACTAGGCGCTCCGGACGATGCTCTCGCTGCTCGACATCCTCCGCTGTCCCGTCTGCTTCGGCCGCGTCGCGGACGGCGAAGCCGGGGCGAGCCTCCGCTGCCTGCGCTGCGCCGCCACCTACCCCGTGCGCGACGGCATCCCGTCCATGCTCGACGAGCGGCTGCCGGGGATCGAGCTGAAGCGGCGCGAGCTCGAGGGCTGGCCGGCGCTCGCCCGGGCCGAGGGCTGGTACGAGCCCGACGACGAGATCGACGCCCACCTGCCCTACCTCGTCCGCGACCTCGGCTGGGACGACCGCACCTGGCGCGCCAGCGAGCACTCGTTCTCCCTCCTCGTCGAGCGGTACGTGCGCGCGGGGATGCGCGTGCTCGAGGTGGGAGCGGCGAAGTGCTGGGCGGCGCAGCACCTCCTCCCGCTCGGCTGCGAGTACGTCGCCGCCGACCTCGTCGCCGACCCCTGCATCGGCCTCGGCCGGGGCGCCTTCTACGAGCGCCGCGCCGGCCGCTTCGCGCGGGTGCAGGCTGACGGCGAGCACCTGCCGTTCGCGGCGGGCTCGTTCGACCTCGTCTTCTGCGTGGCCGCCCTCCACCACGCGCTCGACCTGCGCGCGATGGTCGCCGAGATGGCCCGCGTCACGCGCCGGGGCGGTCTCGTCTGCGCGCTCAACGAGGGCACGCGCGCGCTCGGGCGGCCGCCCGACACGCCCGAGCAGGAACGCGAGAAAGGGTTCGGCATCAACGAGCACGTGCACACACTCGTCGCCTACCTGTGGGCGTTCGCGCGCTCCGGCCTCGTGCTGAGGCGCGTCGAGCAGGCGGAGGGGGAGATCGACCTCGCCCGCCGGCGGGGGACACGGGCTCTCCGCCGGCTGCCGCTCGTCGGCAGGAGCGCGGCGACGCTGTACGCCCAGTGCTGCCAGGGGTACTCCGGCGTCAGCCTGTACGCGCGCAGGCTCCGGTGACTGATGTGGGTGAGCGTGATGTGGGTGAGCGCCGGACCCGGGGGACGGCCAGGGCGGCGACGCGCGGCTCGGGCGGTGCGAAGGTCTGCTCTGCGCAGCGGGTGGCGGTGGGCGCCGGCGCGCCCGCGCAGGCGCCGGCGTAGAAGTTGACGTAGGCGAGCACGGTCGGCGCCGACGCCGCGGGCCGCGGCGCCCGCACCGACAGCGCGTAGCGCCCGTCGGGCCCGGTGCGGGCGGCCGGAAGCTCGCGCGCGTCGGCGAGGTCCGGCCGGGAGGCGAGGACGAGGTGGACGGCGATCTCCGCGCGCGGCGAGCCGGCGGCCGTCAGCCGGCCTGCGAGCACGAGCGTCGAGCCGTCCGCCGCCCGGGCGTGGAGCGTCAGCTCCTGCGGGATCGCGACGACGCTGCGTAGCTCGACCGGGCGGGCCGGCGGCCCCGGGCCCGCCGGGATGACGAGCGCGCGCCAGGCGAACAGCCCGGGGAACGGCGGATTGGTGACTCCCGCCTGCAGGTCGAGCCGGACGCCGGTCAGGCTGTGCACGGTGCTGGGCGGGCAGAGAGCGAGCCGGTAGGAGCCGAGCGCGCTCTCGCCGCCGCGCGTCCGCTCGGCGAGCACGACGAGCGGGAGCACCGCCCGGCCGAGGCGGACGCGAGCGCGCCACAGGGCAGCACGCGCTGCGCCCGGGCAGGCGACCGGGCCGCCGGGGGCCTGCCCGCCGGCGGCGACGAGGAGCGCCGAGGCCGCCCGGCCGCCCACGGTGGAGAGCGATGCCTGGCCGACGACGCTCCCCGGCGGCCGGTCGAGGTCGAGCGCGTAGCCGGCGGGGACGTAGACCGTGGCTGCCGCCAGCGAGGAGCGGCCGGCCGTGGGCACGGCGAGGTCGATCCCCACCTCGGCCGGCAAGCCGGGCCGGCTCCCGAGCGAGTCGACGAACAGCTCGGCCGGCGGATCGCGGGGCGACGGCGCCGGCGGGGCGGCCGGCGCGCCGGCGAGGGCGGCGACGAAGGCGAAGAGGAGGAAGCGACGCACCGCTCCAGGATCGCCCGCGGGCGCCCGGCTGTCGAGAGGCGCTTTCGGACACGGCTCCTACACTTCCGGCTATCAGCGTCTACGCCGACCTCGTCCGCTACCGGGAGCTCTTCGCGAGCCTCTTGCGGCGCGACCTTCGCGCCCGCTACAAGGGCTCGGTGCTCGGCGTCGCCTGGTCGCTCGCCAACCCGCTCGTGCTCATGGGGGTGTACGTGCTCGTCCTCAGCGTGCTGCTGAAGGCGGTCAGTCCGATCGACCACTACCCCCTCTACCTGCTCAGCGGCCTTGCCGTGTGGGTGTTCTTCTCGACGTCGCTGCAGTCGTCCTCGCGCGCGATGCTCGACTACGCCGAGCTGATCAAGAAGGTGCGCTTCCCGCGCCAGCTCGTCGCCTTCTCGGTCGTCGCCACCCAGCTCGTCGCCTTCACGGCGATGCTGGCGGTGCTCGTCGTCGTCAACCTCGTCGCCCTGCCGCGGGTGCGGGCGGAGATCTGGCTCGCGCTCCCGCTCGCGGCGCTCGTCGTCTGCCTGGTTACTGGGCTCGCGCTGGCGGTCGCGTCGGCGAACGTCGTCTTCCGCGACGTCGAGCACCTCGTCTCGGCTGCGCTTCTCCCCTGGTTCTTCCTCACGCCCGTCCTGTACGCCTTCGACAAGCTGCCGGGCGGGCTCGCGCGGCACCACGTGCTCAAGGACATCCTGCGCTGGGGAAACCCGATCACGCCGCCGATCGAGGCGCTGCGCGCGCCTCTCTACGCCGGCCGGCTGCCCGCCGTCGGCGACGTCGTCTACCTCGTCGTCGCGACCGCGGCCGCGCTCGCCCTCGGCGCCTGGATCTTCGGGCGCGTCGACGACCGCATCGCCGTCGAGCTCTGAGGCGCGGTCGGGGCGGATCGGCGCCCGACACGGGCAGCCACCGGCGTCAGACACTGCGTCCCGCCGGCTGACGAGGAGCGAGGTCGCCGGACCGCGAGACCGGGGAATCACGACGACTGCGGCTCTGGATGCGGGCTCGTCTGTGGAGCGTACGCACATTCGTTGCG
>Ga0070741_10015129_pt1 | contig 13162 bp, 12 predicted proteins | sample Coa_R1_4_FD_66440 | JGI IMG/M metagenome (GOLD analysis project Ga0070741, IMG submission 66440) | Surface soil microbial communities from Centralia Pennsylvania, which are recovering from an underground coalmine fire - Coalmine... | ecosystem: Environmental > Terrestrial > Soil > Unclassified ...
GACCGACGCGCCCACGCCACGGAAGTCGAATCGAGTCCCGATCTCCTTCATGGCCTGGTTGAGCGCGTTGTCGACCTCCTGGCGGTCGAGCTTGGAAACAATGTCAAAACTGGATTCGCTTGCCACCGCTCCAGGCTAGACGGATCGGCGCGGGCCGTCACTTCGGACTCGCCGGCCGGGCGGGCGTGGTGTGGACTGGTATGCGGTCGACCACGGTCGATATATCGTCGTCAAACCTCGCGGCCCGGTACGCATCAACTCGCGACTTGGGCTATTCTTCTCTGTGCCGCTAGTGATCGCGGCGCACGGCAGGTTGCCCGAGTGGCCAAAGGGAGCGGTCTGTAAAACCGTCGGCTCAGCCTACGTTGGTTCGAACCCAACACCTGCCACACTCTAGGAAACAGCCCCTGGCCTGCGTATATGGGTCCGGGGCTGTTATCGTTCCGGGTGCAGGCGTAGGCAGCCAGACGCCACTGAGAGCGGGTGTTTGTCGGCATTCGCGGGACATACGCGGGACAAAGTCGAGGGCGTTTCCGCAGGTCACGATGGCCGCCGTGGGACATGTGTGGGACAGCCGCCCGGATCGGGTTCTAGCGGTCGCGCTGGGCGCGCGAGTCGCTGGCGCGCGCGTTCCTGAGCAGCCTGGCTATGGACTCGAGGTCGTCCCGGTGGGACTTGGCGACTGGTTTGGCTGGTGCAGGTTCTGGCGTGCTTGGCCCGAGGATCTCCTCGATCCGCTGGTTGGCGACTTCCTCCTGGCCGTGGACGCACTTGGCGTAGACGCGGAGAAGGACTTCGACGCTGTGGCCGGCGCGCTTGGCGATCTCGGTCGGAGACACGCCGCCGTTGAGCCACAGCGAGACCGCGGCGTGCCGCAGGTCGTATGGACGTCCTGCGAGCGGGGATGCGACCTGTTCAGGAGTCAGAGCTAGGACCCGGGCCTCCTGCCAGACCTCGGTGTAGGCGGTCGAACCGACCGGTCCATCCCGCTCGGTCCGGAACAGTCTGCCGTCCGGAGCGACGCCGTACTCCTCGATATGTATGCGCAGGATCTTCACCAGGACAGGAGGGATCGGCACTGGCCGGACGTCTTCGACCGCGCGGTGCTTGAGGTGGCGCTCTCCGTGGGTCTCACCGGTGTCGCTCCAGCGGATATTGACCTCGGGCCGCGATTTGGCCAGGGTGACTGAGCCCCATCCGGATTCCGGCAGATGGCAGTCGCCCTGCTTGAGGGCGATCGCTTCGGCTGGCCGCAGGGCGGCGTAGTACATGCAGGCGAACATTGCGGACAGATGCTGGCCGCGGCCGCGCCTGCCTATGTAGGTGACGGCCACCAGGAGGTTGCGGGCCTGGGTCTGGTTGACGACGACGCGCGGGTCGACGGTCTGGCTGGTCTTCGGCGGCGTCCACTTCACGTTGGCAAGCGGATTGGCGTTGAGCTCACCGAGTTCTGCGGCGTACTCAAGGAAGTTGTGGAAGACCGCCCGCTTACGGCTGATCGTATTGGCGGCGGAAGCACTGCCGTCGAGGTTGACGGTCAGCGCGTCGAGCGCCGGGCGGATGACCTTCGCCTCGTTGAGATCCACTATCGGCAAGCACGCCGACTCGAGCCATTGAGTAGTGTCGGCGATCTCCGGCGGCGGCTCCGGCCGCTTGTCGGCTGGGAGCAATGCGTACTGACGGAGCGCGGTCCGCAGCTGCTCCTTGGCAGGGCGGCCGGCTTGGTCCTTAGTGAGTGCCGGCAGCACGGTCGCGAGAGCGTCAGTGATGCCGTCGCGCGACTTGGGTGCGGCGCGCGGCCATCGCATCGCGACGTACGCCTGGGCGACGGCAAGGACCGTGCGGATCGGGGTTGGCTCAGGCCTCGGTTCCGCCTCCTCCATAGAGGCCGGTAGTCCTGTCGTGACGTCGAACTCCTCGCCTCGTTTTGTGGCTTGGATCAGATCCGACCGGAAGGCCTCCGCGAGGGCCTTGGTCCGGCGGGATCTGGAGTGTGGCTCGTTGTCGGTCACCCAGCGGATCTCGAAGGTGGGCCTCCGGCGTCCTTTCTTCTGCCGGACTGCCCAGATCTTGACCTTGGTGATCTTCACGCGGCTCGTTCCTTGAGCGAGGCGAGCCAGGTCGTGAATTCGCTGCGCCAGATACGGATTTCTCCGTTGGGCAGCTTGAGGCCGCGGGGTGCTCTGCCGAGTTCGCGCCACCGGTAGAAGGTCCGCCGGGACACGCCGCCGAGTTCAGCGAGAATCTGCTCGACGGTCAGCAGTTCGTCTGGCGCGGCCATGGCTTCCCCCTGGTTACTCCACGTGGACTTCGGGGGGTTGGGCCTTGACGGCAGCGACGAGCCAGCGCAGCCGCGCGTTCGGGACGGACAGGCCGCGGGCACGGAGCCGGCGACCCAGCTCGGCCTGGCTGAGCGTCGTTCCCTGCTGCTCGGCGGTACGCATGAGGGTGGTAGCCGCGGTAACCAGGCGCTGGTCCCGCTGGGTCATCGGCATGGGCGTGGGCGGCAGGTCACCGGGAAATCCGGCCCCGGGCTCTCCGGCGGTCCGGGCCGCGATTGCTGGCTCCCGGCTAGTAGCGGATCTCGCGGGCGCGAGCCGCAAAGCGAGCCGCTGATCCAGTGGTGTCCGCCATCGCCACATCCACCGGCCGTACTGCTGCTGCAGCCGGGAGACGGCGAGCAGGTACTCGTATTCGAGCCGGAGTCCGTCGCGGTAGCTGGTGACGTGCCACAGGATCATGCGGCGGGCCAGCATCGCAGTTGACCGGGGCGCGAGCAGCCACCGCGCCACGGGGATGTGCTCGATTCTCGTGCCCGCCGCGAGCCCGGCCGCTTGGCGCACTAGGTGCCTGATCCCCTCGATCACGGTGATGAACAGGACCGGCATGGCGGCGTGCATGATGCTCGCCGTGGGGTTGCCGTCGGCGGCGGCGATGTTCAGGTAGGTGGTGGCGGCTATGAACGCCCAGGCGGTCCAGCGCAGGACCGGCCAGGAGAGCCCGAGGTACTCGGCGAGCAGGTCCCATGCGAGGAGCGCCAGGATGCCGACGTCGACGCCGACCGGGACTATCCACGCGGAAGGGCCGAACCACGGGACCGCGAGGTGCTGGACGGTCGTGAAGGAGCCGATGCCGCCAAGGGCGCCGAGCAGGCAGAGCAGTGGCGCGAGGACCGCAACGGCGATCTTCACCGCGCCCGCCGCGCTGACGAGACCGTGTACGGCGGGGCTGTCCTCGCTTCCCCGGTGTGTCTGCATGTCCACGTCCCCCGGCGTGTCGTTGACTTCTAGATGCCAGGCTGCCGCCTGTTAACTAATGTTGGTGCTACGACTCTAAGTAGCCTGGTTCGCGGTTGTCAACTTGAGTAAATGGATATGACTGAGACGGCTTTCAATTGCTGGCGAGGACGTGCGAGGATCTGTGAGCGAGAAGAAGCGGCTGGACAGCGGGGTGCGGCCCGAGCCGGCGGAGCGGACGCTAGGGGAGAAGATCGAGTGGCTCGTCAAGCACCGCTGGCCAGCCGACGCGCCGCCGCCCAAGACCAACGCTGATATAGCGGACGCGATCACCGCGGCTACCGGTGAGGACCTGTCATCCACGGGAGTGTGGAAACTGCGCACCGGGCGGGGCTACAACCCGACGCTGAAGACGCTCACGGCGCTGGCCAGGTTCTTCGGCGTCCCAGTCGGCTACTTCGGTGAGGAGGAAGCCGCGGAGTCGATCGGCGACGAGCTGGCCCTGCTGGAGCTGCTGCGCGACGAGAGCATCGGCCGGGCGACGTTGTGGTCATTGACGAGTTTGTCGGGCCCGGGCCGCAGGGCGGTCGCCGAGATCATCGAAACCATCTCCCGCATGGAGCAGGCCCAGGATAAGGGGGCCGGAACGCGGGAGTCCGCGCCGGGCTAGTCCGTGACACGGCAGAGCGGTTGTCACAGTACCTGCTCTGTCCGCTGGAGCTGGTCCATGAGCATGGTGATGACTGCGATGAAGTCCCTCGCCTGCACGGCGGTCATGCTCGGGCCCTGCGTCCCGTCGGACTCCCAAGTGATCAGCCCCGGCGGAGGATCTTCCGCCCAGCTATCCACCATGCTCTCGATATGCACGCACAGCGTCGAGTCCGCCAGCCTTACGAATCGCGGCTTGCTGGCGTGCAGGAATGCCTCCTCCAGGCTGACGTTCCCGTGCCCGCCCGCGCACCAGACTGGACACGCCCTCGGTCGCGGTTGCTCATCACGCATCTCCCTCACCCCCGATATCGATGCCGCTTGGTATGCATTTATACGGCGAGGGGAGGAGAATATATAGCGGTGAAAGTTGCTCAGTGACGCGAACTAGTCACCAGCGAGGCATGAATACCGAGCGCAGCGGTTCTTCCGGGCGCGTCTTTGAACCCTCTCGTCGTGTCTGCAGACGGGTTCCGGGGCGAGGATGGGCAGTGTCAGCGTCCAGCCAACTGCCCAGTCGTAGGCCCGGTCGTCAAGCTGATGATTATCCATCAGCTGAGTGTTAACGGTCATCGCGTAGCGTCAGTCGCAACTGCTGTATAGGCCGTGAACGAGTATCGCCTGTTCAAGGATTACCTAGCCGACAAGCAGAAGGAGGATAGGCATGAGCGGCGTGTCACGGTGGCGAGAGTCCGGTCACTTGGACCGGCGGTAGAGACTGCGGGCGGGGAGGAGGCGTTCGACGCCGCGGTCACGGCGATGTTGGACGATGCGAGTGGGTGGCGCCGGCGGAGTTGTGCAAGCGGCGCGGGCAGGCCCTGGGGCAGATTACGGCGGGATAGAGCCCGAGGGTGAAGCGGTCGGCGAAGCGGAGGAAGCGATCGGTTAGGTACCAATGGCTCGCCGTAACGGTACATATGAGCCAGTTCTGTGGGTAGTGGTGTTGAATTAGCACTGGGTTTCGGAGCGATCCTGTTCCTGTCAACTGGCAGATGAGACCCCGCTGAATATCCCCGGGCAGTCATTCGTGCCAGCCAGGGTTGGATGGCGGAACAGGTATCGCCGGAACCTGGAAACTGAACCCATGGGCCGTCTCGACGGGTCCCCCGGCGATTGAGTCCCGGCATAGCAGGCAATCGCTGTCGCCGCAGTGGGTGATGCCCTGGTCCTCGCGCATCGTGGTACTCGAGGCGTCGAGAACTTGCCTTGCGGGAAAGGCCCGCCATCGCGAGTCGCCGACCACCGCGGGACGCGCATACCGGCGCAGGACCGGCTCCAAACGCGGGAACCCTTCGGAGCAGGATCCGACCTCGAACATGGAGACACGGCCGTCGGCGGCCTTGGCCCAGCGCAGGAACAGGCGGCGTCCTGACTGCTGTTCGGCCAGGTGGATCGCGGTCATCCGGTTGAGGCCCACTCCGATAAGAAGAATCCGGCCCTCTCGCGCGGCGAGTTCACGGATCGGGCCGTACACGTCCGCGGGACTCTGTGTTGCGATCAGTTCCTCTGCCTGCGGCCCGCAAGCGGCGAACGAGTTGAGCGGATGGCCGCCGCGCACGGCACCGCCGCGCTTGATCAGGGTCGCCGGGAATACGCCGAGGCCAGCGTTGATGAGCCCGCAGCCGGGGGTGTAGGCGATGCCTTGTGGCAATGGCGGTTCCGCGGGGAACTTGTCATAGTCGACACCGTTCCGAGCGGGTCGCATGGCAGCGGGAGCGGGCAGGCCGAACTGAGGCTCAGTGAACGCTGGCACCAGCACTGTGCGGCCGCGGGACAGCAGCGCGTCGAGCAGCGCATCAGCACCTCCTGCGATGGGGGTGCCAAGGGAGCGCAGCGAAACGTGCACCATGAGCGGGCGGTCCGCTGGTGCCAGTTCATCGACTGCTGCGGTGAGGTCGTCGGCCAGGATCGTCATGACTGTCCTCCGTGGAATGCCGATGGTAGTGAGGGGTTCAGGCGAGGTGGCGAGCGTCGATGATCCGGCCATGGCGGAGTTCTTCCCGTGCCCTCTGGGTCGCCAGGGTGTCCGGATGCTCTTCGCCCAGGATCCGGCGACGCTGGTCCAGGACATCGGTGTAGCGGGACTCCGCTTCCGCGGTCCGGCCGCGGCGGGCCGCGATCCAGGCGAGCTCGTGGCGAATGACCATCGTGTCCGGATGGTCTTCGCCGAGGACTCGCAGCCTCAGGGCGAGAAGCTCACGGTAGGCGGTCTCGGCATGCTCCCACTGGCCTTCCCAGGCGGTGATCCAGGCGAGCTCGTGCAGGGTGGTCAGGGTCCGGGGATGCTCGGTGCCGAGTACCCGGCGCCTGTCGCTGAGGACCGCGTCGAAGATCTCCCGGGCTTCGCCGAGCCTGCTCTGTTCCTGGTTCGCGATCGCCCATGCGAGTTCGTGGCGGGTCAGCAAGGTCCGGGGATCGTCAGGGCCAAGGATGCGGACGCTGTCATCGAGCGCCTCCCGGTAGCCCGCTTCGGCCGTGGCCCAGTCTCCCCGGCAGGCAGCGATCCAGGCAAGCTCGTGGCGGCTGAAGATGACATCGTGATCCTCAGGGCCGAGGACCCGCAGCTGGGTCAGGAAGTTCTCCCGGTACCAGGCTTCGGCCGTGCTCAGGTCACCGTGGTATGCCACCGCCCACGTCATCGCGTGTCGCACACGCAATACGGCGCGGTGCTCGGCTCCCAGCGGGGCGCTGCGCGCGAGGGCGCGCTCGCCCAGGATGATCCCGGCCCGGCTCATCCCGCTGAGGTTGAATGCCGCAGTTGCAAGAGCTGTGGTCTCCATGAGCAATCCGAGATGCTCCCGGTCCACGTGGTCGGCCGCGGTATCCAGCAGGCTCAGCAGGTGCGGGCCGAGCAGCAGGTACTGCGGCCAGGACTCCGGATGCTCGCACGGCAGCTTTGACGTGCAGCCGTGGAGAAGCTCGATCGCGGCGTGCCGGATCCGGGCCGAAACCGGACCCGAGCTGCCCATGCTGGCCCGCCCGGCTTCGATGATGACGGTATGCAGAGCGATGCCGCCGTCGGCAGGCTCGAGGATGCCGGTAATCTGCAGCCCGCGCAGCGCCTCCTCCGCCCGGTCTTCTGCTGCCGGCGAAGTACCGCCGAAGCCGGTAAGCAGACCAGTCTTGGTAAGGGAGTGAGCATTGAGCAGGATGGCCGGGATAGGCGCGGGGGCATAACAGCTAGCCAGCTGCAGCACCGGCCGCGTCTGCGGGATTCCCTGGTGCGCTAGCCCGCCCAGCGAGAGCTCCAGAGCGCGAGCTGCCGGCGCCAACGGCACCGGCACCTGATGTCCGGGACGCTCGTGGAGGCCCGCCTGTACCTGCTCATCGAGGGTCCGCTCGTAAGCTGCGAAAGTGGCTCCCTGAGCAGCCTGGGAATGCAGAAAGCTTCCCGCCAGCCGCAAGCTCAGCGGATGCCTGCCCAAGCGGCGCGCCAGTGCTCTGGCCTCACGCTCTTCTCCCGCCGCTGGAGCCAGTGCCAGGAGCATCTGGGCGGCGTCGGCCTCCAGCAGTTCACCGACTCTCAGGAGCCGCGCCGCCTCCCACATCCGCGGATCGGCCTCCCGGCTGGTTACCAGCGCCAGACCTCGCGCGGACGAGCGCACCCATCCTGTCAGATCCTGAACCCCGGCCGGAGAACCCACAGCGGCCAGCACCTGAGGATCGTCGGCCTCGTCGAAGATGAGCAGCCACTGGGAGCCAGCGTTCTCCAGCAAACGCCAGAATCGGTTCGCGGCGTCCGCTTCGTCCCTTGCGATCGCGTTGACGTCATCTGCTTCCCCTAGCTGCCTCACGACCTCGGTCAGGCCCCGCAATAGCGCGACCGGATTGGAAGCCGAGATCCACCAGACGTCCTGCCCCAGTGCCTGGGCGTGCTCAGCCATAGCCTTGGCCACCGTCGTCTTGCCTGTGCCGCCAGGACCGGCGAGCACCACGGGGCCCTGCTGCGGATCGCCCATCAGCGCCACAAGTTCGTCCAGGAGCAAATGGCGATCGCTGAAGTCGTCGTGCCCCCAGATGTGATCAGATCTGCTGTCCTGCACCGATGCCGCCAGGTCCATGGCGCGGCGCGCCCTGTCCCTGATGTCGCCGTCGGTGACCTGGGCCCTGATGGTTTGCTCGACTAGGCCGAGGTAACCGGCCAAGGCCTCTCCCACCGTCTCTTCCCGGGTGTCGTCCGCGCCGGGGAATGCGTCGTCATTGTCGCTCACGGAATGTCCTCCTCACGCCGTTTCCTAGTCGAGTCGATCTGGTAGTCCTCGCCAAGGTTCGCTTTTAGCCGCCTCCTGGCATGAGCCAGGTTCTGCCGGATGGTGCCGGGGGTCTTGCCAAGGAGATCAGCGATCTCCTTGGTATCCAGCTCAGCGAGAACCAGCTCGAAGACCTCGCGTTGCGCATGTGGCAACGTGCTGAGCATCTGCTCCACCCACTGCCAGTCCTCCCAGATATTCGGGCTGCCATCGAGGTAGCTCCCAGACGGCGGAGGCATGCTCTCGATCTCTCTATTGCGTCGGCGCTTTTCCTGCTGGTCGTAGTAGGTGTGCCGTACGGCTTTGCGGACCCATGCCTTGGGGTTGCGGGTCAGCCGACTCCACGTATCCCTCTGGAGCATGTCCGCGACGGCGGCCTGGACCGCTTCGTAAGCATCATCCACAGTGGCACCGACTGCCATCGGCGCCATGAGGAAGGACCGGTAATGGTCGTTCAAAAAGGCCTCCAACCCGGCCTGCGAGTCTGGCCCAGGCGCCGACACGGCCTGTCCAGTCGCTTCTTCTGGCTCCACCGCTCCGCTGCCTCCAATCGATCGAATGACATCGCGCCTCCTGTCCGCCCCTCTATCAAATAGGCGGCTAGACAGGCGTCACCGTGAAAGCCAGCCTCAAGATCATTGGCGGTCTCCAGGCCGACGCCGGATTGGCTTACCCAGGAAAGCGCTACGGTCAGGACAGAGACCGTCACGATCACCGTGATGATTATCGAATGGGTGATCATGAAGGAGTTGATGATTGCGGCGGCGATCGCGGTTACCGCAGACCTGACGCGCTCGATCTCGTCGTTGCTCATGCCGGGTGTCCCTTCACACGAGGATGAAGTCTTCGTCATCTAGGCGTCTACGACGGGCTCACGGTGAAACTCGCGGTTCGAAGAGACGCGAAAAGGGCGGGCATGGCAATCAGATCAGCCGGTTCTGCGCAGGCCGCGGCACGCTTCGGGAACCCTCGAGATGCCGCGCGTAGCGACGGCCAATTGCGCGGGTCGGCTCCGCAAAGCGTCGTGCATCGCGGCCGTCTGAGACGCGCTGACCGCCCTGTCTACGTAGATCGCAGGCTGCCTGTCACTTCCCGGTGACTGGGTCGCTGTAATCGGCCCGCCTCACCCGACGCGGATCAGTCGACGCGTCGGCCGAAGTGCGCCTTCCTCGCGAATGCCGCGAAAGGCCCTTGCCGTCAGCAAGGTATGTGTTCAGGGGGCATGAACACACTTTTGGGGCTGGCGGGATGGACCGGGCGTGTCTTGCGAGGATACTGTGGTTGATGAGATAAGGAGGCATCAACTATGGACGACCAGCAGATCTGCCAGCACCAGGCAGCCGATCCGGTTCCGGCGGCCTCGACCAGCGCCTCTCGCCGTCACCGTGTCGCGGGCGGCCGTCCGCGACACGTGAAGATCCGTTTCACCGACGCCGAGTACGACGCGATCGCTGCCCGCGCCGTCGAGGCCGGGGTCAGCATCCCGCGGCTCCTGGTCGATGGCGCCCTGATCCGGCGACGTCGCCCCGTGGTGCCGACGGCGCTGACGGCGGAGCTGGCGGGCCTGCGGCGCCTGGTCGCGAACCTGGCGAACAACGTCAACCAGATCGCGCGGAAGCTCAACTCCGGCGGCGTCCCGGACAACAGCATCCCGGTGACCGCCGACGCGCTGTGCCGCACGCTGTCCCGCCTGGACGCGGCCCTATCCGGCCTCGGCCCGCTCGCTCCGCAGCCGCGGACGAGATCCGGTCCGCTGCGGAACGCCGTACCGCCACCGCGGAGCACAGCGCGGTGATCGCCCAGATCGTCCGCGGCAGCTCGATGCCGGACCTGGCGAGCTACCTGTTCGGGCCCGGCAAGCACAACGAGCACGTGAACCAGCACCTGGTCGCCGGTTACGCCGATTCGGTGTTCACCGCGGACGACACGCTGTGGCGATCCGAGCCCGGCATGCGAAGACGGCTCCGCGACGAAGCCAGAGAGCTTGGCTGGCAGGTCGAGTACCCGCATTCCCGCTGGCAGACCGAAGTCCCGCGCGGCTACGTCTGGCACTGCTCGCTCTCCCTCAAGGCCGCCGAAGGCGCCCTTACCGACGCCCAGTGGACCCAGGCCGTCCACATTCTCATCGACGGCCTCGGGTTCTCGGGCAGCGACGGGAAGGCGCCGTGCCGGTGGATCGCCGTCCGCCACGGCCTCTCCAGTGAAGGCAACGACCACATCCACGTGGCGGTCAATCTGGTCCGCGAGGACGGCACCAAGGCGAGCACGTGGAACGACTACCGAAGGGCCGGGAAGGCCTGCGCCGAGATCGAGGAACGGTTCGGACTGGAACACGTCCCGGGCCGGATCACGCACCGGAGCGTTCCGGAACCCTCCCGCGCCGACCGGGAGATCTCCGCCGCCCGCGGCGACTCCGATCCGCTGCGGGTCCGCCTGGAGCGCACCGTCCGCGCCTGCGCAGCCGCCGCCCGATCCGAGGCCCACTTCGTCGCCCTAGCCCGCGGGAACGGCCTGCTCATCCGCCCCCGCTACGCCGGTAACCCAGGTGGCGCCAGGGCTGTCACTGGCTACGCCGTCGCTGACCGCCACGGTCGTCACGCATACAGCCGCAAGACCGGCATGATCGGCCCGATCTGGTTCGGCGGCGGCACGCTGGCCACGGACCTGACTCTCCCGGCCCTGCGTCGCCGCTGGGAGCCCGCTGCCACTAGCCCTGCCGCAGCTCGTGCCGGGGCCCTTGCCGCCTGGTCAGCAGCCGCCAGCCTGGACGATCCGCTCCCGGCCCCGCAGAAGGCGCATCCCGGCCAGCTCAACCAGATCGGTCACGACACGACGGCGGCCGCAGACCTGCTCGCCGCCGCTGCGGGCGGCCTTGAGCGCGGTTCGCCTGGCCCGCTGTCCCAGGCCGCCCGCCACATGGCCCGGGCCGCCCAGCACACCCCGCCCGCGCCACGCCGCCCTGAGGTAATGGCCGTCGTCGGCGACATGGCCGCCACCTTCCTGGCCATCACCCAGTCCAGCCCGGCGGCCCCGGCCGCCGCGCTCACGCTCATGCGCGAGGTCGCTCTCCTGGTCGACGCCTGCGCCGCGACGGCCACCGCTACCCGCGATACGCGCCGGGCCAGGACCCTGGTGAACGCCACGATCGGCATGCTCACCCAGGCCGCCAGCCGCCAGTCCACGACCGCGCTGGCCACTACGAGGAGGATCACCATGACCGCAGAGCTCACCCACGAGGAAGAGTTCCTCACCCACCTGACCACCGCCGGGATCACCGGCGCCCGCCTCTTCCGCGCCGCCGTCGGCCAGCCCGCCGCCGATTCCGCCGACGTCCAAGGCCTCAGGCGCGCCGGCTACACCGAGACGACCCCGTTCGACGAGTGCCTGCGACGCGAGCTGGGTGAGCGGCGCTGGGCCTGGTATGTTGCCGACCCGGCCAGGATCGTGTGCGCCGCCCAGATCACCGACGCGGCAGCGGCCGGGCGAGATGTGCCGGCGGTGCTGCGCAAGGTCTGCGAGCAGCGCGCGTGGGAAGACGACGCCCGCTCCCCAGCCAAATCGATCGCCCGCGTCCTGTCGTACCGCATCGAGCAGGAACTGGCCCGCCCCGCTCCCCGCACTGCCCCGCCGTCCCACCAGAAACCCGGTATTGGCAGAACGTACGGTGGTGCTTCGCCCGCGAGAGCCACCGCCGAGCCCATGTCGGCCACCCAATGGGACGACCACCTCCGCCGCCTGCTGGGCGACCGGCGATGGGACCAGTACGCCGGCAGCGGCCGACGCCGCGACATCGCCAGGCTGCTCACCGCCGCGCACGCCGACGGGCACGACATCGACGCGCTGCTGGTCAAGGCGATCAGTCGTCGCGACTGGGAGGACGACGAACGGTCCCCGTCCCGCAGCACCGGCGGCGTCCTGCACCACCGCGTCAAGGCCTTGATCGCTACCGGCGAATTTCAGACCACGCGCAGCAGCGGGGAACTACCATCCAAGGTCGCGCATCTGGTCGCCCGCGCCGCGGCCCCGGCCGGCGGACAGCGGGCGGACACCGAGACACCACCCCCGCGCCGCCCCGCGCCACAGCAGCCAGACCGTGAACGCGGATAACGAGGAGGCACGCTCATGACAAGCCCGTCAGCAGACCCGGACACGCTGGAAGTGCTCGCCCGGCAGCAGGAGACGATCGACGTGCTGACCGCGGCGGTCGAGCTGCATCAGCGGCAGATCGAGGCCCTGTGGCGCCGGATTCAGGACCTCGAAGGCATCCCGCTTCCCGCCGCCGAACCGCCGAGCTGATGAACAGCCACGGGGACGACAGGACCCGCCCGCTTCGCACCGGCCTGACGGCGCACAGCGGTGCGACCCGCGACCGTGCCGTCGCCGTCCTGTCGCGCGCCCAGACCAGCAACGCGCTCCACGGCCCCCCGGCGATCACCCGTGATCCCGAGCTGGTCCAGATCCACGCCGAAGCCGGCCGCTTCTACCAGGCGTGCCTGGCAGGCAGCTGGGTCCCGGGCTACCTCGCGAGCCGGGGCCTGGACCCGGCCCTGTTCCCCACTTCTCCGTGGAAGATCGGGTATGCCCCCGCGGACTGGACTGCGCTCACCACCCACCTGCGCGGCCTAGGCCACAGTGAAGCCGTGCTACTGTGCTCCGGCCTGGTCGTCAACGGCACCAGAGGGCTCCGCGACCACTTCCACGACCGGCTCATAATCCCGCTGCGGGCCGAGGACGGCATTGTCGTCGCGTTCATCGGCCGACGCCACCCCGCCGCGAGCGACGACCACGGCCCGAAATACCTGAACTCACCCGACACTGCCCTGTTCACCAAAGGCCACGTGCTCGCAGGGCTGGCCGAAGGCCGCTGCGCCCTGGCTCGCGGCGCACAGCCCGTCCTGGTCGAAGGCCCCCTCGACGCGATCGCCGTGAGCATCGCCGCGCCCGCCCAGTACACCGGGATCGCCCCGT
>Ga0070741_10015130_pt1 | contig 13161 bp, 9 predicted proteins | sample Coa_R1_4_FD_66440 | JGI IMG/M metagenome (GOLD analysis project Ga0070741, IMG submission 66440) | Surface soil microbial communities from Centralia Pennsylvania, which are recovering from an underground coalmine fire - Coalmine... | ecosystem: Environmental > Terrestrial > Soil > Unclassified ...
CACGAGCCGGAGACGATCGCGATCGCCGACCACGTCGTCGACCTCGGCCCCGGTGGGGGCGCCGAGGGCGGCACCGTCTGCTTCGAGGGCACCGTCGAGCGGCTGCGGGCCAGTGACACGCTCACCGGACGCCACCTCGGCTACCGCGCCGCTCTGAAGCCGCACACCCGCAAGCCGACCGGCCGGCTGGAGATTCGCCACGCGACCCTGCACAACCTGCGCGACGTGAGCGTGGACATCCCACTTGGCGTGCTCTGCGTGGTCACCGGCGTCGCGGGGTCGGGCAAGAGCTCGCTGATCCACGGGTCGCTGCCGAAGGGGGCGGGTGTCGTCGCGATCGACCAGACGCCGATCCGCGGCTCGCGGCGCAGCAACCCCGCCACCTACACCGGGCTGCTCGACCCGATCCGGACGGCGTTCGCGAAGGCGAACGGTGTCAAGCCCGACCTGTTCAGCGCCAACTCCGCTGGGGCCTGCCCGAACTGCGCCGGCAACGGTGTCATCTACACGGACCTGGCGATGATGGCCAGCGTGGCGACGGTGTGCGAGGAGTGCGAGGGCAAGCGGTTCCAGGCCAGCGTGCTGGAGTACAAGCTCGCCGGCCGGGACATCAGCGAGGTGCTCGCGATGTCGGTCACCGAGGCGTTGGCGTTCTTCGGCAGCGGCGCGGCGAAGACGCCCGCCGCCCGGAAGATCCTCGGCCGGATGGCCGACGTCGGGCTCGGCTACCTCCGGCTCGGCCAGCAGCTCACCACGCTCTCCGGTGGCGAGCGGCAGCGGCTCAAGCTGGCCATCCAGATGGCCACCGACGGCGGTATCTACGTGCTCGACGAGCCGACCAGCGGTCTGCACCTCGCCGACGTCGAGCAGTTGCTCGAGCTGCTCGACCGGCTGGTGGACGCGGGAAAGTCGGTGATCGTCATCGAGCACCACCTCGCGGTCATGGCGCACGCCGACTGGATCATCGACCTCGGTCCGGGTGCCGGGCACGACGGCGGGCGGGTCGTGTTCGAGGGCCTGCCGGCGGACCTCGCCGCCGCCCGTAGCACCCTCACTGGCCAGCACCTCGCCGAGTACGTCGGTACCCGCCATCCACAGTAGACAGATAGGTTGTCGTGGGCTGAGCCGCGGTCATGCACGCCTCTGCAGTCGCGCTCCCACCGCCGCCCTGGATCGAGGCCTGCCGCGCTGGGCGTCCTGGTCGGCCTTGCTCGGGATGCTAGCCTTGATCCCGCGCCGACGCAGGTAGGCCCGGTTGGCCTTCGACGTGCACGCCTGGTTCGTTATCTGCCGTGGTCATCCCCTACGGCTGCTTCCATGCTATCAGGCGGCGCTCGACGCGCTCTAGCACAGCGAACAGGGCGGCGATCACGGCCATGATGACCACGACCGTGGCCATCATCAGGGAGGCGTTCTGCGAGCCCTGAGCGAAGTTCATGAGGTAGCCCAGGCCGCTGCTGGCGCCCACGAACTCGCCCACGATGGCGCCCGTAAAGGCGAAACCCACCGCCACCCGCAAGCTCGAGAACACCCAACTCAGCACCGACGGGATGTAGACTTCGACCAGCAGGTCGCGCGACGACCCGCCCAGCACGACGATCCGCTCCACGAGCGTGCGGTCCACCTCGCGGATGCCGGAGGAGACGGCGAAGAAGATCACGACGAACACGAGGAAGAAGGACACCGCGATCTTCGAGTTGAGCCCGATCCCCAGCCACATGACGAAGATCGGGGCTAGCACGATGCGCGGCACGGAGTTCAGGAGCAGGAGCACCGGGTCGAGCAGGTCCGCGATCACCTCGCTGCGCGTCGCCAGCCAGGCGAGGGCGGCGCCCGCGAGAAATCCCAGCCCCAGCCCCCACAGCGCCTCCTGGAGCGTCGCCGCCAGGTGCTTGTAGATCGTCCCGGTCCCGAACTGGCGGGCCAGCATCGCTGCAATGCCGCTCGGCGAGCTGAAGAAAAAGGGGTCGATCCAGCCGGCGTGGACGCCCGCCTCCCACACGGCGATGATGCTCAGCGCCAGCAGCAGCCGCGTAGCGCCACGCCGCCCGACGGACACGCCGAGGCGGAGGCGCCTGGCCGCCCGCTGGAGGGCCGAGCTAACGGGGGTCGCGGCCATAGGTCCGGGAGACCTCCTCGAAAAGCTGCTGCCACAGGTGGCGGGAGAGCGCGGCAAAGCGCGGGTCGGCCCGCACCTCAAGCAGGTTGCGCGGGCGCGGGATCGCCACGCGCTGGGTGGTGCGCACGCGACTGCTCGGGCCCGCGCTCAGCACTATCACGCGGTCAGAGAGCCCGATGGCCTCATCCAAGTCGTGCGTCACGAACAGGATGGTGCGCTGTCCGGCGACGCACAACTGCATCAGGTCCTCCTCGACATAGTAGCGCGTCTGCACGTCCAGGTGGGCGAACGGCTCGTCCATCAGGATCACGTCGGGCTCGTAGCAAAGCGTCTGGGCGATGGCGACCCGCTTGCGCATGCCCCCGGACAGACGCGCGGGGTAGTAGCGCTCGAAGCCGCGCAGGCCGACGCGCACCAGCCACTCGCTCACCCGCTCACGCACCTCCGCCTGGGGCAGCTTACGCATCCGCAGGCCGAGGGCCACGTTCTCATAGACGGTCCGCCAGGGCAGGAGCGCATCCTGCTGGAAGACGAACCCCAGCCGGCGGTCGACGCCGCGCACCGGGCGGCCGTCCAGGAGTAGCTCGCCCGCGTCCGGGGCCGCCAGCCCCGCCAACAAGCGCAGCAGCGTGGACTTGCCGCAGCCACTCGGGCCGACCACGCTCACAAACTCGCCCGGGAGCACGTCGAAGCTGACGCCTTCGAGCGCCTGATAGCGCCCGCCGTCCGGCGTGGGGAAGCTCTTGGCCACGTCGTGGATGGCGATCTTCGGCAAGGCCGGCCCCGGACCAGCCCCGCCCGCGCGGGCGTCGGCGACTAGCACGCGCTAGGCCTCCGGCAGGTACTGATTAGTGAACACCTGATCGGGCCGGACCGTCTGCCCCAGCTCGATCGCGCCCGACTGCTGCTGCACGTCGATCACCCGCTGGACGGAGTCGAGCATCAGCCGCCCATCAGCCGGGTAGAGGTCGCGCTTGTGGCGGTCGAGCGTTGCGGCGAACAGCTCCAGCTCTCCCCCGGCGACCAGGTCCGCCGGCACCGCCTGCACGATGGCCGTGCTGGGGTTGTCCAGCATCCAGCGGTTGGCCCGCACTAGCCCGCGAATCAGCTTCCGCGCCGTGTCCGCCTTCGCCGCTAGCACCTCCGGGCGCGTGTTGAGCCCCATGAACTGGTACGGCCCCCCCAGCGTGCGCTGCGCGTCGTTCAGGCGCATGAAGTTCACCAGCACGCGGCCACCCGCGCGCTCGACGAGTGTCAGGCTGGGCTCCTGCACCATGCCGGCCTCGACCTGGCCACGGACGAGCTGCTCGTACAGGTTGGGGCCGAGCGCGACGAACTCCACCGAGGCAGGGTCCACGCCCTCCCTCGTCAAGAGGTAGAGCGTCATCAGGTGGTCGGTCGTGCCCAGGTTGGCGACACCGATGTGCTGGCCGGCCAGGTCCTTGATGGACTGGACCGTGCTCGCCCGCGGGCTCGCCACCAGGGCGAAGAAGGGGAGCTGGGAGGTCGAGGCGATCATAACCGCGGGCTTGCCCTTGGCGACCGCCTGGACCACTAGATCGATGGGCGTGCCCACGAAGTCCACGCTGCCAGCCAGGAGCGCGTTGATGGCCTGGGTGCCGCCCCGCATATAGACGAGGTTGACGTCCAGGCCCTCGGCGGCGAAGTAGCCGCGCTGGCGGGCCACCTCGAACGGCAGGATGCAGAGCACCTGGCTGCAGAACGCCAGCTCGACCGGCTCGAGCGCGCCGGTCGCCGCCTTGTCCGGGGTGACGTCGGCGTCCGGCGCGCCGGGCTCCTCAGCCGCCGGGGGCGCCGCGGCGGGCCGCCCCGTGCAGGCGACGAGCGATGCCAGGGCAGCGAGCTTGGCCGCGCCGCCCAGGAGCGCGCGGCGCCCGAGCAAGCGGAGCGAGGGTCGCGGCGTGACCGCGAGCGGCGGGACGAGCGAATCCAGCTCGTCAGTGCCGCACGCTCAGTCGCGGAGTTGGAGAAACTCGGTCTCAGCCACAACCAACCTCCCGGTAGGGATGATGCGAATCCTCTTGCCCCGGTGGCTATGATCGGAGCGCCGTCGCGTAAACCGCCTCGCTCGGCAGACAGATCCGGTCTCCACGGCGATAACGCTCCAACTCGGCGAGTGTGTCTCGGTGGATGCGCTCGCGCTGCTCGAAGGGGAGATTCTGCAGGGCATCGTAGACGTCGGAGAGGGGAGGCTCGAAGTGCTGACGCCAGTAGTCCTCGGGCGCGCTGTAGACGCAGTCGAGCGTATGACGCTCGACTGCGATGCACCGGAAGCCGGCCGCCGCCACGTGTCGCTCGATCAGCCCGGGTTCGCCCAGATCCAGCGGCCCGGGCAGTCGGCGCGCGGGCGGGATGGCCGGTGCGTACCGCGCCAGCGCGCGGTGAGCCAGGCCGAGGTGTGCCACACGGTCTGGCGTGCTCCAGACGGTGAGGCCGAGCCGTCCCCCGCAGCGAAGCACGCGCCGCATCTCGCGGAGGGCCTGAACCGGCTCCGGCACGAACATCAGCCCGAAATTACAGAGCACGACGTCAAAGGATGCATCGGGAAGGTCCAGCAGCTCCGCGCCCATTGCCCGAAACGACACATTAGCAAGGCCGGCCTCGGCGCAGCGCTCGGCGACCAATTCCGCCCACTCGGCCACTAGGTCGGTTGCCAGCACCTGGCCGGAAGCTCCCACAGCGGCGGCTGCGGCCAGGGCGGCTCCACCCGGCCCCGATGCGATATCTAGCACGCGCTCGCCGAGCCGCGGCTGGACCTTGGCGACGAGCAGTTCGGTGTGCGCTGCGTGGCGCGGGGCGGCCTCGGCGTAGGCGCGGGTCCGCCCGGCGAACCGCTCGCGGATGCCGGCTCTGATGAAATCAGAGTGGTCAGTCATAGCCAGATCAGCATAGGACGATGCAAATGTGCCGGCATGCGTGTATGCACCCATCCTAGGAGTGCCCTACGCGTAACTTTCCCGCTGTCCCGATGGAGGGAGCGACTGCTGACCACTCGGAATCGGCCAGTCGCTGGTGGAGCGCGAAGGCGGTGACGATGGCTCGGGCCGCTTTTCCGTGGGCTCCGATCTTGACGTAGATGTTCTCGATGTGCCGTTCGACCGTGCGGACGCTGAGCACTAGTTGCTCAGCGATCTGGCTGTTGGTAAGACCCCGCGCGATCAGGGCGGCGACTTCGCGCTCGCGTGGCGTGAGGACCGAGGCCTGGTCATCGCGAGGTCGCGCCTCAGGTGGAGTAGTGGCGACCGGCTCCTCGGTGGCGAGAGCATAGTCGGCTGCCTGCTCCAGCGTCATCGTCCGCCCCTCGGCCCAAGCGGCCGCGAAGGCGACCTCAGCAGCCAGGGCCCGGGCGGTGGCTGCCGCGCGATCGTGGTCCACTCGCTCGGCCGGCAGCAGCGTCACCCCGATTGCTTCCCGCAGGGCCTCGGCCGCCCCGAACAGGCGCGCGGCGCGCTCCCACTGGCCAAGCTCGCTGGCGACGCACGCCAGGCCCTCCACGCTGAGCGGCGTACAGCGTTTGTCATTCAGTGCCGCGACGACCACCAGACTCTCTCTGAGAAGTTCCGTGGCACGCCCGTAGTCGCCCTGCAACCGCGCTAGGTGGCCGAGCCCGCGTAGCGCGTAGCCGACGTCGTGCATCTGCCCGTACTCGCGGGCGACGGCTAGGGCCTCCTCGTACAAAGCCGACGCAGGGACGTAGTCCGCCTGGGCATAGGCGATATCCGCCAGGCAGCAGAGCACGCGTGCGAGCGTCGAGCTCTCGCCTGGGATCGACGAGGTATCCCCGAGCTCTCGATACAGAGCCAGGCTCTCCTCCAGGAGCTTCTTCGCCTGGAGATGTTCGCCCTGACCGTACAACGCCTCGCCCAGCGTTCGAAGCGCTCTCGCGAGGCCGGGCTGGTCTCCGACCTCTCGCCACAGGGCCAGGCTCTCCTCTAGCAGCGGGAGCGCCGCAGCGTAGTCCCCCTGTCGGAGCGCCAGGTAGCCTGCCGCAGTCAGACCCCCGGCCCGCGCGCGGGTGCGTTCGGGCACTCGCGCGAGGAGGTCTGCCAGGCGCGCCCGCCCCTCGCCGGAATACCCGCGCACGGACCAGAGTCCCAGCAGCAGCGTGGCCAGTCTAAGCCCGGCCTCCGTGTCGCCTACTGACGTGCTCCACCCGAGCGCGGCGCGAAAGTTGTCGTGCTCGGCCTCGAACCGGTCGAGCCACGTCGCCTGCCGCAGCCCTCTCGCCTCGGTGGCCGCCCGCTCCGCCAGGGCCAGGAGCCAGTTGAGGTGGCGCGCGCAGACGACCGCCTCCTCGCCGGACTGTTCTAGCTGCTCCCGGGCGTACTGTCGCACCGTCTCGAGTAGGCGGTAGCGCACCTCCTCGCCCCGCTCCTCGGCCTGCACCAGCGACTTATTCACCAGAGCTGACAGCGCGTCGAGAACCTCGTGTTCCCCGATGCCATCTCCCGAGCACACTGTCTCTGCCGCCTCCAGCGTCCAGCCGCCGGCGAAGACCGCCAACCGATGCAGGAGTAGCCGCTCTCGCTCAGGAAGGAGATCGTAGCTCCAGTCCACGGTAGCACGCAGCGTCTGCTGACGGGGCATGGCCGTGCGGCTGCCGCCTCTGAGGAGCCGGAAGCGCTGGTCCAGGCGCGCAGCGATCTGCTCGACCGTGAGGGTGCCCACCCGGGCGGCCGCCAGCTCGATCGCTAGTGGTATCCCGTCCAGTCGATGGCACACCTGCGCCAGCGCAGGTGCGTTGCGCTCTGTCACGACGTAGCTCGGCTGGACGGCGAGGGCTCGGTCGAGGAAGAGCCGGATAGCCTCGTAGTGGACCAGTTGCTCGATCGGCGGCAGCCGCTCAGGATCTGGCAGAGGCAGCGATGGCACTCGGAACACCGTTTCCCCGGCAATGCCCAGGGGCTCCCGGCTCGTAGCCAGGATCTGCACCTTCGGGCAGGCGCGTAACAGTCGGTCGACGAGCGCTGCGCACGGCTCCACCAAATGCTCGCAGTTGTCCAGCACTAGCAGGAGCGCTCGGGGTCTGAGGACGCTGACCAGGGTCTCGACCAGCGGGCGGCGCGCCTCCTCCTTAACGCCAACGGCTTGGACGATCGCTTGCGCCACCAACGATCCATCAGACAGCGCTGCCAGCTCCGCCAGCCACACGCCATCCGCGTGCGCATCGACGAGATTGGCGGCGACCTGCAGGGCTAGCCGCGTCTTGCCGGCGCCACCGGCGCCCGTCAAGGTGACGAGCGCCGCAGAACCCAGCAAGCGCGTCACCTCCGCGATTTCGCGCTCGCGCCCGACGAAGCTAGTCAGTTGCCGGGGTAGATTGTTCGGCAAGCGATCGAGGGATCGCAGCGGAGGGAAATCACCGAGCAGGTCTGGGACGACGAGCTGAAACACCAGCTCGGGTGAGCGCAGGTCCTTGAGACGATGCTCGCCGAGGTCACGCAAGCTGGCACCGTCCGGGAGGGACCGGGCCACCAAGTCACGCGTCGTCTCGGAGAGCAAGATCTGGCCGCCGTGGCCAGCCGCGCACAAGCGCGCGGCGCGGTGCACGTCGATCCCCACGTAGTCCCTACCGGCCAGGATGGGCTCACCGGTGTGGAGCGCCATGCGGACTCTCACGGCAGCACCCTCGGGCCAACCATGTTCCGCCAGCGCTCGCTGCGCTGCGACAGCCCCCTCCACCGCCTCCACGGCACGCGGGAAGACGAGGAAGCAGGTATCCCCCTGGCTATCGACTACCTGCCCGCCACAGGCCCGGGCGGCCGCACGCAGCACGCGTCGGCACTCCTTCAGGAGAGCCGGGTACCGATTGCGAACTCGCTGCAGGAGCTGGGTCGAGGCTTCGATGTCGGTGAACAGGAAGGTGACGGTTCCACCAGGGAGCGCCTGCTCTGAGGGCAGCGGAGGATTAGCCATCTCGACGCCGCTGTGACTCATGGCTAGCCGTTCCGCCAATGCGTCCCTGGGTCGAGTAATCGACCAGCGGCCAGGCCTGGTGCCTATTCGGCTAAGGTTTGGACCTGGTATGACGCGAGCCCGAGGGACTGTGCTGAACTCGGAGTATCTTCATCATCTGCACGCTGCCAGTCTACGCCGTCTGAGGCGTGCATGCAATACAGGAAGCGTGCGGCGTGCTGGGCTCGCCGCCAGCCTCCGGCCACATCCGATGATCGACTCGCCCGACGGGGCGGGCTTCTGGTCTACCGGTCTCTGGCCCCGAAGCTCATTAGCAGCCCGTACAGTACCGCTTCGGGCCGTTGCGGCCTTGCAGATTGCCACAGAGCCTGTATCCTCAGTGCAGTCGAAACCAGGCAGCCAGAGGAGGTTGATCCGTGGCCACCCACATGCTGATCCCGCTCGACGGCTCGGACTGATCGTGATGGCCAGCCACGGCCGGACAGGGCTTGCGCGGGTGTTCCGCGGCAGCGTCGCGGCGGGCGTCGCCGACCACACCCGCCGGCCAATCCTCATCGTCCGCCCGTTCCGCGACGCCGAGCACCGCGCCGACTTCGAGCACGCCGACCAGCTACCGCCCGACCAGGCCGAGGCCGTGCGTCGGGCCGTCGCGGCGGCCCAGCCGAGCTAAGCGCTACTACTCGAAGAGGAACGCCACGCGCACCCGGGCGGTCACGCGTAGCTCGCCGCTCTCCACGGGCGTTGGTGGCGGGGGCGCCGCCGCGGGCGCAGGGGCGGCAGCGAAGGCCGCCCGGGGCTGCGGCACGTTCACCGCCTCCTCGACTACGCTGCTGATGCCCACCACCCGCACGCCAAGCGATGCCGCGAGCGCCTCGGCACGCACGCGCGCCGATTGCGCCGCCTCGCCCAGCGCCTGCTGGCGCAGGGGCGTCGTGTCGCGGATACCGAAGCGTAGGCCGCCGACGCGGTTGGCCCCGGCGGCGAGCGCCGCGTCGAGTATCTCGCCGGCCCGGTTCACGTCGTTGACCGTGACCGTCACGTTGTTGGTAGCCTGGTAGCCGACGATCTCCTGGCGGGTGGCGTCGCGGCCTTGCGCGTACTGGGGTGACACGCTCAGCCCGGTCGTCTGCAGATCGGGGCCGGACAATCCCCGGCCGCGCAGCGCTTCGAGGACCGCGTTCATCAGGCGGGCATTGTCGGCGGTCGCTGCTGCCGCCGTGCTGGCCTGAGTCTGAACTCCCACCATCACGTAGGCGACGTCCGGCGGACTGGTCGCCTCGCCTTCGCCAGAGACGGTGATAGTGTTCGGCACCGGCCGCTCCTGGTCCACGGGCGCCGCGGCGGTCGCGCCGGGCCGCGCGACCGCCAGCCCCACCGCCAGGCCGATTGCCGCCAGGACAGCCACACCCCGTACCCTGCCCGGATTCCGTCGCATGGGCACTACTCCTTCGGGGGCCGTCTACGGTCGCCCGCGGCCCCGCGCCAGCTTGGTCGCTCTATGCTACCCCGCGTGCCCGCGGCTCCGCCGTGTTTTCGGTCCCGGCCCAGCGTGACGTTGCGCTCGCTCGCCCCCGGCGCCAACAGTGTAATTCAATACCCAAGGCGTGGGTCTGCGACTCACACCTTGTGTATGGCGTTCTGCCGGGAGTTCTAATTGGGGAAGGCTGGGCCAGGCGGGCTGCTATGATTAAGGCAACGTACCGCTGAGGTCTCGGTGATGCCCGCTCCGCCAGCCGCGCCGCCAGGCTCGTCTGAGACGCTGCCCCGCGCCGCGACCGCGCCCTTGCCGCGTCCGCGCCGCGGGCGCCGCCTGCGCCCGGCGCTGGGTGCCCTCTGCCTGGCAGCGATACTCCTGCCGGCGGTCTGGTTCTTGACGCCGATCGGCGACGCCGATCCCGTCCACCAGCTCGCCCGCCCCCAGGCCTTCGACCTCGTGGCCTGGGAAACGTCGCAGCTCGGCGCGCGCCTGCCCGGGCTCCTGCACGCGCTGGTTGATCCGCCCGCGGCCGACGCCCCGCTCGCCACGCCCGACGAAGCCGCGGCCGTGCATGAGTTCTTCACCGCCGTGCAGCGCTGGCAGCAGGCGGAGCGCCGTGGTGCGCCGGCGGCCGAGGTCGAGAGGCTCCGCGCCGACTGGCAGGCCACGCGCCCGCCGGCCGAGCAGGCCATCGCCCGGGCCCTCGGCGTCCTGGCCGTGCGCGAGGGCCTCACTACGTCCGTCGGACCGGCCCATCTGCTGCTGCCGCCCCCGAGCTTCCTGGTTGGCAGCCCACCGCGCGTGCTGATCGTGTCACCGCGCGACCGCGTCGAGGTGGCCAGCTCGGTGCTGCTCGAGCCGGACGGGTCGGTCGCCGACGCGGAGGCGCTCGAGGACGCGGTCGCGGCGCGGGGGGAGTCGGGGCTAGTCGTGACGATCGGCGGCATCGCCACCTACCCGGCCATCGTGCCGCTGCACGCCGATCCCTACGAGACGCTCAGCGCCATCGCCCACGAGTGGCTGCACGGCTACCTGATCTTCCACCCGCTCGGCCGCGCCTACTTCAGCAGCTACGACGGCCGCTCGCTGAACGAGACCGTGGCCGAGCTCGGGGGGCTCGAGCTGGGGCGCGCGCTCGCCGCCGCCTATGGCTACCCGGCGCGACGCACGGCACCCCGCGACCCCTCGGCCGGAGAGGGCGGGCAGGACGCTCCCGCTCGCTTCGATTTCCGCCGCGAGATGCGCGCCACGCGCCTGCACCTGGATGAGCTGCTGGCCGCGGGCCAGGTCGACCAAGCGGAACAGTACCTGGAGGCGCGTCGCCAGGAGTTCGTCGCGGCGGGCTATCCCATCCGCAAGCTGAACCAGGCCTACTTCGCCTTTTACGGTAGTTACGGCGACAGCGCCGCCGCGGTGAGCCCGCTGAACGAGTGGGTGCGCCAGCTTCGCGCCCACAGCGACACCTTCGGCGGGTTCCTCCGTCGCGTGGCGCAGATGACCACGCCGGCGGACGTGCGCGCCGCCCTGGACCGGGACGCGGCACGCGACGGTGCGGGAGCATAGCGCAAAACCCTTGTTCCTCCCCCAATCCTTCGTCGTAGGCTGATCGTTGGAAGTCTGGTGCGGGCCGTCCGGCGCAGGGTCCGACCAGGGCCGAGCGCGCCCCACGATCTGCCGGGCGGAGGAGGCGAGCTGGTGGGATCGCCATTGGGTCAGGCGCAGCGTGGCGGCGTCATCGCGCTCGCGCTCGTGGTGAACGGCTGGCTGCTGGGCGCCGCTGGTCCCGCCGGGGCCACACCGACCGCCGTGCGGGATTGGACGACCGACGAGGCCTGCGCGTCAGCCTTGCTGACGGCGGACTTCCCGGCGCGGGATCTTCTACCGCAAGCCGTCGTGCCAGAGAGCCAGTGGTACGAGCGGAACTGGAACAGCGGCTGGGGCCCGCGCGCCGCCGCGTACCCAACCGCCGACGTGCCCGCCGGCTGCGACCCAGAGGGCTGGAAGCGCGCCCGCGTGGTGGCCGCGGCGCGGCGCTATCTCGGCCTGCCCTACCGCCACCACCACGTCCCCGGCTGGCAGCCCACGGCAGCCCTGGCCGGGGCGGAGCGGGCGGGGGCCGGCCTCGACTGCTCGAACTTCTCCGCCTGGGTCTACAACTACGCGCTGGGGATCCAGTTCACCAGCGACGTCCAGCAGCAGGCGAACGGGCCGCGCGCGCCCGGACGGGTACTCGCGCCCGACGAGCCGTTGGCGCCCGGCGACCTGCTCTACATCCTGCGTGGCAACCGCGCCGACGTCTCCCACGTCGTCATCTACGTGGACGAGAATACGGTGATCGACAGCCGCGGGGCGTTCGGTGGCGTCACCGAGCACCCGATGGCGGGCTGGTACCGGACCCACTACAGCCACGCCCGCCGCGTCATCGAGTAGCGGCCCCGTAAGCCCCTCCCAGCCCCCGGGCTAATCCTCACCGGTAACGTGGGAACCTTCCACAGTCGCCGCCGTCTGGAAGCGACGGCGGTTTCGGGCTATGGTGTGGGCACCGCGAGCGACGGGGAGGAGCGCATGCAGAGCTACGGCGAGTCGCAGGGCTGGATCGGCGCCGGCATCCGGCGCAAGGAGGACGGGCGCCTGCTGACGGGCGAGGGCCAGTACGTGGACGACCTGAACCTGCCCGATACCCTCCACCTGGCGCTGCTCCGCAGCCCTCACGCCCACGCGCGCATTCGCAGCCTCGATCTCGCGGCGGCGCGCGCCCGCCCCGGCGTGGTGGCCGTCGTGGACGGGGCAACCGTGCTCGCGCGCCTCGGCCCGCAGCTCACCGCCGACCGCAAGCGCGCCGAGGGCGAGCGGATGAACGCCGCGGCTCCCGGCTGCGTCCCGCTGCTGCGGACCGAGACGCAGCCGCTGGTCGCGGCGGACAAGGTCCATTTCGCCGGCGAGCCGGTCGCCCTGGTGCTGGCCGACAGCCGCTACGCCGCCGAGGATGCCGCCGAGCAGATCGTCGTCGACTACGAGCCGCTGCCGCCCGTCGTCGACGTCGAGGCCGCGAGCCGGCCCGACGCCCCGCGGGTCCACGACGACCTCGACGACAACCTGTCCTTGCGCCTGCACGTGCGCGTGGGCGACGCGGACGCCGCCTTCGCCGCGGCCGATCGCGTCGTGGCCCGCCGCTTCTACATGCGGCGCCTGACCGGCATCCCCATCGAGGCGCGCGGCGTCCTGTCCCGGCCCGAGGCGGACGGCGGCCTGACGGTCTGGGCAGCCAGCCAGATGGTCCACGTCGCCCGCGAGGCGCTCGCCCACCACCTCGGGCTGGACGCCGCCCGCATCCGCGTGATCGCCCACGACGTCGGCGGCGGCTTCGGCATCAAGTCAGGCGCCTATGCCGAGCTGATCCTGGCGGCCTGGCTCGCGCACGAGCACGGCCGGCCGGTGAAGTGGATCGAGGACCGCTTCGAGCACCTGCGCACTGCGACCCAGGCCCGCGACCAGGTCCACGAGATCGCCCTCGCCCTGCGCGCCGACGGCACGATCCTCGGCCTGCGCGACCGCTTCACCGTCGACGCGGGCGCCTACAACCCGCACGGGCTCGGCCAGCCCTACAACAGCGCCACCCACCTCGTCG
>Ga0070741_10015132_pt1 | contig 13160 bp, 12 predicted proteins | sample Coa_R1_4_FD_66440 | JGI IMG/M metagenome (GOLD analysis project Ga0070741, IMG submission 66440) | Surface soil microbial communities from Centralia Pennsylvania, which are recovering from an underground coalmine fire - Coalmine... | ecosystem: Environmental > Terrestrial > Soil > Unclassified ...
TCCCCCCGGTGCAGGGGCTCTACAACGCGCCGACGCAGATCAACAACGTGTGCACGATCGCAACGGTGCCGTCGATCCTCGAGCTCGGCGCAGCCGAATTCGCGAAGATCGGCGTCGAGAGCTCGCCGGGCACGGTCATCTTCTCGATCTCGGGGAACGTCGTCCGGCCGGGCAACTACGAGCTCGAGCTCGGCACGCCGATGCGCGAGCTCATCTACGACTGGGCGGGCGGGATCCCCGAAGGCCGCCGGCTGAAGGCGGTGATCCCGGGTGGCTCGTCGGTGCCGGCGCTCACACCGGATCAGATCGACGTCACGCTCGATTACGACTCGCTCGGCGCGATCGGGACGTTCTTCGGGGCGGCGTCGCTCATCGTCGTCGACGACCGCTGCTGCATGGTGCAGCTCGCGCTCCGGTCGACGAAGTTCTACATGCACGAGTCGTGCGGCAAGTGCACGCCGTGCCGTGAAGGGACGCGGTGGATGGTGCAGCTGCTCGAGCGGATCGAGGACGGAACGGCGGAGCTCGCCGACGTCGACCTGCTCGACTCGGTGGGCGCGGACATCCTAGGCAAGTCGCTGTGCGCGCTCGGCGACTTCGCCGTCTATCCGGTCGCGAGCTACCTGAAGCACTGGCGGGACGAGTTCGTCGCGCACGTCGAGGGCGGCGGCTGCCCGTTCGGCGGAGGCTCCTCGCTGGAGGGGATCGTCGCGCCGAGCGACGCGCACACGCACCACCCGACGGTGGACGTGCCCGCATGAGCCATGTCCAGGGTCAGACCCCGGCCGTGGCCGAAACGGTCACGCTCGCGATCGACGAGGTCGAGGTGACGGTCCCGAAGGGGACGGGCCTCGTCGAGGCGGCGCTCGCAGCGGGGATCGAGATCCCCGTCTTCTGTTACGAGCCGCGCCTCGGGCCGCCGGTCGGCGCCTGCCGGATGTGCCTCTGCGAGGTCGCTCCCGGGCCGCCGAAGCCGCAGGCGGCGTGCACGCTCACGGCGGCCGACGGCATGACCGTCAAGACCGCGCGCACGTCGGCGATGGCGGCCGACGCGCAGCGGGCGACGCTCGAGTTCATCCTCGTCAACCATCCGCTCGACTGCCCCGTCTGCGACAAGGGCGGCGAGTGCCCGCTCCAGGACCTGACGTTCCGGTACGGGCCGGGGAACACGCGGATGGCGTTCCCGAAGCGGACGTTCGAGAAGCCGATCCCGATCTCGCCGACGATCGCTCTCGACCGAGAGCGCTGCATCCTTTGCTACCGCTGCACCCGCTTCTCGGAAGGCGTCGCCGAGGACGGCCAGCTCGTCGCCGTGAACCGCGGCGCGCTCTCGATGATCGCGACGTTCGAGGACGAGCCCTACCGCGCGCACTTCTCCGGCAACGTGATCGAGCTGTGCCCGGTCGGCGCGCTCACCTCGACGCAGTACCGCTTCGAGGCCCGACCGTGGGAGATCCAGAACACGCCGACCGTCTGCGGGCTCTGCCCCGTCGGCTGCAACGTCAGCGCGACGACGCGCGAGGGAAAGGTGAAGCGGATCCTCTCGCGCAACCATCCGGAGATCGACGAGGGCTGGCTCTGCGACAAGGGACGGTTCGCGTTCGGGCACCTCCGCGCGCTCGACCGGATCCAGGACCCGCTGCGAAAGGCGGGCCCGCGCCGGTTCGAGGCGCTCGCCTGGACGGACGCGCTCGACGAGGCCGAACGGATGCTGCGCGACGCGGGCTCGTCGATCGTCACCGCCCTCTCCGGGTCGGAGTCCGTCGAGCAGGCGTTCGCGCTCGCGAAGCTCCTCCGGCAAGGGCTCGGCGCGCACGCCGCCGTCCTCCCCGAACCGGTGCCGGACGCGCTCGACTCGTTCCGCGCGCCGCTCTCGTCGATCCGTGACGCGCCTGCGGTCGTGATCCTCTGCGACGAGCCCGTCATCGAGCGCGCGCCCGTCGTCGACCTCTGGATCAAGGCCGCGCGGCGGCGCGGCGCGCGCATCCTGACCGACCTCCCCGAGGAGCGGATCGAGGGTGCGGTGCTGATCAGCGACGACGCCGCCCGCTGCGCGTGGTTCGCACGCGACCTCGACGCCGCCGCCGCGTTCTACCTCCCGCGCACGCCGAACGGGCGCGGTGTCTCCGACGCGTGGGCGGCGGCGAGCGACGGCGAGCCCGACGACGCCGAGCCGAAGCTCGTCGTCGTCTCGCGTGAGCTCGCCGCCGCCGACCCGGGCGTCCGGGCGCTCGCCGAGCGCGCGCAGGCGGTGATCGGGATCGGCATGTTCGAGGACAGCTTCCGGGGCTGGTGCGACCTCGTCCTCCCCGGGACGAGCTACCTGGAGCGCGACGGCACGACCGTCAACCTCGAAGGACGGCTGCAGCGGCAGCGGCGGGCCGTGATCCCGCCGTGCCCGGACGAGCTCGCGTGGATCGCGAAGCTCGCCGAGCGGTTCGACGTCGCGCTCTCACCGCACGCGTCGATCGTCTTCGACGAGATCTCCGGCCGGTGCTACGGCGGCATCGCCTTCGCCGACGTACCGGAGCGGGCGCCCCTCCCCGCCGCAGCCGCGACGACCGAGCCGCTCTCGCCGCCGCCGCCGACGGAGGTGCCGCAGGCGAGCGGGCTTCGGCTGCTGACGTATCGGCCGCTCTTCTCCGGCGCCGCCGTCGAGCGCACGCCGGAGCTCGAGTTCCTGCGGCCGCACGGCGAGATCGACATCGCGGCGGCGGACGCCGCCGCCCGCGGCCTCAGCAGCGGAGACACCGTCACCGTCTCCTCCAACGGCACCTCGCGGGAGTTCCGCGTGCGCGTCCAGCGCGACCTGACGCCGGGGCTCGTGCGGGTGCCGCGCGACGAGGCCGTCGGGCTCCACGAGTACGTCGAGGTGACGCGCTGAGCCACCACGAGCCATGGTGGATCTCGTTGATCAAGGTCGCGCTCGTGATCAACCTCGTGATGGCCGCGTTCGCGTACACGACGTGGCTCGAGCGCAAGGTCCTCGGGAGGCTGCAGCTCCGCTACGGCCCGAACCGCGCCGGTCCGTTCGGGCTGCTGCAGCCGATCGCCGACCTGATCAAGCTCGTCCGCAAGGAGGCGTTCTTCCCGGATTCCTCGCACGAGCTTCCGTACATCCTCGCCCCTGTGGTCTCGTGCTTCACGGCGCTCGCCGCGTTCGCCGTGATCCCGTGGGGCAACGGCTGGACGATCGACGGCTACTACGTCGCGGGCGTCGTCGCGAACGTGCCGATCTCGCTGATCCTCATCTTCGCCCTCGGGTCGATCGGGATCTACGGCTTCATCGTGGGCGGCTGGGCGTCGGACTCGAAGTTCTCGATCCTCGGCTCGATGCGCACCTGCGCGCAGCTCGTCTCGTACGAGGTCTCACTCGCGCTCTCGGTGCTCGGCGTCGTGCTGATGGGGCAGTCGCTCAACCTCGTCGACATCGTCGACAAGCAGCAGGCGACGCTGTGGTTCTTCCTGCCGCAGTTCGTCGGGCTCTGCGTCTTCCTCCTCGGCGGCATCGCCGAGACGTCGCGGCCTCCGTTCGACCTGCCGGAGGCGGACACGGAGCTCGTCGCCGGCTACCACACCGAGTACTCCGGGATGCGTTGGGGCCTCTTCCAGACGGCCGAGTACATCAACCTGATCGTCCTCTCGGGCCTCTGCGTGACGCTCTTCTTCGACGGCTGGCACTTCCCGTGGGTGCACTCGCTCGACATCCTGGGGCCGTTGTGGTTCGTGCTCAAGCTCGCGATCCTCGTGACGGCGTTCATCTGGCTGCGCGCCTCGCAGCCGCGTCTGCGGTACGACCAGCTGATGCGCTTCGGGTGGAAGGTGCTGCTCCCGGTCGCGACCGTCAACGCGCTCGTGACCGCTCTCCTCGTGGTGTGGGTGTGAGCTCGTGACCCTCGTGCCGCCCACCTTCCGCGGCTTCGGCGTGACGCTGAAGCAGGTCTTCAAGAAGCCGATCACGCAGCAGTATCCCGAGTACAAGCGGCCGGTCTACCCGCGTTACCGCGGCCGCCACCGTCTGTGGCGCCACGAGAACGGGCTCGAGAAGTGCGTCGGCTGCTCGCTGTGCGCTGCCGCGTGCCCCGCCGACTGCATCCGCGTCGTCGCCGCCGAGAACACGCCGGACAGCCGGGTCTCCGCCGGCGAGCGGTACGCGCGCATCTACGAGATCAACATGAGCCGCTGCATCTTCTGCGGATACTGCGAGATCGCCTGCCCGTTCGACGCCATCACCCTCGGCAACGACTACGAGATCTCCGAGTACAACCGCGACGACCTGATCTACACGAAGGACATGCTGCTCGCCGAGCCGGCGAAGCAGGTGCCCGTCGCCGATCCCGCGATCTACGACACGCCGATCCCCTACTACAAGGCGCGCTCTTGATCGCAGCCACCGGCTGATGGCGAACTTCCTGGTCTGGGTGGTCTGGGTTCTCGCAGCGTTCGCGTGCATCGCGAGCGCGCTCGGCGTCGTCAGCTTCCGCAACCCGTTCTTCTCCGCGCTCGCGCTGATCGGCAACCTCGCGAGCCTCGCCGTCCTCTACCTGCTCCTCGGCGGCGAGTTCGTCGCCGCCGGCCAGGTGCTCGTCTACGGAGGAGCGGTGATGGTGATGTTCCTGTTCGTCATCGCCTATCTCGGCGATCGCACCGACGAGGCGCCGTGGGCGGGCGGGCCGTCGTGGCAGGCGGTCGGCACGGTGCTGGCCGCCGGCGCCATACTCGCCGAGGTGATCGTCGCCCTCGCGCTCACGACGGGCGGCGAGCTCACGCACGAGGCGCAGATCGCGCGCTCGTTCGGGTCGCCGGCCTCGATCGGCCGTCTCTTCCTCACGGACCACCTGCTCGCGTTCGAGGTGACGTCGATCGTGCTCCTCGTGGCCGCCGTCGGCGGCGTCGTGCTCGGCGCGCATGCGCGCGCTCTGGAGGGCGATGCACGGGCCTGACGTCGGCTGGTACCTCGTCCTCGCCGCTCTGCTCTTCGTCACCGGCGCGCTCGGCGTCCTCGTCCGGCGGAGCCCGCTGATCATCCTCCTCTCCGTCGAGATCATGCTGAACGGCGCGAACCTCGCCCTGATCGCGTTCGCGAGGCGTCTCGGCCACGAGGACGGGCAGGTGTTCGCGATCGCGGTGATGGCGATCGCCGCGTCCGAGGTGGTCGTCGGGCTCGGATTGATCGTCGCGATGGGCCGCCGTCACGTCGAGCTCGACGTCGACAAGCTGAGGACGTTGCGAGGGTGAACACCGCCACGCGGCAAGCGGAGATCGGGCTGTGAGCGCGTGTGCGTGGATCTGCCTGGTGCTGCCGCTCGCGTCGGCGGCCGCGATCACGATCGGCGGCACGTCGCTGTCGCGCCGGACTGCCGGCTACATCTCGACGATCACGACGTTCGGCTCGTTCGTCGCCGCGATCGCCGCGTTCGCCGTCATGCTCGGCGAGAGCCCCGGCGACCGGCCGCACACGACGACGTCCTGGACCTGGCTCGAGGCGGGCCGTTACCACTTCGGGCTCACGCTGCTGACGGACCAGCTCTCGGTGATGATGATGCTGATCGTCGCGGGCGTCGGCGGGCTGATCGTCGCCTACTCACTCGGCTACATGGACGGCGAGGACGAGGAACGGCGCTACTTCGCGTACATGTCGCTCTTCGTCTTCTCGATGCTCCTGCTCGTCCAGAGCGGGAACCTGCTCCTCCTGCTCGCGGGATGGGGCATGGTCGGCCTCTCGAGCTACCTGCTCATCGGGTTCCACCATGACCGCCCGTCCGCCGTCGCGGCCGCGAAGAAGGCGTTCGTGATGAACGCCTTCGGCGACGCGACGCTGGCGCTTGCGCTCTTCCTGCTGATCCAGCACACGGGCCGGCTCGACTACGCGGGTGTCTTCGCGTCGTCCCCGCACGGCGGCGCGGTCGCGAACCTGATCGCGCTCGGCCTCCTCGGCGGCGCAGTCGCGAAGTCCGCGCAGATCCCGCTGCACACGTGGCTTCCCGACGCGATGGAGGGGCCGACGCCGGTGAGCGCCCTCATCCACGCGGCGACGATGGTGACGGCGGGCGTGTACCTGATTGCGCGCACGCACGTCCTGTTCGAGAACGCGTGGTTCGTCGCCGACCTTGCGGCGGCGCTCGGCGCAGCCACGTTGCTGATGGCGGGGCTGATCGCGCTCGTGCAGGTCGACATCAAGCGCGTGATCGCGTACTCGACGATGTCGCAGATCGGCTACATGTTCGTCGGCGCGGCCGCGGGGGCCTACCCGAACGGGATGTTCCACCTGATGACGCATGCGTTCTTCAAGGCGCTGCTGTTCCTCGCCGCCGGCATCGCGATCCACGCGCTCACGGGCGAGCAGGACATCCGCAAGATGCGCGGGCTCGGCCGGACGATGCCGCGGACCCGGCTCGCGTTCCTCGTCGGATCGCTCGCGCTCGTCGGGATCCCGCCGTTCGCCGGCTTCTTCTCCAAGGACTCGATCCTCGCCGCGGTGCTCGACCGCGGGGCGTTCGGCGCGGTGCTCTTCGCCTGCGGCATCGTGGGCGCGTTCCTGACGGGCGTCTACACCTTCCGCCTCTTCTTCACGGTGTTCGGCGAGACCGGGGACGTGAACCCGCACCTGCACGGCGACCGGGAGGGGCCGCCGTCCATGGTCTGGACGGTCGGCGTGCTCGCGGTGCTGTCGGTCGTGGGCGGCTTCCTGCAGTTCGCGCCTGTCTGGACGCCGCTGACGACGTGGCTCGAGCCGGTCGCGCGGCCGTTCGCGGAGGCGTCGAGCTGGCAGGAGGCGCTCGCCTCGGCGGCGGCCGTGGCCGTCGGCGCGGCGGGAATCGCGATCGCGTACGCCCTGTACGTCGCCCGGACGATCCCGGTGCCGCGCACCCTCCCGGTCCTCCAGCACAAGTTCTACTGGGACGAGGCGTACGACCTCCTCTTCTACCGCCCCGCCGACCTCGTCGCCCGCTACCTCAACCGCTTCTTCGAGCAGCCGGTGATCGTCGGGTCGATCGGCGAGGTCACGCAGGGCTTCCGCGTCGGAGCGGGGGAGGTCAGCCGCGTGCAGAACGGGCTCGTCAGGTCGTATGCACTCGCGCTAGCGGCCGGCGTCGCAGTCCTCGCCGTCGTCTTCCTGGTCAGCCGATGACGAACTGGCTGACGACGATCCTGATCGTGCTGCCGGCAGCGGGTGCGCTGCTCGTCTGGCTCGTCCCGATGCCGCGGCGGTGGGTCGGTTCGCTCTCGACGCTCGTCGCGCTCGTCGAGGTCGGCGTCTGGATCGCGGCGCTCGAGCGGTTCGACTTCGACCGCGGCGGCCTGCAGCTCGACCAGCGGCACACGTGGTTCCGCGACCTCGGCGTCTCGTGGCACGTCGGTCAGTTCGCGTTCTCGTTGTGGCTCGTCGGCCTCACCGTCGTCTGCGGCGCGGCCGCCTCCATGTACGCGTGGTGGGTCGGCCGCGAGCGGCCGCGCGCCTACTTCGGGCTGCTCCTCTTTCTCACCGGCGCCGTCGTCGGCGTCTTCTCGGCGCAGGACCTGCTCGTCTTCTACGCGTTCTTCGAGGCGATGCTCGTTCCGCTGTACGTGCTGATCGGCGTCTGGGGCGGCGCCGGGCGCATGCGCGCGACGATCACCTTCGTCGTCTACACGGTCGCCGGCTCGCTGCTGATGCTCGCGGCGATCGTCGTGTACGGCTTGCAGCAGGGCACGTTCGACCTGACGCGGATGGGGACGAGCTCGAACGACTGGCTCTTCCTCGGTTTCGCGATCGCATTCGCCGTCAAGGCGCCGTTGTGGCCGTTCCACGGGTGGCTTCCCGCTGCGTACCGGGAGTCGCCGGCCGAGGTGTCGGCGCTCCTGTCGGGCGTGATCTCGAAGGTCGCCGCGTACGGCTTCCTCCGGATCGCGATCCGCCAGTTCCCGGGACCGACTCACGATCTCCGCGTGCCGATCCTCGTGCTCGCGTCCATCGGCCTCGTGTACGGCTCGCTCCTCGCGTTCCGCGCGCCGGACATCCGCGGCGTCGTCGCGTACTCGTCGCTCGCGCAGATGGGCCTGATCACGTACGGCCTCTTCGCCGCGAACGCCCTCGGAACCGACGGAGCGGTGCTGCAGATGGTGAACCACGGCCTGATCTCGACGACGCTCTTCCTGCTCGCTGGGATGGTCGAGCGGCGTGCAGCCACCGGCGAGCTCGTGCTGCTCGGAGGGATGGCCCGCGGGCGGCCGGCGCTTGCGACCGTGCTGATGGCGACGGGCGTGATCGCCCTCGCGGTCCCGCTCTCGTCGAACTTCGCAGGCGAGTTCCTCATCCTCGCAGGCGTCTTCCAGCAGGGCTGGGGATGGGGGGTCGTCGGCGCAGGCGCGATCGTGCTCGCGGCGATGTACATGCTCCGCCTGATCTCGGCGGTGCTGCACGAGCAGCCGGGGCCGGCGGTGACCGACGCCGCCCTCGACCTCCGCGGCGCCGAGCTCGGCATCGTCGTCCCGCTCGTCGGGCTCCTCATCGCCCTCTCCGCGTGGCCGGCGGCGATCAGCGGCCACTCGTTCCCGTGATCCACCGCCCCCACGTCGACTGGTTCGCGCTCTCGCCGTCGCTCGCGATGATCGGAGCGACGGCGGTTCTCCTGCTCGTGGCGGTGCTCGTGCCGCGCCGCGCGCGCAAGCCCGTGGCGGCGGCCGGCGCGGGCGCCGGGTTCGTCGCCGCGTTCGTCCTCGCGGTCGTCCTCGCAGCGAAGAGCCCCGGCGCGAAGGTGGAGATCGCCGACTCGATCTTTCGCGACCGCTGGGCCGCGCTCGCGCAGGTGCTGGTCGCCGGGTGCGGCGTCGTCGCCGTTCTCCTCTCCTACGGCGAGCGGTGGCGGGAGGAGCATCTCGCGGAGTACTACGCGCTGCTCACGGCCGCCGGCGCCGGGATGGCGTTCTTCGTCCAGGCGTCGAACCTGATGACGCTGTTCCTCGGCCTCGAGTGGTTCTCGATCTCGCTGTACGTCCTGTGCGCGATCGACATCGACCTGGTCGGCTCATTGGAAGCCGGGCTCAAGTACCTCATCGTCGGCGCCGTCGGCTCGGCGACGCTGCTCTTCGGGTCGGCGCTCGTCTACGGCGCGACGGGGCAGCTCGGCTTCGACCGTATCGGCTCCGCGGGTCACACGCACGATTCGCTGCTCGTGCTCGGGCTCGCAATGGTGATCGCGGGCCTCGCGTTCAAGGCCTCGGCGGCGCCCTTCCACATGTGGACGCCCGACGCGTACACGGGCGCGCCCACGCCGGTCACCGCGTTCATGTCGTCCGCGACGAAGGTCGCCGCGCTCGTCGTCACCTACCGCCTGCTCGTGACTGCGTTTCCGGGCGAGGAGCACCTCTGGACGTGGGCGATCGCCGGAATCGCGTGCGCCTCGCTCGCGATCGGGAACATCGCCGCGCTCGCGCAGCGGAACGTCAAGCGCCTGCTCGCGTACTCGTCGGTCTCGCATGCAGGCTTCATGCTGATCCCGATCGCGGCCGCGAACGCCCTCGGCGCGCGCGCGCTCCTCTACTACCTGATCCCGTACTGCGCGATGTCGCTCGGGGCGTTCGGCGCGATCGCGGCGCGCGAGCGGGAGCTCGGCGTGCCCGTCACCCTCGACAACCTCGCCGGGTTCGGCTGGGAGCGCCCGCTCCTCGGAGGCGCGATGGCGACGTTCATGCTCGGGTTCCTCGGCTTCCCGCCGACGGGCGGCTTCCTGGGCAAGTTCTACGCCTTCTCGGCCGCGTACCGGCACGGCTGGTGGTGGCTGATCGTCGTCGGCGTCGCAGCGACGATCGTCTCCGCCGCGTACTACCTCGCGGTGATCCGCGCGATGTACTTCCGGGAGTCGGCCGAGCTCCAGCTGGCGCCTGCCGGAGGCTCGCCGCCGCGCGATCTCCCGCTGCAGACCGGCGTCGTCCTCTGCCTCGCCGTCACGATCGGGTCGTTCTTCGCGGTGCAGCCGCTGATCGACGCCGCGCACGCGGCGGCGGGCGCGCTCCCGTTCTAGGCTACGGCTTCGCCGGTCTCAGAGCGGCGAGACGCCGAGCGTAGGGCGCGACCGCGACCGTCGCCTTGATCGCGAAGATCCCGAGGCACGCGGCGAGCGACGAGACGGCGAGCGGCGGGACGCCGTGGATGGCGTTGCTCCGCACCTCGCACGAGAGCACCACCATCACGAGCGCGGCGGCCCACAGGAGCGCCTGAAGCGCGGCCACGGCGTCGTCGCGACGGTCGAGGTAGCCGCCGAACGCGCCGATCGCAGCGACGGCGGTGAACGGAACGGACGCGAGCAGAGCGTCGAGCGCGTAGTGATGTGCCCCCCGGCCGTCGGCGATCGCAGCGATCGCCACGAGCACCGCCGGAAGCACGCGCCGTCCCACGGGTCCATAGCTTCGCGCCGCGATCGGACGATCCTTCATAGACTCCCGGCGCCCTCGACGAAAGGAGCGCGGTTTGGGAAGTCTCACCTGGCTCGGCCACGGAACGTTCATGCTCGGCAGCGACCGCGGGAAGCGGATCTACGTCGACCCGTTCCTCTCCGACAACCCCAAGACGCCGGACGACGAGAAGGAGCCGGCGCGCGTCGACGTGATCTGCGTCACGCACGGTCACGGCGACCACGTCGGCGACGCCGTCGCGCTCTCGCAGCGATTCCCGGACGCGGACGTGATCGCGCAGATCGAGCTGAAGACGTGGCTGGCGAGTCAGGGCGCGAACGTCGGCGAGCTTCCGGGGCTGAACAAAGGCGGCTCGTTCGAGCTCGACGGCATCACCTACGCGCTCGTCAACGCCTTCCATTCCTCGAGCGCTCCCGACGGCACCTACACGGGCGAGGCGTGCGGCCTCGTGATCCGCCTCGAGGAGGGGCGGACGGTCTACTTCGCGGGCGACACGTGCGTCTTCGGCGACATGCAGCTCATCCGGCACCTGTGGGAGCCCGACTACGCGGTGCTGCCGATCGGCGACTACTTCACCATGGGCCCCCGGGAGGCCGCCGTCGCGATCGACATGCTCGGGAGCCCAAAGACGATCCCGTGCCACTACGGCACGTTCCCGGTACTGCGCGGGACGCCGGACGAGCTCAAGCGCGAGGCGCCGAACGCGCCGATCATCGTGATGGAGCCGGGCGAGACGATCGAGCTCGATTGACGTATTCGATCGCCGCAGCCGATCTCGAGACCGGACAATGGGGTGTGGCGGCGCAGTCGAAGTTCCTCGCCGTCGGCTCCGTCGTTCCGTGGGCCGAGCCGCACGTCGGCGCGGTCGCGACGCAGGCGTACGCGAACGCGCGCTACGGCAGCGAGGGTCTCGAGCTCCTGCGGAACGGCGCTTCCGCAGCCGAGGCGGTCGAGCGCCTGACGGCGGCGGACGACCGGCGCGATCACCGGCAGGTCGGCATCGTCGACGCGCACGGCCGCGGCGCGACGTATACCGGCGACGCGTGCATGGAGTGGGCCGGCGGCCTCGCCGGCGACGGGTTCGCCGCGCAGGGGAACATCCTCGTGTCGGAGGCGACGGTCGCCGCTCTCGTGGACGCATTCGCAGCGAGCGCGGCACGACCGCTCGCGGAGCGGCTGCTCCGTTGCCTCGCCGCCGCGCAGGCTGCGGGGGGTGACCGCCGCGGCCAGCAGTCGGCCGCCCTGCTCGTCGTCGAGCGCGACGGCGGCTACGGCGGCCTCTCCGACCGCGTCGTCGACCTCCGCGTCGACGATCACCGGGAGCCGATCGGCGAGCTGTCGCGTCTCTACCGGCTCCACCGTGCGCTGCACGGCGAGACGCCGCGCGCGGAATGGCTGCCGGTCGACGACGAGCTGGCGGCCGAGCTGCGCGAGCGGCTGAGCCGCCTCGGCTACACCGGCGAGCTCGAATCCGCGTTCGCGCGCTGGGCGGGGACGGAGAACCTCGAAGGGCGCGTCGACGGGATCGAGCTGATCGACCCCCTGATGCTCGAGGAGCTGAGGGCGCGGTGACGGCCCCGGGATGGGAGGCCGTTCACGTCGACGAGCTCGACGCGGTTCCCGTCGCCGGCGTCGTCTGGCGGCCGGTGCGGCGCCGCCTCGGGATCCGCGCGTTCGGAATGAACGCCTACACGGCGGAGGGCGCCGGCAGGCAGATCGTGGAAGAGCACGACGAGCGCACGCTCGGGCACGAAGAGGTGTACGTCGTCGTGCGGGGACGCGCGACGTTCACGATCGGCGGCGAGCCGCTCGACGCGCCGGCGGGCACGATCGTCTTCATCCGCGACCCGGAGCTCAGGCGCGTGGCGGTCGCGGAGACCGAGGACGCGCTCGTGCTCGCGGTCGGCAACGCGCCCGGCCGCGCCTACGAGCCGTCGCCGTGGGAAGCGTGGTTCGCAGCGTCTCCGCTCGTCGAGGCGGGGCGCTTCGACGACGCCCGCGCGATCTTCGACGAGGCGCTCGACGAGCACCCCGGTCATCCGTCGCTCCTCTACAACCTCGCCTGCGTCGAGGCGCGGGGCGGGCGATCCGAGGCGGCGCTCGAGCACCTCCGGCAGGCGCTCGAGGCTCAGCCGGCCCTGGCCGAGCGCGCCCGGGAGGACCCCGACTTCGAGACGATCCGCGGCGCGGAGGGGTTTCCCGGCCGAGGCTAAGCGGACGCGCCCGCAGCGGGACGGTCGTCGACAAGGCCCGAGACGAGCCTGATCAGGAAGAACCCGAACCGCGGATCCTGGTAGAAGAGCTCGAGGACGCGGTGCTTCACGATCGAGTAGAGCCGGCAGTCGCCCTCGCACACCGCGGTCGTCGACCGGGTGCCGTTCGGCGCGAACAGCCCGACCTCGCCGAACACCGCGCCCGCGGTGAGCGTCTTGCCGACGTCCGGCAGGCGAACGGTGCCTGCGGCGAGCACGTACAGCTTGTCGGCGCCGTCTCCCTTCCGGAAGAGGACGTCACCGCCCGCGTGACGCTCGCTCGTCATGTACGGGATCAGCGCGGTGAGGACCTCGCTGTTGCCGGCGCGGTCGACCGCGTCGATGAGCGTCTTGATCTGACGCAGCCGCAGCACGTTCAGCGGCAGCAACGCCGAATGGAGCACGAGGATCGGATAGACGCGGCCGAAGACGCCGTATCGAAGGCCGAGCAGCGCGTAGGCGATGAACGCCAGGTTGCTCGCCATCGCGATCCACCGGAGCGGGACCATCGTC
>Ga0070741_10015133_pt1 | contig 13160 bp, 12 predicted proteins | sample Coa_R1_4_FD_66440 | JGI IMG/M metagenome (GOLD analysis project Ga0070741, IMG submission 66440) | Surface soil microbial communities from Centralia Pennsylvania, which are recovering from an underground coalmine fire - Coalmine... | ecosystem: Environmental > Terrestrial > Soil > Unclassified ...
CCCAACTCGTCCGCGACTTCACGAAGCTGTGAATCGGTAAACGCCATGCGTCCCGCGGTCCAGTCGAAGTACAATGGACTGACAGCCGTCACATGCACCGCATGCGCCGCGATGTCGACACGGCCGACTCGGCCGCCCTCGAGAATCTCACTGCCGTATGGTGTCGTCACCGACACGCGCCCGCTCTTCACGGCGACGCGCGCATCGCTGCCCGGATAGGCGCGCACATCGAACTCGGTGCCGAGGTCACGGGTGGTGATGTCGCCCGCGCGTACGAGGAAGACACGGTCGCGACGATGCTCGACGCTGAAGGATCCTTCGCCGACGAGCGTCGCGACATGATCGCCGTTACGATCGATCGAGAACGTCAGCCGACTCTCCGGCGCCAGCACGACGCGCACGCCGTCGGGTAGGCGCTGCTCGTGCGGTGCCTCACCGCGCATCGCCATGTAGCTCACCGGCACGCTCGGCCCCACGGCGACACGCGAGATGAGATACGTGGAGCCGAGAACTAACGCCGCGGCGCTCGCCGAGATGATGCGCCACGAGACGCGCGGGCGCGGACGCGCGTCATCGGCGAGGCCGCCGTCGATGACGCGGAGATGCTCAAGGCCGCGGCCGGGCAACGAGAAGCGCTCGCGCCGGTCGTGCTCGGCGATACGATCTTGTATCGATTCCCACGCGTCCGCGGGATCGACTGGATCGGGCCCGACGCGCCGGCCGATCATCGACCACACTTTCTTGTGCGCCTTGATGTAGCGCTGCACCGAGAGGTCGTCCTGCATCCAGCGCTCGACCTCGCGCCGCTCGGGAAGCGAGCTCACGCCGTCCAGAAAACGGTGAATCGCGGCCCACCGCGGATCGTCTGGCCCGTACTCGTCAGTCATGGCTATCAAAGTCGAGAGGTTTCAACACCCATATAGACGCACGAGTCCCGGTATCTACGTATTCCGTCCCGGAGTCGGCAACCACGGCGCCAACTCTTTACGAAGCGTCGCATACGCTTGATGCAACTGCGTGTCCACCGTCCGAATCGACACGCCCATCAGTTCCGCGATCTGCGCGTTCGTTATCTGCCCAACACGATGCAAGATGAGCGTTTCGCGGCGCCGAACCGGAAGTTTCGCGACGGCACGCGCGATGGCCGCTTGCAATTCGCCAACCGCGATATCCGACTCGACGGGCAACCGATCCGGATTCTCAGGAATCGGGCCAGGACCCAACGTACCGCGCGACCGAAGCACCCGCGCGATCCACACGCGTTCCACACGACGCCGGCGGAGCGCCGAAATCGCCCGCTTGCGCACGGCCGCGTAGAGATACGACACGAGCGACTGTCGCACCGACAGCGTCTCGCGCTTCGTCCATAAGTTGAGCATGACCTCTTGCACGATCTCCTGCGCATCCGCGGATGACGCGACGAGGCCGTAGGCGATGCTGACGAGCCAGGGCTGGTAATGGAGGAATGCGTCGCGGAACGCGACTTCGTCGCCGCGATGAATGCCATCGATCCAGCGGCGATCGACCATCGCCTGATCGACCGCGCCCGCTCGCCGAACGGCGGGCGACTCGAATCGTGAGCGCCTGTTATTCATGCCAACCGTGCGGAGAACATAGAAAACGCTCGCTGGCTACGCAGCAGTATAAGGCAAAGTGAGTTCGACGACCGGCTCCACGAGATCGCGCGCGCGCCGGCCCGGCAACCGATCAGCGCGCATCGCTTCCGCGAGATGCCGCAGTCCCTCGAAATACGCGACCATCTCGGTCTCGGCGCGCACCCGCGCCTCGAAGATCGGACGATCCGTCGTATCGAATGCCCGGTAGATCCAATACATAGTGTGAGGTCCTCCTTAACTCTCTGAGACGCTCGAGCCGTCCCGACTACGTATAGACGTACGGACAACGTGACCGGGTGAACGCCAGCGAACAGCGTTACGAAGCGCAAAGCCGGGGTCGCCAGGAAGCAGACTCAGCGAGGGCTTGCAAGGACTCACTGGGACCCTAATGTTGAGGCCGTTGAGAGCTCGCGCTCCGACCCCGGACAAGGGGACGGGCCCGCGATAACGGCACACCCGGCGAAAGACGGGGTCGCAAAGCTCTGGAGGCTAAAGCGCGGTTCTCGTCGCGCCACGCCAGTCCGGCCGCCGAACGGACGTTAGGGAGGAGCGCGCACGTGACGCGGCTCATACTCGGCGCCTGCATTCTCGCGCAAGTCGCACAGGCGCAATCCGTCGCCAAACCCGCATTGGCGATGCACACCACCGAGCACGAAACCGAGATCGGCAGCTGGCGTGACGGCGACGCCGTGGTCTGGGTCCGCGTCGCGCCGACCGGCGCGATCTCCGTGTTCGCCTCGCACGGATATCGGAGCGCCTTCGCGCACGCGATCATCATCACGCCGGAGGACGCCGACAAATGGGCGGAAATCGGCGAACACATGCTCGCCGGGCAGGCCCAGCCTCCCGGCGCCGTCATGCTCGCGGATAGCGACCTCGCCCTCGAAGCCACTCACGCCGGCGACTCGACCGTGCTCGCCGTCAGACTCGGCGGCGTGCGGCCGGATGGCATCACCTTCTTAATGAATGGCCAGTCACTTCACGAGGTGACGCCGATTTTGCGAGCGACCGCCAAGCAGTCACGCTCAACGCAAGCCGCGGCCGCCGCTCCACCCCCACCACCCGCGACCCACAACGTGGCGGCCGTCGATACGCAGCCGGCACCGGCGCCCGAAGCTGAGGTGGCGCCCGTCACACCCGCCGTATCCACCGTCGTGAGCGCGACGCCGGCGGTCGTCGCATCGCCGACCGCGATGCCGGTCGTCCCACAGACGCCGATAATGAAAGTGACGAAGCCGAAGCCGGCGCCCGCACCGGTCGTGTCGGCATCGTTGCGCGGTACGAGCGCGGGCACCATCGCGAAACCCGCGGCCGCCCCGCTGCGCGCCGACGAACCCACGGATGCCACGAAACTCTCGGCGACGACCGTCGCCAATCTCGTGAAGCAGTGGCAATCGCAACTGGATCTCTGCTACTCGGAGTTCGGGTTGAAGGTTAACCCCTCCCTGACCGGCTCGATCGCCGTGCGGCTCGCGATTCGTCCCACGGGCGATGTCGGCGCCGCGACGTTGGTGCGACACAAGTGGTCGGGCGCCGGTGGCAACGAGGCGGAGTCGTGCATGCGCGCACGAGTGATGGCGTGGATGTTCCCTCCCACCTCCGCTCCGAGCACGCACGACTTCACGGTTGCCTTCGCTCCATAACGCTCCAGGGTTGCGGAGCCGGGCGCGGGACCCGATGTTATGGGCCCATGCGCGCTTCGGGTTCTCTGACACTCTGTCTGTCCGATGCGCCGCGCGCCGAGGACGACAGGCAGTCGGCACATCTGAGATTGGCCGATGCCGACCGGTTGCGCCGTGCCGAATCCTGGGACGAAGCGATCACCGCGTATCGCGCCGCGATCGGCGCCGCCGCGCCGACGGATCGCGAGCTGCTCGCTGACGCGAATCGTCATCTCGGATTCTGTCTCCGCATGGCGGGCCGACTCGCCCCCGCGGCCGACGCGTACGCCGAAGCCGTCAGCATGGGTCACGCGCTCCGCGACATCCAGCGCACGCTGCTCGCGCGCATCGGGTCCGCGGTCGTCGTGTTCTATCGCGGGAATCTTCCCGCGGCCGCTGACATGCTCGAAGCGGTGGTCCTCGAGGCCGAGTCGCTCATGGCCACGAATAGCGCGCTCGTCGATGTCGTCGCGCGGGCCAAGCACGATCGCGCGACCATCGCGCATGATCGTGGCCACCCCGAGGCCGCGGTGCCGGATCTCTATGAAGCGTACCACCTCTACGCGGACGCCGGCCAACGTGATCGCGTGTTGATCGATCTGGCGCGCGCGTTCGGCGATCTCGGTCTCAGCGAGGTCGCGCGCGAAGCGCTGTCGCTCTGCGAACGCTGCGGGGCGGGGCCAGCCGCGCGCATGGCCGCCACGATCAACCTGCTCGACCTCGCGCAACGCGACGGCGATCATGCGCAGTTCGAGCACTATCGCCAAGCGCTCGCCTGCGCCCCGCTCATCCCGCGCCACTCGGCCTACTACCATCTCTTCACCGGCGAGGGGTTGAGACGGTTCGGCGACGCCGGCGCGACCGCGGCCTACGAACGCGCGCGCGCGATCGCGGAGGAGCACGGACTGAACGAGATCATCATACGCGCGGACCTCGCGCTGGCCTCATCGACGCCGTCGATCAGCATGCACACCTTGCGCTCGACCACGCCGTCTCCCGCGGTGCAGCGCGTCGCCGCCTCTATCCACGCGCTCCACGCCCTCGCGACAGCCGGATCCGACGTCTAGATTGCCGCCTATGCGGCGAATCTGGTTCAGCGCCACCGCGGTGACCGTGGCGGCCTGTGGCGCCACGTTGTGGCCCACGACCAAAGTACCGACCAAGTCCTTCGCGCCCGATCTCTACGGGTGCGCGGCCGCGAGCGCTCGAGCGCTCAAGTACAAGTTGACGAGCAACGACTCCGCGAGCCGGTTCGAGGCCCGGCGCAATTATTCGCAGAGACAGGAAGGTCCGGACGTCGACGAGTATAATCGCGCCGATGTCCTGACGGTGGAGATCGTGAAGGCGCGGAATGATAGTACTGGAGGGACAACGCTGAAGGTCCAAGCTGGGACGCTCTCGACACACGAGACGAAGCGTGGGCCGACCGAAGAGCCGGAATACGCATCGGACGCGGTGAAGAAAGACGCCCAGACCATAATCACCCGCTGCGCGAGTACTTAATGCCGAAATACATCACGGAGTTCATCGGGACGTTCTTTCTGGTGTTGACCGTTGGCTTCGCTGTGGTGTCGAACGCGCCCCTCGGGGCGTTGGCGATCGGCTCGTCGCTCATGATCATGATCTACATGGGCGGTCACATCTCCGGCGGCCACTATAACGGCGCCGTTTCCCTCGCGGTGTTTTTGCGCGGCAAGATCGACGCGCCAACGTTTATTGGCTACTTGATCAGCCAATTCCTCGGCGCGCTTGCGGCCGCGTGGATCGTGTACGTCGTCGTCGGCAAGACGTATCCGCTCGCACCAGCCGCGACCGCGACCGCGCTGCAAGCGCTGCTCGTCGAGATCCTGTACACGTTCGCGCTCTGCCTCGTGGTGTTGAACGTCGCGACCTCGCCCGACACCGAGGGCAATTCCTACTACGGTCTCGCGATCGGCTTCACGATCGTCGTCGCCGCCATCGCCGGCGGCGGCATCTCGGGCGGCGCGTTCAATCCCGATGTCGGCTCCGGGCCGATCGTGGTCGACGCGATCTTGAAGGGCGGCTCGCTCTCCAACCTCTGGCTTTATATAGTTGGACCGTTCCTCGGTGGCGCGCTTGCGGCGGGGGTGTATCGGTTGCAGACCTCAACAGCGGCGACTTCCTCCTGACGGACGCGGCAGCTTTCAACTCTCGTCTCACGCAGCTCACGTGCTTCGCGTGCGGACGCGCTCACGATCCCCATGTTCCACAGCGCGTCTGCACCGCGTGCGGCATGCCACTGCGCGTCGACTATCGGCTCGATCGTTCGACTCTGCCAAGCGATGCGCTGACGGACCGCCCAGCTTCGCTTTGGCGCTACCGTGAGATACTGCCACTGAGTAGCGACGAAGTCACGCTTGGCGAAGGCTGGACTCCATTGGTCCAAGTCGAGGACAACGTCTGGATCAAGGATGAGTCTCGTAATCCCACGGGCTCCTTTAAGGCCCGTGGTCTGGCGATGGCGGTCTCAGTCGCAAAGGCACTCGGTGCGAAAAGTCTCTCGGCGCCCTCGGCTGGCAACGCCGCCGGTGCCCTCGCTGCCTATGGCGCCCACGCCGGCATTCCAGTAGTCGTGGCCATGCCGGAAGACACACCGCGCGGATGCATCGAAGAGTGCCGGGTCTACGGCGCGCACGTGGAGCTGGTGCGAGGCACCATTTCCGACGCCGGCAAATGGCTCAAAGATCACGGCCCGGCGGACGCCTTCGATGTCTCCACGCTGAAAGAGCCCTATCGCGTCGAAGGCAAAAAGACGATGGCGTATGAGCTCTACGAGCAATTCGATGGCGAGCTGCCCGATGTGATCGTGTATCCGACCGGTGGCGGGACCGGGCTCGTGGGCATGGGGAAGGCCATCGAAGAAATGCGCGAGCTCGGGTGGATCGCGAATGGCGCCAAAGTCCCCCGATTCGTGTCCGTCCAGACCGCTGGCTGCGCGCCGGTCGTGAGAGCCTTCGCCAGCGGAGCAGAGAAGACCGAGGCATGGGTCGACGCCGACACCCGCGCGTGGGGCCTTCGCGTCCCGGCGCCGATCGGCGGCTTCATTTGCCTCCGCGTCATCCGCGAAACCCATGGCACCGCCGTCGCGGTAAGCGAAGGCGAGATCGCCCCGGCCACCCGGGCGCTCTCAGCCCGAACCGGCGTCGACATCTGTCCTGAAACCGGAGCCGCCTGGTCCGCGTTTCAGTCGCTCAGGGCCTCGGGATGGATCAAGCCTAAGGACCGGGTCGTCGTCTTCAACACGGGCACTGGACTCAAGTATCGTTGACCTAACCCCGGCCCGTATCTTGATTTGAGCGCCAGCCGGCGCCTAGCCGGCGCCTTCCGGCACGTGTATGTTACGAGCGCGCTACAACCCCCGAGAGCTGAGTGAAATCGAGCATTAAGCCTTCTGCGAGTCACGACGAAATGGATGCGCCGACGGGCTCTGCTCCGTCCTTGAGCGCATCGTCGGATGTCTTCTATAAGACCCGACAGTTCACACGCCTCGCCGAAGTGCAGGCCGCCGGACTCTACCCGTATTTCATCCCCACGGAAGGGTCCACCGGCACCGAAGTCATCGTCGACGGCAAACGCCGCGTCATGATCGGCTCGAACAACTACCTTGGCCTCACCCACGATCCACGGGTGATCGCCGCGGCTCAAGCCGCCATCGCTAAATATGGTAGCGCCTGCACGGGCAGCCGCTTCCTGAACGGCAATACCGATCTCCACGATCGGATCGAACAGAAGCTCGCCGCCCTCACAGGCAAAGAAGCCGGCCTCGTCTTCTCGACCGGCTTCCAGACGAACCTCGGCGTCATCGCCACCCTCGTCGGCCGCACCGACTTCGTCTACATCGACAAGCTCGATCACGCGAGCATCGTCGATGGCTGCTTCCTGTCAGCCGGCGATACCGTCCGGTTCCGGCACGGCGATCTGGACGATCTCGAGGCAAAGCTCGCGCGCGGCAATCGCAACGGCGGCGGCAAGCTCATCGTCGTCGACGGCGTGTTCAGTATGGAAGGGGACATCGTCGACCTGCCGCGCTTGGTCGAGCTGTGCGCTCAATATGATGCGCGGCTCGTGGTGGACGACGCGCACTCGATCGGCGTCCTGGGCGAGACCGGCGCCGGTACGGCTGAGCACTTCGGTCTCACGAATCAGGTCGATCTCATCGTCGGCACGTTTAGTAAGTCGTTCGCTTCGATCGGTGGTTTCGTCACCGGTGAGAAAGCGGTGATCGACTACCTGAAGCATCATGCCCGCGCGTTGATCTTCAGCGCATCGATGCCGCCGTCCGCATGCGCGGCCGTGCTCACCTGTATCGACATCATGGCCGCCGAGCCCGAGCGTCGTCGGAAGCTCTGGGAAAACGCGGACTATATGCGGGCTGGCCTGCGTTCATTGGGATACGATACCGGCGTCAGCGAAACTCCCATCGTGCCCGTGCTCATCGGCAACGATCTCCTGACGTTCCACTTCTGGCGCTCACTCTTCGACAATGGCGTGTTCACGAACCCTGTCGTGGCCCCAGCCGTCCCCGAGAAAGAGTCGCGTATCCGGACGTCGTACTCGGCGACTCACACACGAGACCAGCTCGACTTCGTCCTCGATGTCTTCGCGAAAGTCGGGCGAGCCGCCGGCGTGATCTAACATGGCGAACGTCACGGTCACGGCGGCGAACAGCGCCCCTGACCGCAAAGAATTCATTGAACTGCCGTACCGCTTGCACAAGGGGCACCCGTACTGGGTTCCTCCCCTGCGGAGCGATGTCGCGCATCTGATCGATCCCAAGAATCCGTTCTTCGCGCACGCCGAGATGCAGTTGTTCGTCGCGCGCGATGCGTCGGGCAAAGTCGTCGGCCGGATCGCGGCCGTAAAGAATGACGCGCACACCGAGCGTCACCACGACGGCGTCGGATTCTTTGGGTTCTTCGAGTGCGCGAACGACCCGGCGATAGCGGCCGCCCTATTCGACGCGGCGCGCGATTGGCTCAAAAAGCGTGGCTTCACGGTCATGCGCGGACCGATGAGCCCGTCGATCAATGATGAGATCGGCTTCCTCATCGAGGGCTTCGATCTGCAGCCGGTCGTGATGATGCCGTATACGCCGCAATACTATCCGAAGCTCGCGGAGAGCTACGGGTTTGCGAAGGCGAAGGACGTCTACGCTTACCGCCACGACAAAAACGCGCTCGAGCTCGATCGGGTGAAGCGTCTCGCGGACGTCTTGGCGAAGAGAAACAAGATCGTGGTTCGCCCGCTCAACATGAAAAATTTCCAGGGCGACGTCGACAAGGTTAAAGATCTCTACAACGTCGCCTGGGAAGCCAACTGGGGCGCCGTGCAAATCACGGAAGACGAGCTGGCCGACGTGGCCAAGCAGCTCAAGCCCGTGGTGGTCCCGGATATCGTGCAGTTCGCCGAGATCGACGGCGAGACGGTTGGATTCGCGCTCGCGCTGCCCGACCTCAACGTCGCCCTCAAGCATATGGGCGGCCGGCTCTTCCCGACCGGATTCTTGAAACTGCTCTGGTACCAGCGCAAGGCCCCGGGCCTCCGCGTCTGGGCGCTCGGTGTGCATCCCGACCATCGCCGAAGCGGCGTGGCCGAGCTCATGTACCTCGCGATCGTCAAGAATGGACTTGCGCGTGGCATGGTCTATGGTGAGTCCGGGTGGATCCTCGAGGACAATTTCCTGATGCGCCAGGCGATCGAGAAGATGGGCGGCCAGCGGTACAAGACGTACCGCGTCTACGATAAGTCGATCGGGAGCTGATCATTCCCGGCAAGCGCTTCGCGTTGGTGACCGGCGCGAGCGGGTTTGTTGGCGGCCATCTGATCGAGGCGCTCCTCGCCGACGGATGGACCGTCCGATGTCTCGTGCGCCGCGAGAGCAACACACGGTGGATTCCTAAGGACCGCGTCGAGATCTTCCATGGCGACGTCGGCACCGAGTCCACGCTACCCGACGCCGTGCGCGGCGTCGATGCGGTCTTTCACCTCGCGGCCATCACCTCGGCGCGCGACCCCGCCGACTACGCCCGGATCAATGCCGGCGGTACGCGATCCGTCATCGAAGCGATGCAGGCAACGGCGCCTGGCGCGATGCTCGTCCTCTGCTCGAGCCAATCGGCGGCCGGCCCGTCGCGCGAGGGACGCCCGATCACCGAGGCGGACACGCCACGACCGATCGGACCGTACGGCGAGTCGAAGCTCGCCGCGGAACAATTGGTGATCGCGAGCAATCTGAAACACATCATCATCCGTCCCCCGGCGGTCTACGGCCCGCGCGACGTTGACATTCTGTTTGCGTTCCGACTCGCGAGCGCGGGGATCGCGGTGCGCGTCAGCTCGCGCGGACAGAAGTTGTCGATGATCCACGTGCGCGATCTCGCGGCGGGCCTCGTGGTGGCCGCGTCCGCGGAGCATGCCAGAGGTGTGTACTACATGAGTGGGGGAACGTATGCGTGGGAGGAGATCGTTCAGGGCATCGGCGCCGCCGTCGGTCGCCGCGCGCGGATCATCGTCCTACCGCGTCCGCTCGTGCTCGCCACGTCCTGGGGTAATCGTTTGGTCGCCCGGATAATTCATGCGAAGCCGCTGCTCACGCCCGAGCGTGTCCTCGACATGGTACAACCCGACTGGAGCTGCGACGACTCGCGCGCGCGGCGAGAGATCGGCTACGAATCATCTATTCCCTTGGACGAAGGATTGGCCGAAACGGCCGCTTGGTATCGTCAGGCTGGCTGGCTGTAGGTCGTTTCGGTATACTGGCGGTATGCGCCTATCTATTGCCATCCTCGCGTTCGCTGGGCTTGCCGTCGCGGCCCGCGCGCAGGACCCCGGATCGAGTGGTTCGAACGTGCCCGACGCCCAGAAGCGCGGCGGCAACGAGAAGATGAAGCTGTTGTCGCGCACTGAGGTGAACCCCGGCTCCTGGAAAGCCGCGGACATCGAGATCGAGCAAGACAAGAATCGGCCGTATGTGTACGTCTGCGGCTTCGTGAACTTCAATACGAAGATCTACGACATCTCGAACACGTCGTCGCCGAAACTGATCTACACCTGGACCATCGAAAACCCCGAGCTGCACCGCGGCATCGGCGCGATGGACGGGAAGTACTTCAAGATCAATGGGCGCTATTACTACGCGCAGTCGCTCCAGTTCATGCAAGGGAGCCCTGACCAGGACCTGGGCGCGGTCATTCTCGACGTCACGGGTCTGCCCGATCCCAAGAGCGTGAAAGAAGTCGCCCGGATTCACTACCCGGCCGCGCCGGGTGGCTTTCACAATACGTTCGCGTATAAGCACTCGGATGGCCGCGTGCTGTATTTCGTCACGGTGAACGACTCCAAGTCCGTGATCTACGATCTGGGCAAGATCGTAGCCGGCACCGATCCGCAGCAGGCGATCGTCGGCAACGTGCCGAACCCGACGCCGTTCAAGCAGATCGGCTCCGGTGGCTACCACGACTTCGAAGTGCAATACGATCCGGCCACGCATCAGGACAAGTTCTACGGCGCCGGACTCGGCGGGTTCTCCGTCTGGGATGTCACCAAGCCCGAAACCCCGAAGCAGCTCTTCACCATCACGGGACTCGGCGAGGACGTCGCGCACACCTTCACACCGTCGCCCGACGGCAAGTATGCGGTCACCGAGACGGAGTATCAGTACACGCCACTCCGCATCTGGGATCTGTCGGCCGCGCAAGATGGCAAGATGCCGAACGTCGACACGCCGATCGCCGCCTGGGCGGCCGACTGGCATGACCTGGTTCACAATCACGAGGTCCGGTGGCCGTACGTGTTCGTGTCGGCGTACGAGGACGGACTCCAGGTCTTCAACCTGAAAGATCCAAAACACCCGGTGACCGAAGGCCACTGGTTCACCTGCGAGTGCACGCACGAGCATGGCTTCGGCGGCAATCCGGACAACAACTGGGCCAGCACGACGAGCGTCATGCAAGGCGCGTTCGGCGTGGACGTTCGGAACTACGATGGGCTCGTCGTGATCTCCGACATGCGGACCGGCCTCTGGCTCTTCCACATGGATGGATTCAACGGCTGGAACGGCAAGGATTACGGCGTGCCGAACATCTCCAGCGTGCAGGATTACGATCACGGCCCGGTGCCAAAGCCGATCTCGTGAGGTCGTGGTTCCTGGTTTTCGCTGCTGCTATTGCCGCTATCGGTCCCTGGGATATCAAGCTGTTCCCAGGGACCCTGGCGCCGAACGCGTCGGGGCAAGCGCGACTCGTCTACGCCGCGTCGCCATTCGGAGTCGCGCTCACCGCTGACGGTCGTGCGCGCTATGATATTCAGGTCACGGCGTCGGGACTGCCGGCGCCGTCCACGCTCGGCGCCTACACGACGTACGTCGCGTGGCAGGCGACACCGGATCTCGCGCACTGGACGCGCCTCGGCACGGTCAAGAACGGCAAGACCACCGTGGGCGCGGCCGACTTCAACAAATTTCTGTTCGTGGTCACGGCCGAGGCGTCGCCCGCACCGGATGTCCATCACGGGCCGACGGTGCTGCACGGCTCGAGCCCGAGCGCGTGGCTGCAAAACTTCTTGACCCATCCGATGTTCAGGGGCACCGCGAATTGAGATCGGGCGTTGCGTGCATCGCGATGGTCGTCGGCGCGTCGCTGGCGTCGGCGCAGACGACCCCGCCCAAAGACACGAGCATGGCCAACATGCCCGGGATGGCGAATATGCCCGGGATGTCCGCGTCGTCCATGTCCATGCCGATCCCCATGCCGGCCGGCATGCCGATGATGGCGGGGCTCATGAACATCACGCCAGACATCAAGGGCACGTTCTTACCCGGCGCGGGTGTCGACGTCTCGACGTTACCCGAGGTGAAGCCACGCAGCATCGCCAAGCTCACGAACGGCGACACGCTGGATCTCACCGCGACGCTCGTGCGTCGGACCGTCGCGGGTCGCCAGGTCGCGATGTACGGGTACAACTCGGAGATTCCGGGTCCGCTCATCCGCGTGCCGCAGAACGCGACCGTCATCGTTCGATTCCACAATCGGATCGACCAGCCGAGCGCGGTTCACTGGCACGGCATCCGTCTCGAGAACGCGAGCGATGGCGCGGTGGGCATCACGCAGGAAGCCGTCAAGGTCGGCGGCGACTTCGTCTACCGCGTGCATTTCCCCGACGCCGGTCTCTACTGGTATCACTCGCATGTCCGCGAGGATATCCAGCAAGAGATGGGATTGTTCGGGAACATGATCGTGGATTCGCCGGAGCCGAACTACTACGGCCCCGCCAATCGCGATCAGGTCTTGATGCTCGGCGACTTGCTGGTCAATCGCGACACGCTCATTCCATTCGGCGCCGACGTTCCGGATTTCACGCTCATGGGGCGCGTGGGCAACATGCTGCTCGTGAACGGCGAGCCGTCGTACTCGCTCACCGTGGGCCAGGGCGAAGTCGTCCGATTCTATCTCACGAACGTCGCCAGCTCGCGGACGTTCAACGTGTCGTTCGGTGGGGCGCCGATCAAAGTCGTGGCATCGGACGAGAGTCGCTTCGAGCACGAGGAGCTCGTGCCGAGCGTCATCCTCGCGCCGGCGGAGCGGTATATCGTCGACGTGCGGTTCCCGGCGGCTGGGCGCTACACCATCGTGAATGCCGTGCAGGCGATCAATCACCTGCAGGGTGAGTTCGTCCCCGAGGTCGATACGCTCGGCGCCGTGACCGTCGACGCCAAACCGGCCACGCCCAACTACGCCACGGGCTTCGCGACGATGCGGGCGAACGCCGAGGTGTCGAAGGACATCGCCCGCTACCGCGCATCCTTCAGCCACCAGCCCGACCACACGTTCCATCTCACGTTGGCGACAAACGGTTTGCCGCTCGC
>Ga0070741_10015134_pt1 | contig 13160 bp, 11 predicted proteins | sample Coa_R1_4_FD_66440 | JGI IMG/M metagenome (GOLD analysis project Ga0070741, IMG submission 66440) | Surface soil microbial communities from Centralia Pennsylvania, which are recovering from an underground coalmine fire - Coalmine... | ecosystem: Environmental > Terrestrial > Soil > Unclassified ...
AGGTTCCGGACGGCAGCTGCGGCGCGCGAAATGCAGGACTTCCAGGCGGAGAAGCTTCATGAGGACCGCGGGATGGATCGCGATGTTCGCTCTCGCCTTCGACGTCCCACCCCCTGCGCGCAGCCAAGGCCCCATGGTGACTCCGGACATCCGAGCGTTCGCATGGAGTTGCTGCGCTGTTTCGAAAGGAGACCGACCATGAAGATCAGCGAACTGATGGTGAAGGACGTCATCACCTGCGGGGAGAACGCCCTGCTCGGCGAGATCGCAAAGCTGATGTGGGAACACGACATCGGCTTCATCCCGGTCATCTCGACCGAGAGCGGCGCGCTCGCCGGCGTCATCACCGACCGCGACGGCTTTCTCGCGGCCTACTTCCAGGGCAACCCGCTCTGGCAGATCCCGGCGCGCAGCGCGATGTCGACACGGATCGCCACCTGCCCGGTGGAGGCCGAAGTGGAGGACGCCGAGCGACTGATGCGCGAGTTCCAGGTGCATCGGCTGCCCGTGGTGACGAAGGAGGGCAAGCTGGCGGGCGTCGTCTCGCTCAACGATCTCGCGCGAAAGGCGGCGCACGACGAGAACGAGAAACTGGAGGAGGACGTCGCCGTCACGTTGGGAGCGATTTGCGAACCGCGAACGCCGGAAGACCCTGCCCGGCCCTGAGGAGGACCGATGCGCCTGAGCGACATCATGAGTGAGGCCGTGGAGAGTCTTGCGCCGAACGCTTCCGTCGAGGGCGCCCGAGAGCTGATGCGGCGCCAAGGTGTGCGCCATCTGGTGGTCGTCGAGGACGACGCCATCGTCGGCGTCCTTTCGCAACATGACCTGCGGCGGGCGCAGCGCACCGCTGCAGTGCGCGCCTTCATGTCTGCTCCGGCGGTGACGGCGACGCCGCACACCACCCTTCGCCAGGCCGCGAATCTCCTGCGGGGAAACCACGTCAGCTGCCTTCCGATCCTCGCCTCTGAACAGCGCCTGATCGGGATCGTCACGGCATCGGACCTGCTGGACCTAATCGGCAAGGGTGTCACGCGCGAACAGGTCGATGGCGCGCGCCATCGGTCCTGGGTGCCAGGGAGGTGACTGCGATGCGACTGAGCGAGATCATGAGCACTCCGGTGGCCACGATTCCTTCTGGAGCCTTGGCTGCTGATGCCGCACTGGCGATGCAACGCGCCCGGATCACGCACCTCGTGGTCCTGGGTCGCTCCCGGCGGATCGCGGGGGTCGTTTGCGATCACGACGTGCGTGGAGTTGATCCCCGCACCCCCATCGCCGAGCTGATGTCGAGTCCGGCAGCGACCTTGCCTGCGAATGCCGACGTGCAGGAAGCGGCGAAGCTGCTGCGCCGGCGCGACATCGGCAGTGTCCCGGTCGTGGACGGAAAGCGGCTGGTGGGCATCGTCACCACCTCGGACCTGCTCGCGCTGCTGGGAAAGGGGGCGGTGCGCATCCAGGAGAGGACGCCGAAGTGGACGCTTCCGAAGCGCGGTCCGACACATCGGCCCGAACTGCACCGCCGCTGATGGAGAGCCGAAAGGAACCAATCATGCCGGTAACCCGGATTGTTGGACGACGCGGCATCGAGGATGGAGGCAGCCTCACGCCGGATCGAAGACGCGCGTGGGGGGCGTGCGAACGAGCTCGCCGCCCACATCGGAGTAAGGAAGTTTCCCGCGGAACGACCAGCCCCGCCTGATGGGAACCGGGCTCCAGAGAAGGAGGTCGTGTCATGATCCCAGGACGAATCATCGAATATCTGGATAGCCATCATGTTCCATACGAGCGTCGTCTGCACCCGCGCGCCATCACCGCGCAGGAACTGGCCGCGACCCTCCACGTCCCGGGCCGGCGGGTGGCAAAGTCCGTGATGGTGAAGGCGAATGGGCAAATCTGGATCGCGGTGCTGGCCGCTACGGAGCTGGTGGACGAAGACCGTCTCGCCAGCGTGCTGGATGCTCCGGCGGTGCGCCTGCTGCACGAGTCGGAGTTCGACGGACTGTTCCCGGATTGTGAGCCGGGCGCCGAGCCGCCCTTTGGCAGCCTTTACGGCCTGCCCGTGGTCATCGACTCTGCGCTTGCCGACGCGGAAACGATCCTCTTCCGCGCCGGCTCTCACGAGGAAGCGATCGAGATGCGCTTCGACGACTTCTACGGGCTCGAGTCGGAGCCAAAGATCGGCGCCATCGGCCGCGCTGAGCGTCCAACCAGCCCCCCGCCGCTCTGGAGCGACTGGCCACAGTGGTGCGAAGGTTGAGGAGGGTGGTGGCGGCGCTGCGGCGCTTCCATCGCCGAGCACCACTGAGGAGCGCGAATTTGAGAAGCGCCTGGCATTGGATCGCCGCCGCTGTCGCACCCTGGCGACCGCGGCGGCATGGTCGGCGCTGGCACCTTCGTCAGTGCAATGAGCGAAGTGCGCAACTCGCCGGCCGTGGTGCAGCCGGAGACTCAGGAACGCCTCCAGAGGGAACTGGCGCGCGGCGTGTTCGTGCTCATCACCGAGCCCGAGCGAACCGAATGCGTTCTGCGCGATGCCCGCATCCTCGTCAGCGACCGGAAGATCAGCGCGATGGAGCCGCTGGTCGCTCACGGTCAGCCGTCCGAAGAAAGCCTGATCCGTTCCCGCAGCCAGCGCCCTCGGCATCGCCGGGAAGTTCGCCACCAACCATCTCGTGGCGGACGCCGGCGTGCCGAAAGCAGCGGAGGTGCCGGGCGTCTAGTCCCCGTCCTCGCGGTGGGCCGGCGCCAGAAGCGGCGCGAGCGTGTTGGTCGTCTTGTCGGCGGCGTGGCCGAGGTAGGGCAGGTCGAACGCGGCCTCGATCGTCTTGAGCATCGAGTAGTGCGACTGGAAGCGCGCGTCGGTCACGCCCTTCACGCCGTAGTTGGTGATCGCGATGAAGACGACCTGGTCGTTGAAGTTCCTGGGATCGTAGCAGCTCGCCGGAGGCAGGAGCGGGCCGAGGTCCGGATTGTAGTCCGGGCAGGTCAACGGGCCGTTGCCCTCGTCGAAGACGATGAAGATCGCGTTCCGGCCCTTCTTCCACTGGCGGCTGCCCATGATGCCGTTCACCAGCCACGCGGTCTCGTCGTCGCCGCGCTTGATGTCGTTGTCGTCGGTGTCGTTGACGCCGCCGCAAGGCGCGAGCACGTTGCCGATGCCGTGCATGTCGCGGCACTGGTCCGGGATGATGTACGAGAACGCCGGCATCTTGCCGGAGCCGAGATCGCCGAAGAGCTGCTCGATGGGCACTTGCCTGGCGAACTGCGCCGGGCTGTCCTGCACCTCGGCGACGTATGGGAACGGGTTGTGCTTCACCGCGTAGAGCTTGGCGGTGTTCGAGTCGCCCGGCCAGTTGGCGATGTGCGTGCCGCTCTCGGGAATGTTCTGCAGGTACGCCTTCCAGTCCTTGCCGGCGGCGGTGAGCTGGCCCGCGAGCGAGGGCAGGTTCACGCGCCAGCGGTGGATCGACTTGTTCGCCGGCGGGCTCGGCTCGTCGACGGACACCGAAGCCGAGTCGTCGTCGCTGATCCCCGCGGTGCTGCCGGCGGGATACGTATGGCCGGTCGCGACGACGTCGGTCCCGATGAAGTTGCCGGTGATCATCGCGACGTAGTTCGGCAGGCTCGGGTGCCAGACGGCGTTGTAGTTGGATGCGACGTTCCACTCCTTGGCGAGCTTCTGGATGTTCGGCGCGCTCGGGTTGTCGAGGATCCCGTTGCTGCCGAAGCTGGCGAAGGCGTTGTGGTTCTCGAGGACGATCACGAAGACGTGATCGAGGTTCGGCACGCCGTCGCGGCCGTCGGCGCGGGCGGCGGTGGAAAGGAGCAGCAAGGCGAGCAGGCTGGTTCTCATGTGGCAGTTCCTCCGGGAAGGGTGAAGCGCGCGGAGCCTGCTCCAGAAGCGGCGCCACATAGTTGAATTCGAAGTGAACAATCGGTGAATGCGACCGGACTGCCGGACCCGCCGTGACGCGTCCGCTTGAACGCGCTGACGCGGCTCCGTGAGAAAAGGGGGTCTTGCGCCGCGGCCCCGGCTGATCATCGCCGACAACGTCGACCGCGATGGTGATGGGCGCGCGACCGCGAAGATGCGTTTCAAGTCGTACGTTGCGCCGGGCCCTTGCCTCGCACCAAAACCACGGGGCACATCGGTCCCCAAGCCCGGACCGCGTCGCTCACGACGGCGTGGCTGGTGCCATTTCCGGGACAGAGGAAAGCGCGCGCGCCGCGCCGGTCGTGCTCATCCTGGAAGGTGAGCGCGACACGAATGTGTCGCTGACCGCCTTCTTGGCGAACGAAGGATATCGGCAACGGAAGTGTCCATCCCGGTGAAGCGTCGGGTACCCCGCTGCTACGCTAATCACTGCACAAGAGCTGGCAGCCAGGAACCCAGGAGTCTGGGGGTGCTCAGGCCTTCCGGGCGCGCCCGATCACCAGCGGGCGGTCGTAATAGCCGAAGCGCACGACGCGCTGCTCGGCGAAACCGTTCTCCGACAACAGCCGGCTGAGAAAATCCAGCGAGGCGAGGCGCGCCAGCTCACCGGAGTGCTGCTCCTTGTTTTCGTTGGCCTGCACCACGAAGTACTCGACCGCGCCGCTCAAAGCGCGGGTGATACGCGCCATGTTCTCCGGCGACTCGTAATAGAGCGAGCAGAACGAGGTGGCGATGTCATACCCGGTCAGGTCGCGCTCCAGGACTGCATGCATTGGCCGCTCGACCAGCTCGAAGCCATACGAACGGTTGTCGACGAACTCAAACCATCGCCGGTTGAGCCGTGCGTACTCGGCGAAGACCGGATCGCGCTCGTAGGCCGTCACGCTGTGTGCGCCGGCGCGCAGCATCTCCACCGGGATCATCCCGTTGTTGGTGCCGAGATCGAGCACACGCTTGCCGCGCACGTCGGGGAGGTGTCGGCGGATGAAGCGCCACTTGCCGGTGCCCACCTCGATGGAAGAGATCGCGCCGACGCTGTAGCCGCGCCCGTAATAAACGGGGGCGTAGAACAGATCGTGGCGGCGTGTGGCCAGGGCGGCCATGTGCGAGCGGAACACCTGCTCAGAGAGCAGCTCGGTGCCGAACAAGAAGTTGAAGCGATCGCGGTCCCGCTCGCGCTGGGCCAGAAACCGCAGCGAGGGACGCTCGTCCACCTGGACGCCTTCGAAGCCGCGCAGATGCGGCTTGCCGTCGAGGGTGATGATGTCGCTGTAGCTCACCTCGCCGACGGTGACGCCTGCGTCGTGGATGGTCTGGAGCAGCGCGCCGAGATGCTCGATGAAAGCCTCGTCGACCGCCGAGCGGAGCGCGGTGAGACAGGCTTCGCGCTCGGGCGGCTGCCGACGGGACGAATTCCAGGCGCCTGGTCCCGGATAGCTCGAGATCAACCGATGCTGCAGCTCGACCGACGCGCCCGCCCGTGCCAGGCGAGCGCCGAGATCGTCGCCGTCGATGTACGACGCATGCACGGCGCGAGTTGGATCGATCCACCCGCTCAGCTGCGCGGGAACGATCGCACCGGCGACGCGCGCCAGGCGTGCCTTCGCGAGGTCGGCGTAGAGCGGCAAGACTGTCCACAGCGTCACGGCTTTCTTGGCGACGCGCCGCGCCAGGCTCGGCGAGCTGGGCTGGCCGTCGAACGAAGCACAAGCGATGTCATCCGACCTGATTTCCATGATTTGCAAGGTGGTGATCGAAGCAGCGTTTGGCACTGCGCCATGACGTCGGATTTCCGACAATTGGACCGCATTACGGCTGCACCGAAGAAGGAGCACCCACTCCTGGAGTCGTTCAATCCGAGACGAACGCACCGGCCACGCCGGACTGCGCGACATCCCGCCTGGATGAGGGCCTCTCGGGGGCGTCCTTCCGGCTACCGTCGGCGGAAGAGATGAGCTTCACCAGGCAGCCGCAGGCTGCTGACTCGCGTCACCGGCCTCAGGCGCCGTTCTGTCCTTCTTTCGACGCCCTCGGCAGTTTGCCTCCGTATCGGCAGCACTCACCACTGCTAGCGCACTTCGATGACGCTGCGGCCGCGCTCTGCGCTGCCGTCGCGAAGCGAGATTTGCACCGTGGATGGCGGCGTGAACACCGCCGCCGCTGCGCTCGCGCGCAAGCTGCCGATCAGCGCGCCGCGATCGACCTGCAGGACCGTCTCTCCCGGGCCGCCGGCCGCACCGACCACCGGGACGGGTGGACCGCCCGGAATCGCCAGTTGCAAACGCGGGGCGATGCCGAGCAGGAGCTCGGCTCCGGGCCCGCGGACGTGCAGTCCCGCGGTGCCACCGCCCCCGGCTTTCAGGACGAGCACGGAAGGCCTCATGTCGAGCTGCCATTTCCTGACCACGATGCCGGCGGTCTGCGTTCCGGCATTGCCGGCGACATCGCGAGCCGTGCACGAAACCGCGAGCGGACCGTCGAGCACATTGGAGAGATCGACGGTCGCGCTGAACGTCGGGCTCGTCGACGGGCCAATCTGGAGCGTGCCCGCAGTGCACGACACGCTGGAGAAGTCGGGATCGTTCACCTGCACCGCGACGACGAGAGTGACGCCGACGACCGCGCCGTCGGCGGGGCTGACGAGGAAACCGGAAGGCGCGGAGTTGTCGATCGTCACCACGACGAGATCGCTCAGGGCAGCATTGCCGGCGCCATCGGTGGCCAGCGCGGAGATCGTCGCAGGTCCGTCGGCGTGCGAGGTCGTGGTGTAGCGGACGCTGCAGGGAGACGCAGCGCAGCTGCCAACGGATTGTCCATCGACGAGCACGTCGATCCGCGCGATCCCCGTGGTCGCGTCCTGGGCCGTCGCGGTGAGCGTCGTAGTGCCGCCCAGATAGGCCCCGCCGAGAGGCGAGACGACGGCAGCCTGTGGCGGAGTGTTATCGGACACGAATCGTTGCGTCAGCGTGACCGCATTGCCGACCGCGTCGGTGAGGAGGGCGACCGCGGTGTGTTCCCCATCGGCGATCGTTCGCGTGTCGAACGGGGCGATCCAGAGCCCGTTCCCCACCGGAGCTGCGAACGTGCCGGGCGAATCCACGCCGATCTCCACGGAAGCGACGCCGGTCAGCGCATCCTGTGCCGCCGCGGTCAACTCGACGGCGCCGCGCAATGGTTCGTTCGCGGCTGGCACCTGGATCTCTCCTCTGGGCGGCGTCGTGTCATAGATGAACGTCCGCTGGAGAGTCGCCAGATGCCCGCTCTCGCTCCGCGCCGCGACCTCGAAGAGGTTGATGCCTTCGACCACCGGGAGCGAGGCGGTCGCGCTGCCGCCCCCGCGTGGAATCGAAACCGTCGACTGCCCCGGAGCGAACGCCAGGGTGACCTGCGCGATGTCGACGACGTTCACCGTCCAGGGGAACGCGTTCCCCGGGAGAGCGCCGGATTGCTGCCCGTCGGGCAGCGAAGTGGTGAGGATCGGCGCGGCGACGTCCATGAACACGGGTACCCGGACGGCGGTTACGTTCGATGCCGAGTCGGTTGCAGCGATCTGGAGCGAGGAAATGCCGCCATCCGGAAAGCTCGCGATCGTGGCCACGGTGCCGGTTGGATCTGGCGTCAGGACCGTCGTGCCGCCCGGCGAGCTGACGGCAACCGTCGTGGGGGTCGCATCGGAGACGATCAGGTTCACATCCACCTGCGTGGTGGAGAAGACCTGCCCCGCCGCTGGCGAGATCACCTGGAGGTCCGGAGGGACAGTGTCGAGCGTGACCGTCTCCGGGACGCTGGCGGCAACCGATCCGTCCATGTCGGTCGCTACGGCGGTAACCGAGTTGGGTCCTTCGAACAGTGTGACGAACGCCTGCCAGCTGGAGGATCGGCTGCCGCCGTCTGCGGAGCCCGTGCCAGCGTCAGTGAAATCGATCCCGCCGTCCGTGAACGTGCCACCGTCGGCGAAATCGATCCCGCCGTCCGTGAACGAACCGCCGTCGGCGAACACCGTACCGCCATCGCTGGAGAAGCCGCCGTCGGAGGAGCCCCCGGAGCCGAGGCCGCCATCAGCGCCGGACCCGGACCCGGCATCGGAGGACCCGCCATCGCCGGACACCACGCCAGAAGGTCCGCCATCGAGTTGAGTCGCCACAAAGCGCGCGACGCCCGCCGGAGCTTGCACGACGATCGTCATCGACTGCACGGCGACATCGCCCTGGACCGACGCGCCCACCTCGAGCGTTCGATCGTTTGTGTACGGGGGAATCGGGGACAGCGCCACCGAAGCTCCGGAGGTGCACCCACCGTCGCGCCCGGCCTGCGCGCGAGCCGCGCCGGCCGCGACCAACGCCCCGATCGCCAACAGACTGACCCTCATCGTCTTCCCTCCCCGGGCGCGAAGGGTCATGGCGAAGCCTCCTCGAGTCAAGCGAGCCAAGCACCCCGAGCGGCGCAATGAGCCCGGACGTCCGTCGGGGGCGGTGAACGAAACGGACGCGATCTCAAAAGGTTCAGTGCGACTGCAAGACGAGCGTCTTGGCGGTGTAACCTCGCTCAGTGAAGACGCGGATGACGCCGGCGCAGTGGACCCTTCTCCTCATGACAGCGGCCGCGGTCACCGCGCTCGCGCACGCGCTCTGGATCTCGCAGGTCACCGACGATGCCGGAGTGTCGCTGGCGTATGCCCGGAATCTCGCCCACGGCGAGGGCTTGCGGCTCACGCCCTTCTCGCCACGCGTCGAGGCGTTCTCGCATCCTCTCTGGGTCCTCTGGCTGTCGCTCGGATATGCGCTGAAGCTCGACGGCCCCAGGTTCGCTCAGTTCAGCGGCGCCGTGTGCGCGGCCGCCGCCGTTTTCCTCGTCGGCCTGATCCCGTCGCGCGTCGAAGGGCGGCCGCCCGGGCCGCTCGACGCCATCGCGCCCTGGGTGCTCGCCCTCGACACGACCTATGCGTTCTGGGCCGGCGCGGGACTCGAGACCGGCGCATTCGCGCTGGCATTGACCTCCACGATGCTGCTGCTCGATCGCGCGTCGTGGAGCGCGGCGCCGGCCGCCCTCCTCTCGTTGTTGCGGCCGGAAGGCCCGCTGTATGTGGTCGCGCTCGCAGCCTGGCCCGGAGCGCAGCCGACCCGCCGCTGGCGTCGAACGGTCGCGTGGCTCGGCATCGCCGCACTTCCGCTTCTCGCCTGGACGCTCTTTCGTCGAGCCTATTACGGCCAATGGCTTCCAAATACCTATTACGCGAAAGGGGGCTGGGACAACGGAGGCTGGCGATACCTGGCGCGCTGGTTCTTCCAGGACCCCTGGCACTATGCGCTGTGCGCGGCTCCGCTCGCCTTCCTCGCCGCGCGCACGCGACGGGTCGCGGCGCTGGCAGCGCTCCCCTGCGCTGCGGGTGCGGCCTTCATCCTCTGGTCCCGCGGCGACTGGATGGAAGAGCACCGCTTCGTCGCGCACGCCCTTCCTGCCGCCGCTCTCGCCGCCGGGCTGGTGCCCGCCGCGCTCGACGCCCTGCTCTCGCGCAGGACGCAGGCGATCGCAGTGGCGGCAGCGCTGATCCTTGCCGCCTCGTGGGGTGTGCGATCGCGGAGTCCGATGCGAAAAGCGAACCCCGTCTTTCCTCTCTCCTACGTTGCCGAGCAGGGGCGATGGTTTCGCGACCGCGCGCGCAACGTCGGCCTCGTCGTCTACAGACTTGCTCATTTCGACCTGGGCGGCACTGCGCTCGAGAGCGGCGCCGAGGTCATCGACCTGGCTGGGCTGGCCGACCTGTACATCGGTCGCGTCGGCTACCAGGCGCAGCGCCGCGTCTCCGATTACGTCCTCGGCGAGATCCGCCCGGAGATGATCAACCTGCACGGGCCATGCGCGTATCTCAAGCAAGACGCGCGCTTCTCGCGCGACTATCACCTCGAATCCAGCGGCATCTGGGGCGACAACTACCTGCGCACCTCGATCGCGCTCCGCAGCGTCGACGAGCACTGCCCGCCGGGCGGGTTGCCTGCGAATCTGAAAGAAGCGCTGCAGAAGGCCCGCGCCACCGAGTCTCGCGACCTCTGGTTGTGCGCTCGGGCGCACATTCCCGCGAGCGCGCTCCCCGACGTATCGCCGCTCGCCGCGCGGCTCGCTGCCGATGGCCTGCGCACCGGAGACAAAGACCTGCTCGAGGCGGCGGCGACGCTGGATCCAGTCCAGACTTCCGCCGCCCAGCGGCTGTTGCAGATCCGTCTGGCCGCGGATCCGTCTCTCGCCCGGCACCGGTGAGGTTCAGTTCAGGCGAGCGGGCCGGCCGGACCTAGACCACCGTGACCTTGACGTTGTTGATCGGCGGCAGCGCCTCGAACAGGCACTTCCACTTCTCGCCGCCGTCCTTGCCCATCCAGAGCTGACCGGTCGTGGTCCCGAAGTAGAGCGCCGGCGCCTTCAGGTCGTCGATGTCCATCCCGTCGCGCAGGATGGTGAAGAACGTCTCTTCCTTCGGAAACCCCTTGGCGAGCTTCTTCCACGACTTCCCGCCGTTTTCGCTCCGCCACACCGCCGGCTTGCCGCCCGGGCAGGTGCGCGACATCGGCTCGAGCGGCACCACGTAGACCGTGTCGGGATCGTGCGGATGCACGACGATCGGAAAGCCGAAGTCCGACGGCAAGCCGTCCGCGATCGAGCGCCAGGTGTGTCCATGATCGTCGCTGCGCACGACGCCGATCCCCGGGCGATCGGGAAAGCCGCCGTGGTTCTGGATGTAGAACCGCCCCGGCGCCTTCGGATGGCCGGCGATCTTGTGGACGCACTGCCCCCACTCGGGGAAAGCGTCCGGCGCGAAGCCCACGCCGATGCCCTTGTTCGAGGCCGCGAACGTCCTTCCCCCGTCTTCGCTCAGGTAGTGCCCGCCGGTGGAGATGCCGATGTGCACGCGCTGCCCGTCGCGGAGGATCGTGTGCAGGCAGAGGCCACCCGCTCCCGGCTGCCACTTGCGCGCGTGCTCGTGGTTGGAGATCCCGGAAACCATCTCCCACGAGTCGCCGCCGTCGCGGCTGCGAAAGAGCGACGCCGGCTCGACGCCCGCCCAGATCTCGCCGTCCGGCCCTGGCTCGAGCGACCAGATGTTGGCCAGCGCCCGCCCATCCTCCTTCGCGAAGGAAGGGGCCGACTTCGTCTCCTCGAACGTCTTGCCCAGGTCGTTGGACTTGAGGACCTTCATGCCGAAGAACGGATTGCAGCTTCCGGCGTAGATCACCGGCCGCTTCCCGCGCGTATCGACGAGCGAGGCGTAGACCGGGATTCCCCGCCCGAACGGCCCACGCAGGTTGAACTTGCCGCGCGACTTCGACGATTGCGCGACGAAGAGCCCCTTCTTCGTTCCGATGGTGAGAACCACTTTCTCCGCCACGTCAGCCTCCCGAGACTGCGGCCAGGATCGTGACCACGTCGCCGGCCTTCAGCGCCGTATCGACCCCGTCACGGTCGCGCATGTGATCCGAATTGACGAACACGTTCAAGTGCCTTCGCACCGCTCCGGTCTCGTCGCACAGGTTCACGTACAGTGCGGGCTGCGTCGTCTGGAGCTCGCGCAGCGCGGCCTGTACGGTGGTCGCCGAGACCGGCACGTCGGCGGCGCCCCCGCAGTACTTCCGCAGCGCCATGGGCAGGTGGATGGTGACGCTCACGGGCCGGCATCTTACAATTTTCGTTGCCGGCGGCTCCTGCAAAAGTCAGGGCTGCGCGGCGTCCCACTTCGCGGCGCTGGCGCCGGCAAGCGCGCGCACGCGCTCCTCGTCGCGGCCGAACTCGGCGGCGGGCCCGGAGTACACGATGTGGCCGTCGTCCAGCACGTACGCGCGATCGGCGATCGCCACCGCCGCGCGGACGTTCTGTTCCACCAGCAGCACCGAGATCCCTTCCTTCCGCGCGGCGACCACGATCTCGAACAGTTCCTGCACGATCAGCGGCGCCAGCCCCTGGGACGGTTCATCGAGGAGCAGCAACTTCGGGTTCAGCATCAGCGTGCGCGAGATCGCCAGCATCTCCTGCTCGCCGCCGGAGAGCTGGCGCCCCATGTTCGACTTGCGCTGCGCCAGCCGGGGAAAGACCCGGTAGACGCGATCGATGTCCCAGGGGCCGGGACGCGCCACCGGCACCTTGAGATTTTCTTCCACCGTCAGATTGGGAAACACTCGGCGTCCTTCGGGTACGTAGCCGACACCGAGCGCGGCGAGGCGGAAGGGGAGCCAGGAGGTGGTGGCCCGCCCGAACATGCGGATCCCTCCTTCGCGGGCACGCGTGAGCCCCATCAGGCTGCGCAGCGTGGTGGTCTTCCCCGCCCCGTTGCGGCCGAGCAGCGTGACGATCTCGCCTTCGCGAACCTCGAGGCTCACGCCATGCAGGATGTGGCTCTTGCCGTAGTACGTCTGCAGGCCCTCGGCCCGGAGCGGAGGCTCGTTCATGCCACCTTCCCCAGGTACGCTTCCTGCACTCGCTCGTCGCGGGCGATCTCCTCCGGCGTGCCCTCGGCCAGCATGGTGCCTTCGGCGAGCACCATGATGCGATGGGCGAGGTGGAACACGACCCGCATGTCGTGCTCGATGAGGATGATCGTCAGATTCTGGTGCTTGTGCAGGCGCCGGATCAACTGGGTGATGTCGTACGTCTCCTGATCGCCCATCCCCGCCGTGGGCTCGTCGAGAAGGAGAAGTCGCGGCTTGAGCGCGATCGCCATCAGGATCTCCGTCGCGCGCTGATCGCCGTGCGAGAGCTCGCCGACGAGCCGATCCGCCCTGCTCGCCACACCGCCCATCTCCAGGAGCTCCGCCACCCGGTCCTCGACCTCGCGGCGGGCTGCTTTCGACAGCCAGGGCTTCATCTTGTAGCCGGAGGCGACCTCGACCGCGATGCGGAGGTTGTCGTGCGCGGTCAGCTCGGGAAAGACTTCGGTGACCTGGAACGTCCGGGCGATGCCGCGCCACACGCGACGTGCCGGCAGAAGCCTGGTGATGTCCTCGCCGTCGAAGACGATGCGGCCCGCGGAGGGGAGCAAGAAGCCGCTGATCATGTTGAAGAAGGTGGTCTTGCCCGCGCCGTTGGGACCGATCACGGCCCGCAGCTCGCCCTGGGCGACGGTCATGGAGACTCCGTCGACCGCGACCAGGTCGCCGAAGCGCTTCGACAGCTTGTCCACCTGGAGCAGGCTCACGTCGCGCGCCTCCGCCGGATCACGCCGAGAACGCCGCGGGGGAAG
>Ga0070741_10015135_pt1 | contig 13160 bp, 8 predicted proteins | sample Coa_R1_4_FD_66440 | JGI IMG/M metagenome (GOLD analysis project Ga0070741, IMG submission 66440) | Surface soil microbial communities from Centralia Pennsylvania, which are recovering from an underground coalmine fire - Coalmine... | ecosystem: Environmental > Terrestrial > Soil > Unclassified ...
AATATCAGCAGCGAATAAGGCGTTGGTCGAGCCACTCAGCGGTCGCGAACTTGAGATAATTCATCTGATCTCCGCCGGTCATTCGAATCAGGAGATAGCAGACAAGTTGTTCGTAGCGCTGAGCACAATTAAATGGCACATCAATAACATCTACGGAAAGTTGCAGGTGACCAGCCGCACACAGGTTATCGTTCGTACCCGGCAACTAGGTCTGCTGCCATGAGAGCAGCGGGCATTTACGAAGGCAAATGAACAGCGCCCAATTGCTGAAACATCGACAGCATATCGAAATTGTTCCAGCCTTCAATTATTTTCCCGTCTTTGATACGAACGATTGTCATTCCGGTGAAATAGACAGGTTGTTTTGTTGCCGCCAAACCAAGACCATCGCCTGTGTGAGTTCCTCGAACGAGACACCGTGCCGATACCAAATCGCCTTCGGCAATGGTTTGTTCTACAACTATATTTATGTCTGGAAAGGCAGAACGAAAAGCCTGAAAAAACGGCTTGAATCCTTCCGGTCCTTTAAGGTGCTTGTCGGGATGATCAGCGAGTCCGTGCGCCAGACCTTCAGAGTGAAACATCTCATCGATAGCTTCGGTGCGACCTTTATTCCATACTTCCTCAAACCATCGATGGACCAGCGCTCTATTCTCTTGTGACATAAGCCCTCCAAGTCGGCAGTGGTTGGTCGGATGTTACTATGGAATGGCGCAGGAGTGAAGATGTCGATAAGTGTTACTTCAAACCTATTCGCTTAAGCCTTCCGTAATCTTGGATCCAATCAGACTATGAACGATTTCCCAGGCTTTTTCCAGACTTATCCCTTCACGCTGGTCTATCGCCAGAGAGTGATTTGTCGGTTCCAACTCGATAGTCGGACGGTCATTGCAGCCACGAAAATGCGCCATCGTCTTCAGGCAGTATGTGTCTTCGAGATAATAACCAATACTGTTGGAAAGCCAGCCGAAGAACGGTCCGATATCCGCAGAATCGAAATTCTCCAGATACTTATAGAAGTTTTCGCGCTTCTGAGACACCCAAACACCCAGCCCAAGCGATGCTTGCTGGCCGTTGATCGGGATTTCCAGGACTCCACGGATGAAGAAATCCTCGTTGTCGATGATGCAAGTATCAGAGGTCAGGTTTATTCTCTGATCGCCCTCGCCCTCGCCCTCGCCCTCGGGAATAGCATAACAAGGGTCAGGTCTATCCCAACCGATATCTGGAAGTCCTTCGTGAATCTCATCACAAGTGGCGCAGCGGAAACTCATGTAATCAAGCCTCAAAAATATAACCGAGGCAATTGTAAGGGATTCACTTATGTCCAGCAATCAAAGCGCGCCGCTCGAAACGACGCATTCAGGCCATCTGGCCGACTGTTTTCGGTTGTGATTCTTTCTTTCTACGGCCCCACCAAATCAACGGGCCAGTTATTGCCATAACAGGGAGCATTAGACTAAAGAAGGAAACGAGGAGTTTGCTCGGCCAACCAAGGACATCTCCTGTATGAATCGCACGATTCCAAACTTTGATCATGCGAAAACCCAGGGGCCCCATGCGTGAGTCCTGAACAAACAACACTTTGCCTGTATAGCTGTCCAGCATAACTCGCGTTCGACCGCCGGGAGTCAGGTCTTCCGGAAAGCGCATGGCAAAAACAGCAGATCGCTTTGGATCACCAGGTAGCTGGATAGTTCGGACATGAGCTCCGGGCACAGCTTGTTCCGCTATTGCGACAAGCTGATCCGGGCTCATTTGCAGAGCATCGGGCTTGGGCGGTTCTGGCCTTTCAGGAGTTTTGGCCGTCGTGCCGGAAATGTGATCAATCCAATCCGCCAGCTCGTTGTCGAAATGAATGACTATGGCTGTAATCGAAAAAACCAACAGGAAAAGAGATGAATATATTCCAACCGCATTATGAAGATCGAACGTGAACCGCTTGCCCGAAGAACGAAGATTTATCTTAAAGATTTTTCTCGGCCACCAGAGAATCAATCCACTGATTGCCAGCAGCAGGAGAAGAATAGCGGCTATAAACATGACAGTTTGACCGGCTTTACCTGCAAGCAACCGTATATGGAATTGATGAACCTCCCCTATGAGACTATTGGATTGATCGAGCGATCCAATTATCTGACCATTATAGGGATTTACGGCAATATCCATTTGCTGCTTCTGTTCCGTATTAACTAATGATGCTGGCCAGGAAAGGTTGTTAACGTCCTGCATCGTGATCAACGCCAATCGATAACCAGGATGCGCGGTTTCCAGTCGCGTCTTTAGTTCATTAAGCGAAAGACGATGATTTTCCGGATTTACATAGGAAAGTTTCGCGTTAAGCGCGCGATCCAGCGGTTCTTCGAATACCATTACGCTTCCCGTTACACCTGAGATAATCAGAAATACCGCGGATACCAGACCGGCGATAAGATGAGCGGTCAGCAGTGCTTTTCTTATTTTCATAACATCTCCTTGCCCTGCAGGTAAACCAAGGACAGCCAAAGCGCCGCCGGGCGGTCTGCAAAAGTATTACTCATCATGCCCCGTCGTAATCAGAGCTGCATTACGGCCGTAACAGACCGGAACTCCTAAACTTTTAGGAGTATATCCACCGAAATTCATAATTGTCAACGTCTAATATCTGAATGCCGCTTTTTGAAGACCTCGCGAATCCGGCAAATCATGCTAAACTAACCGTCTTCTCAACTCTCTCAGTTCCAGATTCATCGGTTATCGACTTCAAGGAGCTACCGTGATGATCACACGCTTGCGGCCGCTTTCCACCAGATTTGTTTTGTTGCAGACTCTGATTGCAGTTTCGCTTCTTCTGTCATCATTGCCGTTTTCCGTTCCGGCTCAGGTTGCGGCGAAACGACCTATCAACCACAACGACTACGACAGCTGGCGTTCTATCCAGTCACAACAGCTTTCGCCTGACGGCAAATTTCTTGCCTATGCATTGATCCCCGAGGACGGTGATGGAGAAGTTGTCGTGCGCAATCTAGCCACCGGAACAGATTGGCGTCAACCGATAGGTCATCGCCCAGAGCCCACTGCGGCAGGCGATGGCGCAGAGCCCGTGGCAGTTGTGACGCGAGCCGCAAATCTTCTCTCGTTTACGGCAGACAGTCGCAATGTGGTCTTCACTATCTTTCCGAATCGTGCGGACATTGAAAAAGCTAAGCGTCAGAAGAAACGCCCAGAGGATATGCCCAAAAACGGTATGGGGATCATGGAGCTCTCAAATGGTAATGTAGCTCGCGTGGATCGCGTCAGAAGGTTTCAGGTTCCCGAAGATAGCGGCACGTTCATCGCATATCAGCTAGAGGCAAAGCCAGTTGAAAGACGCGCCGACTCAAACGCGGGCGACAACACTGAGGGCGTGGGAAGCCAGAATGCCGGGGCGCAGAATAATGCAGGTCAGAATTTGGGCCGGCGTCGTGCGGGTGCGAGAAAGGAATACGGTACCGACCTGGTTCTTCGCAACATGAGTGATAAAAGCGAACGCACGTTTCCTGATGCTCTCGAGTTCACCATAAGCAAAGATGCCGGTAGTCTGATCTACACTGTCTCGTCGCGGAAAGATGAGACGAACGGGTTGTATGCCGTTAAAACTGCGACGGCGGATGCTCCCATCGCTGTGATTACAGGTAAAGGCAGGTACACTCGCCTGGTCTGGGACGACAAACAGACACAACTCGCATTTCTAAGCGATCGGGATGACGCCGCCGCAAAGCAGCCGAAGCTTAAACTCTATCAGTGGACTCGAGAGGGCAAAGCTGCGGAGGAGCTCGTTTCGACTGAAACTGCAAATTTCAGAAAAGGGATGGCGATAAGCGAGCGCGGCGCGATCAATTTCTCGCTTGATGGCTCCGACCTCTTCTTCGGTATAGGTCATGCACCGGATCCTGAACCTGATCCCAGCGAAGACGATACTCCGGTCGACGAAAAAGTCAGCGTCGATCTTTGGCACTGGAAAGATGATTACATCCAACCAATGCAGAAAGTTCGCGCGGAACAGGATCGAAATCGTTCGTATCGCGCGGTCTATCACCTCAAAGACAAGAAACTGGTACAACTGGCCGACGAGACAATGCAGGATGCTAATCCAGGGAATGACGGCCATTTTGCAATCGGACAGGATGATCGGGCATACAGGACTCTGGTCGGTTACGATCAGGATTACCAGGATGTTTACCTGGTTAACATTGCCGATGGTAGCCGCAAACCTTTGTTGAAAAAGCAACAGACACCGTTGTCATGGTCGCCGAACGGAAAGTACGCTCTGTTCTATGACGGCAAAGACTGGAATACGATTTCGGTTCCTGACGGAAAGGTAACCAATCTAACCGGTAAACTCGGCGTCAGCTTTGCTAATGAAACCCACGACAGCCCCAGCACTCCTCCATCGTACGGATCGGCAGGATGGACCTCCGATGATAAATACGTGCTGCTCTACGATCGTTATGACATCTGGCAAGTCGCACCTGACGGTGGTAGTGCAAAGAACCTTACCGGTATTGGTCGCAAACAGAAGATCATTTTCAGAAACGTTCAGCTTGATCCCGAAGGACGTGCGGGAGGACGTAGTCGCGGAGCTCGGGGTGGCAGTGACCGTGGCGGTATCGATCCTGCTGAGCCGTTACTGCTTCGCGCCGAAAACGAATGGACTCGCGATTCAGGTTTCTATCGCGTCAAGATCGGCGGCGGCGCGGCTGAAAGGCTGATTATGCAGGCAAAAAATTTCACGCCTCCTGTCAAAGCAAAAAATGCCGATGTGTTATTGCTGACTGCATCTACTTTCAATGAGTTTCCTGATCTCCTTGTGACGGATTCCAATTTCAAAGACCTCAAAAAAGTCAGTGACGCCAATCCGCAAAAGGCACAGATGTTGTGGGGCACATCTGAGTTAATCCGATTCAAGAACGCGGACGGAGTGCCTCTGAGCGGAACGTTGTACAAACCCGAAAACTTCGATCCGCATAAGAAATATCCGATGCTTGTCTATATTTACGAGACGCTGTCGGAAAACGTTAATCGTTTCGTTGATCCGGCCCCGCGGCATACGATCAATGCCTCGTATTACGTCAGCAACGGCTATCTGATTCTGGAACCAGACATCGTATATACGATTGGCTATCCTGGCCAAAGCGCATTGAAATGCGTGTTACCTGCCGTACAGGCTGTTGTCGATATGGGGTTTGTCGACGAAAACGCCATCGGCATACAAGGTCATAGTTGGGGCGGTTACCAGATCGCATATATGGTCACACAGACCAATCGCTTCAAAGCTGCGGCACCCGGCGCGGTTGTAGCAAATATGACCAGCGCGTACGACGGTATTCGCTGGGGCACTGGTATTCAGCGTCAATTCCAATACGAGCATACCCAAAGCCGAATCGGTGGCAGTATCTGGGAATATCCGATGCGATACATCGAAAACTCTCCTCTCTTTATGGCTGATCGTGTTCAGACCCCGCTTCTCATGATTCACAATGATGCCGACGATGCCGTGCCGTGGTATCAGGGTATTGAGTATTACCTGGCGTTACGTCGTCTCGGCAAAGAAGTTTATATGTTCAGCTATAACGGCGAGCCGCACGGTCTTCGCCGCCGACCCAATCAAAAAGATTATACGGTCAGGTTACAGCAGTTCTTTGATCATTTCCTGAAAGGAGCGCCGGAGCCGGATTGGATGGAGCGCGGGATACCGTTCCTCGAAAAAGGTAAAGAGAAGTCTACTGTCAAGGCTACAACAGATACAAATACATCTAAGAATTAATCCAGTCCAGAATTAGCGTGCCTATATGTGATAGGCACGCTAATTCGGCCACTCATAAAACGCCTATCCCCTCTGAAATCTTAAATGAATAAGAAGGATGGTTATAAAATAAAGCTATGAACATACCATTCAGCAATGTTGCCAGTAATCCCGGCCCAATCCCACCGAAACGCGAGGCACGAACACGGCTCCGATGAAGAGAAGCTGCGTATTTCGTTCGATTCTTGGATCGTCAATAACCAGCGAAAGAAGGAGCGCTAAAATCCTGGCCGCAACAGCCAAAGCGTAGGGAGCCGCAAAAGCGGGAAGCTTGCCGTCTGTCTTCGAGGACATTACTCTTCCTCCTTAACGGAACCGCATAGTAATGGTCGCTCCCCAACTCCTGGTGAACTATCTTTCGTTGATTCCAGCGGCAGCTTTTGTTCTTGTCATCTGCTAGGACGTCAGACACAGCCATAGCGTTACAAAGTTCTTGACATTAACAGAGTAACGTGAATTCGATGTTAGGAGAGAGAAAACCCTCGTCCCCGCCGGGGATCTATAGAAAATCAGCGTGGCGTGCAATTAATCGGGCCGAAGACAACCTGATCGCCGATGGATCGCAAAGCACAGGGCTTCACGACCATGGCGACAACAGGTTAACTCAAATACTCAGCGGAGCTCTTGGCATTCTCGTGTGAGGCGGATATTGCCGGAGCGGCTCCGGCGATCTCCTGACCCCCAAGCGTTCGCAACAGGGCACGTAGGGCCTGGTCAAATCCGGCTGCGACTTCTTCAAACCGACCGAAAGTCTCATCCGTTTGTGAAAAGTCCATCGTGCGACCGGCTGACTCCAAAGTCTGCGCCAGGGCGAAGGCTTCGGGAGCATTAAAGTTGCCAATAGCGCCTTTTAAAGTATGTGCCGTTATTTGAAGTGCCTTTGCGTCTCTGTTTGCGATGGCATCTCTGATCTCGGACATCTTCACAGGCAGTTCTAACAAAAACAATTCAGCTATTTCCTGTATCAGCTCGACGTCATTGTCATAACGGTCGAGTAGGGCGTCTTCATCAAGAAAAGCGGTCATTGCGTTTCCTTCCTTTAGCTCGCTATCGTTATTATTTATTGAAGGGAACAGATCGTCGATAGTCTGGTAGAGGGTTTCGGCCTGAATCGGCTTCGAGACGTAACCATCCATTCCGGACTCTAGACATCGTTCGCGGTCCCCTTTCATTGCGTGCGCGGTCATTGCGACGATCGGCACGTGTGTCCCTTTGAGTTGTTCTTTGCCCCGAATCGCACTAGTAGCATCGAACCCACCCAGTTCGGGCATCTGCAGGTCCATTAGTATCAAATCAAAAGGCTGTTTTTCCCACGCTTCGATGGCTTCGCCACCGTTGTTTACCACAACAACGTGGTGTCCGCGTTTTTCTAAAAGTCGAACCGCCAATCGCTGATTTACTTTGTTATCTTCGGCGACCAGGATGCGGCGGGTAACAGACTTTCGCCTGGCCGCGGCGGAGCGCGATTCAAAATCGCGCGCGTAGGAATACTGGCGTCCAAACGCATCCTCAATCGCATTCAATAGATCTGAATGCTTAACGGGTTTGACCAAACAGGCCTCAAACCCTAACGTCTTGCACCTGGCAAGGTCGTCGGTTTGACTCGAGGAGGTCAGCATTATCACTTTGGCGTTGGCGAGACCCGGCATCTCCCTGATGCGATCAACCAGCTCGAATCCATTCATTCCGTCCATCACTGAATCGACAAGGAAAAGATCGAATGATCGGAAATCTGCATTTGCCTGCTCGATTTCCTTAATCGCTGAGGGGCCACCATCGACAGCTATCGGATCCATTTGCCAATTAAGAAGAACTTCTTCCAATATTTTGCGATTAGTCGAATTATCGTCGACGATCAGAGTGCGTAAATGGGCCAGACTTGCTGTACCCGAGAACCTGTTGTTCTCAATAGCCTCAGTCTGGCATTGCAGATTCACTGTGAAATGGAATGTGCTTCCCTTTCCAGCCTCGCTATTCAGCCAAATCTTTCCCCCCATCAGTGCGATTAACTGAGACGATATAGTCAATCCCAGCCCTGTGCCACCATATTTACGTGTAGTGGAACTGTCTGCCTGAGTGAAGGCGCTGAATATCGCACTCTGTTTTTCTCGCGGGATGCCGATTCCTGTATCTTTAACGCTGAAATGCAAGCACGCGTGCTTGTCGATTTTTGAATCGACTTCGACATACAAGCCTATCTCTCCGCGTTCGGTAAACTTGATCGCGTTGCCGATCAAATTCACGATTATCTGCCGCAATCGAATCAAATCGCCGACGAGGTGGTCCGGAACGTCAGGCGCTACGTGGAAGACCAGCTCCAAACCTTTTTGATGAGCCCGCAACGCCAAACCTTTTATGATATCGCCGATACTTTCTCGCAAACTAAACGACGTCGGGTCCAAATCCAGCCTTCCGGCCTCAATTTTGGAAAAATCCAAAATGTCGTTTATAACGCCAAGCAGCGAGTCGGCCGAACTCTTAACCATTTCCAGAAATTCACGCTGCTCTGAATTAAGATTCGTGTCCAGCGCAAGTTCTGTCATTCCGATGATCCCATTCATCGGCGTGCGAATTTCGTGACTCATATTGGCGAGAAATTCGCCTTTCGCCCTGTTTGCCGCCTCAGCCGATTCCTTCGCCCTCTTCAACTCTGCTTCAGCTCGGATGCGTGACGTAATATCATGGGCCACGCAATACATCAGCTTCTCGCCCTCGGACCAATGCGCGGACCAAACCATGCTGATGGGCGAACGGTCCTTGTGTATAAATCGATTCGATAGATCAACGGTGGGCTCGCCACCAACGACTTTGACCAGTGCGCGTCGAGTTCTCTCAACGTCATCTTTATCCAGGAATTCGAAAAGAGTCCGGCCGGTCAATTGTTCCGGCGCGTATCCCCACACGTTCAGCGAAGCGGGATTGACGTTAATGAATCGCCCCCGCCTGTCGATCGAACAGATTACATCCAATGCGTTCGCTATTACGGCCCGTTCTTTCTGCGCGGCTTCCCTGAGCGCCATGGCCATTTGATGGAATACTTCGTCAAGATGCGCGATTTCGTCAGAGCCGGGAACAGGAGGTACCAGTTCCTTGCCTTCAGCCAATGACTGCGCTTTTCTGGCTAGCGAGGTGACTCGACTGCTGATTCCACGACTGAAAAAGAACGATAGGATCAGCGTTAACAGAATGTCGGCAGAGATTCCCGCGACCATCAGCCAGTTAAAGCGCTGCCAGGAAGCCTGGACGCCTTGGTCTCGGGTCAGATCTAGATTCTCTTCCTCGTCCAGGAACCGTTGCTTATCGTGATTGAATGTGGCCAGGACCTGTTGGTCATATCCATTGCCGATCAAAATCGCGGCCAATTCCAGGTTGCCTGACTTTACGGTTCTCTCAATATCATTCAGAAACGAAATGATGTTCGCAGCATCCAAATCGACTACCGAAGCCATCAGAAATTGCTGAGAATTATCTTTGACCTTATCTTTTAAGGCAGCGGAGAGCTTCTCGGCATTCGTTGCAGCGGCCGTGTACCGTTCGACGTATCGATCATCATCAGTTAAGACGTAGGCTCGGATGGAGTCCTCCGCAGTCACAATGGACTCCGACAGAGCCGCCACTTTGTTGATAACATCTTTTGAATGAAGAGACCAGGCCTGCGCATCCTCGCTTGAGCGTTTAATCTGGATGACTAAACCTACAAAGATCATCAGAAATATCAGAGGAATCGAAGTCAGAATCAGCCCCTTATAGGCCATCTTTACGCTAATCAGTTTCCTGATGCCGATTCCCAGTAGAACCGCAGAGCCCAACGCGAGTAACAGATTAGTTATTACTGAATGAGAGCTGGATTGAGTCGTAGCCGAAAATGCGACGGACAGAAACGGTATAACCATCGCCGCCATGCCGGGGATCCAATTGGGCAGACCACCAGCTTCGACGGCCGAGTTGCGCCAAGCGTAATGGATCATCAATCCGCCATAGATCGTAAAAGTCGCTGCCGTCTGGACGGCCATCTGCGAGCCCATCGCGAATGGGATAAGAAATGTGATGCCCAGCACGTAGCCGATCAGCGACGAAAGTCCGAGGCTTAATGGCAATGTATGTGCTATCGCAAAGAACGCATACGTTCTCTGGTTGCCGACTGCGACGGTAATAAGCGCAATGCCGGACGCCATGAAACTTATAGCGGTAATTAAAGACATTCGTCCGGGATACTGGTTCAGTATCGTATCCCAGGGATGAAAGAACGCAACGTCGATCCCTAACGATCTTCCGGATAAGAACTCCACAACCACCATTAGCGATAGAATGGTGATGAAGCAGCTACCGATCATCAGCACTGACCGGCAATTTGGAAAGCGAATCGCAATCATGCCGCTGAGGCCAAGCACCACAAAGCAGACAGCGCTGTTGTACTGTATTGCAATGGCGCCGGGGAGAATATGAATGATCGAGGCGAAGTGGAGGTGCCAGCCTGCAATAACGGTAAGTCCGGCGGCAGTTATTGCAAACAGGACAGCCAGAGTTATCCTGTCAGCGAGTCGCTCGTGCGTGGGCGTTAGGGCCGTCATCGTTGTTAGGCGTGGCTAATTCCCGCCTTTATTATCATATAGTTGCGCTTCAGATTTGCAGGCGTGGACCTCCCCACGCGGAGTGAAAGCTGACTTCTAATCACTCTCTATTTATTCCTGCACATCCTCTATATCGGCAACTTCGACCCTGTTTCGTCCGTTTTTTTTCGCCTTGAACAGCGCTTTGTCTGCCGCGCTTATCATGGCCATCCACCCGATAGTATGAGGTTTGTCGCTGGCAGCAACGCCAAAACTGCCGGTTACAGATATATTAAAGCTACCCACAACTATTGGATCAGAGCTGAGACTGGCAAGAACTCGATTGGCGACCCCTTCCGTCGAATGGTTGTCACTGCCAGGAAGCACAATCAAAAACTCTTCGCCTCCGTAACGACCCACTGAATCGTAAGGTCGTAAAACTGAGCTCATCCGCTTTGCCGCTTCCTGGAGCACAGTGTCTCCGGCAGGATGCCCGTAGGTGTCGTTTACACTTTTGAAATGGTCCAGGTCAGCAAGAATTATCGCCAGGCTGCCGCCGAGTCGACCGGTTCGCGCAGTCTCGCGTTGGAGCATCTCGAATATTGCGGCGCGATTCCACAGGTTCGTCAGGGGATCGTGTGTCGCCTGAAACAGGAGTTTTTCCTGGGCAGCCAGCAGTTCCTTTTGCAGGACTATTATGCGCTCGCCGACGCGCAGGCGAACTTTCAGTTCTTCCGCATTGAATGGTTTGCTGATGTAATCGTCCGCTCCGGAATAAAGACCCTCTACGATCTCTTCGCTTCGATCTCTGGCGGTCAGTAATATTAGATAGTAATACTGGCCTTCCGGAAGTTCGCGCACTTGTTTGCAGACCTGCAAGCCATCAAGGCCGGGCATCATCCAGTCAAGAATTGCCAGTTTGGGAGCATCAGCAGCAGACAGAGCCTTGATGGCTTCCAGTCCGTCATTTGCGACCACGGTTTCGTATCCCCATTTGGCCAGAAATGAACGAAGTACGCGTCGCGAAATGGCGTCGTCGTCTGCGATCAGGATCTTCATTCGTTATCTCCTAGGGGAGAAATAGAGATAAGACCTCGCGGCTCAATCGAAAAACTAAGGGTTTAATACGAGCAGCAGGAATAGTTTAAGCCATCATGTTCCGGTATACAAAGGTATTCTTAGCGATTGAGCCAAGGCTTTCCTCGATAATGCGTGGAATTAGCGCCGGCAAATTGCCAGGCGCGTTTCCGGCTAACCGGACTAATTTGAACTGTCTTCCTATCGAACCTTGCAAAGGCTGTTCGCAGCAAGTTCGTTAGGGGCCTATGGCTACGGCCAAATAGAATTCAACAAAGCCGCGAGTCGATAACCGCCCCATGCAATTCGATGATGCACGATTGCGACAGCTTCATTACGGTACTGAGCGCTTGGGGCTGCATTCTCGCTAAGTCCCTTATAAACGAAGTCCCTGGATATCTCAAAGCTCTCCTTGGCCCATCCCGTAAAATCAAACGGTCCGCCAGCTTTCCAGGCTGGATCGGATTCGGGATACTCTTTTACTGCCTGTTCAGCAATCGGGACGATGGAACTGATTGGCGGGGGCGCATATTCCGGCGGAGGACTGGACTTCGGAAATGTGTCGATACCGTTATCCCACAAGGCATGCAACCGCTCTGTGTCAATCCTGAAATCGTTGCCACCTCTGTCCCCGTTGGGAAATGCCTTTGATACCCGAGTCTCAGCATGCAGCGGCTGGTGAATGTCGCCCACAAAATGAATAATGAACCTCAGAGCTTGAGCCCGAGCTTTGTCATCTTTGCTGGTTTTCAATATTTCTACGTCGCCGTTCAGAGCCTTGACGATATTCTCTGGTTTTGGCTCATCTTTGGGCAGCGGAGTCCCATCAGTTGAGAATGGATAATCGATAAAATGATCGTCGTCGAAACGCGGAAACGTCTTGCTGCCTTTAATATCATCTGCCCAATGCGAGGCGTTGATGAAATCGCTGGATTTGATTGCATCATCAGGACCGAGCTGAACAGCCATCAAACGGTCGACTTCAGATTTCGCGTGACTGTTAAGTCGGTCGTAGGCAATCTTGGCAACGATCATGTGTCCCGCGGCGCTCCAGCCGAGAACGTTGGTCGATGACAACAGAAATAAAAGAATAACGAGCGAGATAATCGCTGATTTAAAGGGGAGACGAATGATCCTGCTCAAAATAAGCTCCTGATTCAAATGCAACATTTTCGAGTTATTGTTGCAAGTATACGCGAAACAGTCGACAAACTTCCACACTTCCGTGTTATGGCAAGCGAACCTGCTTAACTGATATAACGTTCGGCAAATGACCTATCTCAGATAATTGGCTCGTTATCAGAGACGCATCTATTTGAATGATTGAGATCGCAATTCCGCCGATCTCTTTTCTACCAAGATGAAACCTGCCGATGTTTATCCCCTGGTTGCCTAGAAAAGTCGCTATGTTTCCGATAACTCCTGGAACATCGTGGTTGAGAACGACGAGCATGTCGCCTTTCGGAATTGCCTCCAGATTGAAACCGTTGATTCGAACCAGCCGTGGATTGTTTCCATCGAACAGAGCACCTGAAACCTCACGCTCCCCTTCAGGAGTTTGAGCTTTTATTGTAATTGCACTGGCAAAATCGCGTGCGCGATGGTCAAGAGTTTCAATCAATTTCACACCGCGTTCCTGCAGTATCAGCGTTGCGTTTACGAAATTCAAACGCTCGATCACCGAAGAGAATAGTCCCACAAGTACTGCC
>Ga0070741_10015136_pt1 | contig 13159 bp, 8 predicted proteins | sample Coa_R1_4_FD_66440 | JGI IMG/M metagenome (GOLD analysis project Ga0070741, IMG submission 66440) | Surface soil microbial communities from Centralia Pennsylvania, which are recovering from an underground coalmine fire - Coalmine... | ecosystem: Environmental > Terrestrial > Soil > Unclassified ...
GCGATCGACAAGGATCGCAGGCGGCGTGAAGCTGACAGCGCGATCGCCGGCCTGCGATCGCTTTACGACAGGCTGAGCGTTCGCGAACGAGACGTCCTGGGCTTCGTTGCCGCGGGCCTGATGAACAAGCAGATCGCGGCGGAACTGGATCTTGCCGAAATTACCGTCAAGATCTACCGCGGACACATTATGAAGAAGATGCAGGCGAGGTCGCTCGCGGATTTGATCAGAATGACCGAGACGCTCGGTATCCGTCCCAGCAAACCGTCGGGTGGGCCCACCGGACGACAGGAATAATGCGGTATCGCTGTTCGCGCTGCAACAACATCACACCCTGCAATGGCCCGCCGCGGGATGGCGCCTCGACCGGATCGCCTCACGCTACAATCTTACAAACCTAAGTATGATTTTACAATTTGAGCGCGCAAGCTCACCCTTGCGAGAGGCCGGCAAAGCTTAGCCTTTCCGCCTCAGGAGGGTCGTCTTGCCCGCGCCTTCGGTCATCTCGGTCATTGACGACGACCCCTCGATCCGGGTTGCCGCCAACAATCTGCTGAGATCGCGCGGATATACCGTGCATACATTCGCTTCGGCAGAGGAATTCCTGCTCTCACCGCATATCGGTGAAACATCGTGCGTCATTGCAGATGTGCAGATGTCGGCCATGAGCGGTTTGGATCTTCCGGCGGCAATGCGCGCCAAGGGTTATATTGCTCCCTTCATTTTCATCACGGCCTTCCCTGATGACGCCCTTCATGCGCGGGCAATGAAGGCGGGGGCCATCTGCTTTCTGGCCAAGCCCTTTGCCGCTCCGGCTCTGATCAAATGCCTCCAGACCGCGTTGGCTCCAGGGAGCAGTCAGACCGGGGCCTGAGATGGCCTCGAGCAAAGCTGCCCTGCCCCAACCGATTTGCTCGCGACGTGAACGCAGCAAGCGCGCCCGCGTCGAGCGCTGCCAAAGGCGCGGCGCTCGGCCTTAAGATCAAGAACCGACCACGTCTCGAAGCTGCGACGATCCCTGCTCTGTGCCTGCGCGCGGCTCGCGCGGAGCTACTCGCTCAACAACGAGTTTCCTTGCGATCGTTGGACGCAATTCCGCGAGATCGATGAAGAGGTCAGCCTGGCGGCGCAGCTCGTCGGCAATCATCGGCGGTTGGCTGGAGATAGTTGAAACGACGGTCACGCGGACGCCGCGACGCTGCACCGCCTCAACCAGCGGACGAAAATCGCCGTCTCCGGAAAACAGCACCAGCTGGTCGATATGCTCAGCGAGCTCCATGGCATCGACGGCAAGCTCGACATCCATGCTCCCCTTCAGCTTGCGCCGGCCGTAGGCGTCGACAAATTCCTTGGTCGGCTTGGTGACGACGGTATAGCCGTTGTAGTCGAGCCAATCGACCAGAGGACGGACCGACGAGTATTCCTGATCCTCGAGGATCGCCGTGTAGTAGAAGGCGCGCAGCAGCATGCCGCGACTCTGGAATTCCTGGAGCACGCGTCTGTAGTCCACGTCGAAGCCGAGCGCCTTGGCTGTCGCGTAGAGATTGGCCCCATCGATAAACAGCGCGATGTTGGAGGAACTCGTCATTGAGGCAATAACCTTTCGCGTGAACACTCGAGGTCAAAGGCAGGCAGCCGGATCCTCCAAACTGCGCGCGGGCCGGATGGCGCCGCGGCGATTCCGTCGCCTGCAATCAGCTTGAAATTTGGCCGACCAAAGTATGAGCTCTCCGGTTCGCGGCTCAATTGTACCGAGGTCAGTCCGCGATATGGAAAAGTATGCGGGAGCCATACCAACGTTTAGTGTGCGCCGAGGCCGGATCGGATCGCTGCCAAGAGGAGACGCCGACGCGATCTACCTGGTGATCAGCCCGATCCTCGACACCGTCGCGTCGGTCATCGTGCGCAAACTACTTCGCAGAGGTCGACTCGAAGGAGCTCTGTTGGCGAGCGCAGCGAGTGCTGTCCGGTTACCGACTTCGAGCTTCTGAAAGATGTTATGTAGATGAACCTTGATGGTACCGTCGCTCAGGTTCAGTCGGCGTCCAATTTCCTTGTTCGACAGCCCTTCCGAAACCAGACGCATGATCTGGCGCTCGCGATCCGTCAATGCGGTCACAGATTTCTCCAGGGACCCACCTTGCTTCGCAGACGCGGCCTGATCCGGCGACAGGCCGTTGCAGCCAGCAACCTCCCGCAAGCTCTGCACCAGTGCATCAGGATCTACATCGTCATGGAAAATGGCGCGGGCGCCGGCTGCCGCAAGCGCCTCCACGTTGCAGCTTTCGGACGACATGAGAAGGACCAGTTGCGGGGGAAGCCTTTGCGAATTTGCAATCGCGAGAATTTCCAGCGCGCAAATGTCGGGCATTGACGCACCAAGAACAACGACGTGAGGCCGAAAACTTCGAATCCCCTCGACACAACTCGCCCCGGTACCGCAACGCGCGACAATGACGAAGTCCCGTTGCGCCTCGAGCACTCTACTCAATCCCTGCAATATCAACGGACGGCTATCTGCAATCAACGCACGAAAGCGACGCATACTTACTCCTTACTCCCCCCGGGTTTCAGGAATCGACTACTACAAGTTGTAACGGCCCATCAGTCAGCGTACGACAAAACTTACCTCCAGCGATCTTACTCTACGACAAACTCGTTTCTTCGCCTATATCCTATGACATATAGGGACTTCGGGGATTCGACTTTATTATTCATAAAAGATTTACAATGGATACAACCGATAATTTATAGCAAGGAAGCGTCATTTTCAGAAGCACCCTCTTCGCGTCCTATCAAAAGCAAGATCGAATGTGGAAAGCGCCGGGAGATTAGCCTCCCAGCTGGTTGCGTCTGTGTGCCGGGAGTACCGTGATGCCGAGGCGGAATTCGTTAGCGAGCATTCTCGTCGGACCGAGTAGCCTGCTCAGAGACGGCGTCGCCAAAATCCTTCGTTCGGCAAACTTCCGTGTCTCTGTCTCGGCCTCCCGGACCGACAAATTCCTCGTCGGCAAGGCGAGCTCGCGCAATGCGCTCTATCTTTTTTTCCAGACAGAGGATGATGCCGACGAAGTGGCCGAGCAAATCAGCCTCATCAGGAAAGCCCACCCGGATGGACGAATAGCTGTTATCGCCGATCGCTTCCGGATTGACGAACTGGTTTCGGCCTTCCGCGCGGGCGCCAACGGTTATTTCATAGATGTCATGGCATGCGACGTCTTCATCAAGTCCGTTGAACTGGTGATGATGGGAGAAACCGTTCTGCCCCCCGCCTTTCTCTCACATATTCTACGTCCCCACGTGAGCCAGGCTGACCACACCAGCCTTCACGAACAGGACAGCAACGCGATCTTCGTTGCGGGAGATAACGCGATCGAGCCGCAGCTTTCGCCGCGAGAGAAGCTGATTGTCCGCTGTCTGGTTGAGGGCGATTCCAACAAATCGATCGCCCGAAAAATGGATATCGCCGAAGCGACCGTGAAAGTCCACGTCAAGGCGATTCTTCGCAAGATCCGCGTTCACAACCGCACACAGGCGGCGATATGGGGAATGAACAACGGATGGCACGCGCCACCGCTGCAGCCTGAGGCAGCCATGCAGCTGGCGACGGGTGCCGCCGCGAGCGTTGCCATCGAGCAATTGGGCGCTTCCGTTGCCCCTGGTCGGAACGGCCAATCAAACCACGAGATCGAGTTCTCCCCACTCGAGCGGCTCGTCCGCAACGACGTCAACCCTGCGACCAAACTTATCGCGCGGCATCGCAAACATTAGAGAGCCCGCGAATGTGTCCTCGGGCGCAACTACGGAAAATGAGCACACGCTCAGTCGGAAATTTGATTTTTCCGTTCGCATCCCCTGGCCCGGGCCCGCAACGGCCTCGACGCATCAGCGGTAGACGCAAAAGAGGAGCGCTGCCATGCTCAACGCCATCTCGCCCTTGGGTGCAGCGACCGCGCTCGCCAAACCGTCGTTGCGCTTCGCGCCTTCGCATGGTGTGAGATCGTTCCTGTTCGTCGCCGCGCTGCTCTGCTCAATCGCGCCGGCAAAGGCCGAGTATCGGCTCCAGGCGGGAGATGTCCTTCAGATCTCGGTGGCGAGGCTCCCAGAGCTCAACCAACGCGTTCCCGTTCAAATCGACGGAACCATTTCGTTTCCGCTGCTCGGAAAGATTTCGGTAGCGGGCCTGTCGCCGGCCGATGTCCAGGCCAGGGTGCAGGCATTGCTCGCGGTCAAGGCATTCCGGCAACGGACTGCGGACGGACGCGACGTCTCGGTGATGATCGAAGCCGACGAGATCACTGCGACAATTGCGGAATACCGGCCGATCTACGTCAATGGCGACGTTTCAAAGCCGGGTGAACTGGCTTATCGCCCACAGCTGACCGTTCGGCAGGCGATCGCTCTGGCGGGCGGTTACAATCCATTGCGGTTCAGGAGCGTCAGCCCGGTCGTGGAAGCTGCGGATCTTCAAGGCGAGTACGAGTCGCTCTGGGCCGAATATGCCAAGGAACAGGCTCGTGTTTGGCGCCTCAAGCAGGAACTGGGACAGCAAACCGCGCTGGACCAGAAAGCCTTGCTCGCGCTCCCGCTTCCCCGATCGACAGCGCAGGCGATCGTCGACGTGGAGGCCGAAGCTCTGAAGACCAGCCTAGCGGACGTGCAGGCGGAAAAGACGTTCCTGCAACGCGGGATCGCTCAGGCCGATGCAGAGATCCAGGTCCTTTCCGACCAGCAGAAGACGGAGGACGAGGGAGCCAAGGCCGATGCAGACGATTTCGCACGGATGCAGGACCTCTTCAGCCGAGGCACCGTGCCAATTCTGCGCGTCAGCGACGCGCGACGTGCGATGCTGCTGTCATCGACCCGGACACTGCAAACCGCCGCGCAGTTGATGGCCACCAAGCGGCAACGGGACGAACTTTCGCGCCGGATGGAGCAGCTCGACGGAAAGCGCCGCACCGATCTTCTTCGCGAACTGCTCGATGCCACCGTGGCACTCAGCAAAGCCCGCTCCAAACTGCAGAGCACCGGTGAGAAGATTTACTACGCCGTCGCCGCCAAATCACAGCTTGCCAATGGATCTGGCCCCAAGCCGACGATAACCATCGTCCGAAAGGACGCGAATGGCACGCGGAAGCTGAGTTCGGATGAGGATTCTGAGCTTCAGCCTGGCGATGTCGTGGAAATTGCCCTGACGCTGAACCAAGCGGCCGCCGACTAAACGAACGCCCGGTCACAGCCGGAACTGGACACCATCTTCCCGCGCCGGAATCATCGTTCGCGCAATACTTCCTGTCGGTATTGGGTCAAAGGCGAAAGCAGGTAGCTTATGATGCGCCGCGAGCCGGTCCCTATCTCGACGGTCACCGCCATTCCGGGCAATAACGGCACCGGCCGACCGTCAATCTCCATCTCGTTCTGGTCAAGGCTGATACGGGCCGCGTAGAGGGGGTCCCCTCCTTCCGACTCACTGGACGTGCCGCCGGCACTGATCTGCTTTTCGTGTGTTTTGTCCTCGCGCCCGTCGCGCAGGATGGCGTCGCGGGACACGGAGATCACGCGGCCATGCAGCAACCCGTATCTGGCAAAATTGAACGTATCGATCTTGATGGCGGCGGTCTGGCCCGGAACAACAAACCCGATATCCCGGTTCGCGACCATCGCCTCGATCTCGAGATCCCGATCCAACGCAACCACGACCGCAAGCGCTTGCGCCGGCGTGACCACGCCTCCGATCGTGTGCACCGTCAATTGCTGTACGACGCCGTCAACCGGGGCGGCGATGAGCTGGTGCTTCGCCTTCTGCTCCCCCTTGATCAAGTCCTGGGAAAGGCCGGCCGCCCGTTCTTCGGCTTTCGCCAGATCTTCATAGAGCGCACGGCGGTATTCCGCTTCCACTTTCAGCCGGACCTGACCGAGTTCGGCGATCGCGGCATCGCCTTCTCGCAATCGGCTCTCCTGCACTGCGACGTCATGCTGCTGACCGACGAGTTCCTGAGCCTCGGAAAGGAAAGTCAGCTTCGAGCCGATTTGCTTGTCAAAGAGATATTTGCGGACGTCGACGCGTTCCTGGAGCAGCGGGATCGTCGCATTGAGCTTGGCAATCGTCGCCGAAATCGTCTCCCGCTCCGCCTTCTTTTGCGCCAGCTGCCGGTCAAGTTCGGACAGCTTTGCTACATGTTCCGCCACCTGGCTCGCCAGGAATTGGCGATGCATCGCAACCAATTCCCCGCTTGCGCCTTCCGGCGGCACAAGTGCCGCGCCCGGATTGAGATCCTGATCCAACGCCGCCCGCAAGCGGGCAATGTTCAGCTGCGCCCCGATCAGGTCGCTCCTGACGTGTTCGAGTTCAGCCGTGCTGATGGTCGGATCGAGCTCGATCAACACATCGCCGGCCTTGACCACCGAGCCGTCCTGAACGTGGATTGCACGCACCACGCCGCCTTCGGCAGGCTGGATGATCTTGGTTCGACCGTTCAGGATAACCCTCCCATGTGCGGTCGCAACGATGTCAACCTTTCCGAGAGAGGCCCACACCAGAGCCGCGCAAAACAGCAGGATAATGATCACGCCGATGGCACGGCCGATCGGCGATGGCGGCGTCTCAACGACCTCCAGCGCGGCCGGAAGAAATGCCGTCTCGAACTCGAGACGCCGCGGCCGGGGAAATTTGATGATCTTCCTAGCGGCCGTCATTTGATCCCGCCTGCAGCACATGGAGGTTCGCATAGCGCCCGTTCGAGCGGATCAGTTCGTCGTGCGTGCCGTCCTCGACGATGCGGCCGTGCTCGATGGTGACGATCCGATCGGCGCGTCGAACCGTGGAGAGCCGGTGAGCGATAATGAAGACCGTCCGCCCTTCACAAATCCGCCGCATATTCTCATGGATGACGCGTTCGCTTTCGTAATCGAGCGCGCTGGTGGCTTCGTCGAAAATCAGAATGCGCGGATCGCCCACCAGGGCGCGCGCGATCGCGATGCGCTGACGCTGTCCACCCGAGAGGCTGCATCCGCGTTCGCCGACCATCGTCTCATAGCCTTCACGCAGCTCGAGAATGAAGTCATGCGCCCCTGCGAGCTTGGCCGCGTCCACGATACGCTGCATGGGGATGGCGGGATCGGCGAGCGCAATGTTTTCCGCAACAGACCGATTGAATAAGATGTCCTCCTGTAGAACGGTGCCAATCTGCCGCCGTAACCACGCGGCGTCAGTCATCGCAAGGTCGATGCCGTCGACGAGGACGCGTCCCGTTTCCGGGAGATAGATGCGCTCGAGAAGCTTGGCGAGCGTGCTTTTCCCCGATCCCGACGGCCCCACGATGCCGACGACCTGACCGGCGGCAACTTGAAAGCTGACGTCATGGAGAATTTCCGGCCCATCGACCCGATAGCGAAATCCGACACGATCGAATGTAACCGCCCCCCGAACCGGCGGAAGCACCACGCGACCGCCACTCATCATGGATTCCGGCCGGGTGTTGAGGATATCGCCGAGTCTCTCGATGGAGAGGCGCGCCTGATGAAAGTCTTGCCAGATCTGGGCAATCCGAAGGACCGGCATACTCACGCGGCTCGCGAGCATGTTGAAGGCTACCAGTCCGCCAACAGTGAGATTGCCCTGAATAACCAGCCTTGCACCGAAGAACAGAATGGCAATGGCGACCAGATGGTTCACCAGTTGCACGGCCTGCGTCGTGACATTACCCAGGCTGACCACGCGAAAGCTTGCCGCGACGTATCCGGCTAGTTGTTCCTCCCAACGCCGGGTCATCTGCGGCTCGACCGCCAAGGCCTTCAGCGTCTGTACGCCGGTCACACTCTCGACCAGAAGCGCTTGATTCTCCGCGCCGCGGCGAAACTTTTCGTCGAGCCGCCTGCGGAAAAGCGGCGTGGCGACCGCGGAGATACCGATATAGAACGGGAACGCGCCGAGAACCATGAATGTCAGCAAGGGCGAGTAAACGAACATCACCGCGATGAAGACGGCGGTAAACAGCAGATCGATGACGAAAGTCAGCGCCGAACTCGTAAGGAAGTTGCGGATATTCTCGAGTTCATGAACGCGGGCGACCGAATCGCCGACGCGCCGCGTCTGAAAATAGATCAGCGGCAGCGAAAGCAGATGGCGATACAGACGAGCGCCGAGCTCGACATCGATGCGATTGGTCGTGTGGGCAAAAAGGTAGGTCCGCAACGTGCCGAGCACTGTTTCGAACACGGCAATTGTCGCGAGGCCGACTACGAGCACTTCGAGCGTGCTCAGCCCGCGATGCACGAGAACCTTGTCGATGACGACCTGGAAGAACAACGGGCTGACCAGCGCGAACAGCTGAAGGAAGAAGGAGGCGATCAGCACCTCGCCGAGCAAACGGCGATACTTGTGTATCGCGCCGAGAAACCAGGTGATGTCGAACCGGCGGGTCAGATCGGAGAGCGTTGCACGACGTGCCATCAGCAGAAGACGACCGTCCCACATGGTCTCGAACTCGGAACGTGTGAGTTTGAGGGGACGCGGCTCAGACGAGCGCTGAACCAGGACTTCGTCGCCCCCGGCTCTGCCAAGCACGAGAAAGCTGCCATCATTGAGGACGGCGATCGCTGGCAAGGGCGTGCGCGCGAGATGAGCCCAGCTTGTTCCAACCAAGCGCGCTTTGAGGCCAAGCGCTTTCGCGCACCGCAGCATCTCGGTGATACCCACGAACCTTGTGCCCATCCGATGACAGAGTTGTTCCTCCTCGGCGGCGACACCGTGCAATTTAAGCATCAAGACGAGGGCAAAGAGCCCGCTTTCTTCAGACGAAAGCATCTGCAAAACTTCCCCGGATAGTCCTCAGGAGTGCGGCTTGGCCAGGAACTCCTTGTCGCCAAACCACGTTTGCGACGGAACATTCAATGCCGTCCGCACAGATCCGGCCGCATCGACGCCCGATGAAGCCGCCATGTACTGATCCAGGAGTGCCGCGAGCTTCGTGTACGCCGTGGGCACCGACCCGCTATCCGCCGATCCGAACTGTGCGGCCGCGAGACCCGGCAGCGTCGACGGCAACGGGTTCGAGGCGACCGCAGGGGGGTCGGTCATCGTGATTGTCTGCGATGCGGCCGTTGCGGCTTCACCGGTCGTGATGTCGCTCGCTGTCACAGTCAGGGTCGCGACCGGATGGCCCGTGCCAGTATAGTTCGAATGCAGCGATAGTCCGGTGAGCGCTGTACCTGCCTTGGACGAACTCTCCGTGATGGTCCAGGTATAGGTGCCGTTTGATTGCAGCTGCCTTGAGACAGTATACCCGGGCGCCGATATCGTCTCGTAGCTTGGCACACCACTGATTTTCACTGACAACCGGTCGTCGGAATCGACCGGCGTAGCCGAAATTCCGAGCGCTATCGACCCACCGGCCTGCACCGTCAGCGACGTATTGCCGATGGTCAGCGCCGGAGGCTCGGGCAGCTTGTCTTCATCCACCGTCAGAACATGGGTCGCCCCCGGGGCCGGATTTCCAGCCTTGTCCGAAACATTGGCAGCGACGGTGTAGCTGCCATCGGCCAAGGCGATGGCCTGTGCGCTCGTGACAGCGACGGACCACGCGTTGCTCGTGTCCGTGGTCGTATACGAGTCAACGGTGACATTCGCGCTGTTGACGATGTTGACCAGGACGGTCTGGCCGTTCTCAACCCCGGTCGTAGTGCCGGTGATGTTGAACCCCTGCGAAGCTTTCGTGGCAGTGATGATATTGTTGCTCGCAATGGTGTTGATCGCGATCGTCGGCGCCGTCGTGTCGATCTGCAGCGTGCCGGCCGGATTATAGTTGTTGGCGCCAAGCAGGCTGGCATTGTTGCCTGTGCTGTCCTGGATTGTCGCCCCGTTCGGGTTGAAGGAGGCTACAACCAGGTCCGGTGAATTCTGACCGGCTGCCACGGTATAACTGAAGGTGATCGCACTGGTGCCCGAACCGCCGGCATAGGTCGCGATACCGCCGTCGTTGAGCGTCAACGTCGGCGAACCGTTCGCGGTGTTGACGGTGACGGCCGCGCTGAAATTGACGGTCAGGTTAACGATTTTGCCGGCATTGAGATCTCCGTTGCCATTGCTGATGCCTGGGCCGGAGGTCGCGATCGAGGTCACCGAAGTCGCCGGCGCGCTGCCTGTTATGAATATTCCGCTCCCGCCGTCGCTGGTCGCCGCGAAGCTTCCACCGGAGGTCTGGAAATCGAGACTGGCAACTTGGTTGGCGCTATTCGAGACCTGCAGCACGCCGGTCAGCGGGTTGTAGTTGAGTGTCACGCCCGTCGAGGAGAAATTCTTGAGGTCGATCGTGTCCCCGGGCGCGAACTGTTGCAGTTGCGGCCCCGCATAGGATGCGGTGCCAACATTTGTGCCGAACAAGGCAGCGTTGTCGATGATCAGTTCGCTGGTGCTGCCCTGGAAATCTATCCGGCTTGCGGCGCCGGTGGCCGCAGCAACTTCAAGCATGGCGCCGCTGCCGAGCTGGAAGAGACCGCTGCTCCCCGGATCAATAGCCGTTGAAACGTCGAGCGAGCCGGCGATGCTGACCGTGCCATTGTCGAGAACGGTCGGAGCGGTATTCGCGCCCGAGAGCGTCCAGGTTGCACTGGCATCGATCGCAAGCACCTGGAAGTGGTTGAACGAGCCGGTACCGACTCCACCTATCGAGCCGCTGCCGCTGGCAAGCTCAAGCGTGCTCGTCCCGCTGCCCCCGGTCACCTGGCCGATGAACACGGCGCCGGGGTCGATCACGAGCCGATTGGTTCCGCTGCCGGCGAAGTCGATGGCATAGCTCCCGCCGGAAATCGTGCCGGCGTTCGTTACGGTGCCGGAGCCGCCAGTGAGGAAGACGCCGAAGGCGCTGCCTGAGATGGTCGCACCGGCGAGATTTGCGATACTGCCGCCGCCCTCGATATCGGCGCCGGCGCCCCCTGTCGTGTTCGCAGTTATGCTTCCGGCGTTGCTGAGCGTGATGGCTGCTCCCTGCGAAAACACACCCGCCGCTTGACCGCTGATCGATCCGGAGGCGGTATTCGTGAGGTTGCCGCCAGCCTCGAGGCCGACGCCATGAGAGCCCGAAATGCTGCCGCTGTTGCTCAGCGTCGCGACAGTCCCGGTCGCGAAGACGCCGAAGGCGCCGCCCGAGATCGATCCGCCTTGATTGTTGGTGACACTACCTCCGCCTGCAAGAGCGACACCTGCCCCGCTGGCGCCGGCCGCATTGATCTTACCGCTGTTGGTGATGGTCCCCGCTGCTCCGGTCTGAGCGTACACACCAGCGCTGCCGCCGATGATCGATCCGCCCGCGCTGTTGGTGACGCTGCCGCCCTTCACGAGTTCGACGGCGCCATATTTCGTACTCGCGATGCTGCCCGTGTTCGCAATCGTACCAGCAGCTCCGGTGACGAAGACTCCAAAATTGCCGCCCGAAATTGAGCCCGTCGGATTGTTGGTAACGCCGCCGCCGTCCGCGAGATCGATGCCGGCACCCGCCGTTCCACTCCCGCTGATGGTGCCACTGTTGGTGACTGATCCAGCGGCACGATACTTGACGTAGACGCCGGTGCTCAGACCCGAAATGGAGGCGTTCGCAGCGTTAGTCACCGATCCGCCGAGACCGAGAATAGCTCCGTCATAAGTCGCGCCCGAGATGCTTCCATAGTTCGAAAGCGTGGCGAGCCCACCGTCGAAGAAAGCGCCGAACTTTTCGCCCGCGATCGTTCCGCTCGAGAGGTTCGTGGCACTGCCGCCCGCCTCCATATAGAGGCCGGTGCCCTGTGCACCCGTCCCGGAAATGTAACCCGCGTTCGTGAGCGTCCCGCGCTGGTTCTGGAAATAAACCCCGAGAGCCTGCGCCGAAATGGACCCGGATACGGCGTTGGAAAGGGTGCCGCCGGCCGTCATCGCCACGCCGTCATGGGCGCCTGCGATCGTGCCCGCATTCGCGATACTGCCCACAGCCCCGGCCACGAAAACGCCGGCCCCCTTGGTGCCGGTGGCCGAAATGGTGGCGCCTGAGGCGTTCGTTACGTTGCCACCAGCAAAGAGTCCGATGCCATCGTCGACCGTCGCGGTGATGTGTCCGTAGTTGGCGATCGTTCCGGCAGCGCCGGCAGCGATAACGCCGTCCTCGCCGCCGGTAATCGCCGCGGTGTTGGTGACCAGGCCTCCGGCTGCAAGGCCGACACCATAGGCGGCGCCGGATATCGTGCTGTGGTTCGTTACCGTGCCTGCAGCGCCTGCGATGTAGACGCCTGCGCCGGAACCCATTCCGGCTCCAAGAGGGCCCAGGCCCGAGATCGAGCCGCCGGCATTATTCGTCACGTTGCCGCCCGCGTGGAGTACGAGGGCATCATTTCCGGAAATCGACCCGGTGTTGCTGACCAAACCGAGGCCGGCCAGCGACACGCCATTGCCGCCCGACGCCGACACCACGCCGGCATTCGTAATCGTCCAAGTGGTCGACGCGCCTCCATCGACGCCATCCGCGGAGCCTGTCGAAGTCACCCCGCCAGTGCTGGTGATGTACAGGGGATTGTCGGCTGTACCGAGAGTGACCGGGCCAGTCGTGGAGCTGCTGATCGTCCTTGACATTGGCGCCTTCTCCATTGTTGAGCTGTCCCGGCTACGTCCGGGTCAGACCAAGACTTGTGCAGGCCAAGACTTACGTACTTTCGATGCTTCCCTCTGGACTCGATCCGAGCCGCGAGTGTCTCCTATACAATGTGAAAATCGGTTTGATGCGCTAGCAACTGAGCCGTCGAGACACCTTTGACGGTGATCGAGTCGTGTTGGGCATCGGTAATGACGGCGTTGCCGCTCACGTCGTCATGCGTCGCCGCCAAAAGCGCACTGACAGTGGCAAACATCGTGTGATCGATCTGGATCGTGTCGGCTACGGGGTCGAAGTTCGTGACGGTGGCCTGGCCAAAGTTAGGAGCGAAGACAAAGTTGTCGGGCACGGTCGCGCCGCTGGAAAGGGTTACCGTTTCAGCCTGTGCAGTGGCCGGCGATGCTGGCGGGGCGGTGATCGTCACGTTGAACGGAGCCCAGAGCTGGCTGTCGGACGCGCTCCAGTTCACTCCGTCAAACGCCCGCACTTCCAGCGCGTTGCCATCCGTGCCGGTGACGAACGTCACTTCGCTGAGCTGTGCTGCC
>Ga0070741_10015137_pt1 | contig 13159 bp, 15 predicted proteins | sample Coa_R1_4_FD_66440 | JGI IMG/M metagenome (GOLD analysis project Ga0070741, IMG submission 66440) | Surface soil microbial communities from Centralia Pennsylvania, which are recovering from an underground coalmine fire - Coalmine... | ecosystem: Environmental > Terrestrial > Soil > Unclassified ...
CGCGGGCACTTGCTCGATCTCCTTGCGGGCAGGCTCCACCATCACTTGCTCTTGCACCGTTTCGTACACGGGCGGTACGACCTCGATGCGAGTGGTGGCTGGCTTCACCAACACCTGTTGTTCGACCTCCTCGAACTTGGGCGGAATAATGTCGATGCGCTCGCTTGCCGCCGTCTTGACTACTTGCTCGGGACGCGTTTCATAGCGCGCGGGGTTGAACACACGGGCATAGCATTGGCCTGGCTTCGCGCCGGGTGGGCCGACTAGAGGAACTTCGTCGGTCCGGGCCAGAGTGGCCGGGCGTGGAGCGGGTGCGGTAGCGGGGGTCGCCGTGCTCGCCGTTTGCGTGCGTTCGTGGTACATGGATGCGCATCCAGCTGCGAGCAGGGCAACGGAGAGCGCGGAAAGTCGTAGAGCGCTGATTCTCATTTCGTGCTCCTCAATTATGCGGAAAGGTGGGGGCGATTTCGCCATGCCCCGACGGTCGCAACTGACGTTCCCAAGACCGCAACGCGCGAAACGGGTCACGTCTGGAAGGCCCGCGCCGAATCGGGGCGACGCCTAATGAAAGGAAAGGGAAATGAGTGAGCGAGGGCGGGCGATTGCGCCGTCCTTCATGCTGCGCGCAGGTCGTCGGACGCAGCGGGTGAGCGATCGGTGGAGCGTTGCCACAGCTCACGGAACAGGGCCTGGCGGACGAGCAGTTCCTCCACGCTGCCGACGTCGACGACGCGGCCCCCGTTCATCAGGACGACGCGGTCGAAGCGGGACAACAAATGCATGCGATGGATCGAGGCGACCACGGCGGCATCGGGGAACGTCGCATCGACGGCTTCGAACACACGTGCTTCGGTCACCGCGTCCAGGTTCGAAGTGGGCTCGTCGAGCAGGACGAGGGAGCTGCCCTGAGCGGCGAGGAGGCCTCGAGCGAGCGCAATTCGTTGCTTCTGCCCGCCCGACAGATTCAAGCCGCGCTCGGACACCACGGTGTCCAGACCTCTTGGAAGCATCGCGACCACGGGGTCGAGCCCCGCGGTGCGCACCGCTGCTTTGATCGCTTCTTCCGAGTGCGGCGCGCCGAAGGTCAGGTTGTCCCGCACGCTGCCATCGAACAAGTCCGCCTCCTGCAGAATCAGCGTCGTGATGCGGCTCAGATCGCGCACGCCGGGAAAGAGCATGCCGTCGAAGCTGTAGCATGCCGAGCTGGCGTCGTACAAGCCGGCCAACACTCGCATCAACGTGGTCTTGCCAGAACCGCTGCCGCCCACCAGAGCGAGTCGCTCGCCGCGCGCGATCGACAAGGACACGCCTTCGAGCGCAAGGCTTGAGCGCGAAGTGCCATATTGAAAATCCAGCCCATCGACTTGCAAGCGCTTCCAATCGGCCGGCGGAGTCATCGGGTCGTGCCGCCGCTCCGCTGCGCTCCAAATCGGCTCTGCACTCGCGTAATCGACTTGCATGCGGGCAAAGCTCTGATAGTGCGAGGCGATGGCACCGATCACGCCGCCCGATTGCTGTGCGTACTGATACACCATGAACAAATTGCCGATCAGCAAGGTTTCGGCGTGGCGATGACCTACGATTGCGTACAGGGTGACCAGTCCCCAGCACAAGACGATGCTCAACAGGTCGACGCTGCACCACTTCAGTTCCACGAGGATGAGGCTGCGGCGCAGCGGTACGAAAACCTCTGCGAGCCGGGAGCGCAGGATGACGCGCGTGGCCGCATGCAGCCGCAAACTGATGACCGTAGAGATGTTGCCCAGGCAATCCACCAACGCGGCGCTGTAGCGGTTGTGAGCGGCATTCTCCTGCCGAGCCAGGCGCAGGAGGGCTTTGTCGAAGCGCACGATCACCAGGCCAATGACGAGATAGCCGAGCATTGCCGCCCACCCCGTCACTCTCGACAGCAGCATGAGTGCGATCAGCGGGCCCACCAGGTTGACGGTGTTCTGCAGGTAGACGAATTGGTTTTGGGCGAAATTGAACAGGGCGCCGCTTGCTTTCTCGAGCCGCGCCTGCGTCTCGCCGGTGGCATGCGATTCGTGCCATGCCAGCGGCAGGTTGGACACCCGCGCATAAAGTTGATCGGACAGGTTCTGGCGCACGCGGATGCCCACCGAGCGCTCGATCACGCGTCCCGGCCCGTGCAGCGCCCACGACCCGGCGGCGGCGAGCAGGATGAGCAAGATCAGGAGGCCGGCATGCTGAAGATCCTGGCCGCCGGACAGCTGCACGGCATTGATCGCTTTCGCGGCGAGCCAGGGAATGACGAGCTTGATCAGCTGCGAACCGATCAGCAGCGAGCTTGCTCCGAACACACGCCCGCGGTTGCCCTCGGCGAAGCGCCAGAATGCTCGGTAAAGCGTGGGAATGGCGGAGGCGGGTAGGACGGCGAGGCGAGGAAAATTCATGAAGACCGTAAACGGCGGGCGCGGCGCGAAGAATAGAGCAAAACGCATCACTCGCGACGCCGTGCACGAAAAAAATTCATGCGGCACGCACTTTTGTCGCATCGATGCGACGTGCCTTGGCGGGAAGCATGTGCTCGATGACCGAAGCAGCGCGTTCAGCGATCGGCCGAAGCAACGCGTTCAGCGATCGGCCGAAGCAGCGCGTTCAGCCATAGACCGAAGCAGCGTGTTCAGCCATCGCCCCGAGCAGCGCGTTCAGCGATCGAGCAGCGCGCGCACCGGAAGACTCAGGCCGATCACCACGTACAGCCATCCCAACGAGCGATTGCTCAAGCGCAACTCGTAGCCGGGGGTGAGCCGCGCCGGGACGACATGGTAGTCGACCACATAAGCGAGCGCGGCCACGGCAGGTCCGGCCGCCAATGTTGCCGCCGGCGTGGCAGGTAAGCGGCCGCGCAGCCACTCGTAGACTCCGGCCCACCACACACAAGCGGCCGTATTCGTCGCCGCGCCGGTGGCGGTATATTGGATGGACACCTCATCGTGCCATGCTGCCCGCGGGCCCCATAGCCAATGGCTCACCGCGTTCACGGCCACAGCCGGTCGCTGTCCTTCCCGGCGTGCAAGAAGCATGGCGGCCGTCGCCGAGCTGATTGCGGTCAGTGCACCGCTGATGAGGCTATCGCGTAGGAGGGTCATGATCGGAGCGTCCTGTAATGCACGGGGTGAGCGAATAACACGCCGACCTCGATCACAGCCGGTCGTGTTGTTCAGTCGAACTGCCCGTCTATCCACGACGGCGGGACGAGACCCGATCCATTACAACCGGGCGGCCGGTTTGCCTAGCGTCACCGCCTGCACCGTTGTGCGCTCGGCTTTTTGCGCGAGCCGGGCGAGCAATTGGCAGGTCGCGGCGTTGCTTTCGGCGAGATCGAACTGTTCGACTGCGCGCTCACGTGCGCGCACGCCCATCCGTCTGCGCAGCGGCGGGTCGTCCAGCAGTTGCACCACCCGGCGCGCCATTTCGTCTAGATCGTTCTCCTGAACCAGGAAGCCGCTGGTCCGCTCGCTGCGACCCGAGCGATTCGCCGTCACCTGCCTGGTATTCGTAGAAGGTCGGGCGGCAAAAGCGCCCCGAGCGCCCATCGATGAAGATGCCGCTGTGAAATAGGATCGGGATGCCCAGCGCGCTCGCTTCGGCGTAGATCTCGTGCGCGCGCGCATCGTAGGGATACCAGCCGCTGGGCACCAGCTTGAGTCCGGTCAGGCCGAGTGCCTCGATGGCATGTCGCAGATCCTCGCTGGCGCCGGGCAGGGCGGGATTGATCACCGCGAAGCCATGCAAACGATCGGCGTGGCCGCGTACCAGCTCGGCGAGGTACACGTTTGCGCGTCTGAGCGAGGCCGCATCGTGCAAGCTGAAGCCCTCCGAGAGAAACGGGACGAGCAGCACCGCGCGTTCGACGCCGGCTTCGTCCAGGCTGCGTAGCACATCGTCGGCACGCTCTCGTCCGCTGCAGTGGAGATGGGCGTCGATCAGCATGATCGTGCTCGATCGGCTACGCCGTCATGGCCTGGGGAGAGGCGCTCGCCCCGTGCAAAGCCGTGTCGGCGGCGTGCTTGCCGGCGATCAACGCGCGCTCCCAGTTGTAGGGCTGCCATTCGGCGTAACCGCCGGCGAGGACGATATCGTGCTGCGCGAGCCAAGCCCGGATCCGCGCCACATGCTGTGCGGATGCGCAGTCGCACACGACGTGCGCCAGGGGGAGATCGACTTGGTTCGCCACCAGTACGCGGTCACTCGCATCGAGCAAGCCCACGCGCCGGCAGTCGTCGATGCAGTGGGCGATCAAGGCGTCGTCCTCGGCGGGCAGCGGGCGGGAGGTCGAGTAGTCGATCTCGCACGTGAGGGCAAAACCGCCGGGCGCATTGCACGCCGCGCTGGCGTTGCCTTGCATGAACACGCGATGAAACACAGCGCCGTTCGGGTAGTGGAGCCAGTGTTTGTCGCTGAGGTTTGGGCGCGCCACACCCAAGTGCACGCAGCGCATGGACGCATGCCGAAGTCCCTTCGCCGCACACCGGATCTCCTGTGGTGCCTGCTCGCCGATCGCTTGGATCAGCTGCGGCAGCGGCAGCGTGCTGACCAATGCGTCATAGCGGTACGTGCTCCCGTCGGTCAGCCGCGCGCGGCGCTGGCGAGGTTGAATCGAGCATACCTCGGCGTGGTGGCGCAATTCGCCGGCGAGCAACGGGAGGAAGCCATCCATCAACGCCTGGAAGCCGCCGCGCATCGGATAGGCGAAGCGCACATCGCCCACGGCATCGCGCACATAAACGCCGTTCGAATATGTCCACGCCGTGCCGATCTGCCAATGCAGGTTGTCGCCCAGCAGTCGCTCCACCATCTGGAGTACGTACGGATCCTCGGAGACGATGAGCTGCGCGCTCGGGTCGAAGGTAAATCCGCGATGCTCGACCATCTGCATTCGCCTCCGACGCGGCCGGTCGCCTCCAGAAGCAAACTCCCGGCGCCCAGGTGATAGGCGGCGCTCAATCCCGCCGGTCCGGCCCCCAAAACGATGTTCCGCGCCTCAAGCAGGCGAGCCGGAGCGGCAGTCGCGCGCGGCCGCCCTGAACGGGCAGCGGAATCGCCGGCGCCTTCTAGGATGCCGCGCATCGCCGCTGCGGTGCGGTCCCAGGACGTGCGGTCGAGGTGGGCGCGCGCGGCGCGCTCGCGTTGCTCGCGCGCTTCGATCCCTTCGCTCAGCGCGGCTTCGCATGCGGCGATGAAGTCGTCGACGTCATCGCCGATACGCACGACATCGCTGTACAAATCGATCACGTCGTGGATCGCCGTCGAAATCACCGGCCGACCGGCCGCCAAGTACTCGAGCGTCTTCGTGGGGCTGATGAAACGGGTCGCATGGTTGAGCGCGAAGGGCAGCAGACAGACGTCCCAGCCGGCGAGTAAGGCCGGCAGTTCGGCATAGGCATGCCGCCCCATCCAGTGCAGATTCGCAGCGCGCGGGAGTGCCCACGGTCCTACCTTAGCGACCGGTCCGACCATCATGATCTGCCATTGCGGATGGGATTCGGCGAGCGCTCCGATCAGCCGATAGTCCAGCCGCTCGTCGATTACACCGAAAAAGCCCAGCCGCGGCGTCGGCAGGCTCTCCTGGGCCGCGTGCACCGCTGCGATTCGCGCGCGTTCGAAGTGCGCTCTGTCCACGCTGCTGGGAAAGCAATGCAGATTGGGGTGCTTGCCTAGCCGAGAGCGGTACAGGCTGGGACCGCCGGTGAACACGACGTCGGCAACCTGCATCAACGCGCGTTCGCGTTCGAGCAACTGCGGCGCGGCGCTCTTGAAGGCGGTCAGTTCGTCCATGCAGTCGTAGACGATGCGCGCGGGCGAGGCGCCGATCGCCAACGGCAGTGCCATGGCGCATACAGCCATGCGACATGTTCGCGCGCAGCGCCTCCTCGAGCAAGGGGGCGAGCGCGCTGATCTGCTCTTCGCAGAAACCACCGGTCAGGATCGGGGTATGCGGGCGCAGCACCTCGACGTTTGGGCAAGGCGTAAAGCGCTGGATGAAAGTGGAGCGGTGGTGGTAGCACGGCTCTTCGAAGAAGAGCACGCGGTAATGCTGGGCGAGCCGCGCAAGGAGGTGTTGCGGTCTTTGAATTACGAAGTCCCAGCGCAGGTGGGAATAGACCACGAGGTCTAGCATGGCTCACAGTCGTGGAACGGCGGCAGCACCTATGCTCTTACCGCGCTCGCTGCGCCTCGCACGGCGGCGAGGCGCGCAAGCGGTTGGCCGCGAAACAGCCGCGTTGTGGAATCAGGGTGGCGGGTAGTGTCAGCGGCGGCCAGCGCGTTTCGAATCGCTTGGCTCCATGTCCTCTTCGTCCTCGATGTCCATCTCCTTCACCGGAATCTCATGTGGGGCTTGCCCCGATGTCTCCTCGTCTTCTTCGGGCTCCTCGGTCTCGGCTTGCTCGCCGCCTTGCCTCTGCTGCTTTTGCTCTTGCAACGCTTCACCCATCGCTTCGAGGTCGAGCTTCACTTTCTTCGCGAGCTTGAACAGCTCGTTCTCTTCCTCTGCGATGTGGTGATTGACGTACTCGCCCAGCACGGTGAAGGTCGCGGCGTAGCGAGGATCGCTCGGCTCGATCTCGCTCAACTGCGCCATGAGCTGTTTGGCGCTGTCGTGCTCGATCTCGGCTTCGTCGACCAGATGTACCTTCTGATCGTCGAGGTGTTCGCGCAAGGCCGGGTAGAACAATTCCTCCTCGAGTGCTGCATGCATGTCCAGCTCCGCACAAGCGGAAGCGACCAGCTCGCGCATCGCATCGGTATCTTCACGATTCATCTTCTCGAACTGCTTGAACATCTTCTGAACGCGCTTGTGGTCTTCTTGCAAGAGCGTCAACGCGTCCTTGCTCTTGCGACCCCGCGCAGACGTCCTGCGTGCGCCGGTCGCGGATCTTCCGGAGGTGGTCGTAGTGCTGGCTGTGCGTGGCATGTTGTCCTCTGTCGGTAATAGCGGATTCGCTCGTCTGCGCAACGCGTGCGTGCGCGGTATCGCACGGCGTTCAGCAACCGACGTGCCCCGCGCGCTGGCGGTCCGTATTCCATGTGTGACACGCTTCCGTTCGCGAGCACTACAGCAAACGTAGGAAGTGCAGGAAGCCGTAAGAGTTACGAGCGAGCACTACGAGCCGGTACGCCATGTGCTGCCGCAACGAACAACCTTCGAACAGGAGAGCCGCATGGCGGGGCCGAATCGACACGCCGAGAACAAGGCAGTAGACCAGCAACACGATACCGACAACGCCCTGGACAGGGAGCACGGGAGATCGGATCGAATGCGCATGCCGCACGAGCGGGACGAAGCTGCGGTGTCGAACGCCACCGATGCGAAGATCTTTACTCAGCGCGAAGTGATGCGCCAGGCGCACGACGACATCGTCTCGGGCCAGCAGGATACGGACTGCCGCAACATGCCAGCCGACGGTGGCCCGTGTGCGCAGCCGCCGGGCGCAGCTCACCGCGGGCGTTCATCTCCCTCCGACGGTCACGCTCGAACGAGCGAAGCCGCGCAAGCATCGGCGCCGAAGGGCAAGCCGTAGCAAGCGCGGCTGTTTCTTCAACGCACACCGGGCGCAGCTTGCACGCTCAGCGCGTGCCCGATGAGGTATGCGCGCCGATCCGAACAACTGGAGCAACGATGACACCACCGATCAAGAAAGCAATCCTTCCCGTGGCAGGATGGGGAACGCGCTTCCTCCCCGCCACCAAGGCCGCGGCCAAAGAGATGCTTCCCATTGTCGACAAGCCCTTGGTGCAATTCGCAGTCGAGGAGGCGGTTGCCGCAGGCATCACGGACATCATTTTCGTCACGAGCCGCGCCAAGCGCGTGATCGAGGATCACTTCGACCCAGGAGACGAGCTCGACCAGCTGCTGCAAGTGAGCGGCAAGCATCATCTCCTGGCGAGCTTGCGCCCGTTGTTCCCGCCGCAGGTGCGCTACGCGTACGTCAGGCAGCCGCAGGCCCTGGGGCTGGGCCATGCCGTCCTGTGTGCGCAGGCATTGGTTGGGGACGAACCGTTCGCGGTCATCTTGCCCGACGAGTTGATGGATGCACAGCCTTGCGTCCTTGCGCAGATGCTCGAGCACTATGGCACGCGTGGCAGCAGCATCGTCGCGGTGGAGCACGTCGCGCGACAGGAAACCGACAAGTACGGCATCGTTGCGCTGCCGCGCAATGCCGGCAGAATCTCTCCCATCAGCGGCATCGTGGAGAAGCCGTCTCCTTCTGAAGCGCCGTCGCGTATGGCGGTGGTTGGACGTTACCTACTCACGCCTCGAATCTTCGATTGTCTGGCGGAACTGGCGCCGGGCAAGCACGGGGAGATTCAGTTGACCGACGCGATCGCGGCGTTGTCCAAACGAGAGCCGGTCCTTGCGTACCCCTTTGCAGGTCGTCGATTCGATTGCGGGTCGAAGCTCGGCTACTTGGCGGCCACGATTCATTACGGGTTGAAGCACCCCGAAGTTGGCGAATCGTTCGCGCGGCTCATCATTGCCGCGCGAGAGGATCTGGTCGGTAGCGAGGCGGCGCTAGCCGATGAGCCCGCCAGCGCGCTCGATCCGGGTCTGGCTAGAGTGCAGTCGGCCACCGTGATCTCCGCCGTCAGCGAGGATGTTTCCGCGACGCCGCACATGACATCGGCACGCTGATTGCCGCACGACCTTACGCGCGGAGCGCGATTCAGAATCGGCAATGTGTGCAACGGAGGCGAGAAAATGGATTCGAGGAATATGAGTGCGACCGTCGGCGAGGCCGCGTCCCGAACGAGCGATGCTACCGGGCGCGCGGCTCAGCGTGCCCACGAGGCAATCGATCAAGTCAGTTCTGCCGTGCAGAACACCGCCGAGCGTGTAAGCGCGAAGAGCGATGAATGGATGCAGCGGGGCGATGAAATGATGCAGCAGCTGCGCAGCACCGTGCGCGAGCGCCCAGTGATGGCGATCGCGGTTGCGGCCGCTGTTGGTTTCATTCTCAGTCGGCTGACACGCTAATGGCCGATCCCGTGCTCCCCACCGATGTCAGTGCACGTCCGTCACACCTCGATCCACGACGAGTGAATGGAGAAGGGTCATTCACCGAGGCCGTGCAAGGGGCTTGGCACGAGTTGCGTGGTCTGCTGCGTGAGCACTTCGTTCTGGGCGTGCTCGAAGCACAGCGCGCCGGCTTGCACCTCGCGTACGTGCTGGCAGCCGTTCTGGTGGTCTCGGTTCTGGTGGTGACTGCGTGGCTCGCCATCGTCACCGCCATCGTCGCTTGGCTCGCGAGCGCGAATGTGTCCTGGCCCATCGTGTTCATCGTCGCGGCCGTCCTCAATCTCATTGCCGCGGCTCTCGTTGCGTGGTGGGCTAAACGCCAGGTGAGCGAATTGCCGTTCTCGGCAACGCTGCGTCAGCTATCGGCCGACAGGCATGACATCACGATGAATCCTTCCCATGCGCAAGCTTCACGATCTTGACGAGGAAATCCGGCGGGCGGAGCAGCGGCTCGAAGCGCGCCGTAAGGAGCTGAATCTGGATTTGTATGTCTCGCGCATTCGAGCTCGGCGATCCCTCAGCTCACCGCACGTTTTGATCGGTGCCGTCGTGGTGGGCTTCCTGATCGAGCGGCTTGGACGCCTGAGGCCGTCGAAGCATCGGGAGCCGAAGATGGCCAGCGGCATGTCGGGCATCGTAGCCGGTCTTGCCGCTGCGGCGCTGCGCAGCGCTTTGAGCAATCCGAGCGTATGGCAGTCGCTGCGCAAGATGTGGCAGGCGCGGTCGACCCATACTATCTCCGCCAACCCGCCAAGCCTTCCCACCAAACGATCTTCGCCCGTGACCATCTCCCATGGCCGCAGCACAGCAGTCGATCGCGTTTGAGTTCCTCCAACGCGAGCACGAAGAGATCGACCGGCTGCTCGGGCAACTGATCGCAGGGCAGAGCGATGCGCGCGCCGTTCGCCGGCAGCTCCAGCGAACACTCGAACAGCATATGGTGGTCGAGGAGAAGGTTTTCTACCCTGCGCTTGCGCGTGTCGAAATGCTCAATGCATGGGTCGATCATCTGCGCGATCAGCATCGTCTGATTCGCGCATCATTGCAGGCGCTGCAGGAAGTCGATCCTGATCGGGAAGGCTTCGCTGCCGCTTTGCGGCGATTGTGCGATCTAGTCGAGCGGCATGTCGAGGAAGAAGAAAACCGTGCATTCGACTATGCAGCCCAGCATCTCGGCAAAGAGTTGGAAGGTCTCGCGGTGGAGATGGAGCACGAGAAGGAGGCAGCACAAGGCGCCTCTGGAGTCGGCTGACTCGCTCGTGCCCGTGTAATGGGACGGATCCGATAACGCTCGGATTTGTAGTCGCGAAAAGAAGCGGAGCTGGACTTCCAGCTCCGCTCTTGTGTTAGGCCGCTAGAACCCTATTGCGCCATGCGGCCGTTGTCGGTCTCGATCGCCGGCGCTTCCGCAGTGGCCGTTCCCGGCATCACCAGATCCCCGGTCGCGGAGTGAACCGCGCTGCTGCCCGACATGTTGTGCGTCTGCACTCCGCGCGGCTCGATCACGTACACATGCTCACGCACGTACACGCGGGTATTGTCCATCGGCTGAGCGGAATGGACGACTTCTCCGTTGGCCGGTCTATCGCGATGGATAACATGCGCCTCCTGGTCTTTGGACTGATATGCCGTGGCCGCCGAGGGTGCGCCGGGTTGTGCCGACTGCGTTGCCGGATCGGCAAGCTCGTTCACATTGAGTTTGCCGCCTTGTATCTGTTGTGAGGGCTGACCGGTCGTCTGAGCGATCTCGCCGGTGCTCACATTCTGCGCCTGGAGGCCGCTCGTCATCAGTCCGAGGGCGAGCATGCCCGCAGCGCTTACGCATAGCTTGATGGTCGTGTTAGTCATCTCGATTCTCCTTCATCAATCACCAGGGAGGGTCGTGTTGAACGATGGTGAGCTGCACCTAGCGCCCCGCGCCCGCACCCGCTCCGCCTGCGCCGCGCGTGCTTTCCACACCCGCCGCGGTGTCGCGCGGACCCTCGAAGGTGTCGGTCTGGCTTTGTACGCCAGCTGGTGCCGGCACACCGATTTCCCCGCCGCCATCGCTCGGCATCACCGCGCGGGGACTCGTCGATTGGTAATAGGTGCGGTCATGCACGACGGCTGAGTCGGCCGCCCCCGTCGCTGTACCCGCCGGGCTGCTCGCGTTTTGCTCCGTAGTGGTTGCCGTAGCCGCTTGCGGTTGCGTAATCGTGCCCTTGCCCGCTTCCATCACGGCCGTGGCGGGTAAGCCTGCCGCGGCACGAGTCGTTGCTCGTCCGCTTTCCTGGGTGCGCGTGGTCGTCATTGTGCTGCGCGACATCTCCGTTTCGCGATATTCCGTGGGGCCCTGCCGCAGCGGCACATCGTTACGCAGGATAGTAGCGTCTCGGTTATCCCGCGCGTCATTCCCGTTGATCTCGTCGATGACATTGCTCACGTTCCCCGGAAAGATCGACCGGTAATGTTCGTCGCTTTGCGCTTGCGCCAAGGGGGCCGCCAGCAGCGCGGCAAGGGCGGTGAGCGCCAGCTTGGGCGATAAAGTAATTCGGTTCATAGTTCACTCCTGATCGGTTCTTGGCGAATGTAACTAGCACCAGTTCAATCGCAACCGACGTGCCCAGGTGTCTTGCGAATGTAGACATTCGACGGCGCATACCGCATGGTGGGCGCGCGCGTGCCTGTACAAATAGAGATCTCGGCATGTACACCGTATTCGACGCCGGTTTGCGCGCTGCTCACGTCTTATCTTCGGTTTTTGTAACGACTGCCGGCGGAGAAAGGGGATCGAAATCGACCCACTGACCTTCGCGCCATTCTCCCTCTCGCCGCTCGATGTCCAGTGCCCCGGCGCTGCGCAGTGTGTCGAGCGCGACGCGCTCGGCTTCGTCGTTGAGCACGCGCACTGCCACCATCGCACCTGCCGGCCGACCAGGGCTAGCGTCCAGCTCGGCAGCCCGTGAGCTGTCTCCGAGCTTCGACATCGTGCCGACGAAGGAACCTGTATACGCGCCCAGTGCAGCGACGCCAAGCGCGACCACCGGACCGATGCCGGGGATTGCTGCCGCCGCAGCAACGCCCGCGAGACCGCCCGCCGCCGCCCCGGCTGCTGCGCCTTCATGCGCGGTGCTCGATTGCGCGTCGGCGAATTGATCGCCGCCGACAACCGATGCTTCTCTTGAGCCGGGCAGATGTGTTCCGTGCTGCCCAGGTGGGTTCACGAAGAACTCCGAGGTATCTTCCTCTCGGAAGCCTTTAACAGTAAGTGCGCGAAGCGCCTGCTCGGCAGCCGTTACGTTTTCGAATCTGCCGGCAACGATGGTAGTCATGAGTGCCCTCCTTCCTATGTTGAGTAATTCCATCCACTGCCGCACTTCCCGTACCGAGTCGTACGGTCCATCAGTCGTACGCTCACCGCTCAGCCATTGGCATCATGCTCAATGAGGCATGAATAAATGTCCATATAGGACGCGAGCGGTGCGAAGGCGATTGTAGCGGCACGACGCTTGCCACTTGCCATTCGCGGTGCAGCGCCGCGTGCGATTGCACTTGGAATGAACTGCCGATCCATTCGAAGGTATGGCCCGAGCATGAGAAGGATTGCTTTGATCAGTGAGCATGCTTCCCCGTTGGCGCTCATCGGCGGGACAGATGCGGGCGGACAGAACGTCTATGTCGCCCACCTTGCAACGCAGCTCGCGCGCCGTGGTTACCACGTCGATGTGTTCACGCGCCGTGACAAGGCGCTCGCACGAACGGTGGTCAACTGGAAGGAAGGCGTACGCGTCGTGCATATCAACGCTGGTCCTGCGCGCTTTCTGGCGAAGGAGGACTTGCTGCCTTACATGGGAGAGTTTGCGCAGAACATTGTCGAGTTCTTCCGCAGGCAGAGCGTCTCCTACGCGCTCGTCCACGCCAATTTCTTCATGTCCGGCATGGCAGCGCAGCACGTCAAACGCGTGCTCAAGATTCCGTTCGTCATTACCTTCCATGCACTGGGACGCGTGCGGCGCATGTTTCAGGGCGATGCCGATCGCTTCCCATCCTCGCGCTTTCAAATCGAGCACGATCTCGTGCGCGATGCAGATCGCATCATCGCGGAATGTCCCCAGGATCTCCAGGATCTCACGGCCC
>Ga0070741_10015138_pt1 | contig 13159 bp, 12 predicted proteins | sample Coa_R1_4_FD_66440 | JGI IMG/M metagenome (GOLD analysis project Ga0070741, IMG submission 66440) | Surface soil microbial communities from Centralia Pennsylvania, which are recovering from an underground coalmine fire - Coalmine... | ecosystem: Environmental > Terrestrial > Soil > Unclassified ...
CGGCACTGCCTCCCGCTCTTCCCCGCCCTCATCGAGCGGTTCGACCTCGGCTCCTTCGATCTCGTCATTAGCAGCAGCCACTGCGTGGCGAAGTCGGCCATCGCGGGACCCGGCGCGGTCCATGTCTGCTACTGCCACACGCCGATGCGCTACGCGTGGGATCAATTCGATGTGTACTTCCCGCGCGAGCGGGTCGGGGCCCTCCGCCGCGCGCTTCTTCGCCGCACGATGGCGCGGCTCGCGGAGTGGGACCGGGCGACGGCCGGACGCGTGACCCGCTATCTCACCAACTCCCGCCATGTTGCGCAGCGGATCGCGCGGTACTATAATCGCGAGGCGAGCGTGATCTATCCGCCCGTCGATACGGCGTTCTTCACGCCCGATCCCTCGGGCGCCGCTGGCGCCGGCTGTCTGATCGTTTCGGCCCTGGTTCCCTACAAGCGCCTGGAGATCGCGATCGACGCGTGCCGGCTGGCCGGCGCATCGCTGACCGTTGTCGGCGAGGGCCCCGAGCGCGCGAGGCTCGAGCGGTTCGCGGCCGAGCGCGGAGCGCCGGTGGCCTTCGTCGGCCGCCTCTCGGACGAAGGGGTCCGCGACCAGTACCGGCGCGCCGCCCTCGTCCTGATGCCGGGCGAAGAGGACTTCGGGATCGTTCCGCTCGAGGCGCAGGCCTGCGGCCGTCCGGTCGTGGCGCTGGGACGCGGCGGCGCGCTCGAGAGCGTGATCCACGGAGAAACCGGGCTGCTCGTCGACGAGCCCACGCCGCAGGCCTTCGCCGCCACGATTCGCGACGCGCTCCGCCGGTCTTTCGACGGGTGCGCGATCCGCCGGCACGCGGAACGCTTCAGCCGCGAGCGGTTCGCCGCCGAGCTGGATGCGGCGATCGGCGAGGCCGTGGCCGCCGGGGGGCCGGCCTGATGCTGAAGCGCCACAACCGCCTGCTGATTGGTCTGCATCTGGTCGCCGATGCCGTCCTCGGCATGGTGGCGTTCCTCGCGGCGTACGGTCTTCGGTTCCACACGCCGCTCACCGCGCTCGTCCCGGTCACGAAGGGCACGCCGCCCTTCCGCAACTACTACCTGTACCTGCTCCCGTTCGTGATGGCGCTCGTGCCGCTGGCGTTCCAGCTCCAGGGACTGTACCGCCTTCGCCGCGGCCGGTCCCGCGTCGACGACTTCTTCGCGGTGTTCGTCGGCAGCATCCTGGCTGTCGTCTTCGGCGTGCTCGCGACGCTGTACGTGGGCACCTACTATGCCACCGAGCTGGGATCGCGCGGCGTGTTCGAAGTCTCGCAGGCGGTCTGGGGGCTCTTCCTGGTGCTCAATACGGGGCTCGCCTTCCTCTCGCGCGAGGCGGTGCGGACGGTGCTCGAGCGGCGCTGGCGGGCCGGCATCGGCCTGAAGCGGGTGCTCATCGCCGGATCGGGCGAGCTCGGTCGGCTCGTCGCCGACAAGATCATCGAGCACCGCGAGCTCGGGTATCAGATCGTCGGCTTCATCGACGATCGGGCGTCGGGCGACCATCTCGGCTACCGCGGCCTCCCGCTGCTCGGGACGATCGACGAGGCGGCCGAGATCGCCAGGCGCGAGAACATCGATCATCTCTACATCGCGCTCCCGCCCGAGCAGCACCTGCGCATGATCGAGCTCATCGAGAGCACCAGCCGCGAGATGGTGGATGTCAAGGTCGTGCCCGACCTCCTCCAGGTCATCGCGCTCCGCGCGACGCTCGAGGATCTCGACGGCGTCCCGATCATCAACGCAAACGACGTCCCGCTGCAGGGCTTCAACGCCATCGTCAAGCGCGTGATCGACGTCGTCATCTCGGCGGCCGCGCTGGTCGTGCTCGCCGGCCCCCTCGCGCTCATCGCGCTCCTGGTCAAGGCGACGTCGCGGGGGCCCGTCTTTTATCGGCAGGAGCGCATGGGCCTCGACGGCAAGCCCTTCACGATTCTCAAGTTCCGCTCGATGTACGACGATGCGGAGCGGGAGACGGGCCCGGTGTGGGCGCAGAAAGACGACCCGCGGGTGACGCCGCTCGGCCGTTTTCTGCGGCGATCGAACCTCGACGAGCTGCCGCAGTTCTGGAACGTCCTCCGCGGCGACATGTCAATCGTGGGGCCGCGGCCCGAGCGCCCGCACTTTGTCGAGCAGTTCAAGCATCGGATTCCGCAGTACATGTTGCGCCACAAGGTGAAGGCGGGTTTGACCGGATGGGCGCAGGTCAACGGATGGCGGGGCAACACGCCGCTCGAGAAGCGGATCGAATACGATCTGTATTACATCGAGAACTGGTCGGTGCGGCTCGACCTCAAGATCATGTGGCTCACGCTCATCAAAGGGTTCTTCCACAAGCATGCGTACTAGCGGACCGCGGCGGAGCCGCCGCTCGATCGGGGCAGCGGGGCCTCCCCGCCGTCTGCGAGGCGCCCTCCCCGGCAGCGCTCGAGAGGCCCGACCGCCTCGCCGTGGGATTGCCGCGGCTCCGGCGGCCCGCCGCCGGGGCATCGATTCGTAGGCGCGTCCCATGTCCAAGCCGCGCGCGGTCATCACCGGGGCCGCTGGCTTCATCGGCTCCCATCTCGCCGAAGCGCTGCTCGATCAGGGCTACTCGGTCGTCGGCGTCGACAACCTCCTGACCGGCGACACCGCCAACATCTCGCACCTCGCCAACCGCGATTTTCTCTTCATCAAGCACGACGTCACGAACTACATTTACATCGACGGGCCGGTCGATTTCGTGCTCCACTGGGCCAGCCCCGCCAGCCCGATCGACTACCTCGAGCTCCCCATCCCGACGCTGAAGGTGGGCGCGCTCGGGACGCACAAGGCGCTCGGCCTGGCCAAGGCGAAGGGCGCCGTGTTCGTGCTGGCCTCGACCTCCGAGGTCTATGGCGATCCGCTGGAGCACCCGCAGAAGGAAACCTATTGGGGCAACGTGAACCCGGTGGGGCCGCGCGGCGTCTATGACGAGGCCAAGCGGTTCGCTGAGGCGATGACGATGGCGTACCACCGGTACCATGGGCTCGACACGAAAATCGTGCGGATCTTCAACACCTACGGGCCGCGCATGCGGCTGAACGACGGCCGCGCGGTGCCGGCCTTCATGGCGCAGGCGCTCCGGAACGAGGACGTCACCGTGTTCGGCGACGGCTCGCAGACCCGGAGCTTCACGTACATCAGCGACCTGGTCGACGGCGTGCTCCGCCTCATGCGCTCCAACACCAACGACCCGGTCAACATCGGCAACCCACGCGAGTCGACCATCAAGGAGATTGCCGAGACGATCATCCGCATGACCGGATCGAGGAGCCGAATCATTCACAAGCCGCTGCCCACCGACGACCCGAAGCAGCGGCGCCCGGACATCACACGCGCCCGCTCGCTCCTGGGATGGGAGCCGCGGGTGGCGCTCGAGGACGGCCTCGCTCGCACGATTGAGTATTTCAGGTCGAAGATCGCATGACGGCCTCTCCGCGAGCCGACGCCGGCGGCCTCGACCTGGTCGTCGTCCAGACGTTCCTGCGCCGCTTCGAGGCGGAGCTGGCGCAGTCGGCCCTCGAGGCCGCCGGCATCCATGCCCTCGTCCGCGCCGACGACGCAGGGGGCATGCGTCCGGCCCTGCTGATGGGCCGCCCCATCGAGCTGGTCGTGCGCAGAGAGGACGCCGCGCAGGCGAGGCGGATTCTGCGCGCCTCTTGACTGGCCGGGCTGCGGCCCGCGGGTGCGGCCCGCGGGCCGCACTCGGCGGACGTCACGGCTCCTGTCCGGCGCGCCGGTGGACCGGACGCCGATGAGGACCGGGGGCATGGAGAACGCGCATACAGCAGCCGGTCCCGGGCGGAGAACTCGGTTCGGGGCTATCGCGTCAGCTTCCGGTACTTGATGCGGTGCGGCTGATCCGCCTCGGCGCCCAGGCGCCGCCGGCGATCCGCCTCGTAGTCCTGGTAGTTGCCCTCGAACCAGACGACGCGGCTGTCGCCCTCGAAGGCGAGGATGTGCGTCGCGATGCGATCCAGAAACCACCGGTCGTGGCTGATCACGACGGCGCAGCCGGCGAAGTTGAGCAGCGCCTCCTCCAGGGCGCGCAGCGTGTCGACGTCGAGATCGTTGGTCGGCTCGTCGAGGAGCAGCAGGTTGCTGCCGCGCCGGAGCAGCTTCGCCAGATGGACACGGTTGCGCTCGCCGCCCGACAAGGTGCCTACCTTCCGCTGCTGCGCCGCGCCCTTGAAGTTGAACCAGGACACGTAGGCCCGCGACGCGACTCGGCGCTTCCCGAGCTCGATCTCGTCCTCGCCGCCCGAGATCTCCTCCCACACGGTCCGGTCGGGATCGAGCGCGTCGCGGTGCTGGTCGACGTAGCCGATTCGCACCGTCTCGCCGATCCTCAGCGTGCCGCCGTCCGGCTTCTCCTCCCCCGTGATCATTCGGAACAGCGTCGTCTTGCCGGCGCCGTTCGGGCCGATCACGCCGACGATGCCGCCGCGCGGGAGGGTGAAGCTGAGATCGTCGATGAGCAGCTTGTCGTCGTAACCCTTCCTGAGATGGCGGGCCTCGACGACGAGGTCGCCGAGGCGAGGCCCCGGGGCGATGTAGATCTCCGCCGTCTCGATCTTCTGAGGCGCGTCCTGGCGGAGCAGCTCCTCGTACGCATTGAGCCGCGCCTTTCCCTTCGCCTGCCGCGCGCGGGGCGACATCCGAATCCATTCGAGCTCCCGCTCGAGCGTCCGCTGGCGCCGCGTCTCGGCCTTCTCCTCGAGGGCGAGGCGCCGCTGCTTCTGCTCGAGCCAGGAGGAGTAGTTGCCCTCCCAGGGGATCCCCCGCCCCCGATCGAGCTCGAGAATCCAGCCGGCGACGTTGTCCAGGAAGTAGCGGTCGTGAGTGACGGCGACGACCGTGCCCGGATAGTCCTTGAGGAAGCGTTCGAGCCAGGCGACCGATTCGGCGTCCAGGTGATTGGTGGGCTCGTCCAGCAGCAGCAGGTCCGGAGACTGCAGCAGCAGCCGGCAGAGCGCGACGCGGCGCCGCTCCCCGCCCGACAGCGTGTCGACGGGGGCGTCGGGCGGCGGCAGGCGCAGCGCGTCCATGGCCAGCTCGAGCCGCGAATCGAGATCCCACGCGTTCGCCGCGTCGATGCGGTCCTGGATCCGCGCCTGCTCCTCGAGCACCTTGTCCATCTCCTCCGGCGTCAGATCCTCGCCGAGACGCGCGTTGAGCCCGTCGTACCGGGCGAGGAGCGCCTTGAGCGGGGCCACCCCCTCCTCGACGTTTCCCAGCACCGTCTTCGAAGCGTCGAGCCGCGGCTCCTGCGGCAGGTAGCCGATCGAGATGCCCTCGGCGGGAAACGCCTCGCCCAGGAAGCTCTGGTCCTCGCCCGCCATGATGCGCAGCAGCGAGCTCTTCCCAGCGCCGTTGGCGCCCAGCACCCCGATCTTGGCGCCGAAGTAGAACGCGAGATAGATGTCTTCGAGCACGCGGAGGTCCGGCGGATGGACCTTGCTCAACCCCTTCATGGTGTAGATAAATTGCGGCATCGAGGTGACTGTACAATTTCGGATTCGCCGTTCACAACCGTGGGAGGCGCCGCCGCAGACGCCGGGCGCGGATCGGGGCCGAAGCCCCGGAGGATGCCCGGATTCGCGTCGAGGCGGGCCTCGGACTTCACCACGGTGACCGCAGCCACCCGGGGCTGCTGCGGCGGTGCGGCGAGACGGGTGAGCCTGCGGCGCAGCGCCGATTCACGCAGGCTCAGGAGGACGCCCGTCGCACGGACCAGCTCGCCGAGCGAGTTCTCTCCTGCGCGGCGTGGGAGGTCGAAGGGGGCCGCCAACCGCCGGTCAGGCGCTCGTCCGCGGCTCCTCCACGATGCGGGCCGCGTGCCAGATGTAGTGGAGGCCCGAGATCAGCGTCAGCGCGAGCGAGGCGTACACGAAGAGATCGACGACGGCGGAGCGCCGGCCGAGGTAGTTGAAGAGCATCGCCACGACCGCCGTGGCGATGTAGGTCGCGGTGGCCGCCTTGCCGTAGACGGATGGCCGAAATGTGCGCGGGCCGATCGCCAGGTTCACAATCGTCACGGTGAGCACAATGACCACGTCGCGGCTGATGACGAGGACGGTGAGCCAGATGGGCAGTCGGTTGGCCAGCCCCAGGCCCGGCAGGGTCAGCACGACGAACGTCGTGACGAGCAGGAGCTTGTCGGCCATCGGGTCGAGCCAGGCGCCAAGCCGCGTGCGCTGACCCGATCGGCGCGCGATCAGGCCGTCGAGCGCGTCGGTGGCGCCGGCCGTCGCAAACACTGCGAGCGCCCAGCCCAGCTCGCCGTACACGACCAGAATCACGAACGCCGGGATCAGCAGCATCCGGAGCAGCGTCAGCTGGTTCGCCGGCGTCAGAGCGGTCATCGGCCACTCGTCCCCCTGCCCGAACCGCCGGGAACCATCGCGGCGATTCGATCGACGGCCCGAGCGGCTTCGGCCCCGGTGACGATGCGCGTCGGTTGGAAGCTGTTGTTGGGACCGGGCTCGATCACCCCCGAGGCCACGGCCGCCGACGCGGCCGCGTAGGCGAGGTGGCCCGCGGCCAGATCCACGAATTTCAGGCGCGCGTCCTGCCAGGGATGGGGCCGCTCGGGCGTGGCCTCGGCGACCCGCGCGAGCAGCCGGTTCACGACCTGCGCGAGGTCGACGCGCCGGACAGGCGATTTCGGCTGGAACGCGTGGTTGGCGTACGGCTCCATGATCCCCGCCTGGGCCACCGCCAGGATCCAGGCCGCGGCCCAATGATTCCGGATGTCGGTGACGAGTACCGCGTCCCGGCGGCGCCCGGACTGGACCAGGCCGGGCAGCCGCACGGCGACGAGCGCCGCCAGATCGCCGCGCGTGACCTGCGGGGCCGCCGGGATCGCGCGATACTCCTCGGGCAGTCGGGCCAGCTCCGCCCGCGTGCGCAGCCGCTCCAGCTTTGCCTCGACGGCCTCGTCCGGGCCGGCCGCCAGCGCCTCGGAGTACGCCTGGATGGCGCCGTCGATGTCCCCGCGGGCCTCGAGCAGGTCGCCCACCTGCTTCAAGGTCCGCGCATCGCCCGGCTCGAGCGCCAGCGCCTGCCGGTAGTGCTGCAGCGCACGCTCATCGTCGTGCTCCTGGCGTTCGACGCTGGCGAGCTCCCGATAGAGGAAGGCGCTCTCGGGCGATCGCTCGATGGCGCGCGTGTATCCAGCGATGGCCTCGTCGAGCCGGCCGGCGGCGGCGGCTTGCCGCGCCCGGCCGAGCTCCTGCTGCTGTTCCCGGAACTTCAACACCTCGACGCGGGCGGCCACCTCGGTGAGCGACGGATCGACGCGCAGCGCGGCTTCGAGCACCGGCAGTGCCTCGCTTCCGCGATCGAGCGCGAGAAGGGCCTGGCCCTTCCCCATGAGCGCCGACAGATCGAGGCGGTCGCGCTGCAGCGCCCGGTCGAAATGGCCCAGCGCGGCCTTTGCATCCTTTCGCGCCAGCTCGACGTAGCCGAGCCCGTTCTCGGCCGGGTAGAAGTCCGGGACCAGCGTGAGCGCGGTCTGGAATTCGCGCTCCGCGGTCCGCAGGTCCCCGACCTGGAGGAACCGCCAGCCGCGGTCCTGGTTGACGGCGGCCTGGGTGTTGGCGAGCGCCGGGGGAACGGCGGGCCTGGTGAAGTCGGGGAATCTCGGAGACGTGACAACCGGCGCCGGCATCGGCTTCGGCGCGCATGCGGCTCCTGCGGCGACGAGCAGGATGAGCGGCAGCAGCTTCCGCATCGGAAAAATTCTACATCGCGGTCGACCTCAGGCCGGGTCGCTGGGATGCGGCGCAGCGTCGGTGCGGCGGGCGCGCGTTAGGCGATCCGCGACGCGCTCGGGAAGGTCGGCCGTGAGAGTCACGCGTCCATCACGGGTCTCGTACTGCACGACGCGCCCGTGGCGGTACACGCTCGCCATCCGATCGCGGTCCCCGGCCTCGCCGGGATCGAAGGAGAGCGACACACGCCGCACATCCAGGCGGAGGCGGGTCGAGAGGCGCTCGACGAGCTCGTCGAGGCCTTCTCCCTTCAGCGCCGAGATGCAGACGGCGTCGGGCCGCCTGTCGCGCAGCTGGCGGCGCTCGTCGGGACTCAGCCGATCGCACTTGTTGTACGCTTCGACGACCGGCACGGCGGCTGCGCCGACTTCCTCGAGCACGCGGTGAACGGCTGCAATGCGCCGCTCGCGATCGGGGGCTGCGGCGTCGATGACATGGAGGATGAGGTCGGCGTCTGCGACTTCTTCGAGCGTCGCCCGGAACGCCGCCACGAGCTCGTGCGGCAGCCGGTCGATGAAGCCGACCGTGTCCGACAGGAGCAGCTTCCGGGAATCGGGGAGCTTCGCCGGGCGCACCAGCGGATCGAGCGTGACGAAGAGCGCGTCCGAGGCGGGCGCCGCCGATCGCGTGAGCGCGTTGAAGAGCGTCGTCTTGCCGGCGTTGGTGTAGCCGACGAGGGCGACCGTCGGCACCGCCGCCTTGTGGCGGCGCTCGCGCAGGCGGCCCCGGCGTCGCCGGACCTCATCGATTGCCCGGCTGATCGCGTGAATGCGCGCGCGGATGCGGCGCCGGTCCGTTTCGAGCTTGGTCTCGCCGGGCCCGCGCGTCCCGATCCCGCCGCCGAGGCGCGACAGGGCCGCTCCCGCGCCGGCCAGCCGCGGCAGCAGATAACGAAGCTGCGCGAGCTCGACCTGCAGCTTCCCTTCGCGCGTGCGCGCACGGCGGGCGAAGATATCGAGGATGAGCTGGGTCCGATCCAGGATCTTGCGTCCGACCTCGCGCTCGATGTTGCGCAGCTGCGCCGGCGTCAGCTCGTTGTCAAAGACGACCAGGTCGGCGCCGGCCTCGTCGCAGGCCGCCGCGAGCGACGCCAGCTTCCCGGCCCCGAGAAACGTGGCCGGATCGGGTTTGGGCCGCTCCTGCAGCATCTGGAGCACGACGCGAGCGCCCGCCGCCTCGGCCAGGCCGGCCAGCTCGTCGAGCGCGCGCTCGGCCTCGAACCGCCGGATGGGCCCGCTGACGAGGCCGACCAGCGCGGCGCGCTCCCGCCCGTCGGAGCCGCTCATCTTCACTCGAGGTACCGTTGCACGTCCTCCCAGGCAATCGCTCCCGCCCGCACGAGCCGCGGCGAAGTGCCCGAGACGTCCACGATGGTCGAGGGCGGCCCCCCCGTGGTGGGGCCCGCATCGACGAGCACGTCGATCCGGTCGCCGAGCGTCCGCGCCACGACGTCCGGATCGGCCGAGGGCGGCTCGCCGCTCCTGTTGGCGCTCGTCGCGGTGAGCGGCGTCCCGCACGCGGCGCACAGGCGCCGCGCCGCCGCATGCGCCGGGACACGGACCCCGACCGTCCCTGTGCCGCCGGAGACGCCGGCGGCGAGCCGCGGGGGCGCTGGCAGCAGCAGCGTCAGGGGCCCGGGCCAGAACCGCTCCACGAGGCGAAGGGCCAGGCGCGGGATTGGCCCGACGCACTCCTCTATCTGCGCCGCATCCGCCGCGATGAGCGGCAGCGCGCGCTCGGCCGACCGATCCTTGACGGCGAAGATCCTGGCGACCGCCGCGTCCTGGCACGGATCCGCCGCGAGGCCGTAGAGCGTGTCAGTCGGAATCGCCGCGATGCCTCCGACTCGGATTACGTCGGCCGCCTCCAGGAGCCAGTGCTCCCCTTCGTCGACGCGCAGACGCTTCACGACTACCACCCTGATCGATGATCGCGCATCTCGCCCGAACGCACCACCGGAGGTCGACGCGCGGAGTGTGAGAAGATGGACCCGGCGGCGCGCCCGGCAGTTGCGAGCCGGGTCAGGCTAGAAAAGACCTCGCGCGGCGTTCCGCTGGAGACGGAGGGCGTCCAGGCATGCCGTTGTGGTTGAACGTGGTGCTCGTCGTAACCGGCGTCGTCGTTGGCACGGGCGTCGTCGCCTACTTGATCAACAAGCTCAATCCGCCGCGCGTCGTCTGACGGCCGCCGGCACGCGCTTTCGCCCGAGAGCGCCTCGTCGCGCACCCGCGCGCCCGCGGACCGCTCCGGCAGGCCGATCCGGTGGACGGCGATCAAAAGGCGTTGCCGATGAACGGCAGCATGTGGCCGCAGAAGAGCACCGCGACCCAGATGAAGATGGCCGAGCCTGCGGCGAGCTTGGCGCCGAACGGGGCCTCGTCTCCTGCACCCACCCGCCAGGGCTCGTCATCCAGCATGAAGTAGAGCACGTTGAACCCGCCGAGCACGACGAAGACGATCTTCCAGAAGAAGGTCACGTTGTGCACGTACTGGCCCGGCACGGCGATGAAGAACATCATGCCCGTGATCAGGTTGAGGCCGAACCCGAGCATGCCAATCGGCAGGAGCTGGAACAGGGCCGCGAACGAGATCCCCTTCATGAAGCCGAGCATCCGCAGGTCGACGAGCAGCACGACCGTGAACAGTAGGCAGAGCCCGACGAAGTGCAGCGTCTCGCAGGTCGCCCAGACCCACGTCTGTCCGCTGGCGCCGTTGACGAAGCCGCCGATGGTGCGGGCGAGCCCTGTCCCCTCGTTCGCCGTGCCGTCGACCGACGCATCCGCCTGATAGGCGACCTCCTCGTGATGGATGTCGCCGCCGAGGGTCGCCGCGCGCGCCATCAATCCGAACGTGGCGAGCGAGAGGAGCGAGACGACCACGAGGTTCCACGTGGCGAGCCGCGACAGGGCGCGCCACTGCCAGAGCGCCAGCCACGCGAAGAAGCCGGTGACCTCCATCAGGACGAAGGCGACAAACGCTGCATCCTCGTGGCGGCGGATGGCGGAGGACGAGACCGGGAACGGCGCGAGGAGGCGCGCGGACGCGCTGGGATCGGTGGGGCCGGCGTAGGGGCGATCCAGCGTCGCTTCATCGGCGCTCGCGTACCGCTCGATGCGGTAGACGGCGTCGCCGATCTTGAGCTGGCGGCCGGCATCCCACGAGAAGAGCCCTCCGGCCGAGGTGATGATTGGCGATCCCTCGGTGACGCCGACCGTCACGTTTCGCGCCGCGATGACCGTCTCGCCGGCATTGCCGGTGGTGTAGGTCGCGATCGCCACGTTGGCCACGAGGAAGAAGATGACGAGGCACGTCCGCTGGAGCGACTCGCTGCGCTTGAGCAGGGCAATCAGGAAGAGGCCGAGGCCCATCCCGAACCCGACCGTGGGCACGTGATTGAGGAGAATGTGGAGGTGCGCGGAATTCTCGAAGAACTCGGCCATGGCTATTTCAAGCCGGCGACGGGACCGACGTAGGCGAGCAGCCGTCCGGCGGTGATCGCGCCCAGCCAGCACACCATCGACACAACGGCCAGCCTCTTGGCGCCGGGCGGAAATGCGCGGTCGTCGAGCTGGGGGTCGCCGAACACCCGCCTTTCGATCCTCCGCTGATTGACGACGGCCAGCGCGATGAATCCCAGCTTGATGAAGAAATCGGGGTTGGTCAGCTTCGTCGTCGCGTCCGCGATGAGCAGAATCGTCCCGGTCACGGCGTTGACCCAGAACGCCGCCCAGAGCAGGGGGAACAGCCGGGCAATGGGCTTGAGCGGAAGGGCGGGCGCGAAGCCGAGGATGCGCAGGTCAACGGCCGCGATGATCCCGACGAGCACCGCCATCCCATACGTGTGCATGAGCAGGATGCCGGGGAAGGCGAAGAGCGAGCCCGATTCGCGCACCCACACCGAGAAGCCGCTGTGCTCGAGACGAGCCAGGAAATCCATCACCTGTCGTATCGTCCTTGTTAGGGGGGTCGCCGTAAGACTGTACCTGATCAGATTCACGGCTGTAAACCGCAAGCCCGGCGCCGCTAACCCGCATGACCCTGGCCTCGAGGATGGCGCGACGCCGTGCCCCCGGTTCGCGGTCCCCGAAGCAGGAACACGGCGGCCTATAATGCCGCAGTGCCCCTCCGCGCTTCGGCGCCGACCCGCATCGATCTCGCGGGCGGCACCATCGATATCTGGCCGCTCTACCTCTTTCACGACGACGCCGTCACGCTCAACGCCGCCATCAGCCTGCGCGCCCATGCCGAGATCGCGCCGCGCGACGACGGGCAGCTCGAGCTCGTGTCCGCGGACACGAACCGGCGGGTGGTCGTCTCCAGCCACGCGGAGCTCGACTGGCGATCGGATCTGCCCCTGCTGGCGCTGCTCGCCCGTCACTACCGGCTCGCCGGCGCGAGGCTCACGACTCGGGGCGAGTCGCCCGCCGGAGCCGGCATCGCGGGCTCTTCGGCGCTGGCCATCGCCGTCTGCGGCGTGCTGACGCGGTGGACCGGCCGCCGGTTCGACCCGGACGAGCTGCTGCAGATCGCGATGAACGTGGAGTGCCAGACAATTCGCGTCCCGACCGGCGTCCAGGACTACCGCCCTGCCCTGTTCGGCGGTATCGCGGCCATCGAGCTGCGGGCCGACGGGATCCGGCGCGTTCCGCTTACCGTCGATCCGGGCGAGCTCCGCCGCCGGCTCGTGCTGGCCTACACTGGGCGGCCACGCAGCTCGGGCACGAACAACTGGGAGATCGTCAAGCGCCATCTCGACGGCGATCGGCAGGTGTTCGACGCCTTCGAGCGCATCCGGGACACGGCCGCCGCCATGCGGATCGCGCTCGAGCGCGAAGCATGGGACGAGGTCGGCCGGCAGATCGCGGCCGAGTGGGAGCATCGGAAGCGGCTCGCCCCGGGTGTGACCACGCCGGCGATCGACGATCTGATGGCGCGGGCGCGCGCGGCCGGCGCGACGGCTGGCAAGGTCTGCGGCGCCGGCGGGGGCGGATGCCTGTTCTGCTTCGGGCCGCCGGCGGCGAACGCCTCGATCGCGGCAGCGCTCGCCGCGGGGGGCGCGCGCGTCCTCGAGTTCGCCGTCGAGACCGAGGGGCTGCGCCCTGAATGACCGCCCCATCGCGGGCATGTTCCGGGAGATCGGCGATCGCCGACCTGCTCGCGATCGGCGCCGGCCGGTGCGGCCAGGGCTCCCTCGTGCGCGGATGCCGGCGTCGATTCGACCGGCGCCCTGCGGGACTCCCGAGATGACGATGAAGCTGCCGATGCTGACGGACGACCAGAAGCTGGCCGAAATCCGGCGGCTGTACTTCGCCGCGACTCGTCGGACGATTCAGCAGGATCTCGAGA
>Ga0070741_10015139_pt1 | contig 13157 bp, 14 predicted proteins | sample Coa_R1_4_FD_66440 | JGI IMG/M metagenome (GOLD analysis project Ga0070741, IMG submission 66440) | Surface soil microbial communities from Centralia Pennsylvania, which are recovering from an underground coalmine fire - Coalmine... | ecosystem: Environmental > Terrestrial > Soil > Unclassified ...
GTGATGGCGGCTTTGTCCTTGAGCTGCACGGTGTCGGCGGACGCGAATTGCGCGCCGCACAAAATCGCCGCCATCAGCAAAATATTTTTCTTTAACGACATTGCACTGAAAATAACGGACTTGGAGAAGTTTGACAAGCGGCGCGCGGGAATTTCCTTTCCATCGGCTTTGCTGCGGGTATTTTGCCACAACGGAATTTGAATCGTGAAAGTCACCAATAACAAATTGTATCTGGTATTTGGAATCCTGCTGCTGGCGGCGGGATTGTTTTTGATTGTGGCGGCATTTGCGGCGATGGGGCATCCGGTGGGAAAAATTCCGTGGGTGCGGCTTGGGCCGCTTGGGCTGATGAGTTTTGTTGGCGGCGTGGCGCTTTTATTTCTCCCGACGCCGAAGAAATAAATCGAGGGCAAGGCAGAGCGGGAGAATTTGCATTATCACTGCGTCTGCTCGGATGGATTCTGAAGTTCAAACCGATTGTCGCCGCTCAATTTGAATTGCCGAACGTATGTCTGGCCATTAGTTTCAGAAATCGGGACAAACTGCAAACCCCTGGCCACTGACACTGTGACCGTAAAATAATAGTTTTTGCCGGCTTCAGCGGTGAAATTGCCACCCTTGGAATCGGAAGCGAATATATCTGGAATACTGGAGCCGAGGATATGTTTTCCGGGCGGCACCAACGCGAAGAGATATGAATTTGTATTCACCGAACCGAACTGTTGGTAATCGAGGCTGATATTCGATAAAAAATCCGAGCCGTTGTAAACAGTGTCCTTAAAAAAGTGATATGGGCGGATGATGTAGAGGCCTGCCTTGCCGGGCGGTGGCGCAAAACTCAATGCCTGTTGTTTCATCGAGGCAGAACCTTCTGGAGAAATCTGTGGTGGAGCCGCGCAGCCGATGATTTGTATGATTAACAGACCGAGCAGCGCCGTCGCCAGCCATGAGAATTGTCTGGAACATCGTGCAGTCGTTTCAGTTTTCATGTGTTGACTTGTCTCTCACTTCGTCTGTTCAGGCGAATTTAGAAACTGAAACCGATTGTCACCAGTGAGTTTGGACTGACGAACGTATTTCTGACCATCGGTTTCAGAAATCTGCTGAACCACTGCCTTGCCGGAAACTGGAGCACCCACAAGGCCGCCGGACCAACCCTGCACGACACCTACCGTAAAATAGTAGTTTTTGCCGGCTTCAGCGGTGAAATGCACGACGTCGGAACTTGAATTGGGATTGCCGGATTGGATGGTATGCTCTCCGGGGAGCACTGTCCCGAACAGATAAGTATTTCCCGCCAACGAGCCACATCCTTCGTAATCGAGACTGATTATTTCCAAAAGCACGCTGCCCGAGTATTCAGTAGGGCGAATGACGTAAAGGCCGGCCTTGCCCGGCGGTGGAGAAAAACTCAATGCCTGCTGCTTCATCGCAGGAGAGCCTTCTGGAACATTCGCGCAGCCGGTAATTTGTATAATTAACAATATAGTCGCCAGCCAGAAGAGTTGGCCTGAAAGCCGGGTAATCATTTCAGTTTTCATGTTTTCTTCGGGTTTGTCCGGCGGCATCATTATTTTGTCTCACCAGATTGATTCTGAAGCTCGAACCGGTTCTTACCGCTGAGTTTGAATTTACGGACGTATGCCTGGCCGTCGGTTTCTGAAATTGACTCAATCGCTATACCATTGGCTGCAAGTGATGCGTTGGCCACGAAATAGTAGTTTTTGCCAGCTTCAGTGGTGAACGGCACGACGATGGCGCTGGGAAGATCGGTGTTGCGAAGGGTATGCAATCCCGGTGACACCGTCCCGTATAGATAGGAACTCGTTCCCAACGCACCGAACACCTGGTAATCAAGACTGATGTTATTCAAAATAGCTGCGCCCAACATATGATAAGGGCGGATGACGTAAACGCCGGCCTTGCCCGGTGGTGGAGTGAAACTCAACGCCTGCTGTTTCATCGCAGGGGAAGCATCCGGAACGCTTGAGCAGCCGGTGATTTGTATCATGAACAAGCCGAGCAGTGCAGTCGCCAGCCATGAGAATTGTCGGGAACGCGATGTGGTCGCTTCGGCTTTCATGGCTTGAATCCTAAACCTTCCTTTTCCCTTGTCCACGCTGAAAATTAGCAGTTGCCACTTGCCTTTTTTCTGATACTTTACGCGTCCCTTTTGCCGGAATCGGCGGAGGGAAAAACGGTTCATTTCGCATCGAGTGGATGCGCTTGTTCGCTGAAAGCGGGCAGGGAACCACAACAACATTAAACATTAATCCCGTGTTCCGCGGGATGGTTCGCTCCGGCGAATTTTTAACCAAAGGAAATATGATTAGTATTGGCGTAAAAGAATTGTTGGACTCGGGCGTCCATTTCGGACACCAGACGAAGCGTTGGAATCCCAAGATGAAGCCATTCATCTTCGACGCGCGCAACGGCATTCACATCATCAACCTCTCGAAAACCGTCGAGCAGCTTGAAGCCGCTTGCGATTTTCTCGGCAAGACCGTTCGCAAAGGCGGAAAAGTCATTTTCGTCGGCACCAAAAAACAGGCGCAGCAATGCGTCAAAGAAACCGCGATTTCTTGCGGACAATTTTACGTCGTCGAGCGCTGGCTCGGCGGCACATTGACGAATTACAACACAATCAAAACGTCCCTCAAACGTCTCAAAGAAATTGAGAAGATGAACACGGACGGCTCGATCAACGATTACGTCAAGCAGGAACAGGCGATGATTCACCGTGAGGAAGCGCGCTTGCACAAATATTTCGACGGCATCCGCGGAATGGACAAGCATCCCGCCGCGATGTTCGTGGTGGACGTGAAGCGCGAGCACAACGCCGTGGCCGAAGCGCGCAAATTGAAAATCCCCATCGTCGCGCTGGTGGATACCAACGCCGACCCTGATTTGGTGGATTATCCGATTGCCGCGAACGACGACGCGATTCGTTCCGTGCGCACCATCATGGCGACGATTGGCCAATGTATCACGCAAGCCGGTGCTGAATTTGAATCCAAACGCTCGCGCAAGCCGGATGCGGAAGGCGAACAAAAATTTGAATCCGCGCAAGCGGTGGAAGTTGCCGCCGGCGACGACCCGACGACTCCGGAAAGTTCTCCGGCTTAAAATAATTTTGAGTTTTAACTTTTGAATTTTGAATTGAAAAATTCGATTTCAAAATCCTTAAACTCATAATTCAAAACTCAACATTCAAAATTTATGGAAATTACTGCTGCAAATGTAGGCAAGCTGCGCGAAATGACTGGCGTCGGCATGATGGATTGCAAAAAAGCGCTGACTGAAGCCGGCGGCGACATGGACAAAGCGATTGATATTCTTCGCAAAAAGGGCGTGGCGTCCGCCGAGAAAAAAGCGACGCGCGATGCAAAAGACGGCGCGATTGCGCAATACATCGCGCCCGGCGGCAAGCTCGGCGTGCTTGTGGAAATCAATTGCGAAACGGATTTCGTCGCCAAGAACGACGGTTTCCGCGCGTTCTGCGACGACATCGCCAAGAAATACGCGAACAACCCGAACGCGGACGTTGAAGCCGACCGCGTTGCTGCCGTTTCGAAAATTGGCGAGAACATCAAGATTGCCCGCAACGCGCGCATCGAAGTTTCCGGCAACGGACTCGTCGCGGCTTACATTCACACCGGCGCGAAAGTCGGCGTGCTCGTCGAAGTTGGCGCGGGTAAGGCCGAGACCGTCGGCACGGAAGAATTCAAGCAACTCGTCAAAGACATCACGCTGCAAATTGCCGCGGGACATCCGCATGCTGTTTCGCGCGACCAGGTTTCGCCCGAAGTTATCGCAAAGGAACGCGAAATCGCCGCGCAATCCGATCGCTTGAAAGGCAAGCCGGCGCAGGCGTTGGAAAAAATTCTGGCGGGCGTGCTCGACAAATTTTTCCAGACCTACTGCCTTGTGGACCAGGGCTTCGTGAAACGCAATTCCGAAGTCAGCGTCAAGGAACACGTCGCGCAAGTCGGCAAACAGCTCGGCGATGAAATTACGATTCGCCGTTTCGTGCGCTTTCAAGTCGGCGAAAGCGCGTAAAAATTCTCAAATCAAATTGCAAAGGCGTCCAGCGATGGGTGCCTTTTTTGTTTTTTAGAAATCAGTTTAATTCAAATTTATTCATCTTCTCGATAAATGCGTGTGAAATTTTGAAATTCAGTATTTTGAAGGTCGCTAGCAATCGCATCCTTCGCAATTTGAAAATCTACCACAAAGCAACAGACTTCCATCGTGCCGCTCCCAATGCTTCCGCCGTCACAAAGTCCTAATCCAGTCCATCCCAAAGTTTCATTCATGCGCTCTTCCAAACTGTGTCGCTTTTTGAGATCCATTGCGTTACCCATGCCTTCAATTGCATATTCAATTAAAAGTGTGTGATGATCTTCGATTGGAATTTCTTGAAATCCTTCTGCTTTCTTCTTGGCAATCTCCGCAGTGATTTTCTTTGATGCAGAAGAAAATAGAGAGTTACGCAGCTCTTCGCTTTGGCCGCGTTCACCAAGTTTTCCCCAGTGAATAGTGTGCGTGCCATTATTTTCCCATGTTTCCCAATATTGGAACACACCATCAGATTTCCGATAAAGTTTTATCACAGATTTTACTTTGCGCTTCGTGAATTTATCTGTCCAGAGGAATTTGTTAGATGTCTTTGAATTGACCTTCGTGCATCGGGCTGTTAAACATTTTGCAATGCTTCGCGCGCTCCAATTCGCATGACGACTTCCAAAAAACCAAAATTTTCCCGCATCCTGCTCAAGTTGAGCGGCGAGTCGCTCGGCGACGCCAACGGCACGGGCATTTCGCCTGAAGCGGTGCAGCTCATGGCCGAGCAGATTTGCGAAGTGCGCCATCTCGGCGTGCAGGTGGTTGTAGTCGTCGGCGGCGGAAATATTTTTCGCGGCTTGAGCGGCAGCGAGCGCGGCATCGAGCGTGCGACGGGCGATTACATGGGCATGCTCGCGACGGTCATCAACGCGCTGGCGCTTCAAGACGCGCTGGAAAAACTCGGCTGCCCCACGCGCGTGCAAAGCGCGATTGCGATGTCGCAAGTCGCCGAGCCATTCATCCGTCGTCGCGCCGTTCGGCACTTGGAAAAGGGCAGGGTGGTGATTTTTGGCGGCGGCACTGGCAATCCGTATTTTTCAACGGACACGGCGGCTGCGTTGCGTGCGAATGAAATCGGCGCGGAAGTCATTTTGAAAGCGACCAAAGTGGACGGCGTTTACGATTCCGACCCGAAGAAAAATAAAAATGCCAAGCGCTTTGAAAAAATTTCCTATCTCGACGCGCTGCAACGGCAATTGAAGGTGATGGATTCCACGGCTTTCTCGCTGTGCATGGACAATAAAATGCCCATCATCGTTTTTGATTTCTCCAAACCGCACAATTTGAAGCGCGTCGTGCTCGGCGAGAAAGTCGGCACGCTTGTGAGTTAGGTTTCATGCCCGAACTTCCCGAAGTCGAAGTCCTCGCGCGCCATTTGCGTCCGTTGATTCGCAATAAAATTATTCGCGGCATCAATGTCCGCCGCGAAAAATCGTTGCGGCCGACTTCAGCGAAAGAATTTCAAAAGCAATTGCTTGGTGCAAAATTCAAAGATTTGTCGCGTCGCGGGAAATATTTGTTGTTTGAACTGCAACCAAAACTTTCTGGCAAAAAATTCTACGTTCTCGGTCATCTCGGCATGACTGGCAGAATGTATGTGGCGTCGAAAAATGAAAAATTGCCAAAGCACGCGGCGGTCGTTTTCGATTTAGGCGAGCGCAATTTCATTTATGAGGATTATCGCTATTTCGGGCGAATGAGTTTGGATGTGTCGCCGATTGAAAGGCTAGGGCCGGAGCCGTTAGGCAAAGAATTTACGCCGGATTTTTTGGCGGCAGCGTTAAAGCGCTCGCGTCAGCCGATAAAAATCAAATTGCTCGACCAAACCGTTGCCGCCGGCGTGGGAAATATTTACGCGAGCGAAATGCTGTTCCGCGCAAAAATTTCACCAAAATTAGCGGCAAATAAATTGAATGCGACGCAAATCAAAAAACTTTGGCGGGCCATCCCCGAAACATTGCGCCGCGCCATTCATTTCGGCAGCACGGTGCCGTTAAAATTCGCCAGCGGCAAATCAGATGGACTTTTTTATTTCGGCCATTCCAATGACGGAGAAAATTTTTATCACGAACGGTTGCTGGTTTATGACCTCCCGGGAAAGCCATGTTTCAATTGCGGAACTAAAATTCGGCGTATCACACAAGCCGCGCGAGGCACATTTTTTTGTCCGCGATGCCAAAAAGCATGAGGAATGAAATTGACTGGATGACGAACGGCTTGTAAATTACGCGTCCTTTTGCGTTCCAGAGTAGCTCAATGGTAGAGCACGCGGCTGTTAACCGTGTGGTTGTAGGTTCGAGTCCTACCTCTGGAGCCATTTCAATAAGTCGTTGGAGGACAACGACAGCTCCTGCGGCAGGTTCTAAAAAACGGGCAAAAACTGCCCGAAAAGGCCCAAGTGTGCAGTAAACTGTGCAGTAAATGGCGCGCGAACCGGCAACGACGTTACAAATCTCGCACCACTCATTTACGAATCGCTCACTGCTCGCTCAGGCAAAGTTCGAAGGCCACCTAAAATGAAAGGTGTCCATGAAAAACAGATTCTGGCTGTGCAAACGCGGGAAAGTTTTTTACAGCCTCGACTCGGAAACCGGCAAACGTGAAAGCCTGGAAACATCCGATCGGCCAAAGGCGACGCAAATCATCCATGCAAAGAATGACGCCGCAACACGGCCTGTTTCGATTAACCTGACCCTTGCCAAAACGTATTTGCTTGCTGCTGATCCGAAATTGATGGAACGCACTTGGTCGCTTTTGATGGAGGAATTTTGTTCCATCGGTAAAGAATCCACGCGGCTGCGTCGGCGTCGGGCGATTAAAAGTTCAGTTTATGATTCCATCCGAAATAAAAAATTGATTGAAACGACTGGCGATGACCTTCGGTTTGTTCTCAAATCCGGACGCTCTTCGATCAATCACACATTGCGATGCCTTCACAATCTTGGTTTAAGTCTTGGGTGGATGTTAATTCCATTGATTCCGGCAAAACTTTGGCCTGAAACAAAAAAGAGGCCGCAACGTGCGATTACAGCCGAAGAGCATCAACGGATAATCCAGGCTGAACAAAATCCTGAGCGAAAACTATATTACGAATTACTCTGGGAAATTGGCGCATCACAAACCGACGGCGCGAATTTGTCATCCGCGAATGTGGATTGGGAGAATCGGCAGTTGTCATTCAATCGGCAAAAGACTGGTGAGTTGTGCATGATGGAAATCGGGACACGCTTGGAGGCGCTTTTAAAGAAATTGCCTATCACGGGACCGTTCTTTCCAAAGATTTCGCAATTGCCTGACCGCTGGCGCGCGGCGGAATTCCGCCGACGTTGTAAAATCCTCAATATTGAAGGCATCAGTCTTCACAGCTATCGCTACGCATGGGCAGGCCGTGCCAAACAACTCGGAATGCCCGAACGGTTTGCCCAAAGTGCATTGGGACATGCAAGTCTTGCAGTGCATCGAGAATATTCGAAAGATAGCGCAGCTATTTGTCCGTCATTGGAAGAATACGAACGAAAGATCATTCCATTGCCGAAGGCGACGCGTTACGGTTGATTACTTTGTTTCACGTCGAACGTTCTATGCGGAACATTTAATGTTATTTCTTTAAATCTTCCGCAATGGCGGATTCTTCCAGTGCATCATCTTTCAGCCAAAAGATAATTCAACATTGGAAGCTGCATCTTTAGGTGTTTTTCACTGTCTTTGGCAATCGAATAAGCAAGAAGAAGCTCTCGATGAAGCAAAGCGATTTATGTCTATTTCAGATTCTGAAGACTATCGAAAAGTTGTTCGAGAGATAAATGAGAAATATTATCAGATTATGATAATACTAAACCAAACGCCACCGCGTCAAAAAAATATCCATCCGAAAATCTTCACAATCCACGGGACGACGCTTCGGTGGCAATCCCCATTTATTGGCTGGGACGATGGGAGCGTGACCGTTCGTATCCCAACTATACGGAATTGAATATATTATCAGCAAATTTCTTGTTCAGAACGGAAAAATAGTAATCGTTGATGGGCTTTTTTATTTTTGCAATTCTATCAAGGATTGGTGCATTTCCTTCGCCGATAAATAACGCTTTGAAAGTTCCGGTTGACAAGCTTTGAGAATAACAGCATTCAACGGAAGAAAATCGGCAGGTTTTTCTGTATCAATCAGTGTTGTTGCGATTTCTGGAAACAATGCCGCATTACGTCCGGTGCTGATAACATAAAGCAACATGCCTAAAGCATAAATGTCCGCCTGCGGCGTGCCGGGTTGTTCCGGTAATGGTGGCATATAATTAGGCGTGCCAACAAATGTATGTGTTTCATCGGGCGGACGAATTTCTGCGACGAGTCCAAGATCAGCCAATTTCGGCTGGCCATTCATGTAAATCACGTTCTGCGGCTTGATGTCGCGATGGGTCAGTCCGTTTTGATGTAAAAATTCCAATGCGTCGGTCAATGCGATTCCAATGCGAATACATTCCTGTATCGGCAAACGATTTCCCGGCAGCCTGGCGCGTTCGCCCGCCAAATCACGTGGCTTATATTTTTGCGGTTCGCCTTTCCACTCGGGCTCAAGCGAATCGCCGAGTTCCATTACATAATAAAAATAGCCGTCCAATTTTTCGCTGACGAAATCCACGCGCAGCAGTCCAGGATGTTTGTTAGAAACCGGCTTGTATCGGCTGATGCCGTTGAATTCGCGCTCATAAGGGCCAAAATGATTTTCAAATTTTTTCAAATAAATCACCTTGATGGCTTTCCACTCACCTTTTGCATTTCGCGCCAGCCAGACTTTTCCATAAGCGCCTTCGCCAAATGGCGGATGGACTAATTCATAACCCGGAATTTTCGGCGGTTTCTCCGTTGCGACGGCAGCCGTTTGCGGTCGCCGAATTTTTATTGCGGCGATGCACAATAACGCGCAAGGTATTTGCCCGCCCGCGATGACCAGCCAAGGAAACCAATAATGAGTAAAGTTGCTCAACGAAATCGCTGCCAGCAAAATGGCGACTGCGACGGCAATAGCGGAAATGCCCGCTGCCAATAATTTCATCCGATAAAATCCTCTACCGAGCAAAATTCCCGTCACGGTCAAAATAAAAAGTTCCAGCCATACTGCCGGACGCTGCAACCAATCGCCGTTCATCAAATTCAAAAAGGACGTCACCATGATTTCCACGCCGCCGGTGGATTCACCGGTCCAGCGCGTGTAAGGAGTTTTGAATTCATCTGGTTCGCCGTCCGGCAACGATGTCTGCGATTGCGTTCCGATGAAGACGATCTGGCCGTGAAAATAATTTTTTGGTTCCGCCAATGCGAATTGATAACTCATCCGCGTCCACGCGCCATTCTGTCCGTAATAGCGCAACCACTGCTCATGCGGCGCGGAATTCAATTGCGCTCCCATCAGTCTCGCGGCTGTTTCGGACAAACTCGGGTATGGCCCGGGTGATGGAAACGGCCAATGACGGCGCACGATTGAATCCAAATCCGGATCAAGCCATGCCACGCCCCAATTTGTTTTCGCCGCGCTCAAAAACAGTTCCGCAGGCAATACTGGTTGCGCGCCCGCCAAACCAGGACGCGTCACTTGCGATTGTTCCGCCATCAACACGAGGCGACGTTGACGGCCCATTGCGTCCGCCAGTGCTTTGTCATTCACCGGATTATTCGTCGCCCGAAAAAAAGAATCCATCACCACTAATTCCGCGCCATCGTCGGCGAGCTTGTTCAGTAATTGCGCGTGGAGGCTGCGATCCCACGGTTGCCCGCGCGTCTGGTGAAAATGGTCAAACGCTTCATTGTCCATCAAGATGACCGTGACCTTGTTGGTGACCGAATGAGCGCCGAAGCGAAATAAATAATCGTAACTGGCGTTCACCCATGGCTCGCCGGGTGGCGTTTTCCAAAGCAACAAACTGCAAAGAACCGTCACCGCCGAAATGAACGCGGGTTTCAACCATTCACGATCCTTAAAAAATGTATTTCTCACCGCCAAAACTTAAAAAGAAAAACTCTTTTTCTCCGGTTTAAGCAAGCACGTCCTTTAACTTTTTTGAAAGATTCATCTTTTGCCTGCGTATGTATAGATGTGGGATTCGAAGCAAAACCATAAATATCCATGAAAGCACAATTCTCAAAAATTCTGACGTTTGCGGCCGTTGTCGGCCTGCTCACCATGGCCGGATGCAGCACTCAAAAAACCGCCTGCAATCCCAAACTTGGCCCGCCGATTACTGTATTTGGTGGTCCTGTGGCAAGCAGCGGCACGCAAGGCACTTGCCCGGGTGCTTATGCCGGCTATGTCATTTATACCAAATCGCTTCCGGCCTGGGGTTGGTCAATTTCCACCAATACAACTACCTTCACCGCAGCCGACGGTGGGGGGCGCACAGACACAAAAATCGTCTATAATGGGAAAAATTTTGATTCCGGCTGCGCATTGACAAATGTCACCATTCCCAATCCACCGGCAAGCCAGAAATATCGATTTGCCATTTATTTCCCGAGCAACGTTCCGACCACCAATTATCCGATTATCCTGACCGGCTTTGACCCCTAAACAAATTTCGCGAACCAAACAGGCATGAACGGGAAGCGACAGGCGACGTCGTTGGTGAACAGCGGAAATTCATTTGTTTTCCCGCAAAGTTTTCTATCGTCCCCTCGATGTCCGCGCGCCTCGCGGGAAATTCAAAATCCTTCCCGCGAAGTCCGCCGCCATTCCTGCAAAATCCGTCAGCCTCGCCGCGAAATTCAGGACTGCTCCCGCGAAGTCCGCGTTGTTTCCGTGAAATCCGAGACCGTTCCCGCAAAATCCGATGCTCTTCCCGTGGAGTTGGGGACAGCTCCCGCGAAATCCAAACCGCAATCAAAAAGTTCTCAACTGTTTATATTAAAGCTATTTGCACATAAAACAACAATCAACCCAAGAACCCCTTAAACATCTAAAAACAATGAACCACATACCGCACTTCCCCATATCCACGCTCATCTACAACGGCAACATCATCATCACCGCCAGCAAGGCGTATCCTGATATCGCGCGGCGATTGCCCGCCGGTTTTCTGACCGGCGCCACCGCGCTGCTCGCCAAAATCAGCGCCGACCTTGCCGGACAGAAAAGCGTCAAGGGTGAACTCGGCAACCTCACCACCGCCCAAAACATGAACCTCGATACACTGCTCCATTGCATGAACCAGGCGCGCCAGACCGCCAGGCTCGCCTTTCCCGGCCAGACCGTGAAACTGCATCAGGAATTTCAAGTGGGCGTCAACCATCCCGCCGACCTCGGCTCCGTTCTCGCCCGCGCCGACATCATCATCGCCTCCGTTCAAAAGGCCGCGAACCTTGCCGCGCTCCAGCTCAAAGGCTGGACCGATGCCGAGACCGCCGCCTTCACCGCCGCGCGGCAAACTTTTGGCGCCGCCACGCCCGCGCAACAAAGCGCACTGGGCGACGCGAAAGATTCCACCACGACGAAGAACACCGATGCCGCCACGCTCTACGAAAATCTTTTGACCATCCAGAACGCCGCCGATCTGCAATGGCCTGCCATTAATCCCGCCAACGCCGGGCTGCGCGATCAATTCCGGCTCAACACCTTTCCGCCGGCGGGTGGCGGCGGAAATTCAAATCCATCGCCGACACCGCCGCCCACGACACCACATCCATAAAAACATCGACAAAGTTTAGCCACAGGGATATCTAACTAAACCAATCAGAAATAAACTAAAAAATATGAGAAAAACAATTGCAGTTGATTTTTTCCACGTCGAATCGCCAATAGCATTTGAGAATATTCTTCGGACTACCATGCGAATACGAAGTGGTGCTTTGAGAAATGAACCAACGACCGGCGGCACTATTCGGCTTCGCAAAGATGGAAATCGTGACGGGTCAATATTCGGTGACATGATGCGCATTCGACAAGATGAGCCAACAATTGTTGCCAGCACAAATGGAGCAGAAACGCCCGTTGCCCAAGCCGACGATGAAGGACTTGGAGTAACAAATGCTTTTCTTTATATTCCTGATCGTAAAATTTTGCTTTATCAACGTAATCGTTCGGGTGTTTCTGCAAATCGTGCATCATTTTATTTTCAACAAAAGGCTCACGTTAGTCAGGCGATATTGTTCAACCCTATTTTGAGAGAGGACATCGGCAATAAATTACGCAGCCTGTCAGGAGCAAATATGTTGCGTATTAAAATGGCACCTGGAAGAGTTGCGCAAGACGTTGGGGAAGACGGGCCAATTTTTCAAATCATTAAAGCGGCGAGAGAAATGGAAAGTCCAGTTGTTGACATTAAGTTTTCGTTGGGCAGGGGTCGGCGAGGTTCATTAAATTTGAAAAACATGTTTGATGCAATTCGTTGGACGGAGGCCAAGCATGAGGAAGGGATGGAGCTTGACGCACTTGAGGTAATTGCACGCGAAGAAGGCGCCGAAAAAGTGGAAATCCTAGATTTGCTAGAAGCTCGATTCAAATTTGCCCTGCAAATTGAAAGCACAAAGCAGATTGAAGAATTTTACCGAAGACGGATTGATTGTTTGTTTGAAATATGGGCACAATGCGCGCGCAAAGTTCCGCGTTTTTAGTCGTGACAAAATTAGCCAGAAAATTAACTGCATTGGCCGAACAAATTGCCCCGCTTATAATCGGCTTGATTGTATTCTTTGTGCATTATCGTTTTGCAACGACTTGGCTTCCCAAGGAAGCGAATGATTTGCTTTCAAATACAATAAATTTAAGCGGCATTGCCGTCGGTTGTTTAGCGACCGGCCAAGCACTGCTATGCTCACTTTCCGATAATTTTGTTGTTAAAATTTTGAAGGAGCATAAACGATTTGACCATATGCTTCGTTATTTTACATGGGCGATTTTTTTATGCCTTTTATTGGCCTTATCTAGCTTGGCTGGCTATGCAATTGATGTCTCCGCAGTTTTAATACAGAAACCTTATTTGTTTAGCCTTTGGCTTGGCATCTTCGCTGCGGCAGCAACAGCCACATTGCGAGTTTTAATTCTT
>Ga0070741_10015140_pt1 | contig 13156 bp, 12 predicted proteins | sample Coa_R1_4_FD_66440 | JGI IMG/M metagenome (GOLD analysis project Ga0070741, IMG submission 66440) | Surface soil microbial communities from Centralia Pennsylvania, which are recovering from an underground coalmine fire - Coalmine... | ecosystem: Environmental > Terrestrial > Soil > Unclassified ...
ATGTCGCCGCGGTTCATCGTCTCGGTCCGGACGTTGTCGAAGATCATCCGGTCGAGGTCCTCGTTCAGCTCGCCGCGCTGGTACCAGCGGAGCGCGTTGTACATCTTCGCCTCGGCGTAGACGTCGAACGCGTCCGCGTTGATTCCGGGGAACGAGCCGCCGACGTCGAGGACGTGCGCGGTGACGGCGGCGAAGCCGAGCAGCTCGCCGTCGTGGAAGATCGGCACGGCGACGGCGATGTCGGGCGAGTGCGAGGCGCCGAGGTACGGGTGGTTGTGGACGATCACGTCGCCGTCCTCGATCTGGCCGTCGAGCCGGTGGAGGAAGCCGCGGATGTACCAGGGCAGCGAGCCGATGTGCATCGGCGTCGAGTCCGACTCGCAGAGCTCGCGCCCCTCGGCGTCGAAGATCCCGGCGCCGAGGTCCTCCGACTCGCGGATGATCGACGAGTAGCTCATCCGGAAGAGCACGCCGGCCATCTCCTTGGCGATCGCATGGAACGCGCCGCCGAGGACGCGCAGCGTGATCGGGTCGACCTCGACGCGCTTGCGGGTGGGCGGCCCCGGCTGCCGCCCGACCTCGTACTCGGTCACACTCATCGCCGGCCTCTGTGGACGAGAAGTTCGAGGGACTGTCCCTCGCCGGCCCGCATTCCATCGCGGTTCGCTCCGCGGCGGCCGGCTTGCTCGTCACATCTTCCGCCGCCGCTGTGGACGAAGCGTTCCAGGGACTGTCCCTGGTTACCGAAGTGCAACGCGCTCAGCGGGCCACCTCCGCGGCGGCGAGCGGCTCCGGCTCCGGCGCGACGCCCGTGCCGATGACGATGTTTCCAAAGCGGTCGATCCGCGCGGTCAGCCCCGGCGGGATCGCCGTCGTCGAGTCGTACTGGTTCACGATCGCAGGGCCCTCGATCCGGTTGCCCGCCTTCAGCTCCGCCCGGTCGTAGAAGCGTGTCCCCACCTGGCGCAGCTCGCCGCCGACCCGGAACCACGCGTCGCGCTCGTACCGCAGCGCCGCGTCGGGCGAAGCGTCACCGGCCTCTACCTCCGGAACCTTCAGCTCCGGCATCAGCCCGATGCCGCGGACGCGGATGTTCGGGATCTCGACGTCCGACTCCTCGAAGCGGCGCGAGTACTCGCGCTCGTGGATGTCGTGGAAGTCCGAGCGCGTCTTCTCGACCCACGTCTCGTCGATCGCGCCCGAGCCGACGTCCACCCTGAGCTCGTAGCCCTGGCCGAGGTAGCGGCAGTCGGCGACCCGCTGGATCAGCATCCGGTCGACCGGGACGCTGTCGTGCTCGAGCTGCGAGCGGGCCTGCGCCTCGAGCTCCTCGAATGCGCCCTGCACCGCGCCGGCATCGAGCGAGGAGAGCCGCTCGTACACCGTCGACACGTACTCGTAGACCATGTCCGTCGCGAGCAGGCCGAGCGCCGCGGTCACACCCGGGTAGTTCGGGACGACGACCCAAGGCGTCCCCGCCTCGAGCGCGATCTGCGCCGCGAACAGCGGCCCGGCGCCGCCTTCGGCGACGAGCGCGAAGTCGCGCGGGTCGTAGCCCTTCCGCACCGAGTTCTCCTCGATCGACTGCACCATCGAGTGCGTGAGGATCTGGATCGCGCCCATCGAGGCCTCCTCGACGCTCATCCCGAGCGCCGCCGCCGGCCCCTCCTCGAACGCGCGCCGAGCCGCCTCCGCGTCGAGCGACATCCCGCCGCCGAGGAACGTCTCCGGGAGCAGCCAGCCGAGGTTGACCATCGCGTCGGTCGCGGTCGGCTCGGTGCCGCCGCGCCCGTATGCCGCCGGGCCCGGATCGGCCCCGGCGGAGCGAGGCCCGACGCGGAAGATCCCGCCCGAGTCGACGTACGCGATCGAGCCGCCGCCGGCGCCGATCGTGTCGACGTCGACCATCGGGATCATCGCCTGGTACGGCCCGACCCGCGTGTCGAGCAGGTGCTTCATCCGCAGGCGGCCCTCCTGAGCGAGGCCGATGTCGGCCGACGTGCCGCCGACGTCGAGCGTGATCACGTTGTCGTAGCCGGCCTGCCGCCCCGCCCAGATCCCGCCGACGACGCCCGCGACCGGCCCCGACATGAGCAGGTTGACGGGCCTCGCGACCGCGCCCTCCGCGGTCGCGACACCGCTCGCCGAGGTCATCAGGTGCAGCCCGGTCTTCACGTCCATCGCCTCGAGCTCCTCCTCGAGCCGTCGCACGTACCGCGACACGCGCGGCCCGATGTAGGCGTTCAGGCAGACGGTCGAGAAGCGCTCGTACTCGCGGTACTGCGGCAGCACCTCCGACGAGACCGAGAGGAACGCCTCCGGGAACTCGTCCGCGACGATCTCGGCGACGCGTGCCTCGTGCTCGGGGTTGAGGAACGAGAACAGGAAGCACACCGCGACCGCCTCAACCCCCGCCTCCTTCAGCCGCCGCACCTGCTCACGCGCCTTCTCCTCGTCGAGCGGCACGAGCACCGAGCCGTCGCGCGTGATCCGCTCCGGCACGGTCAGCCGGTACCGCCGCCGGACGATCGGGTACCGCTGCCACGGCAGATCCTGGTAGTTGGAGAAGTTGAGCGGCTTCTTGTGCCGCGCGATGTGCAGGATGTCACGGTAGCCCTCGGTCGTGATCAGGCCGACCGTCGCGCCGTCGTGCTCGATGACGATGTTGGTCGCGATCGTCGTCCCGTGGAAGACCTGCTCGAGCTGCGACGGCTCGGTGCCCGCGAGCCCCGTCAGCTCCCGGATCCCCTGCACCGTCCCCTGCGACGGGTCGTCGGGCGTTGTCGGCAGCTTGTGGACGAGGATCTGCCCGGCCTCGTCGTCCACGTAGATCAGGTCGGTGAACGTCCCACCGACGTCGACGCCGAGCCGCCTCACGCAGCCGCCTCCACGCGCGGCCTGAGCACGATCTTCCCGAAGTGCTCGCGGCGCTCCATCGTCGCCATCGCCTCGCGCGCCTGCTCGAGCGGGAAGACCTCGTAGACGACAGGCGTGATCTTCCCCTGCCGCGCGAGCTCGAGGCACTTCTCGACCTCGTCGCGCGTGTACACGAACGAGCCGATGACGCTCTTCTGGCTGCGGAAGAACGGGATGATGTCGAACGGGACGACCTCGCCCGAGTGCCCGCCGCAGATCACGAGCCGGCCGTCCTTCGCGAGTGAATCGAGCCCTTTCTGGAAGAGCTCGCCGCCGACGTGCTCGAAGACGAGGTCGACGCCGCGACCGTCCGTCAGCCGCATCACCTCCTCGACCACGTCCTGCGTCCGGTGGTTGATCCCGTGATCCATGCCGAGCTCGGCCGCGCGCTCCAACTTCTCGTCGGCGCTCGCGTTTCCGATCACGGTCGCGCCGGCGAGGTGCGCGAGCTGGACGGCGGCGGAGCCGATCCCGCTCCCGACCGAGTTGACCATCACCGTCTCCGCCGGCCCGAGCCGGCCGCGCGTGAAGAGCATGTGCCACGCCGTGCCGAACGCAATCTGCAGGGCGGCAGCCGCCTCGTCCGGGATCTCCTCCGGCACCCGCATCAGGTGCCCGACGGAGCAGACGAGCTGCTCGGCGTAGCCGCCGGAGGTGCTGAAGCTGATGAACCCGGGCGAGTCGCACAGGGACTCGCGGCCGGTGCGGCAGTAGCGGCACTCGGAGCAGTGGTCCATCAGGAACGGCATGACACGGTCGCCGACCTGCCAGCCCTCGACGCCCTCGCCGAGCGCGGCGATCCGGCCGACGACCTCGAGCCCGAGCACGAACGGCGGCTCGACCGGGAAGCGCGACACGCCCTCGCGGATGTCGACGTCGAGATGGTTGAGCGCCGACGCCGCGACGTCGATCAGCACCTCGCCCGGCCCCGGGGCCGGATCGGGCAGCTCCTCGAGCTGGAGCGTGTCGAGTCCGCCGAACTCGTGGAAGACGACCGCCTTCACGTGGGGCGTTTATGTCTGACTTTCGGGAGCGTGTCAAGCGGGCTCGCGTTGACACCGCTGCGAATGTCTGACATACAACGGGCGCTACGGCCCGCGAACTCTCCCACGCCCGCTCCCTCCTCTTCGCGCCGGGCGGCGACGAGGACAAGCTCGCGAAAGCGCTCGCGTCAGAGGCCGACCTCGTCGTCGCCGACCTCGAGGATGCGGTCGCTCCGGCGGACAAGCCGGCGGCGCGCGAGGTCGTCGCGCAGGCCAGGCCGCCCGTCGTCCGCGTGAACGGCGCCGACACGCGGTGGTTCGCGGACGATCTCGCGCTCCTACGCGAGCTCGACCTCGACGCCGTCGTCCTCCCGAAGGCGACGCCGGACGCCGTCGCCGCGCTCGGGCCGGACAGCCCGCCCGTGATCGCGATCGTCGAGACGGCGCAAGGCTTGCGCCAGGCGTACGAGACCGCCTCCGCGCCGCGCGTCCGCGCGCTCGTCCTCGGCGCGGTCGACCTCGGCGCCGAGCTCGGCCTCGAGCCGCGGCCGGACGGCCTCGAGATCCTGCACGCGCGTTCGCGCGTCGTCGTCGACTCGGCCGCCGCGGGCATCCGGCCGCCGTTCGACGTCGTCCACCTCGACGTCCGTGACAACGCCGGGCTCGAGACCGCGTGCGCCTTTGCGCGCTCGCTCGGCTTTCGCGGAAAGGCCTGCATCCACCCGCAGCAGGTTCCGATCGTGAACCACGCGTTCGCGCCGAGCGAGCGCGAGGTCGCGTGGGCGGAGCGCGTGGTCGAGGCGTTCGAGGCGAGCGGCGAAGGCGTCCTGGCGGTGAACGGCGAGATGATCGACCTGCCCGTCGTCGAGCGGGCGCGGCGGATCCTGAAAGAGAGGAGCGAGGCATGACCGAGGCAGCGAAGGACTGGCGAGGCCGCTTCTACGAGGATTTCGCGGTCGGCGACGTCTTCCGCAGCCGCCTCGGGCGCACCGTCACGGAGGTCGACAACATCTGGTTCACCTGCCTGACGCTGAACACGAACCAGATCCACTTCAACACGCCGTACGCCGAGCGCACGCAGTTCGGCAAGCCCCTCGTGAACAGCGCCTTCACGCTCGCGCTCGTGACCGGCATGACCGTCCCGGACACGAGCGAGAACGCCGCCGCCAACCTGCAGTGGACGGACATCAAGCTCCCGAAGCCCGTCTTCGCCGGCGACACTCTCTGGGCGGAGAGCGAGATCCTCGAGCTGCGCGAGTCGAAGTCGAACGCGAGCGTCGGGATCGTCACGATGCGCTGCCGCGGAATCAACCAGCGGCGCGAGGTCGTGATCGAGTTCAAGCGGACGTTCATGGTCTACAAGCGCGGAGCGCCGGAGGCGGAGCCCGCGTTCCCCGGCACCGACACGGATTGGAGCGTCGAATGACAGCCGCGCAGACGATCGCCGAGTGGACGACCGAGCTGGCTCCGGAGGACGTCCCGGGGGACGTCCTCGAGCACGCGAAGCTGCACTTCCTGGACGCGATCGGCTGCGGCTACGCGGCCTCGGCCCTCGGCGTCGCGACCGAGGGCCGGACGACGATGGCCGAGCTCGGCGGCGAGCCGCAGGCGTCGGTCGTCGGGCTCGACACGGCGCTGCCGGCGCCGAACGCGGCGTTCGCGAACGGGATGCTCTGCCACGGGCTCGACTTCGACGACACTCACTCCGACTCCGTCTCACACGTCAGCGTCGTCGTCTGCCCGGCGGCGCTCGCGACCGCCGAGGCGCAGGGATCCTCCGGCATCGAGCTGCTGACGGCGATCGTCGCCGGCAACGAGGTGGTCACGCGGGTCGGCGCCGCCGCGACCGGGCAGTTCCATGCGCGCGGCTTCCACCCGACCGCCGTCTGCGGGATCTTCGGCGGGACCGCGGCGGCGGCGCGGCTGATCGGCGCCGACGCGGCGACCACCGCTTCGGCCCTCGGGATCGCCGGCTCGTTTGCGGGCGGCCTCTTCGCCTACCTCGACGACGGGACTGCGACGAAGCCGTTCCACCCGGCCTGGGCCGCGCATGGCGCGGTGCTCGCGGCGCGGCTCGCGGCGCTGGGCGGGGAAGGGCCGCCAGGCGTGATCGAAGGGCGGTTCGGGCTCTACCACGCCTTCGTCGGGGCGGAGCAGGGCGCGATCGCGATCGACGAGCAGCTCGCCGACCTCGGCACGCGCTGGGAGACGCCGCGGATCGCCTACAAGCCGTATCCCGCATGCCACTTCATCCACGGCTCGCTCGGCGCAACCGCCGGCCTGAGCCCGCTCGACCCGGACGAGGTCGAGGACGTCCTCGTCACGGTCCCGCCCGAGGGCGTGTCGCTCGTCCTCGAGCCGGCGGACAGGAAGATCGCGCCGCGCACCGTCTACGAGGCGAAGTTCAGCCTCCAGTACTCGACGGCGGCGATGCTCGTCAACGGCGCCGCCGGCCTCTCCGCCTACTCCGACGAGGCGATCGCCGACCCGCGCGTGCTCGACCTCGCCCGCCGCGTCCGCTACGAGACGAAGAAGTACGAGACCTACCCCGCGGCCTTCCCCGGCGGTGTGCGGATCACGATGCGCGACGGCCGCGTGCTCGAGGCGGAGCTGCCGCACCAGCGCGGCGGGCCCGAGAACCCCCTCAGCGCCGACGAGGTGCGCGCGAAGTTCCGCGAGAACGCCGGCCTCGCGCTGCCGGACGCCGCGGTCGAGGCGCTCGAGTCGGCGATCCTCTCGCTCGAGCAGCTCGACCTCGTCACGGGCCTGCTCCGGCAGCCGGTCGCCGCTTGAACGAGGAGATCGTCCAGGCCGTCCGCGAGTGGGTGGAGCGCGAGGTCTATCCGGTGGCGTCCGACTACGAGCACGCGGACGAGTTCCCGCAGCCGCTCGTCGAGCAAATGAAAGAGCTGGGCCTGTTCGGGGTGACGATCCCCGAGGAGTACGGCGGGCTCGGGCTCGACCTGACGACCTATGCGCTCATCCAGGTCGAGCTCTCGCGCGGCTGGATGTCGCTCTCCGGCGTGCTCAACACGCACTTCATCTCGGCGTGGATGATCAGGACGTTCGGCACCGACGAGCAGCGGCGGCGCTTCCTGCCGCGGATGGCAACCGGCGAGCTCCGCTCCGCGTACTCGATGACCGAGCCGCACGCGGGCTCGGACGTCCAGGCGATCCGCACGCGCGCCGTGCGCGAGGGCGGCGAGTGGGTGATCACCGGCCAGAAGATGTGGGCGACGAACGGCCTGCGCGCCGGGATGATGACGCTGCTCGCGGTCACGGACCCCGACGCCGAGCCGCGCCACCGCGGCCTGACCGCGTTCGTGCTCGAGAAGGAGCCGGGCGCCTCGAAGCTGCCGGGCCTGACGATCTCGGCGCCGCTGCGCAAGCTCGGCTACAAGGGCGTCGAGTCGGTCGAGATGTCATTCGACGGGTTCCGTGGGCCGGCGGACGCCGTGATCGGCGGCGAGGCCGGCGTCGGCGAGGGCTTCAAGTTCTTCATGGGCGGGATCGAGCTCGGGCGCTGCAACGTCGCCGCGCGGGGCGTCGGGATCGCGCAGCGCGCGTTCGAGGAGGCCCTGGCCTACGCTCGGCAGCGCGAGGCGTTCGGGAAGCCGATCGCGCAGCACCAGGCGATCCAGCTCAAGCTCGCGCAGATGGCCACCAAGATCGAGGCGTCGCGCCTGCTGCTGCTCCAGGCGGCGGAGCGCAAGGACGCCGGCGAGCGCGCCGACCTCGAGGCCGGCATGGCGAAGTGGTTCGCGACCGAGACCGCGCAGGAGGTCGCGCTCGAGTCGATGCGCATCCACGGCGGCGCCGGCTACTCGCAGGACCTCGTCGTCGAGCGCATCTACCGCGAGGCGCCGCTGCTGCTGATCGGCGAGGGCTCGAACGAGATCCAGCAGCTCGTGATCGCCCGGCGGCTGCTCGAGCGCCACGCCGGCTGATGGACTTCGCGGTCTCGCCCGAGCTGAAGGAGATCCGCGCGGCGGTGCGCGGGCTGTGCGACCGCTTCCCGGGCGAGTACTGGCGAGGGCTCGAGCCCGACCGCTACCCGGAGGAGTTCGTCGCCGCGCTGACCGAGCAGGGGTGGCTGGCGGCGCTGATCCCCGAGGAGTACGGCGGCGCGGGCCTCGCGCTGACCGCGGCGAGCGTGATTCTCGAGGAGATCAACGCCTCGGGGGGCAACGCCGGCGCGTGCCACGCGCAGATGTACACGATGGGCACGATCCTGCGGCACGGGTCCGCCGAGCAGAAGGAGCGCTACCTACCGAGGATCGCGTCGGGCGAGCTGCGGCTGCAGGCGTTCGGCGTGACGGAGCCGACCGTCGGCTCGGACACGACCTCGCTGCAGACGACGGCGGAGCGGGTCGACGGCGGTTACGTCGTCCGCGGCCAGAAGATCTGGACCTCGCGCGCGCTCCACTCGGACCTGATGCTGCTGCTCGCGCGGACGACGCCGCTCGACCAGGTCGAGCGCAAGACGGAGGGCCTGTCGACGTTCATCGTCGACATGAAGCGGGCGGTCGCGGACGGGAAGATGACGATCCGGCCGATCAAGACGCTGATGAACCACGCGACGACGGAGATCTTCTTCGACGGCGTCGAGGTGCCGGCGGACGCGCTCGTCGGAGAGGAGGGCAAGGGCTTCCGCTACATCCTCGACGGGATGAACGCGGAGCGGATCCTGATCGCCGCGGAATGCATCGGCGACGGCCGCTGGTTCGTCGAGAAGGCGGCGGCGTACGCATCGGAACGGGTGGTATTCGGCCGGCCGATCGGCCAGAACCAGGGCATCCAGTTCCCGATCGCGCGAGCGCACGCGGCGATCGAGGCGGCCGACCTGATGCGCTACAAGGCGGCGTGGCTGTTCGAGCGGGGCGAGCCGTGCGGCGCGGAGGCGAACATGGCGAAGCTGCTCGGCTCGGAGGCGTCGTGGGCGGCGGCGAACGCCTGCCTCGACACCCACGGCGGCTTCGGCTTCGCCGAGGAGTACGACGTCGAGCGGAAGCTGCGCGAGACGCGCCTCTACTCGGTCGCGCCGGTCTCGAACAACCTGATCCTGGCCTACCTCGGCCAGCACGTCCTGGGGATGCCGCGCTCCTACTGAGCGCGCTCGCAGCTTCAGGCTCTACTCGAGCCTTACCTGGCTGACGAGAGCGAATCCCGGAGGTTGCGTCGCGGCTCGCACCTGAGATACTCCGGGGAGACGGAGAGGGGAGCGCCGTTGAAGCCGAGCTTGGTCACTGTTGTCGCTGGCCGCCGGCCTTGCCATGGACGGCGCCGGGCGCTGCGGGCTCTCGGCTACGCCGCCGCTCTCCTGCTTGCGCTCGGGTGCGTGGCCGTCTTCGCCGGGACGGCTCGTGCGGACGATCAGCCGCCGCCTGCGGCCACCGCCTCTGCGGACGGCGCCGACTCGGTCCCGGCGCCGCCCTCGCCGGAGAGCTCCGCGGCCGGCCCCGGCGCGCCCGATCCGTCCGCAGCCCAGGGCCCCGCCGACGCGGCGCCGGACGACACTGCTGCGGCGCCGGACGACCCGGCGGACCCCGCAACCTCGACCGACCCGGTCACGCCGGCGCCCCCTGCTCCCCCCGAGGCCGGGCCGGCCCCACCGGAACCCGTCCCGGACACGCCGCCGGCCACGCCGGCGCCGCCGCCGGACCCGCCCGCGGAGCCCGCGCCGCCCGAAACGCCCGCGCCGGACGTGCCTGCGGCTGCGGATCCGCCGGTGACGCCGGCTGATCCCGCGCCGCCCGTCGCGCAGGTTCCGCCGCCGGCACCGCCGCCCGGGCCCGCTGCGCAAGGCGGAAGGAGCCAGAAGGACAGCCGCGCCGGGCGGTCGAGCAGCGGCGGCGGCGCCTCCGCCGTGCCCGCGCCGAGCGCAGCGGTGGCACCCGTCGGCGTGCTGCCGATTTCCGCGCCGGAGCCCTCCGGCCCAACCGACGCGGCTGCCCCCGACCCGGCCCCGGCCGTCTCGACGGCACCGGCGATCGCGAGCGATCCTCCCGCGAGCCAGGATCCGCCGAGCGCGCTTCCGCTGCCGAGCGCGCCAGCGCCCGCGCGATTCGCCACAGCGGGCACGTCGCCGGCCTTCCACGCCGCCAGGCGGCTGCTCCGCCACGGCCTGCTCGCCCCGCGCTTGCACCGTCGCCTCGCGATCGCCTGCGGCTCGACCGCGTCGGCGCGCGCGGCGCGAGCCTCCGTCGGAGCTCTGCTCGGGCCCGTGCATCTCCAGCGAACGCCTGCCGCGCCTGCGCGCACGAGCGAAGACGCCTCGAAAAGGCGGGCGGACGACTCACCGGCGCCGAGAGCGCCCCGCGTGCCCGCGCCGGACAATGCCCCCCCGGTGCCGAGTGCCCCCGGCTCCCCGCTGAGCTCCGGCGGCCCCGGAGGATCGCAGAGCGTGTCCGTTCTCGGCGTCGTGGCGAACCTCTTCAGCCTGCTCCCGCCCGGCGGCGGCCGCCGGATGACGCTCGTCGAGCGCCGGGGGCGGGCACTGCGCCTCTTCTTCTTCCAAGAGCGTCCCGGCTAAGGCCTGACGCCGTCGCGCCCGCGCGTGCGGGGCGCCTTCGCGTGCGCCTGCCGCGCGGTCTGAGCTCGAGGAAGAAAGGAGTGCTGCACGTTGAGCATCGATCTTGCAAACCAAGAGTTGGGCCCGCCACTCGAGGACGAGACGAGCGAGGACGAGACGGGCCCCGGGCTCGAGGACTCGCTGACGCTGTACTTTCGCGGCGTCCGGCGCGCCCCGCTTCTCACCCGGCACGAAGAGCGCGAGCTCTTCCGCCGCAAGGACGCCGGAGACGACCGCGCGAAACGCCTACTGGTCGAGGCCAACCTTCGCCTCGTGATCTGGGTTGCGCGCCAGTACGCGAATCCCAACATCCCGTTCCTCGACCTCATCCAGGAGGGAAATCTGGCGCTGACGAGGGCGGTCGAGAAGTTCGACTACCGACTGGGTTGCCGGCTGTCCACCTACGCGACGCTATTGATCAGGCAGGCGATCGACCAGGCGGCGAACCGGCACGCACGCGTGGTGCCGGTGCCGATCCACGTCCGCAGGCAGATTCGCGCTGTTCGGAGGTCGCAGCAGCGCCTGCGGCAGCGGCTGAACCGCGAGCCGATGGTCGGCGAGCTCGCCGCCGAGACCGGGCTGGCCGCCAAGCGGATCGCCGAGCTGCTCGACTACGAGCAGCCTGCGATCAGCCTGGAGAGTCCCCTCGGCGACGGGGAGAGCGCGGTCGCCGACCTCGTCGAGGACACGACATCCGCGTATCCGGAGGCGACGCTGGCGGAGCGCCTGCAACGAGAGCAGGTCGAGAGCCTGTTGCACTCGCTCGACGACCGTCTGCGCCGCGTGCTCGAGCTGCGCTTCGGCCTCTCAGGACAGGCCCCGCAGTCGCTCGTCGTCGTAGGGCGGGAGCTGGGCGTGACGCCCGAGCGCGTGCGCCAGCTCGAGGCGAGGGCGCTGGAGAAGCTGCGCAAGCTTGCGCCCGATCTCCGCGATTACCTCGAAGTCGCATGAACGGCGCTGCGCTCGACGTGACATCGGACACGAAGCAGGTCAAACTATGAGCCGCGCCCAGAAGTCAGACCTCTCCCCTTCTGGGCGCAGCTCTCTCCTCACAATTCAGTGCAGGATCAGCAGGAACGCAAGCCCCACTTTGCAGCCACTTTTGCCGCTGCCAGACGGCGCGGCGGCGCTGACGTAGCTCAGGAGCCCGCGAGCGCGGGAGCCGCGCGGTTGAAGGCCGCCAGCGACTCGCGCAGGGCCGCCGGCTCGATTCCGCGGCCGATGAAGACGATCCGCGAGCGACGGTCGTCGTCCGGCCAGTCGTCGAGGTGCTCCGGCGGGTGGACGACGTGCTGCACGCCGTTGACGACCACCGGGCCGGAGCCGCCGACGTTCAGCAGGCCTTTCACGCGGAGGATGTCGCCGCCTCGGCTCTGCAGCAGCATCGTCAACCAGATCCCGAAGGCCCCCCAGTCGAGCGCCTCCTCGAGGACGAGGTGGCAGGCGTGAACGCCACCATGCCCCTGGTCGCCCGGCATCGGGACAGGCCGGAAGCCTGTCCCCGCTCGCCCGAACAGCCGGCCTGGGTCGACCTCGCCGAACGAGGCCTCGACGACGTCCGCTGTCGGGTTGAGGCTCTCCAGCGTCGGCCGAACGTTGGCCGCCTCGTCGAGGTCGGTCTTCGTGACCACGAGCGTGTCCGCAGCGGCGACCTGCCGCACCGACTCGGGCTCCGGCAGCCCGTTGACCGCGTCGACCGTCGCGATCACCCGCTCGAGCCTGAAGTGGTGCTTTACAACCGGCTCGGCCAGCAGCGTGTAGAGGATCGGCGCGGGGTCGGCGAGCCCGGTCGTCTCCACGACCACGCGCCGGAACGGCGGCACCTCGCCGCGATCGCGGCGCCCGAGGAGGTCGCGCAGCTCGTCGGCGAGGTCGCCGCGCAGCGAGCAGCACACGCAGCCGCTCTTCAGCAGCACCGTCCGCTCGTCGACCCGGCGCAGCAAGTGGTGGTCGATCGCGACCTCGCCGAGCTCGTTGACGATCACCGCGGTCTCGCCCAGGTCCGGATGCGCCAGCAGCCGCGACAGCAGCGTCGTCTTGCCGCTGCCGAGGAAGCCGGTCAGAAGCGCGACCGGCGTCTTGTCGCTGTCAGCCGAGGGCACGCATCAGTCCGGGGTCGAGCGGGTCGAGCGGCGCGCCGGCGAGCCGCTCCGCCTCCACCCACAGGGCGCCCAGGTTCGGCACGATCGCCGAGCGTCCCTTGCCGTCGCGGAGCACGTAGGTCCGGCCGCTCCAGTCGTCGAGCCGCAGCCCGAAGTGGGCGAGCACCCGATTCAGCAGCGCGACGCGCAGCGCCCGCCCGCGACGGCCGCCCTCGCCTTCGGCCCAGTGCTCCTCCAGTAGCACCCCGCAGAGCGCGCACATAAGGCTTAGCGTTGTACCTGACAAGGACAGCGTCTCCCAAGGAGAGCACATGGCGAAGGAGATCTTCTGCTGCATCGGGATCGACGTGGACGCGGTCGCGGGCTGGCTCGGCTCGTACGGCGGCGAGGACTCGCCCGACGACATCTCGCGCGGCATGTTCGCCGGCGAGGTCGGCACCCGGCGCCTGCTGAAGCTGTTCGACAAGTACGACCTGAAGACGACCTGGTTCATCCCCGGCCACTCGATCGAGACCTTCCCGGAGGAGACGAAGATGGTCGTCGACGCCGGCCACGAGATCGGCATGCACGGCTACTCGCACGAG
>Ga0070741_10015141_pt1 | contig 13156 bp, 14 predicted proteins | sample Coa_R1_4_FD_66440 | JGI IMG/M metagenome (GOLD analysis project Ga0070741, IMG submission 66440) | Surface soil microbial communities from Centralia Pennsylvania, which are recovering from an underground coalmine fire - Coalmine... | ecosystem: Environmental > Terrestrial > Soil > Unclassified ...
GAGGGTCGAGAGGTCGCGGAGCTCCGGGTCCGCGACCAGCACGACGTCTCCCCCGCGTCCGCCGTCCCCGCCGTCGGGGCCGCCCTTGGGCACGAACTTCTCGCGGCGGAAGCTGAGCCCGCCGTCGCCGCCGCGGCCCGCCTGCACGTGGATGCGCGCGCGATCGTGGAACACCGCGCGAACCGTAGACGGGCGGGAGCTAGCCGGCGTCGACGACCGAGACCGTGCGGCGCTCGCCGCTCGACCGGAACTCGACCTTGCCGTCCTGGGTGGCGAAGATCGTGTCGTCGCGGCCGATGCCCGCACCCGGGCCGGGCCGGAAGCGAGTGCCGCGCTGGCGCACGAGGATCATCCCGGCCTTAACGTCCTGGCCGGCGAAGATCTTCACGCCGAGCATCTTCGGATTCGAGTCGCGCCCGTTGCGCGAGGAGCCGAGCCCCTTCTTGTGAGCCATCGCTACTCCGCCTTCTTCCTTGTCGTCTTCTTCGCCGCCGGCTTCTTCGCGGTGGTCGCCGCAGCTTTCGGCTTCGCGGCCGTCTTCGGCTTCTCCTCCGCCGTTTCGGCCTTCGCGGAGGTGGTGCGAGCGGCCTTCTTCCCGATCGCCTCGATCTGGATCCGCGAGAGCGAGGCCCGGAATCCGTTGTGGCGCCGGTAGCCGGTTCGCTTCTTGTACTTGCCGATCCGGATCTTCTCGCCGCGCTCGTGGCCGAGCACCTTCGCCGTCACCTGCACGCCCTTCGGCGCGAGCTCGGCCCGGCCGTCTCCGCCGACGAAGAGCACCTCCGGATGGAAGGTCTTGTTCTCGTCCATCGACAGGCGGTCCACGAGCAGCCGCTCGCCCTCCTGGACGCGGTACTGCTTCCCGCCGAGCCTGACGATCGCGTACGTCATAGAAAGCGGCGCGTCGTCCGCGCCGGATCGGCATTGTAGCCAGATGCCGCTTCGCGCCGTCGTTTTCGAGCTGCAGGGCGCGGCCGCCGCCGGTATGAGCCGCGAGGTGCTAGCTCTCGTCTGAGGCCTGCTCGGCCGCCGCCGCGGCCGCGGGCTTCCGACGGCGCCGGCCACCGCGCGACCCGCGCCGTGTCTTCTTGCGAGGCGGCGCCTCGGTTGTCTCGTCGCCGTTCTGGACGGCAGTCTCCGCCTCGGGGACGTGGATCGTCGGACGCCGCGGCTCGACTGCCTCCGGCTCGCCGGCGCCGTTCGTCTCGGCGGCGACGCCAACGCTTGCCGGCTTCTTCCGGCCGCGCCCGCCCCGGGAGCCACGCCGCGTCTTCTTCTTCGCCGGCGTCTCCTCGGCCGGCGCTTCCGCCTCCGTCGTCACTTCGGCGACTTCAGGGACAGGCCCCTGCGGGGTCTGCCCCTCATTTGGCGCCGGCGTCTTCTTCCGTCCGCGGCCGCCGCGCGAGCCACGGCGCGTCTTCTTCTTCGGAGGCGCCTGCTCGCCGGCCGCGTCGACCGCCGTCTCCGCCTCTTCATCGACGACCTCTTCGGTCGCCGTGACGGCGCCCTCGGTCGTCGCCTCCGGTGCGGGCTCGTCGGCCTTCTTCGCCCGCGAGGCGCGCGTCGGCTTCTCGGCCTGCGCCTCCGCGGTGATCGGGGTCGGCGGCACCTCCGGCAGGTCGTCGGTCAGAGTCGCGTACGCGGTGCCGTCGAGGACCCGCGCGACGCGCACGTTGACCTTCTTCCCGACGAGCCTGGCCGCGTCGCCCACGTTCACGTCCCAGCCGTCGAGCTTCGCGACGGCTGCGGCGGCCGCGTGCCGGCCGACCTCGACTAGCTTCACCTCGAGCGTCTGCCCCTCGGTCACCGGCGCATCGGCCGGAGCGAGCTTCTCCAGCGTGCCCTCGTCGAGGACCGCGAAGTGATCGTGCGGAGCGCCTGCCTTTCCCCCGACGTAGAAGCGCCGGCGCGTCTGCGACTCGATCGCCTCGAGCCGGCCCGCCCCCGGCCCGATCAGGAGCTCGGCGACGTGGTCGTTCAGCTCGACCTTGAACGCCTTCGTGCGCGGCTTCGACGCGGCGAGCGCGCGCAGGCGCCGCTCGGCGTCGACGACCGCGGTCTGCTCGGAGACGACCACGCCCTCGCCGTGGCAGGTCGGACACTTGCGCGTGAGGATCTCCCGCGGTCCGTCGGTCACGTTCTGGCGCGTCATCTCGACGAGCCCGAGCGGCGAGATCTCGACGACGTAGGTCTTCGTCCGATCCCGTTCGAGCTCCTGCTGGAGAGCCTGCTCGACCGTCTCCCGGTTCTTCGGGTTCGCCATGTCGATGAAGTCGATGACGATGATCCCGCCGATGTCGCGGAGGCGCAGCTGGCGGACGACCTCCTTGACCGCCTCGAGGTTGTTCTTCGTGACCGTGTCCTCGAGGCGCTGGCTCGAGCTCTTCGAGCGCGAGCCGACGAAGCGGCCCGTGTTGACGTCGATGACGGTGAACGCCTCGGCGTAGTCGAAGATCAGGTAGCCGCCGGACGGGAGATCGACCCGCCGCGAGAGCGTCGAGCGGATCTCTGCGTCGACCCCGTAGGCGACGAAGAGGGGCGTCTTGTCACGGTACCGGGAGACCCGCTCGGCCATGTGCGGCGAGGTCTTCTTCAGGTAGCCCTGGATGCGCTTCAGCGTCCTGTCGTCGTCGACGAGCGCCTGCTCGAAGTCGCCTGTGAACAGGTCTCGCGTGACCCGCAGCGGCAGCTCGGCCTCCTGGAAGACCAGCGCGGGCGGCTTCGCCTCCTTCGCACGAGCCTGGATCTGCTTCCAGAGCTTCATCAGGAACTCGAGGTCGAGGCGGACGTCGTCGGCCGACGCGCGTTCGGCGGCGGTGCGGACGATCACGCCGCCCTCCTTCGGGGCGATCGCCTTGACGATGTCGCGGAGGCGGGTGCGCTCGTCCTCGTCGAGGCGGCGCGAGACGCCCAGCCCCTCACCGCTCGGGACGTAGACGACGAAGCGGCCGGGGAGGGAGATCTCGGTCGTCAGGCGCGCGCCCTTCGTCTTCATCGGATCCTTGACCGCCTGAACGAGCACCTCCTCGCCGCGGCTGATCAGGTCCGTGATCCGGCGTCCGCGCGGCCGCTTGCCCTCGAGCTCGGGGCCGACGATCTCGTCCACGAACAGAAAGCCGTTCTTCTCGAGGCCGATCTCGACGAACGCGGCTTCCATCCCGGGGAGGACGTTGTCGACGACGCCCTTGTAGATGTTTCCGGCGATCGAGCGCCGCTCGGGCCGCTCGAGGTAGACCTCGGCGACTTGCCCGTCCTCGAGGACGGCGACCCGTTGCTCGGTGACGTCGACCGAGACGAGGAGCTCGCGCTTCGCAGCCGGCAGCGGTGCACGGCGCGGCGCCTGACGGCGGCGCGGCGGCCGGCGCTGGCGGTCGGCCGGCTCCTTGGGCTCCTTCGGCTCCTTGGCCTTCACGGCCGGCTTCGGCTTCGCGACCGGGGCCGTGGACGTGCCGGCCGCCGTGGTCGGCTTCTTCCGTCCTCGTCCGCCGCGATTACCGCGGCGGCGCTTCTTCTGTGCGGGCTGCTCCGCTTCCGCGGGCGGCGCCGGTGCTTCTGCTCTAGCCGGCTCTACCTCCGCAATCCCGGCCTGAGGCGATGGAGACTGCGCGTCGGACTTCTTCCTGCGAAACCATGGCAGGGGCAAGTGGATTCTCCTTGAGTTGCGCGCGCACGAGCGGCGTCCCGAAAGCGGGAGCGCTCGTTCGCAGCGGGTGTGTGATGAAAAGGCTCGGCATACGTGCCTCGGCGCTCAGCGTACCAGCAGACCCCGCGGATCCGGCCGAACCGCTACGCCGCGGCTGGGCGGAGCTTGGCGCGCCGCGTCCGGATCGCGCGCAGCCGCTGGTTCAGCCGCGCCCATGCCCACGGCTCGAGCTCGGCATATCGCACCTCGGTCTGGTTCCGCGTCGCTTCCAGGTACTCGAACCAGGCGTCGGCCTCCTCGATCATGAGCAGCTCCTCCGCCTCGCGCTCGCTCTCCATGGGACCTCCCGCTCGCTGACGGCCCCGACAATAGGTCCCGGCCCGGACGGATAGGTCAGAAGATCACGTCCTCCGCCTAGCGCGGGAACAGCGTGCGCGCGCCCGCGACCCGGGTCACCGGGGCCCGTCGCTCGAAGTAGCGCATCGCCGCCTCGCCGAGCGCCCGCGTGCACGTGTAGGCGACCGCGCCCTTCACGGCCCAGCCGAGGAGGGGCACGTAGCCGACGGCGCTCCGCGCCAGGGCTCTGAAACCGAAGCCCGATCCCACCACGCTCAGCACCTCGGGCAGGCGGTTGCGATCGATCTCGAAGCCGTAGGCGTCGGCGATCCGGAGCACGAGGCGGACCTGGTTCAGGGTCAGCACGGGCAGGTCGGCACCGGGCACGAAGACGGCGACGCCGACGAGGCCGTTCTGGCGGGAGAAGCGGCGGATCAGCTCCTCGCAGACCGCGCGACGGAGAACCGGCAGGCGCGCGGCGAGCGGCGTCCCCGCCTCGCCGAGCGTCCTCGCGAGCCGCGTTGCGATCTCGTCGACGGGGAGCGCGGCGGCGGCACCGACGCGGACGATGTCTCGGTCGAGCACGTACGAGACGTGGCCGGGGTCGGTTGGGCCCGCTGTGACGACGACGATCGGGATTCGTTCCTTCGCGGCCTGCTTCAGCAGCTCCTCGTCGTCGTCGTCCACGGGCCCCGCGAGGACGTGCACGAGCGCGGCGGCGCCGTCGAGCGGTCCCTGCTCCCGGACCGCCGAGGCGACCCCTCCGCGCGCCAGCTCGCGGACGAGCACGGCGACGAGCTCGCGCGCGCCCGAGACGACGAGCGGCTTGTCCGCCTGGGCGGAGGCGCGCAGCTCCTTGAGGAGCCCGAGCACCGCTCCCGGCTTGATCGGAAGCTTCGAAGGCTTCGCCTTGATCACCAGGGGGCGAGGCGTCCGCGACCGCGGCCGCGGGCGTGGATCGCCTGCAGGACGCCGATCGCGACGAGGTTCGCGACCATCGACGAGCCTCCGACGCTGACCATCGGCAAGGGGATGCCCGTCACCGGCGCGATCCCGATCGTCATCCCGACGTTGACGAAGACCTGGAACAGGAACGCGAACACGATCCCGCCGGCGGCGATCGCCGAGAACGCGTCTCGGGCAGCCGCGATCACCTTCAGGCCGCGCCACACGACGAAGAGGTAGAGCATCAGCAGGAAGGCCGCGCCGAGGAAGCCGCGCTGCTCGGAAAGCGAGGCGAAGGCAAAGTCGGTCGCGTGCTCCGGCAGGAACTGCAGGTTGGTCTGCGTCGCCCCCTGGACGCCCCTTCCGTCGAAGCCTCCGGAGCCGACAGCGGTGATCGACTGCGTGACGTTGTAGGTCGAGCCGCGCGGGTCCTGGTCCGGGTGGAGGAACCCGGTCAGGCGGTTCTTCTGGTACGGCTTCAGCACGTCGGTCCCCGCGGCCGGGAGCAGCCAGAGGACCGACACGACGCCTAGCGCGGCGATCGACCAGAGCACGGCGAGGTGCGGCCAGCGCACGCCGGCGACGAAGAGCACGGCGCCGAGCGCCGCGACGTAGACGAGCGCCGATCCGATGTCGGGCTGGATGAAGACGAGCAGGATCGGCGGGATCCCGAGCGCGACCGCCCGCAGCACGGTCGAGACCTCGCCGACGCGTTTGAACCGGTCGGCGAGGAAGCCCGCGAGCGCGAGGACGACGAGCAGCTTTCCGAACTCGGAGGGCTGGAACCGGAAGAACCCGACGTCGATCCAGCGGCGGGAGCCGCGCGCGACCTCGCCTTTCAGGAAGACGACCAGGAAGATCAGGAGCGTGCCGAGGTAAAGGTGCTGCTGGTAGCGCCGGTAGACGGTCGGCTCGACGAAGATCGCGCCGACCAGGCCGATCAACCCGATCCCGACGAAGACGAGCTGCCGGGTGACGTAGTAGCCGGGGTCGCCCGCGATGTCGTGGCGCGTGATCCCGGAGATCGCCCAGAGGCCGTAGGCGACGACGGCGGCGACCGCGAGCAGCATCCACCAGTCGAGCCGCGCGAGCAGCGGGGCTGCGTGCGCGAGCTCGCGCCGACGTGCCCGCGCGCGGGCACGTCTCGAGGTGGCGCTGTAGACCAGGTCGCCCATCTAGTCGGAGTAGATGCTCCCGAGCGGCGGAGCGTGCTGGTGGAAGTACTGCTCGAAGACCTTCAGCGCGGCCGGGGCCGCCGCCGTGCCGCCGTGGCCGCCGTTCTCGATCACGGCGCAGACCGTGATCGTCGGCTTGTCGGCCGGCGCGTAGCCGCACCACCACGACTGGTCCTGCATGATCGGATACGTGTAGCCGGGCGGCTGCACCGACTTCTCGGCGGTGCCCGTCTTACCGGCGACCGGGATCGGGAAGCTGCCGAAGACAGAGGTCGAGGTCCCGTAGGAGAAGTGCGTCGCGCGGTAGAGGCCGTCGCGGACGACGGCGAGCGCGGCCGGGTCGACCCCGCTCTGGGTGGGCACGGTCGGGTTCAGGTAGCGCCAGCCGGTCGAGTCCGGGGGCTGAACCGCCCGGACGATGCGCGGCTTGACGAGCTTGCCGCCGTTCGCGATCAGCGAGTAGAAGCGCGTCATCTGCAGCGGCGTGACGAGCAGGTCCTTCTGACCGATCGCGAGCTGGATCGAGTCGCCGGGCTTCCAGAGCCGGTCGACCTGCCAGCAGCAGGGGTCGGTCTTCTTCGTGTACGTCTCGTCGCGCCACTCCGGCGTCGGGAGCAGGCCGTCCTGCTCCGGGCCGATGTCGATCCCGCTCGGCTGGCCGAAGCCGAAGCGGCTCGCCCAGCCCTGCAGCGGGTGGCCGCGGTCGGGCGGCAGCGCGTAGAAGGCGTAGCCGACGTTGTAGAAGTACGTGTCGCACGACGCGCCGATCGCCTCCGGCAGCGTCATCGGCTGGTTCACGTAGGGATCCCAGTTCTTGAAGACCTGCGTGACGTTGCCGGCCGGGTCCTTGACCTCGTAGGTCGGCGTGCACTGGATCGTCTGGAACGGCGAGAGCAGCCGCTCCTGCATCGCCGCGAGCGCGGTGACGGGCTTGAAGGTCGAGCCGGGCGGATAAAGGCCTTCGGTGGCGCGGTTCAGGCCGGGATAGTTGTCCTTCTCCGCGACGGCGGGGTCGAGGAGCGGCGCGAGCTTCTTGGGGTCGGTACGCCCGACGAAGATGCTCGGCTTGAACGTCGGGTACGAGGCCATCGCGAGGATCTCGCCGGTGTTCGGGTCCATGGCGACGATCGAGCCGCCGTCGGCGAGCCACTTCCCGTCGGCGTGCGCGAGCCGGATGCCGTATTGGAGCGCGCGCTCGGCCTCGCGCTGGAGGGAGATGTCGATCGTCAGCTGGACGCGGGAGCCGGCCTGGCGCTCCTTGCGTACGACCGGCTGCGTGCCCGGCACCGGCCGGCCGAGCGAGTTCACGTGCACCTCGTCGATCTCCGGCTGGCCCCGCAGGTACGTGTCGTACGCGCGCTCGACGCCGGTCTGGCCGATCTCGTCGCCGGCCTGGTAGCCGTCCTTGCGCAGCTCCTTCAGCTGGTCGCGGTTGATCTCGCCCACGTAGCCGAGGACGTGCGCGAGCAGCGCCTGCGACTTGTAGTAGCGCAGGTACGTGAGCCGGGTGTGCACGCCCGGAAACTCGCGCCGGTGCTCGGCCAGGTAGTCGAGCTGCGGCTTGTGCACGGAGACCTGCACCGTCACCGGCGTGAGCGGGTCGTCCTTGCGCTCGTCGAGGCGCTGGAGCACGCTTCTGAGCGGGACGTGCAGCACCTTGGCGAGCTGCTTCATCTCCGCGTAGCGGCCCTGCTTCGGCAGGTCGGCCGGCCAGACCTCGACCGCGGTCGCGCCGACGTTCGTGACGAGCGTGCGCCCGTCGCGATCGACGATGTTCCCGCGCGGCGCGTCGCGCCTGACGGTGCGGATCTGGTTGTTCAGCGCCGCGTTCTCGTACTTCGTCCCGGAGAGGATCTGCAACGACCAGAGCCGGAGGAAGAGGACGCCGAAGACGACGAGCGCGATCGCGGCGAGGACGGCGACCCGTAGCGCCATCCGCGGCGTGAACAGGTACGGCTCCTCGACCCGCGGGTCGGGCGGGAGGAAGCGGCCGCCGGTGGTCGGGTTACTGGCCAAGCGCGTGGATTCTCTGGACCCGCTCGCGCCGTTCGACCTGTCGCAGGACGAGCCGCGCGAGCCTGTAGACCGGCCAGGTCAGCGCGAGGTTGAGGGCGATCCCCTGGAAGAGCGTCGACCAGAGGACGGTGCGCGCCGGCGCCGGCTCGCCGAGCACGAAGTGGAAGGCGAGCGAGCCGAGCGCGTAGAGAAAGGTGATCACGGCGACCGACACGAACGGCGCATGCGCCCGGTCGCGCCCGGTCGTCTCGCCGTAACGGCCCGTCCAGTAGCCGGAGATCGTGAGCAGGAGCGACGTCACCCCGAGCGTGGCGAGGTTCGCGGTGTCGAGCAGGATCCCGCCCCAGAATCCGGCGGCGGCGCCGACGACCGGTCCGCGCAGGAGCGCGACGCAGATGATCGTCACGAGCAGCAGGTCGGGAGTCCCGTTCAGGATCTCGACGCTGGAGAAGACCGACGCCTGGAGGATCGCCGCGACGAAGACCAGAGCGGCCGCCTTGGTCGAGTCGAGGATCACTTCGCTCCCGGCTTCTTGACGAGGACGATCACAGCCTCGAGGTTCGGGAAGTCGACGTAGGGATCGACCTGCACCTTCTTGTAGATGTCGGTGTCGGTCTGGCTCACGCTTGTCACGACACCGAGCGGGATCCCGCGCGGATAGAGCGAGGAGAGGTCGCCGGAGCGGAAGCCGGAGGTGACGATCACGTCGCCGCGGTCGACCTTCTGGTCCTTGGTCACCCGGTCGAGGATCAGCGTCGAGCCGGACTGGTCGAGCTGGAGCAGCCCGTCTGCGTTCGAGTGGATGTCGAGCGCGGACACGGCGCTCTGCGGGTCGGTTAGGAGCGTGACCTGCGCGACGTGGCTCGCCACCTTCGTCACCTCGCCGACGAGCCCATCGCCTGTGACGACGGCGTCGTGCTTCGCGATCCCGTCGTTCTTGCCCGCGGAGACGACGATCTGCTGCGTGTACTGGCTCGGCGCGCGCGCGATCACGCGCGCCGCCACCGGGCGGTAGTCCTTCGGAAAGGTCGGCCCCTCCAGGTACGTGAGCAGCTTCTTCAGCTGCGTGTTCTCGCGGAGCGCCGACTGCGTGAGGATCACCTCCTGGCGGAGGGCGTCGAGCTGCTCCTTCAGCTTCCTGTTCTCGCTCTTGGCGTCGAGCAGCCCGTCGAACCAGCCGGCCGCGTCCCTGAACGGCCGCGCGACCCGCTCGGCGCCGACCTCGAACGGGCTGAGGACCGTCGCGCCGGTGCTCTGGAGGCTGTGCAGCGCGCCGCCGTCGGATTCGCGGAAGTAGACGGTGACGAGCGCGAGCGAGACGACGGTGAGGACGCCGACCACCGCCCGTCTCCGGACGATCGCGGTCGCGCGGGGAGTCTGCGTGGACGAGCCGGAACGCGGGGTTGGAGTACCGATCGCCGCCACGCGCACTGACCTTTCGCGGGGCACGAACGGCTTAGTGTAGGCGACGCGGCGGCGGGCTGGTTCGGGGGTGCGCCGCTAGCGGTGGTTGCCGCTGTAGGCCGGCCGCCGCCCCTTCCTCTGGGTGCGGTGGATGACCTCGAACTCCTCGAGGCTGCGGCCCGAGCCGACGGCGACGCAGGTCAGCGGCGACTCGGCGAGGTGCATCGGCATGTGGGTCTCGTGCCGTAGGCGCTCGTCGAGGCCGTGGAGGAGCGCACCGCCGCCGGCGAGGACGATGCCGCGATCCATGATGTCGGCCGAGAGCTCCGGCGGGGTCTTGTCGAGCGTCGACTTGATCGCCTCGACGATCTGGGCGACGGGCTCCTCGAGCGCGTGCCGAACCTCCTCGGAGGAGAGGATCACCGTCTTCGGCAGGCCGGAGACGAGGTCGCGTCCTCTGACCTCTGCCTGGACCTCCTCCCGCATGCCCCACGCGCTGCCGACCTCGAGCTTGATCTCCTCGGCGGTCTGCTGGCCGACGAGCAGCTTGTACTCGCGCTTCAGGTACGTCGTGATCGCCTCGTCCATCTCGTCGCCGCCGACCCGCAGGCTCTGGGAGACGACGATCCCGCCGAGGGAGATGACCGCGACCTCGGTCGTGCCGCCGCCGATGTCGACGATCATGTTCCCGGTCGGCTCGCCGATCGGCAGCCCGGCGCCGATCGCGGCCGCCATCGGCTCCTCGATCAGGTAGGCCTGCCTCGCGCCGGCGGAGAGCGTGGCCTCCTCGACGGCGCGGCGCTCGACCCCGGTCACGCCGGAGGGGACGCAGACGACGACGCGCGGGTGGGCGAAGCGGTTCTGGTGCACCTTCTGGATGAAGTGACGGAGCATCTGCTCGGTCACGTCGAAGTCCGCGATCACGCCGTCCTTCAGCGGGCGGATCGCGGTGATCGTCCCGGGGGTGCGGCCGAGCATGCGCTTGGCCTCGACGCCGACGGCGTGCACCTCGCCGGTGCGCTGGTCGATGGCGACGACGGAGGGCTCCGAGAGCACGATCCCGCGGCCGCGGACGTACACGAGCGTGTTCGCCGTGCCGAGGTCCACGGCCATGTCGCGTCCGCCGAAGCCGGTCAGATGGTCGAAGAGGCCCATCGGGGAGTGCCCAGTCTAGCTACCTGGCTCTCCGCGTTTGAAGCCGCGCGGCAGATGTAAAGGGTCTGACCCCTGACCGCCAAGTGTGCCGATTGTGTATCGACCGCGGCGGCGCTGTCGACGCTGCGTCGACCGGCGGCTACGGTCGCTCGGTGCCCCGTCCCCCACGCCCCCAGGTCGCCGGCGGCATCTACCACGTCACCTGTCGCGGTAACCGTAAGCAGGCGGCGTTTCGCGACCCGGACGACCACCGCTTCCAGCTCTGGTGCCTCGAGCGTGTCGCCGCGCGCTACGACTGGCGCGTCCTTACGTACGTGCACATGACCAACCACTTCCACATCACGGTCGTGACCGAGGAACCGACGATCTCGCGCGGCATGCAGTGGCTGAACGGCGTGTACGCGCAGGTTTTCAACAAGCGAGAGGCGCTGGCGGGCCACCTCTTCCAGGGGCGCTTCCACTCGACTCTGATCGAAAGCGATGGCCATTTGCTCGAGTGCACCCGGTACGACGTGCTGAACCCGTGGCGTGCTGGTCTGTGCGACCACCCGCTCGCGTGGCGCTGGAGCAGTCTGCGGGCGACTCTCGGGATCTCGCCGAAGCCGCTCTTCCTGGACAGCCGGCGGCTGCTTTCCATGTTCTCGCGGCGTCAGGCCGAAGCACGCCGCCTCTACCTGCAATTCGTCGAAGAAGGGATGCACGACGCCCCGGGAAGCGGGCTTCGAGCGGTCGCGTGAGATGTAAAGGGTCTGACCCCTTCGAGCCTCAGCCCACGCCGTAGGTGCCGCCGAAGCGGGAGGCGAGGAGACGGATCAGCAGCGCCGCTGGGAGGCCGACCACGTTGAGGTAATCGCCGTCGATTCGCTCGACGAGGCGGGCGCCGAGGCCTTGGATCGCGTACGCGCCCGCGCGGTTCTGCCACTCCCCGCTCGCGAGGTATCCGGCGATGTCTCGCGCGTTCAGCGGCCGGAAGGCGACCTGCGTGACGTCGTGGTGCAGCTCCTCCCAGGCGGGCGTCACGAGACACAATCCCGAGACGACCTCGTGCGTCTTCCCCGAGAGCGCCTCGAGCATCTCGGCCGCCTCCTCGGGCCCGCCCGCCTTGCCGAACACGCGCCCTGCGCACACGACGGTCGTGTCCACCCCGAGCACCGGTCGCCCGTCGGCCTCCTCGAGCACCGACCGGGCCTTTCCCCGCGCATGCTCGCGTACGAGTCGCACCGGATCGGCGTCGGGAGGGTCGTGCTCCCGGTACCGCGGCGCCACCACCTCGAACGGCAGCCCGAGCTGCTCGAGGATCGCTCGGCGCTGCGGGGAGGTCGACGCGAGGAGGAGCGGCGGCGCGGGGGCGACGCTCACCGAGGCGAGCTAGACGAGCTCGTCGTCGCGGAACCAGAGCGCGACCTCGCGCTCGGCCGACTCGGGCGAATCGGACCCATGCACGAGGTTGTCCGGCATTGAGAGCGCGAGGTCGCCGCGGATCGTCCCGGGCGCGGAGTCCGCCGGGTTCGTCGCGCCCATCGTCGAGCGCACGACCGCGATCGCTCCGTCGCCCTCCAGCACGAGCGCCAGCGTCGGAGCCGAGGTGATGAACTCGACGAGCTCGCCGAAGAACGGTTTCTCGACGTGCTCGGCATAGTGCTGCTCGGCGAGCGAGCGCGAGACCGTCAGCAGCTTCGCGCCACGCAGAGCCAAGCCCCGCGCCTCGAAGCGGCGCAAGATCTCGCCCGTGAGGCCCCGCCGGACGGCGTCCGGCTTGATCAGCACCAACGTCTGCTCGACCGCCATCGGCGGCGCAGTCTACTGGTCGCCGCCGAGCGTCTCCGGAGCGTCCTCGGCCACCGTCGGCCGGCGCCGCCGCGGCGTTCGCAGCGGCTCGTGCAGCTCCTCGGTCGACAGCGCGGCCGTGTCCTCGAACACCGAGGAGCGGCGCACGATCGGCGTCTCGCAGTAGGGGCAGACCTGCCAGAGCGGCTCGAGCGGCTGCTTGCAGGTCGTGCACGCCTGCCGCAGCTTCGTCGTGCACACGGGGCAGACGAGGAACTCCGGCTCGACCGCCGCTCGACAGACGGGACAATGCGACTCGCGGCCGCCGAGCCGCTCTTCCATCGCCCGGATCTCGAGCTCGCGCTCGCGCACGTCCTCGAGGTACTCCGGGGGCCGGAAGAAGAGATAGACGAGCGGCCCGATGAACGGCGGCACGAGCCCGAGCAGCGTCGCCATCGCCACCAGCCACGGATCCTCGATCCGCCGGCGCGCGTCCTTGTAGACCCAGTACGCGCTCGCGAGCCAGAACACGACCACGAAGAAGATCGCCAGGTTCCGGATCACGAGCCACGTGCCGGAGTTGAAGAAGTCGTCGACGCCGTTGAACAGGCCGTCGTCGGTCGTGGTCGGGCTGGTGTCGGCTGCGAGCAGGTTCATGGTCAGAGGAGCAGCTTCCCGACGACGTACCCCGCAGCGAAGGCGATTCCTGCAAACG
>Ga0070741_10015142_pt1 | contig 13156 bp, 12 predicted proteins | sample Coa_R1_4_FD_66440 | JGI IMG/M metagenome (GOLD analysis project Ga0070741, IMG submission 66440) | Surface soil microbial communities from Centralia Pennsylvania, which are recovering from an underground coalmine fire - Coalmine... | ecosystem: Environmental > Terrestrial > Soil > Unclassified ...
CGTTCGAGAACACGTTGTTGGCGTTAGTTCCAATCAGGCGAATGGTTCCGACAACGATCACCAGAATCACAGCTAGCATAACGGCATATTCTGCGATGTCCTGACCTTCATCGTCCGTCCACACATTGCGCAACAGTTCTAGCATGTACTCCTCCAGTTCCAGGAACCGGCTGACTGCCATTGGGAAGGGCTACCGATCACCTGAAGGGTTTGGGATTGATTGTCACGTTTTATCCCAATGGTAACCAAAGTCAATGCACAAGAGGGCAGAATTGGGGATGTCTTTTCAGCCACATATAAAGCTTCCACAGGGACATGCCCTTCCGTGGTGCATCCCTCACTTCTGTGCCCCTGCTTCATCCTGTTTCTCCTCATCACCAACGTAATTTGAGCAACTCAACCCAACTTCATAAAGTGGACTCAGAGGGAAATTCCATGACCGGTATTGATCCGCGACACGCTGCCAAGTTGCGCGTGAAAGTCGAGGGCAAGGATTCTTCGGGAAATACTTTCAAGCAAGTTGCTTTCACTCACGACGTGAGCCATCGAGGAGCCAGACTCACTGGAGCTCCCTCGTTGATTGAGCCCAGATCCATTGTCGAAGTTCATCACGGATGGAAGAAGGGCCGCTTCCGTGTCGTGTGGGTGGGTGGACCGGGAACCAGCGAAGATGGTCAGGCTGGTATTGAAAGTCTGGACCCCCAGGGCTGTATCTGGGGAAATCCGTTGCCGGGTGTTCCTATCGGCGCACAGCAGGTGTAAGAGCTCATCTGGGCAGGTAAGTACACCAGCCGCTCTGGATGCTTTCCCCGCTTAGTTTTGAGTGTTCAATCTACCGTTCCAGCCACATGCTTTGTCATGCGTTCCGAGTTAAGTCCGGGAGGCCATCCTCGCGGACTTACTTCCGTCGAACCCGTCCCCACTCCGCTGACTCCCATGGCTCCAGGCCGAACCTCCGTCGAAGCGCAGCAGGTCCTGTAATGGAAGTACCGGGCATTGAATGAGATAGCCGGAGATAGTTCGCCCTGCCGATTTTTCGTCAGCAGCCCTCGGGATGCTACACTAGGTCGCTTTTTCCGAGCCTTCAAACTAAAACAAGGAGCTTACCGTGGACCTACAGAGAATCGTTACGGAACTCAAGCAGGAGCGGGAGAGGTTGGATCGTGCTATTGCAGCGCTCGACGGAAGTGGCCCAGGAGTTCGAGGTCGGCGGGCAAAAGTGGGCAATGGAAGACGCCGAGCCCGGCGGCATATGAGTGCCGAAGCGCGCAAGCGTATTTCGGAGATGATGAAGAAACGCTGGGCAGAACGCCGACGCAAGAAAGCAGCCTAATCCTTCACATACTTTTTCTGTCCTGTCCCGTCTGTGAGGAGGTGCCCGATTTCAAGGAGAGCTCGATGATGCGATTGCCGTCTTGTCTGCTGATCTTTTGTTTTTTTCTCACGGTTCCTTTAGTTGCTCAGACTCCAGACGAACAGCCTTCCGCATCAGCAGCCACGGAGAAAACGGGCAAGCTCCCAGCCTCCAAAGAAGAGAAAAAATCGGAAGAGGAAAAGCCGCCGGTTGTCACCCATCATGAGATTCATGCCGGCGGCAAAGTTCTGCGCTACACCGCTACCGTCGGACTGATGCCCATTCGAAATGCCGACGGCGAAGTGGAAGCGCACATCTTCTTCATCTCCTATACGCTGGATAACCCCGGCTCGCGCCGCCCTCTCATGTTTTCTTTCAACGGCGGCCCGGGTTCTTCTTCCGTGTGGTTGCATCTGGGGGCGATCGGTCCCAAGCGCGTCAAGATGCTCCCGGAAGGCTTCATGCCCGCGCCACCTTTTCAACTGGTAGACAACGATTTCACGTGGCTCGATCAGACGGATCTGGTCTTCATCGATCCTGTCGGAACCGGTTATAGCCGCGCCCTCAAGAAAGACTTGGGTAAAAAGTTCTGGGGGATGAAGGGTGATATCGAATCGGTCGGCGAATTTATTCGACTTTACCTGACTCGATTTCAGCGCTGGGGCTCTCCACTATTTTTGGTCGGTGAAAGCTACGGCACGACCCGCGCTGCGGGTTTATCTGGGTACCTCATCGAACACGGTATCGCCTTTAATGGAATTGTTCTCGTTTCGTCCGTATTGAATTTCGAGACCCTCGCGTTCACCCAGGGCAACGATCTGCCTTACATCCTTTATCTGCCCAGCTATGCAGCGGCAGCCTGGTACCACAAAAAACTGTCACCTGAACTACAAAAAGACCTGCCCACCACCTTGCGGGAAGTCGAACAGTGGTCGAGCACGGCTTACACCGATGCCTTGGCCAAAGGCGACCGCCTCGCTCCGGAAGAGCGGCAAGCCGTCATCGACAAATTGTCGCAATATACCGGGCTTTCCAAGCAGTACATTCAGAACAGCGATTTGCGTATCGAGCAAAGTCATTTTGCGCAGGAACTGCTGCGCGACCAGCACCTTGTAATCGGACGACTCGACAGCCGCTTTACCGGCGCAGCTCTTTCCAGCGTCGCCGAAACCCAGGACTTCGATCCCAGCTTGACTGCCATCCGCCCGCCCTACACCTCCATGTTCAATAACTACATTCGCGCGGAACTCGGGTATCAGTCGGACGCTGAGTACTACATTCTGGGCGGCGGCTTTCAGCAGTGGGAATGGGGATCGGCCGGGGAAGGATTTCCTAACGTGACTCAGTCCTTGCGGGAAGCCTTCGTCAAGAACCCATACATGAAGCTATTTGTCGCTTCCGGCTACTTTGACTTGGCCACGCCCTTTTACGCTACGCAATATACCTTGGAGCACCTCGCTCTCAGTCCCACCATGCGCAAGAACATTTTCACTGGAGAATACGGCGCTGGTCACATGATGTATATCCGCGATGAGTCTCTGGGCAGGTTGAAGCGCGACTTTTCCGGATTCATGGCCGATGCATTGAAGTGAAATGAGGTCAAAGCAACAAAAAAGCGCGGGCCACGAAGGACCCGCGCTGCACAAGGAGAAGTACGACTATCCGGAGAAACCCGCGGAATGCATTTGAGCCCGAGCCATATCGGCAGTAGATGAAATGCCTTCCATACGCAGCTTGAAATCGTCGGCGTTGGACGCGTTTTCCAGCGCTACCTCGTAATTGATCAACCCCGCCTGGAACAAATCCCAAAGCGACTGGTCAAAGGTCTGCATGCCGTATTGAGAAGTGCCCGCCGCGATCGCCTCGCGAATGGCGCGGGTTTTTTCCGGCACCAGGATGCACTCCCGGACGAACGGCGTGTTGATCATGATTTCCACCGCTGGCACTCGGCCTTCAGCGTCGGTACGCTTCACCAGTCGTTGGCTGACAACCGCCCGCAGCGTAGTGGCTAATTGCATACGAACCTGTTTTTGCTCGGGCGGTGGAAAGACGGCAATGATGCGGTTGATAGTTTCCACGGCATCCAAAGTGTGCAACGTCGAGAACACCATGTGGCCGGTTTCCGCGGCGTGCAGTGCCGTCCCAATCGTTTCAAGGTCGCGCATTTCGCCGACCAGGATGACATCAGGATCCTGACGCAAGGAGGCACGCAGCGCCGAACCAAACGAGGGCGTATCTACCTCCACCTCGCGCTGGTTCACATAACCCTTCTTGTCGCGATGCAGAAATTCGATCGGGTCTTCGATGGTAATGATATGTTCGGCGCGGCTGGAGTTAATCCTGTCCACCATGGCGGCCAGCGTCGTCGATTTGCCGGAACCGGTGATGCCGGTAACCAGCACCAGCCCGCGCGGCATATCACAAATTTGCTCAACCACCTTGGGCAGATAAAGTTCGTCGAGAGCGCGAATCTTGGTGGGAATGACGCGCAGCACCAAGCCGACGTTTCCGCGCTGCTGAAACACGTTCACACGGAACCGGCCAAGTCCGGCCACGCCATACGCCATATCGATTTCAGCATTTTCTTTGAATTTCTGTTTCTGGCGTGCGGACATCATGCTGAAAGCCATCGTCAGCATGTCTTCGGCGCTCACGCGCGGCTGCTCGGTAACTTGGATGAGTTCGCCGTCAACGCGAATGTGCGGGTAGTTTCCGACTTTCAGGTGCAAGTCGGAGGCCTTGCGCTCCATCGCTATCCTGAGCAAATCATCAATATTCATTCGAAGTCCTTAGCCGAACCATCATGGCAGCAAGCGGCGGCCAGCGTAAGATGACCTAAGTAATGGGACGAAAAAGGCAGGGAATAGCTGCTCGCTTAGCTACCGGGTTCTGGTTGGGAATGGTCGATGGACAGACAAAGACCGACACGTATGTCGATCGCAGGAAAGATAAAGGTAGCAGCTCGCAGTTGCCCTACACGCTTACCGGCTGCTTGCTTTTCACGGGCACGGGCGTAAGCCAGCCAAAGCGATCGGGGCTCTCACCGGTGATAATCCCGTAGAACTCCTTCTGCAGTTGCTTCGTGATTGGTCCCATCGATCCCTTTCCGACGCTGACCTTGTCAACCGATCGGATGGCCGTAATTTCTGCTGCGGTGCCGGTAAAGAAGACTTCATCCGCGATGTAGAGCATCTCGCGTGGGATCATCTGCTCAATTACAGGGATTCCGAGTTCACGCGCAATTCGCAGCACCGAGTCGCGGGTAATTCCCGGAAGCACAGAGTTGCCGAGCGGCGCCGTCTGCAGGGTTCCTTGCCGCACGATAAACAGATTTTCGCCCGACCCTTCGCTGACGTAGCCGTTCACGTCGAGCGCGATGCCCTCGACGTAGCCATTCATGATCGCTTCCATCTTGATCAACTGCGAATTCATGTAATTCGCGCCCGATTTGGCAATGGCAGGCAGCGTATTGGGTGCAATCCGGGTCCATGACGACACGCACACGTCCACGCCTTCGTCGACGTCCGATCCCAGATATTTGCCCCAGGGATAATTGCAGATGTAAACATCGATGGGCGAGTTCAGCGGATTCACGCCCACCTCGCCGTAACCGCGCAGCACGATGGGACGTATGTAACACGGCCAGACGTTGTTGATTTTAATCAACTCCACCATCGCGGCAATCAGTTCGTCGCGTGAAAACTCCACATCCATGCGGTAGATCTTGGCTGAATCGAGGAGCCGCTGCGCGTGCTCCTTGACGCGGAAAATCGCCGGGCCACTCCGGGTCGAATAGCAGCGGATGCCCTCGAACACCGAAGAGCCATAGTTCACCACGTGCGACATGACGTGGATCCTGGCCTCGTCCCACTCGATGAACTTCCCGTTGTGCCAAATCTTCTCCGTCGGGTTAATCGCCATGGATGCTCCTTATCTGCTTGGATTCACTGTGCAGCCCAAAAGGTTCGAGGGGGACCTGCTGGGAAGTGTTGCCGAAGCGCTGCGGCATCAGTGGGAAAGCTACAAAAGCATGAAGCACAGGGCATTATACCCGAGGGTTTCATCCCGCCAATTTCTACTTTCTGCGTGCAAAGTAACCCCATGGCTGTGCGCGGGTAACCGGCGTCGGGTTACGCGACCTGCTGAATCTGCCGCGGCGCACGCTTCTCACCCTCCATCGCGTTCGGACAGGAATGCGGGCTGCCCTCGAAAAAAATACACAGTCTAGGCCATACCGCCCTGCTAAATCATTGATTTTGCGAGACCGGATATGGAATCGCGAGTGCGTTGTGTCTTGGTGATGGTGGGATGGGCCCTGGGAGAGATTTCGTGAACAGAATAAAGATATCGCGATTGCTGCTCATCGTGCTGGTAGCCGCGCTGATCGTCGGTTGCAACAAGGCGCCCACCACCGCGCCGACGGATGAAACTGCGCAGAACCCGCAACAGGCTCCATTCACGCAGAATCCACCGCAGGCACAGCCGGGGACGGATTCCGGCACGGCAGTCGCCAACAGCGATGCAATTGAACCGAGTAAGTCCCTCGTCCCGGCGGTTCTCAGCATCCCGGCGGGCACCTCGATCTACATTCGTTTGCAGAGTGCAGTCTCCAGCGGGTCCTCGCGTTCAGGCGATGCCTTCGAAGCCGTGATTGATCAGCCGGTGACGGTGAACGGCGAAACGTTGATTCCACGGGGGGCCCAAGCCACGGGACGCGTTGTGGAGGCCAAGTCTTCGGGCCGGCTCCACTCCCCTGGATATCTGCGTCTGACGCTGGCCTCAATCCGGGTGAATGGCCATACCATACCCGTCGAAACATCCAGCGTGTTCGCTAAAGGCGGATCCCATAAGAGGCGGGATCTTGCCATGATCGGCGGCGGAACAGGCGCGGGTGCCCTGATTGGCGCCTTGGCAGGTGGTGGAAAGGGAGCTTTGATCGGCAGCGCTGTAGGCGCGGCGGGCGGCACCGGTGCAGCGTTTGCCACTGGCAAAAAGGACATTGGATTTTCGCCGGAACACCGCCTCAGCTTCCGCCTGGTCCACGCGGTGGGCCTGCACACCTAAATTTGTGGTGCTTGTCTCCGACAGAGGCGCGATTCGTCGCGCCTCTTTTTACTCCTTCGAAGTATTTCCTTCCTCCCGAAATGAACCGGTCAAAATCGTTCTTCGATCTTCCTCCGTTCTGGACTTCAAATCTGGTCACCAGCCTGCTTTTAATATTCGCGAGCCGCGCGGCGAAGATAAAAAAGCGGAGGTGGTTATGTCATGGCAAATGTTTTGGGAGTGCCGCAAAGGCTTGCACCATCGGTGTCGTGGACGAATCGCCAGCGGGGACGCTCTCGGCCAGGATCTTTACTGCAGCTGTACCCACCACACGACCGGTAAAGTCGAGACCGTCTTCTTTTGTTTCGTTTGTCGCCGTCGGATTCCGTCCAGCGAAGCGGGACCCGGCTGCCATAGTCATCTCGACCGCGAGGCCGCCTGAACGTTCACCCGCGGATTGAATGATCATCCTTAAACGGCACCACCCTTGTCACAATTTGAAGTGATGGAAATTACTTAGACCCTGATCCGAAATGGGTACGATTCGGTCAGGGAGGCAATGACTTCTTGGGGATCTCGAACCAGTGAGATTCCCGGTCCTGAACCAAAGGCCGCCTGCCCGGTTCCAGTTCCTGTTTCGGGAATGTAGAAAGCGGTTACGTTTTAAATGGGTTGGCACTATTTGCTCGGCGCGCGGCTTGGCCCCGGGGGTCAATTTGGGAGCACGAGGTCGACCCACTCTAGGCCCTATAAGAACAACAACTTGGTTTCGCCTGGAACGGTGAAAGGAGAACGGCGGATTCCCTGAATGCATTTTTTGGAACCGCGAATGAGGCCATGAGCACGTTCAAAGGCAATGCGATGGTTGGAGATGGCATGCCGCCGCTTGCACCAATGTTCGACGGCCAACTGCTCTCCACAATCTTTGCTACCTGCAATACGCCGCTGGCGGTTGTGGAACGTGGCAGCATTGTCCTGGCGAACCAGGCATTCGCCGAACTGTTCGCTTATGGAGATCAACAGCAGCTTCTCGGACTACGTCTGGCGGAGTTGCTGCCCGCGGAACATCTTTGCACGTTAGCGTCGTGGGATGGCAATGACAATTCGGGGAGTACAACCGGCCCGGGAACCCGGTGTGGTGAGTCGCATTGCATTTTCAATGCGCGGCGGCGCGACGGCACCTTCGCACGGATGGTGTCAACTTGCGCTGGATTGCATTACAGCGGGCGTGAACTCCTCGTGCTGTCGGCGCGTGACATCAGCTTACCCGAGAAGCGGCAAATCGAGCGCGAGCCAGAAAAACGGTTTCGCGCCATTTTCGATTGGGCGCCGGTCGGCATCGGTCACGTTAACCTAGCAGGCAAGATCGTCGAATGTAATCGCGCTCTGGAGAACATGCTGAGCTACCCCCACGGGGACCTGACAGGCGTGCCTTTCACCAGCATTACCCACCCCGGGGACATCGCGGTGGATGTGGAGTTATTCGATACGCTGGTCGCCGGCAGGCGCGAGCACTACCACGTGGAGAAACGGTACGTGCGCAAAGACGGGCGCACCATCTGGGCACACCTGACCGTCTCCCTGGTGCGCGGTCCGGCAGGGCAGCCTGAATTTGCCATTGGGCTGGTGGAAGACATCACGGAGCGCAAACAGGCCGAGCGTGAACTTCAGGAAGCGCAAAAGATGGAGGCTGTCGGCCGCCTGGTCGGTGGAGTGGCGCATGATTTCAACAATCTGCTGACCGCGATCACTCTGTATTCCGACTTGTTGCTGGCCAATCCGGAAACGAGCCAGGCCCAACGTCGTCATGGGGAAGAGATTCGCATGGCTGCAGACCGTGGTGCGGCTCTCATCCAGCAATTGCTCGCCTTTGTGCGGCCTCAACCCGCACATCCCGAAGTTCTCGACGTAGAAAAGGTCGTCGCTGAAATGAAGAACATGCTTGCCCGTCTGATCGGCGAGCATATTGAACTGGTCACGATCAGCGAACCCGGCCTTTGGCCGGTGAAGATGGATGTAACGGAGCTGCAGCAAGTCATTCTGAATCTGGCTCTGAACGGCCGCGATTCGATGGCGGGCGGTGGACAGCTCGAAATCTCGACCAGGAATATCGGATCCGACAAAATTGACAGCGATATTGCGCCCGCAGATTACGTTGAGCTGATGGTTAAGGACACGGGTGCCGGAATGGATTCCGAAACCCGTTCGCACCTGTTTGAGCCCTTCTTCACTACCAAACCAAAAGGAAAGGGCAATGGGCTTGGGCTGGTCACGGTACAACGCATCGTCGTGCAAAATCGCGGTGCGATCCGTGTAACCAGCGAACTCGGGCGTGGCACCACGGCCAGAATTCTTCTGCCCGCACAAGTGGAGCTTGGAAAGCAGAAGTCAGCATCCGCGAACCCGTTGGAGCAAACCACCGGCCATGAAACCGTTCTGCTGGTCGAGGATGAGGCTGCTGTGCGCGAATCGATCCGCAGCGTGCTGATCAAGCAGGGGTACAACATTCTCGAGGCGCGCAACGGGCACGAGGCGCTGAACATCGCCAGGGATTACGCCGGAACGATCGACCTGCTGGTCACCGATCTCGTCTTACAAGGTATGGGGGGTCGCGAAGTTGCGCTCCGGCTGCGCCACTCTCGTCCGCACGCGCCAGTGCTGTACATCTCCGGTTACAGCCACGAAGCGGGCACCGTTGAGAATGCAATGACACTAGCCAAGCCGTTCACCGGGGATATTTTGGTACGCAGGGTTCGTGAAGCGCTCAATCAAGAAGCGCGATGCAAGCAGTGATAGGGGAGGAGATTGTATGGCAACCGCAGAACTGAAGCCCACCGCTCCGCAATTACATGGGGCAAATTTTCTCAACTTGGTAGTAGTCGACGATGAACGCGCGATCCGCGAGTCCTGCCGCGAAGTAGCGAACTCGCTGGGGTTCAACGCGTACGTGGCCGAAACGGCAGAGCAGGCTTACAAACTGCTGGACGCGTATGGAATTGACGTGGTGCTGCTCGATCTGAAGTTGCCGGGCGCGGGAGGATTGGAAGCTCTGCACCAGATCAAGATCCGGCGCCCCGACGCTGTGGTGGTGGTCATCACCGGTTATGCGACGGTGCAGTCCGCGGTGCAGGCGATGAAAAACGGAGCCTACGATTTTGTTACCAAGCCCTTCAATCTCGATGAATTCAAGCTTTTGCTGGAGCGTGTCACCCAGCATTTGAAGCTCAAGAGCGAAAATCGCATGCTGCGCGACCGTGTTAAGTCGACCCAGGGCTTCGGCAGCATCATTGGTCGCTCTCCCGAAATGGAGAAGCTCTACCGCATCATTTCCAAGGCGGCGCAAAGCACCCATCCGGTGCTCATCCTGGGCGAAAGTGGAACCGGCAAGGAACTTGTCGCCCGCTCGATTCACTACTCCGGGCCTTATCGCGACGCTCCGTTCATCCCCGTGGATTGTGGATCGCTGGTTCCCACCCTGATCGAGAGTGAGCTGTTTGGCTATGTGCGAGGCGCCTTTACCGGTGCCGTGCACTCCAAAGATGGATTGCTGGCCATCGCCGAGGGAGGGACGGTATTTCTGGATGAGGTTGGTGAGTTGCCGGTCGATCTGCAGGCGAAGCTGCTTCGTGCCATCCAGGAAAAAGAGATTCGCCCAGTGGGCAGCACCAAAAGGGTTCCGATCAATGTCCGCATTCTGGCGGCAACTAACCGCGACCTGGAGCAGGCTGTGGCCCAGGGTACTTTCCGCCGCGACCTATACTTCCGCCTGAATGTGCTCACGCTCCGGATTCCGCCGCTGCGCGAGCGTAGGCAGGACATCCCTGTCCTGGCGGGACATTTCCTCGAGAAGTTATCGCGCAACTCCAACCAGGAGAGGACCCTGAGTGATGAGGCCCTGAAAGCCATGCTGGCGTACGACTGGCCAGGTAACGTCCGCGAGCTGGAGAACTGTCTGGACCGCGCCTGCGCTCTCGGCTCCGGACCGGTGTTGCACACGGCCGATTTGCCGGCTGCCATTCATAGCGCCCAGCTGCAGCCCCCGACTAACGGCAACGCTACGGCAAAGATCATCCCCATCTCGGAGATCGAAAAACAGACGATCCTTACCACAATCGAACAACTGAATGGCGACAAGCTGATGGCGGCGCGGCTGCTCGGCATCGGCAAAACTACCCTCTATCGAAAACTCAAGGAATACTCTTCCCGAGAAAAGGAATTCGTGATTTGAAATCTCCCGGATTGGGACAAATCTCGAGGACTCGCTTTGTAAGCCATTGAAATGTTAAGGCACAAAAGTTGGCCAACGAGTTGCACTCTCGAAGGACATGATTCTGCTGATTACGTCATCATCGCGAGCTCAGGAGTGTATTTCGGCGATTCAGGAATTAGCGAACGAGGAGACCCGGCGGGCAGAAAGTCGCCATGCCGCCTGCGAACTGTTGCGGGAAAACGAATTCTCTGTTGTCGTGATTGACCAATGTTTGCTCGAACCTGACCCCGACCTGGCTGATCGAGCCTTATTTCAGCAGATGGGCAGTGCACTGCCGATCTATGTAAACCTTGCGATCAGCGGTAGTGAACGTGTCGCACGGGAAGTGCAAGCGGCTCTCAAGAGGCGGCAGAGAGAAACCACCATTGCCCAACGTGCTGCCGAGACTGCTCTCCGCAATGAATTGAAGGACAGTCTCACCGCGGTATTGCTTTCCTGCCAAATGGCGTTAGGCGTACAAGACGTGCCCCCATCAGCAGTTGCTCGCATCAAGTCCATTCATGAAGCAGCGGCTGAAATGCGCGGCCACCTTGGCCTTCCGGACACTGAGGCGGCTCTTTGACGCTGTCTGGTTGTTAGGGGCAAGGCCATTCATAGCCCTGCCTGCCTCTGAAGTCTGCCGACCAGGGCAGCCGTGAAGCTGTGAGCTGCAGGACAACTCCCGCCCGGGAACTCGCCTCTGAACAAGACACGGGGCACCTGGCCTCCCGGGGTGGATTAAATGCTTTGGACAATCTTCGCTATCCTGCTCATTTTGTGGTTATTGGGATGGGGCTTTCACGTTGCCGGCAGCCTGATTCACATTCTGCTGGTGATCGCCCTCGTCGTCGCGATCATTAACCTCGCCAGTGGGCGCCGCACCGTCTAGGCACATCTCTCTTCCGTAGGAGACGTGACCGGCTTTTTTGCGCAGCGACGACAAGTCAGGTCGCGACCCTGACTCGCCGGGCGCCATACGGAACGTCTCACACGATTTCCTCCCGCACGTGTACGACGATCTCCCAATCGAGTTCAAAAACGAAGTCGCAAAGATTGCGCGCGCGCAACGAACTCGCGCCGACTTTTCTGTTCGACAACGGTTTGTGCGTGACACTTCGGCGAGCACGCGTTGTGTTGGATCAGCGACAAAATTTCTTTCTGTGACAAGAATTGTTTGCGATGTTTGCTCCGCGACAATTTGCAAAAGCAACAGTGTTTATGCAGTTAATCGTAAGTAGCACCGCAGCGTCGTGGAAACAAAAACGTTAGAAAGGTACAAAGGACATCCCGATCATTTGGCTCACAATCTAATCACGCCCGAGAATGCTAACAAAAGGTTTGACGCTGATCCCATGAGCACAATCCCTCTTCAGAACGCGGACAGTGATTCATTGATTGCTGCACAACCCACCAAAAGTTCAGTGGTGGATCGTGAAGCGCTGGCGCGACGCATCGGCGAACTGGGCGACTGGTTCCACAACATCAATCTGTTTGGAGTCAACACAGCCCCAAGCCATTTCTTGGGTGATTTCCCTAACATCAAGTGGAAATACATCTCCTCCGCCATCCCTGAGGATCTGAGTGGCGCGACGGTTCTGGATCTCGGCTGCAACGGGGGCTTCTACTCCATTGAGATGAAACGGCGAGGCGCTGCCCGGGTGGTCGGAATCGACGTTGACGACCGCTATCTGAGCCAGGCGCGGTTTGCCGCCAAGACTCTCGACCTCAATATCGAGTTCGAGAAACGGTCTGTGTACGATATGGCGTCCATTCCCGGGCAATTCGACTACGTGCTGTTTATGGGCGTGTTCTATCACTTGCGATATCCGTTGTTTGCTCTGGACAACATAATCAAGAAGGTGCGGGGCAAGCTTTTGTTCCAGACCATGATTCGGGGTTCCGAGCAGGCGACGCGATGGGAAGAGAACTATCACTTCTGGAACAAGGACATATTCAAGAACTGGGATTTCCCCGCGATGTACTTCATCGAGCACAAGTACGCGGATGATCCCACCAATTGGTGGATACCGAACGTCGCGGCGGCGGAGTCGATGCTGCGCAGCTCCGGCCTGGAGATTGTCGCTCACCCGGAACTGGAGACCTGGGTATGTGAGCCCAAGAATGTGCAGCGCGAAGGGCAATACATATTGGACATGGAACTGAACGGCACATTGTAGAGTCTTGCCAGGGAGAGAGCATGGTCGAAGCAGTAATGCTGTGGAACGAACCGAATAATCTCTCGCATTGGGACTTCAAGATCGATCCCGATTGGAAGATGTTTGCGGATTTGGCCATCGCCGGGGCGCGAGCTATTCGCAGCGTCAATCCGGAAGTGAAGATCGTGCTGGGTGGCATCTCGCCCATCGATCCTCATTTCATCCAGTTGCTCGGCAGTCACGGTGTGTTGGACGAAGTTGACATTATTGCTGTGCACGGATTTCCGCTGGATTGGAACCATTGGACCATTCACGACTGGCCGAAAAAGATCGATGAGGTTCGCGCGGTGACTT
>Ga0070741_10015143_pt1 | contig 13155 bp, 13 predicted proteins | sample Coa_R1_4_FD_66440 | JGI IMG/M metagenome (GOLD analysis project Ga0070741, IMG submission 66440) | Surface soil microbial communities from Centralia Pennsylvania, which are recovering from an underground coalmine fire - Coalmine... | ecosystem: Environmental > Terrestrial > Soil > Unclassified ...
CGGGATCAGCGTCTGGCTCGCCAGGTAGACGAGCAGCACGATCACGATCAGGGGGAACAGCGCGCTACGGAAAAAGCGATTCACCTAGGCTCCGATGACCAGGGTACCAGGGTCCATTCCTTCGGCCTACGCGGGGAAAACCCTTATCGGTTCAGGCTCCTTCGGGGATGAGCTCCTCCGAGAGCACGCCGACGTACGGCAGGTTACGGTAGCGCTCCGCGAAGTCGAGGCCGTAGCCGACGACGAACTTGTTGGGAATCTCGAAGCCGATCCAGCGGACCGGCACGTCCATCTGCCGCCGCGCCGGCTTCGTCATCAACGCCACGACCTCGAGCGAGGCGGGCTCGCGCGACTCGAGGTTCCGGATCAGGTACGAAAGCGTGAGGCCCGAGTCGATGATGTCCTCGACGACGAGGACGTGGCGGCCCTCGATGTTGATGTCGAGGTCCTTGAGGATCCGGACGACGCCCGAGGAGTCGGTCGCGGCGCCGTAGCTCGAGATCGCCATGAAGTCGACCTCGCACGGCACCGTCACGTGCCGCATCAGGTCGGCCATGAAGAAGACGGCGCCCTTCAGGACGCCGATCAGAAGCAGGTCGCGCCCCTCGTAGTAGTCCGAGATCTCGTCCCCGAGCTCGGCGACGCGCGCCCGCAGCGAGTCCTCCTCGATCAGGATCTCGCCAACGCCGCGCTCCAGCTCGGTCTGGTTCACTCGCGCGTCACCCGGACTGCCGAGTCTTCCACGATCCCGGGCACCGCGACAACCTCCTCGCCGCGCAGGACGAGCGGGTAGTTCGCTCTTTGCGAACGCGGGACCTTCGCATCGACGAAGACGTCCTGGATCTTGCGGCTGCGGCCGGCGAGGCGGTCGCCCGGTCGCCGGGCGCGAACAGCGAGCTCCGGGTCCTCCGACTCGATCGTCCACGGGCCCCACCGGACCGGGCCGCGCGCGAGGCTGACGCGATCGTACTCGCGCGTCGCGCGGATGCCGCGGCCGAGGTCGGCGTGCTCCGTCCCGTCCCTCGACGCGAGGAGCTCGGCGAGCGCGGCCTCGAGCTTGCGCGGGAGGCGCGGCCGCTCCCCGGCGAGTGCCAGCAGGTTCGCGTCCGCGGCGGGATGAAGGCGCCGGAGAAGCGGCAGGATCTCGTCGCGGATCAGCCCGCGAGCCGTGTCCGGATTCGACGAGTCGCGGCGGAACTCGAGGCCCGCGGCGCGGCAGTACCCCTCGGTCTCCTCCCGCCAGAGCGAGAGCAGCGGCCGGACGACGCCATCCTCGCGCCTCGGCTTGATCGCCTTCGTCGTGCCGCTCGAGACAAGCCGATAAAGGACGGTCTCGACCTGGTCGGAGGCGGTGTGGCCGGTCGCGCGGAGGCGGTTGCGCGCGTACGAGTAGCGGATGTCACGGAGCTCGGCCTCCGTCACGCCCGGCCGGGCCGTGACGACCTCGGCGCCGAGCGCCTCGGCGCAGAAGCGCGCGTCCTCCTCGGACTCGTCGCCGCGCAATCCGTGGTTCACGTGCAGCGCGGAGACGCGGTAGCCGACCGCACGCAGGGCGTGCCAGAGGCACGTCGAATCCGCACCGCCCGAGACGAGACAGAGCACGTCGCCGCCGGATGGGATCAGCTCATGCGCTCGGACGAACGCTTCGACCCTGCGAAGGAGATCGTCCATCCCGGCATTCTGCCGGGGAGGCAGGTTTCTCGGCCGAACGAAGGCCGCCCGCAGGGCGGACCTTAGGTGAGGCCAATGCCATCCGGCGCCCTAAAAAATTAAGCTCCGATACGCCCCGACGCGGCGCATGCCGATCGCCTCGTAGACGCGGATCGCAGGAGCGTTCTCCGCGCGGACGAACAGGCAGACCGTCGGCACGCGGCCGAGCAGCTGGCGGCAGAGGTCGCGCATCCCGCGCTGGGCGTAGCCGCGGTTCCGGAAGCGCGGATCGACCCAGACCTGCTGGAGCTGGACCGCCGACGGCGTCCAGGCCGACGCCTCCGCCTTGAAGAGGATGTCCCCCTCCTCGGTCCAGATCCACGAGCGGCCCTCGGCGATCTGCGCCTGCGTCCGCCAGCGGAATCCCTCCGGATCGCGGCGCAGCGGATCGAGCCCGATCTCCTCGTAGTGAGCCCGGGCGCACGCAGGCACGAGCAGCGGCAGGTCGCGCAGCGTCGCCTCCCGGAGACCGGTCTGGCCGGGCTCGGGCGCCTCGTCGATGACGTAGACGGGCTGGCTCGGACGGTCTTCGCGCGGCGGCGGCATCCTCGAGCGCGCCGCGTCCCAGAGCTCGCCGACGGCCCGGGCGTCGCCGATCACCATCCGCGCCCGCCCGCGCGCCGCTGCGTCGGCGAACGCGCCGCAGCCTTCTCCCGACGGCACGATGTTCGCGCCGACATGACAGAGCGCCGTCAGGTGCGAGCTGCGCGCGACCGCCGTGAACCGGCCGAGACCGCGGCGCGCGACGTCTTCGAGGAACACCCGCTCGATCGGATCGACCGCACAGAACTCCAGGATCTGCTCGAGGCTCGGCTGCGTCGTCCCCGCCATGCCGCCAATCGTGCAGCACGGACCGTGCAATGAATAGGGTCCGCCCATGCCAATCCACCTACGGGGGGCGCCGGGCGACTACGCAGAGGCCTGCCTTCTGCCCGGCGACCCGCTCCGCGCCACACACATCGCCGAGACCTTCTTCGAGGACGCGCGCCAGGTGAACTCGGAGCGCGGGATGCTCGGCTACACCGGGACGTACCGCGGCAAGCCCGTCTCCGTGCAGTCGAGCGGAATGGGTTGCCCTTCCGCCGGGATCGTGATCGAGGAGCTCGCGATGCTCGGCGTCGAGCGAATCGTCCGCGTCGGCACCTGCGGCGGCCTCCAGCCCGACATGCGGATCGGCGATCTCGTGATCGCGATCTCGGCCGTTCCGGCCGATGCGACGCCGCTTCACCTGATCGGCAACGAGCCGCACGCCCCGACGGCGCACTGGGACCTGATCCACGCCGCGGTGCACAAGGCGAAGGAGCTCGGAAAGCCGGTGCGCGTCGGTCCGATCGTCTCGAGCGACGTCTTCTACAACCCGGACAAGGAGCAGTACCAGCGCTGGTCCGACCGCGGCGTCCTGGCCGTCGAGATGGAGGCGGCGATGCTCTTCACGCTCGGCGCGCTGCGCAAGCTGAAGACGGGGTGCCTGCTGATCGTCAGCGACGTCGTCGTCGAGGGCGAGTTCGTCCGGATCTCCGACGAGGACATGCGCAAGGCCGTCGACCAGATGACCGAGCTCGCGCTCGCGACCGTGACGGACGATCACTAGCGGCGCCGGGACCGTCTTCCTCGTCAATCCGGCGTCCGATGCGGGTGCGACCGGCCGCCGCTGGCCCGAGCTCGCGCGGCGTGCGGCCGCGGCCGGGCTCACGGGGGACGCGTTCTTCTCGCGCGAGCCCGGCCACCTCCGCGAGCTGGCGCGCGAGGCGGTCGAGGCCGGCGCCGCGCTCGTCGTCGCCGTCGGCGGCGACGGAACGGTAATGGAGGTGGTGAACGGCCTCGCCGGGAGCCGAGCGGAGCTCGCGGTCGTGCCGCGCGGGTCCGGCGGCGACTTCTGCCGGACGTTCCGGATCCCGCGCGGGATCGAGGATGCCGCGCGGGTGGCGCTCGAGGGACCGGTCCGGACGATCGACCTCGGCCGCGCGACCTACCGGGCCTGGAGCGGCGGGCGCGAGGACGCGTACTTCGCGAACATCGCGAGCGCGGGCATGAGCGGCGCGATCGCTCAGCGCGCCAACTCGACGACGAAGTCGTTCGGCGGCCGCGTCTCGTACCTCTGGGCGACGCTCGCCGTCTTCTCGCGTTGGCGAACATCCGAGGTGCACGTCACGGTCGGCGACGAGCAGCGGAGCGGACGGATGAACGACGTGATCGTCGCGAACGCCCGGTATTTCGGAGGCGGCATGCTGATCGCTCCGGGGGCCGACGTCGCCGACGGGCTCTTCGACGTGCTCATGATCGGTGACGTGACGAAGGCCGACCTCGTCCGCACGATGCCGAAGATCTACCGCGGGACGCACCTGCCTCACCCCAAGGCCGAGCTCCTGCGCGGCTCCGTCGTCGGCGTCGACTCCGAAACGCCGCTACCGGTGGAGCTCGACGGCGAGCAACCCGGGACGACGCCTGTGCGCTTCGAGGTGGTGCCGCAGGCGCTCCGCCTGCGCGTGCCCGCCTAGCCTGTCGTCTTCTTGGGGCGGGCGGACGACCTGCTCTTGGCCGTCGTCCCCGACTTGCTCTTGGCGGTCGTGCCCGACTTGCTCTTGGCGGTCGTCCCCGACTTCGCGACGGCGGCGCCGGCCCGCCGGGCTCCAGTCGTCGCGCCCGCGGCCGCCGTCGAGCGCGTCGTGCGAGTGCGGCCGGTCGACTTCCCCGTCCCCTCGAGCGCCTCGAGGCGCTGCTCGAGCTCGGCGACGCGCCGCTCGAGCGGGTCGAGGCTCCGGACCCGGTGCTGGAGCTCGTCGAGGCGGTCGCGCAGCGCGTGCGTCGCCTCGACGAAACGCTGCCCGCCGGGCATGTCGGTCAGCCGTGCGATCGCCTCCTCCCCGGCCTCAGCGAGCCGCGAGAGGAGGTCCTTCTGCTTTGGCTGGGCCATCCTTCCCCCTTTTGTCGTCCGCGATGGCGGGACGATACCGCGGCGCACCGACGGCGCGGAAGAGCCGATGAAGGAGGGAGCGGGGCCCGCCGTCGCGGAGCCCCGCTCGGATCAGACTCGGCTAGCCGTTCGCGTTGTCGGCGTCGCCGTCACCCTCGTGACCGCAGGCGCCCATCTTGTCGCCGTGGCGCAGGTGCTCCTTCACGGCGTGCCGGTCGACCTTGATCGTATGGCCGTTGTGGCACATCGCGGCCTTGCCGGTGCCCTCGGGATCGTTGGGTTGGGGCTTCGTGTGAGTCAGCGAAGCCGCCGGCTCGAAGTCGAACGTCGTGCTCAGCGCAACCTTGCCCGGGCTCGGCGTCGTCGGGCTGGCCAGAGGCGTCGCCGGGTTCGTGGCGCTCGCCGCGCCGACCGTCACCGCGTCGACGTAGCCGACGAACCCCGACCAGGCTCCGCCGCCGCAGCCGGCGCCGAGACGCAGGCCGCCGCCGGCAGCGGAGGCGACGCGTGCGGTCGGGAAGCGCGCCGCGTACTGCGCGAGGGTCACGAACGGCGCGGACGGCGTCGTGAGGCGGTCGGACCGCCAGTTCCCGTGCAGCGCGTCCCAGCTCTGCCACGTGTTGAGCATCACCTTGCTCGTGTCGCTCGGCTGGAAGGTCAGGTAATCCTCGGCGTCGCCGTTCCCGGTGTAGTCGATCGCGAGCCTGAGGAAGATCGCGCGGGCCTCGGACCCGAAGTGCGCCTCGTAGGACCAGTAGCGCAGGGCGTTGATGTCCGACAGCCGCCGGCCGTCGAGCACGCGGGAGTGCACCGTCTCGTTGGACCCTCCGTTCGAGCCGACGCTCAGCCTGAAGCTGCCGTGACCGGCGGGAGGCCTGCCCGGGCCGTCGGCGAAGCCGTGCGAGCCGGTGTTCGTCTGCTTCGTGGTACAGCTGTCGCTGACCGGCTGCCACCCGTTCAGGTGCCCCGGCGAGACGACGGTGGTCGCGGCGAGCGCTGCCCCTGCCGCGGCAAGCGCGGCGGCCGCGCCGGCAACCAGGATCGTCAGCTTCTTCATTGAAACCCCCTTGTTTCGGACCCAGCCTGGTTCGATTCGAGGGGCGAGTACCCTCCGTTCGAAAAGCCGAACGCCGCTTTACAAAAGTCTTACGGCGGCTTTTCAGACCGCTTTCACAGCGGCTGCGAGCGTCTCCCCGGCCGACGCGTCGATCGTGAGGACGGCCCGCGCGTCGTAGGGCGTCGAGCCCCTGTTGACTATCGCGAGGCTCCCGCCCCCGTCGAGCGTCTCCTGCGGCAGGCCCGCGACCGGCCAGACCTCGAGCGACGACCCGACGACGAGCAGGAGCGCAGCCTCCCGCGCGAGCTCGGCCGCCTCGTCGATCGCCTCGGCGGGGAGCACCTCGCCGAACATGACGACGTCGGGCTTCACGATCGCGCCGCAGGCGGCGCAGGGCGGCGCCGGCGCGCGCTCGAGAAGCCGGACGACCTCGTCGAGGCCGACGCGCACGCCGCAGCGTGGGCAGCTCGCCGTGCGCACCGAGCCGTGGACCTCGATCACCCGCCGCGAGCCGGCCCGCTCGTGGAGGCGGTCGATGTTCTGGGTCATGACCGCGCGCAGGAGCCCGCGGCGCTCGAGCTCCGCCAAAGCGAGATGGGCCGCGTTCGGCTCGGCCTTCTCCAGCACCTCGAGACGCCGCGCGTAGAAGTCCCAGACCTTGACCGGGTCTCGGCGGAACGCCTCGATCGACGCGTACTCCATCGGGTCGTAACGCGCCCAGATGCCGGTCCTCGAACGAAAGTCCGGAATCCCGCTCTCGGTCGAGACGCCGGCGCCCGTGAGCGCGACGCACGGCTGGTGGTCGCGGATCAGCTCCGCAAGCCTCGCTGCTCCCATGACGGCGATAGTACGGCCGTGGACGGGTTCGGCTTCTCGACGGAGCTGACGGTGCGGTTCGCCGAGACGGACGCCCAGGGCGTCGCACACAACGCGGCGTACCTCGTCTGGTACGAGGTCGCGAGGATCGACTACCTGGCGGAGCACATCGGCGGCTACCAGCGCCTCCGCGACGCCGGCTTCGAGGCGCTCACGATCGAGGCACACGCGCGGTACGTGTCGCCGGCTCGCTTCGACGATCGGCTGCGCATCCACGCCCGGGTGAGCGAGGTGCGCGGTGCGCGGTTCCGCTTCGACTATCGCATCGAGCGCGACGCGGAGCTGATCGCCGACGGCTGGACGCGACACGCCGTCGTCGCCCGGGACACCCTGCGGCCGGCGCGGCTCCCCTCGTGGCTCGTTGACGCAATCGCTAGCGCAGAGCGCCCCGGGCGGCCCCGGCTGGCGGAAGCAGACCGGTGACCGGCGCCGGCTTCACGGGCTTCGGCTTCGGCTTGGGCTTCGGCTTCGTCCCGTAGCGGACGACGCGGTACTCGCCGCGGTACGACGAGTACCAGACGTTGTCGTAGAGGAGCTTCCCGCTCGCCGCGTAGACCTTGCGGTGCACGCTCGTCGAGAGCGAGGGCGAGCCCGACTCGTCGACGACCTCCTGGCCCTTGTACAGGCTCGGATCGGGGATCCGCCTCAGCGGGGCGGCGCCGGTGACGACGAGCGGCGAGGTCTCCGTCTCCACCTTCCGGTCGACGGGTGTGCCGTAGAGGTTGACGGTCAGCGAGTCCGAGCTGACGAAGGTGCGGAGCAGGAGCCAGTGGTTCGTGTCGTTCACGAACCTGAGATCGACGTCGGGGTAGTCGACCGTCGCGTCGCGACCCTGCGGGTAGTGGCTGATGTAGAGCGCGTGGTTCGTGCGCGCGGTGATCTCGAGGCCGGCCTCGTAGGCCGCGTTGAACACCGTCGTCGAGACCTGGCAAACGCCGCCGCCGAGCCCGGTCTGGAGCTCGCCGTTGATGATCACCGGTGCCTCGAGGAAGCCCTTGCTCGCGTCGCGCTCGCCCGTGGTCCTGTTGAAGGAGAACTCCGCGCCGGGCGCGATCAGGTGGTCGTCGATCAGGTGAGCGACGAGCTGGACGTTGTGGATCCGGTTCGCGATGCCGCCGTAGATCGTCGTGTAGCTCGAGACGACTCCCGTGATCCCCATCGCCTGCGCGTCCTTCGTCGTCCGCTTCGGCGGCTGCGCGCTGACGACGATCGGCGCGAGCCGTTTCGCCGGCTTCTTCTCGAGGACCGCTTTCAGGATGTTCTTCGCGGTCGCGCGAGCGTCGAGCTCGCGTGCGTCGACCGACGGAACGATGTGGATCTTGCCGCCCGCGAGCACCTCGAAGCGAGCGTCGCGCGCCTCGGTGTCGACCGTCTTCTGGAGCCGCGCGAGGTAGGTGTCGGCACCCGGGCCTGCGATCGCGAGCGCGCGGGCACCCGCCTTCGGGAAGCCGAGGATGCTCGCGATGCGCCACGGGCTGAGGACGTAGCGCGTCTTGCCGAGCGCGAGCCGGACCGGCGCCGAGAGCGCGACCCGCGCCTGGGCCGCCACGTGTTGCATGGCCACCGTTGTCACGCGCGGCCGGTCGATCCGGAACGGCAGCGCGACGGGGTCCGTGCCGAACGACGCGAACGCGGCGAGGATCCGTCTGGCCGCCTCCGGCCGGTCGAGGACGCGACCAGCGTGCGCCGGGACGACGACGACGCGAAGGCCCGAGCGGCGGAGGGCCGCTTCCTGGTGCGGAAGATCGACCTCATGCGCGATCCGAGCAAGGAACAGGTTGAGCGCGGGCTTGTACGCCGCGGCCGTCGCGGGGACGTCGGCGCCGGCGAAGCGGACGTAGAGCCGGCGGAACCCGCGGATCGGGCCGAACCCGTCCCCCTGCTTCCCCGCCTCGGCGATCGCCGCCTGCCAGTCCGGAACGATCCCGAGCGGACCCGCGTTCGCCTCGAACTTGCGCGTCCCGGCCGTGAGGACGAGCGGCCGCTTCGCAAACGCCGCGTAGTGGTGCTGGAGAAGCCGCTCGGCGTCGGCCGGCTTGAGGCCGCCCACGTCGATTCCCGCGATCCGCACGCCCGAAGCAAGCCGGTGCGTCGATCCGGCGAACGCCATTCCGACGGCGAACGCGCTCGCGACGAGGAGCACGCCGCCCGCCAGCGCCGCGCGCTTGAGCATGCGGACGCGCGCCTGCCGCCTCCGGCGAGCGTAGTAGCTGGAGACGCCGGCTTCGACGCGCAAGGAACTCATATTAGAGCCACCTGCAAACGCTCTTTCGCGCGTCCGACCCGGCGTTCCTGCTGCCGCTCGCCGTGGACGAACCGACATAGTTTCGGCGCACCCGCGTCACCCATGCGCGCGACTTTCCTCGTTACGATGAAACCGGGTGGTGGGCTGGGGTGCCCCGGGCGGCGCCCGTTCGGAGCGCGCGACGCCCACACAAGCTCAGTCGCGCGGCAGCAGGAGCTCGCGCGCGATCACGAGCCGCTGGATCTGCGACGTGCCTTCGTAGATCTGGTACAGCTTGGCGTCCCGCATCAGCTTCTCGACGGGGAACTCCTTGATGTAGCCGTAACCGCCGAAGACCTGCACGGCGTCGGTCGTCACCTCCATGCAGGCGTCCGCAGCGAAGCGCTTCGCCATCGACGAGTAGAGCGTCGAGCGGCGGCCGTAGCCGGCGTCCAGCATCCACGCCGCCTGCCAGCACAGGAGCCGCGCTGCTTCGATCTTCGTGGCCATGTCCGCGAGCAGGAAGTTGACCCCCTGGTTCATCGCGATCGGCTGGCCGAACTGGACACGGCTTTTCGAGTACTCGCACGCGTACTCGAACGCTGCACGCGCCACGCCGACCGCGCCGACGGCGGTTCCGGGACGCGTCCCGTCGAGGGTTCGCATCGCGATCTTGAAGCCGTCGCCCTCGGCGCCCAGCCGATTCGCCGCCGGCACCCGGACGTCCTGGAGCGCGACCGCAGACGTGTCCGTCGCGCGCTGGCCCATCTTGTCGAGATGCCGCTCGATCGTCACGCCCTGGGTCTCCCGCGGCACGACGAACGCGCTCAAACCGCGGCGGCCGCGGCTGCGGTCGGTCGACGCGAAGAGAACGAACCAGTCGGCGTGACCGGCGTTCGTGATGAACATCTTCGAGCCGTTGAGCACGTACTCGTCACCGTGCCGCGCCGCACTCGTCTCGATCGCGGAGACGTCGGAGCCGGCGTTCGGCTCGGTGAGGCAGAAGGAGCACAGAAGCGGCGCGTCGACGAGCGGCGCGAGCCACCGGCGCTTCTGCTCGTCCGTTCCCGCGACGATCACCGGCCCCGCGCCGAGCCCGTTCGCCATGATCGCGGTACCGATGCCGGCGCAGCCCCAGCAGAGCTCCTCGTCGACGAGCAGCCCGTCGAAGAACGACAGCTCCGGTCCGCCGAGCTCCGTGGGGACGTGCAGGTTCAGCAGGCCGAGTTCGTGCGCCTTCGCAATCAGATCCGCGGGGTGGGTCTGGTGTTCGTCGTACTCGGCCGCCCGCGGGCGGATCTCCTTCTCGGCGAACTCGTGCACCAGCTCGCGAAGCGCCCTCTGCTCGGATGTCAGCGCAAACGAGATGCCGGCTGCGACGGCGCGGTCGAAGGTCGTCATGCGGGCTCCGGCGGCGTCGATTGAGTAGTCAGTCGAGCCTATACGAGCTTCGCTCGCTCTGGGAGCCCGAGCTCCGGTACCTCGACACCGCGAGCTACGGCCTCCCGCCGCGGCCGGCGTGGGACGCTCTCCAGCAGGCGCTCGACGACTGGCGCACCGGCCGCGGCCGCTGGGAGCGGTAGAACGAGGCGACCGACCGGGCGCGCGAGCTCTTCGGGCGGCTCGTCGGCGTCCCCGCGGGCCGCGTCACCGTCGGCTCCACCGTCTCCGGCCTCGTCGCCCTCGTCGCCGCTTCGGTTGCGGAGGGGACGCGCGTCGTCGTCCCGGGATCCGATTTTCGCTCGCTCCTCTACCCCTGGCTTGTCCACGGCGACCGTCTCGACGTGGAGACGGTTCCGCTCGCACGCCTGGCCGAGGCGGTGACACCGGGCGTCGGCGTCGTCGCCTTCAGCGCGGTGCAGTCGGCGACCGGCGAGCTCGCCGACCTCCCGGCCGTCGAGGCGGCCGCGCGCGGCGCGGGCGCGTTCACCGTCGTCGATGCGACGCATGCCTGCGGCTGGCTGCCGCTCGACGCCGGCCGGTTCGACGCGGTCGCCGCCCACGGCTACAAGTGGCTCCTCTCGCCGCGCGGAACCGCGTTCATGGCCGTGTCCGAGCGCCTGCTCGAGCGGACACGGCCGCTCGCTGCCGGCTGGTTCGCCGGCGACGATCCCTACGGCAGCTACTACGGTCCCCCGCTCCGTCTCGCGCCGGACGCCCGCCGGCTCGACGTCTCGCCGGCCTGGTTCTCGTGGGTCGGCTGCGAGCCGGCGCTACGCGTCCTCCTCGATGCGGGAGTCGAGGCGATCCATCGGCACGACCTCGATCTCGCGAACCGCTTCCGGGCCGGCCTCGGCCTTCCGCCCGGAGAGTCCGCGATCGTGACGGTCGAGCGGGCCGGCGCGGCGGAGCGGCTCGAGGCCGCCGCCGTGCGCGCCGCAACACGAGCGGGCTCCCTCCGCGCGTCCTTCCACCTCTACAACACGGAGGCGGACGTCGACGCGGCGCTGGACGCGCTCGGCGCTTGAGAACTCGCTTCAGACGAATATTTAGCCGTCCGAGCGGGATTCGGCGGCGACCGGGCCGCCCAGGACCTCGCCGTTTCTGGACGCGCCGTACCCGCCGTGGCCGCCCGCTTCCGCCTCGAGCTCGGCCTCCTTCGAGGCGATGAGGCCGTCGAGCTCGCGGAGCCGCGCCCGCGCCTGTGCCGCGGCGGCGGCGTCGCCCGCCTCGACCGCGTCGCCGAGCTCGACGAGCCGGCGCGCGCGCTCCCGCGCGAGCTGCGCGAGCTCGCGCTGCGCCTCCGCCGCGTCGAAGACAGGGGCGGGCTCCGGCTCGGGCTCCTCTTCGGCCGCGACCTCGTCGCTCGCGATCGGAATCACGCGATCCTGCGCGGGCGCGCGCACCGGCCGGGGCGGGGCGGGCGGCATCGGAGTCGCTTCAGGCTGCACGGCTGGGGTCCCGGGGCGCCCGTAGATGCTGAGGGCGGCGATCGCCAGGGCGTAGGCCGCGAGGAGGATCACGGCAGCCGTGCCGTAGCCGGCGACCGCAAGACCCACCGCGGTGGCCAGCCCGATTGCGACAACCCCGATCACGAGCGCCGGCGACCACGAGCCGGCAGCCGTCGCGAGCGCACGCCTGCGTTCGAGCGCAGTGAGCTCCTCGCGGAGCGCAAGCACCTCCCCGGAGGGCCGCGGGCGCGGAGGAGGCTCGGCGAGCCTTGCTGCGGCCAGCCGCTCCGGCGGCAGCTCGTCGTAGGCGACCTGCGGGCGCACCCTGATCCGCTCCGGCTCCCCGCCGCGCTCGGGCTCGGCCTCGGCAAACGGCGGCTGCGGCCCGGGCCCGACCTGCTCCGACGGCTCGCCCGCCGGCTCCGGGCGGCGCGACGGCTGCCCGCGGAGCGTCTCGTCCACGTGTCGCAGTTGCGCGTCGAGGGTCTGCGCGCTCGTGAGCAGCTCGTCGTTGATCCGCGCGAGCTCCGAAAGCGGCCTGCCCGACATCGCCGCCGCACCCGGCACTCCCACGGGCAGCGGCTCCTCGCCGGCGGCGACCTGCACCGTCAGCGTGGACTGGTCGCGCGCGAGGCGCTCGACCTTCGCCGCGTGCGAGAGCGCCGCATCGACCTGACCCCCGAGCTCGGTCTGCCTCGCCCGTAGGGCGTTGAGCTCTCGGCGCAGGGCGTCCACCTCGGCCTGCAGCTCGCGCTCGCGGTCTCGGAGCGGCGTCACGCGGCTTTCGAGCTGGCGGACCGCCAGCCGGTAATCCGCCAGCACGAGCTCCACGTCGTCCGCGCGGTAGCCGCCGCCCAAACGGCGATATCGAAGCGGAGACTGCGGGATGTTCTCGGGCAAAGACACTTCGCGCGGTTGCAGGCGGATTGCAGGGGAATCGTACCCCGCTCCGGGTGCACCTCCCGGGCTCGCTCCGGGGGCGCCGGCCTGGCCTGTCAGCCGCTTCACGCGGAACGCGTTCATCGTCGGGGCAGGATTCAGGCCGTCGCGCGCTGAACGACGGAGATCATTGGCTCCCAACTTCGTTCCCTGAAGCACAGAGTCCTGCACGTGAACAACGGCGCATCTACGGACGCCTCCGAAGGCGAGAACGCCGGTCAACAGCGCTCACCGCTCGACTTCAAGATCGTGATCGCGCTGATGGTGGCCGTGCTGGCCGTCGCCGTCATCGTCCTCGCGCTGACCGACTCCGACGGCACGACCACGGTCCAACCCACGACATTCGTCACGAGGACGGTGCGCGACCCGGCGCTCGGACGTCAGGTCTCGGCGCTCGCCGCGCGCGTCGCCGCGGTCGATCGGACGCAGGCGGCGCTCGTGAAGACGATCGCCGGCCTCACGAAGACGGCGAAGGCGCTCGAGACGCGGGTCGCCGCCGTTGCTGCGCAACTCCGGAAGGTGAAGCCTCTGCCGACCGGAGACA
>Ga0070741_10015144_pt1 | contig 13155 bp, 12 predicted proteins | sample Coa_R1_4_FD_66440 | JGI IMG/M metagenome (GOLD analysis project Ga0070741, IMG submission 66440) | Surface soil microbial communities from Centralia Pennsylvania, which are recovering from an underground coalmine fire - Coalmine... | ecosystem: Environmental > Terrestrial > Soil > Unclassified ...
GCCCGGCCGAGCGCCTGTCGAAGGCTGTGGTCGATCCTCGGTCGCACGAGGCGACTTCGGTTTCGCGTTCGCCACCCGGGCGGCCACGTCCGCGCGCGCCGCCGCGTTTGTGCGATCGTCGGCCATAGCCATGGCTTCGCCTTCTTTGCTCTTTCGAGCTAGCGCTTCCGCCGAGGAAGCCTTCTTGCCCGGTTTCGAGCCAGCCTCGTCTCGCGCACCGGCCCCGGCGCTACCGGCGGACTTGGCAGATGGCGCCACGTCGTGCGCCCCCGCCGCCGTCGCATTGCTGGCAGGCGGCGAAGCCGGCGAGGCCTGCGGCCCGTTGTTGCCCGACCCACCGATGCGCGCGGCCTGGTCACTTGGCGCGGTCGACGGGGCAGCGCTGGTCATCGCGGGGGGCGCGGGAATGGGGGCAACGGTAGGCGGCGGTGATTTTGGCTGCTTGGTGGACCACCAAAACCATGCCCCGACAAGCGCCAACAGCAGGGCCACGAGCGCGATGCGCAAGGGCAATTTCCCGCGTCCACCCGGTGCCGCACGCACGGCTGCAGGCAGCGGCGTGTCGCGCGTCAGATCATTGGCATGACGCTTTTCGAGATCCTTCAGAACCCGGTTGATCAGACTCATCGCAGCCACCAGAGAATGAGAGCCACAACGACAACCGCTGCGCCGGCTGCAGCCCACCAGTAGGGACTGATCCTGCGCGCGGCAGGGGTATCGTACGCGGCCGCGCGTACGTGGCGCGCTTGCACTTTGAGCCCTCCCTCCCCGTACACGAGCAGCATCGCCTTGTGCGCCAGGATGTTGACCAGACGGGGCAAGCCCTTGCTCGCCTGATACAACACCTCGACCGCCTGGCGACTGAATAGGGGTCGCCCGTTGTAACCAGCGATGCGCAGACGATGCGCAAGGTAGAGGAGCAGCTCCTGTTTGGTCAAGCCACCCAGCCGATATTCGAATGTAATACGTTGGCGGAGCTGACGGATCGACTCGTGCGCCAAGCGCTCGTCGAGTTCCGGTTGACCGAATAAGACGACCTGCAGCAACTTGCTCTTCTCGGTCTCAAGGTTGGTCAATAGCCGCAGCGCTTCGAGCGTCTCTTGCGGCATCGCTTGCGCCTCATCGAGGCAGACGACTACGCGCTTGCCAGCGTTGGCGAACTTAAGCAATGCCTGATTGAGCTGCTTGAGCAGCTGATGCTGCTCGGCCCCGGGCGCGATCGGGATGTTGAGCTCTTCGGCCAAAGCCTGCATCAGCGCGCGCGGCTCGAGGTACGGATTTGGAATATAGGCCGAAACGAAGCGATCATCCAAGGTGGACAAGAAGCGCCGGCATAGCAGCGTCTTCCCCGTCCCCACTTCGCCCGTGATCTTGATGAAGCCCTCGCCGTTGCTGATGGCGATGAGAAGCGTATTGAGGGCCTCTTGGTGGGCGTTGCAGGAAAAGGCGAAGCTCGTGTCCGGGGTAATGCCGAAGGGCGGTTCTCGTAAACCGAAGTGAGAAAGATACATGCCGGTCCGCTACCGAAAGCGGACCGCGCCGCTCAGCGGCCCGACCCCTGATGTGGCGATCCCTCCTCCCGCGACCATCCCGGTGAGGGCGTGAAGTGCTGGCTGCCGAGGCGCTGGCGTACGTCGCGCAAGTCCTGTTTCCACGTTTCGTTGCTTTGAATAATAGTTGGCTTCAGCAGAATGACGAGCTCCGTCTTCTGCGTACGCCGGTTCGTATTCTTGAAGGCGTGACCGACGACCGGAAGATCGCTCGCCCAAGGCACGCCGCTCCTGTTGCGAGCACTCGTCTCGCCCATCATGCCGCCGATCGCCACGATGTTGGCGTCGGCAACACGCACAATTGTATCCGTCTCTCGGATATCGCTGGATGCAAGCGGCAAACGAAACTTGCCCGCCTCACCCAGATCGATGTCCTTCGTCTTGTCGATCACCTGACTGACGGACGGATGGATGTGCAGGATGATTTGATTATCCTCGTCGATCTGGGGCGTCACGTCCAGCGCGATGCCCGAGAAAAACGGCTGAACGGTAATCGAAGGCGAATTCTGGATCGCACCGCCGGCAGTCGTTGTTTGGTTCGTCGTGACGTTGGTGACGAAGAATTCATCGGTACCGACCTTAAGCACGGCTTTCTGGTTGTTCAGCGTCGCAATGCGAGGACTCGATAGCACCTGAAGCTCGCCCTGCGTTTCGAGGAAGTTGATGAGGGCGGCGAAGTTGCTGGTCTGTAAAGCGAGGCCGAAGATGGTCCCCGGGACGCCGACATTGGCGATCAAGTCGCCGGGCTTAGCTGGGTTGGACGTGAAATCGGAATTGGCGAGAAATTGGCCGTCGGCGCCGATTGCGGTCAAGGTCTCCAGCCTGCCGCTGGGCGACAAGGCGGTCGCCGGAGAAATCACGCCGCCGGCGAAGCGCCGGTTGCTACCGCCGTGAAACGCTGCCCAATTGATGCCCGTCGCGAAACTATCCTTCAGCTGTACTTCGATGATCTTGGCCTCGAGCATGACTTGGCGCGCGACCACGCCCTGCATCGCGTGCAAGAACTCGTCGACCTGACGCAGCTCGTTGGGCAAGGCCCGCACCAGAAGCAACCCCGACTGCGCGTTGACGACGGCGCTCCGGCCCGCTTCGGCGCCGATGATGGCGCGAACGGAAAGCACGAGATCATTCCAGAAGTCAGCATCGGATCGCGTCTCGATGCGGCTGCTTTCCAAGGCCTTGACCGTCGTGTTCGATGGCCCACTCGTTGCCGTGTTCGACGTCGTCGGACCACCCGCGCCCGAATCCGAGATGGCACCCGAGCTCACGCGCACTTCGCTGCGCCCTTTGCGCTGAGCAAGCAGATAGTTCACTTGGAACATCCGCGTTTGCAGCGTGATCGGCTGAATGAAGATTCGATTACCTTGGATCTTGTACTCGTACCCGTACAGCTCGCGCACCGTATCGAGCGCCTCGATGAGCGTGACATCCTTGAGGTTGACCGAAATGCGCTCCTTCATGCTCGGGTGCACCGCCATGCTATAGCGCGTTCCCGCAACCATGGCCATGAAGACCTCGCGCGCAGGCGCATCGTTGACCGCGAGATCGAATCGCGCTTCTACCGGCGCGTCGTCGACCGGCGGCATCTCGACGACGACTGGCGGCAACAGCGCTTGCTCCACTGCCTTGCTTTGAGCGACGTTGGGCTTCGATTCGATCGCCTGATCCAGCGTTGCAAGTGTGCGGCCCAGAGCGGGCTTTTCGCGCGTGGCGGGAGGCACACATGCCGCAAGCAGGGCGCTAAAGAGTAAGCAGAGAACTGCAACGAAACGGATCATCGGTTTGTTATTCGAGCGTGTTCGAGGTTGGACGCGTGTCGAGTGCAGGATTACGGGTCGCTCCGCCGTCTGTGCACAACCGAGACGACATAAGCGTTTTGAACGATTCGCCGAGGCACTGCGTTGCCAATAACCGGGCTGGCACCTATCCGGCTGACCTCTTTCCGGGCGGCCGGGAACAAGCGCAAAGATCGCCGATGACCTTCGACTTGCAGCACCGCCTCATCTTCGTGCACTTCGACCAATTGGGCAGCGCCGATCCTTCCGCCCAACGGGACGAGCACACCGTTGATGATGGCCGAGCGCGCCGAAGGCGATAAGAGCACGGATTGCAGGACCCACTGCGGGGCCGGCAGGCCAGGCAACTTCGCTATGCTGACGGACGGGCGAACCGCGGGCCGGGTGGGATCACTGAGTGATCCGGCGCGGATTGAAGCGGGCAGCACGGCGACCGACACGATCAGAAGGACAACGAGGCGCATTCCTCGGGTGCATGACACGCGGCTCATCGCTACACCACCAGCCAGACCTTGTCGAGGCTGAGCGTATAGAGGGTCAAGGTCAACGTCGATTTCGGATAGTCCGAACTGAGCTGAGTCTTGCCCCAATACAGATGCCACGGTTGGCGCTCCAACCGAACCACGTAGTTCACCACGTCGGCGTAGCTACCTTCGACGACGATTTCCACGCCATGGCGATACAAATGCCCAGTATTCGGCGCGCTAGGTCCACCCTCGGCCGCCGCCTGCGCACCGATCGCGGCAGGGGGGAGATTACGCAACGAAACCAAGCGAACGTGCTCGTCTCGCCCGACGAGCTCCTGTAACACCGGTGCCATGCGATCGGGGCGCAACAGTTCGCGCTGCAGTCCGTCGAGGTGCTCGTCGAGCCGAGTGATCTCGGCACCAACTTCAGCGAGTCGAATCCGAACGGCTTCGTCGGGGCTTAGCGCCAGATCACGCATCGCTTGCTCACGCTGCGTCCGCGCGCCCTTTAGCGTCTGCTCTTCCGTAGCGAACTGATCGAGCAGTTGCGCGCGCCGCTTGAGCCCGGGCTCGATGCCGATCAAATAGGCGAGCGCGGTAATGACGAGAACGCCGGCGAGGCAGACGACGACGCGCTCGCGCTCGTTCAGGGCGTCGAGGCGTCTAATCAATGCGCGCAGCCCCTTCTTCATTGCGCCGCTCGCCCGTTGGTCGCCGGTTCAGCCGCGCGCAAAGAGCTCGCGAGCCTAAACTCCAAATAGCGCTCGCCTGCTTGGGCGCCACCGGGTGCAGTCGCTTGCTGCGCGGAAAGGGGTTGCTGCACGGATACCGAGGCGAATCCGTGACCACGTAGAACGTCTTCCTTGCGCAGTTGCGTCAGATACGTCGGCAGCAGCTGCGGATCGAGCGCGCGGCCCTGCAGCACGATCTCCTCGCCGGCGCCGGTGATCGTCAAGCCGGTAATCCAAACGCCGTCGAGCATCTGGCGAGACAGCGCGAAAAAATACGGCGAAACTCCCCTGGTATCGCCCAGCGATCCTTGATCGACACGCGCGAGCGCGTCACGGCGAGCCGCTAACAAGGTCTGCGCTTGGTTCAGCCGTTCGACTAACCGAGCATCGGGTTTGCGTGCCGCGACTTGCTGAGCAAGCTTCGTCAGTTGCGCCTGGAGCACCACCAGCTCTCGGCTTTGCTGCGATTGCAGCCGGGCCGCAGCCGACGCAGCGTAACCACAGGCGCCCCAAGCAATTCCACAGCCGACCAGCACAACCGCCCAGACGCGTAGAACGGTCCTGCCCGGTAGCCGTTCAACTTTGGGGGCAAGCGTTGGGTTGTAGAGGTTGATCTGCTGTCGCACGCCTTATCACCCTTCCAATCGGAGTGCCGCACCGAGCAGATGCAAGCATGCGTACTGCATGGATTCGTCCTGCAGATCCGGCACGTCCGAAAAGTCGAACGCTTCGGTCAAGCGCAGCTCCTCGACGGGCAGATCGACACTGCCCGCCAGGTCCTGCACGAGGTTCGGGACGCCGTGCGATGCAACCAGCAGACGACTGAGCGAGACATAGCTGAACTGCCGGTCGAAGTGATCGATCGATCTTTGCAGCTCGAGGACGAGTCGGTCGAACGCCTGCTCGCGCACGTCGGAGGCCGAGCTGTTGAGCTGCGTCGGCGTGATATCGGTGTGGCGTGAGAGGTAAAGATCGCCTCCGCTGGTAAACGTGAGCAGCCCCCCGCGGTCGGTGAACGCGAGCAGCGCAAGTGCACGCTCGGGTTCTTCGAACAACGCAGCCACATTGCGCTGGGCCATTTCCGGAATGTCGATCGCATGCAGCGGCACGTTTGCCTGACGGTAGACGCGCATCTCCTCCGCGACCACGTCATTGCTGGCCGAGACAGCCAGGACATATTGGCCGCGGGAGGACGTATGGCGATCGCCGGGTACGTTCACGACGTCCACCGTCGCCTGCTCCACCGGGTAGTCGAGCAAGTCCTTCAGCTTCCAGCGCACGGCTTGACGCAGCTCCTGCTGGGGAACCGCCGGTGCTTCGGCGAGCTGGATCTGGTATTGGCCGATCTGGAGGAGATGCGAGCAGCGGAACGGCGACGAGCGCGCTTCCTTGCGCAGACGTACAAGGCTTTCCTCTCGCGAACTGGCCGCCGAGACTTGCTGGTAGGTCACCACCTTTCGGCGCTCTGACCCCGCTACCATGACTTGAACGAGCCGTGCCGCGGCGGATTGCGTGGTGATGGCGATCCAGGGCGCAGTCGCCGTTCGCCGAGAAAACAGCGAACCGATCATTGGGACTCCGTCTTATCGGCCTGCCAACTGTCCATGGAGTGTCACTGCTTCAAAAAATGGGGTCTAAAAAGCGACGACAGACTGTTAACGGACGCGAACTCAGGATCTTCAGCGCCCGGATCTTCAGACTTGCGGGGTCTCGAGCGCCCGAGATCGGCAGAAGGAGGAACAGGCTTGGAGATGCGGGGAGCCGCGAATCCTCAATGCCTTACCGGCTAGTACATTTCCCGGAAGTAGATGAAGTCCGAGGACTTGCGATAGAGCCCGAAGGTAGCGCGAGCGCTCGGATTCTGGTCAAACGATCCCGTCCCGCCCCAGTCGAACTGGAGCCATGGCTTGTTTGCGTTCGTTACCGTCGTGCTGCTGGCATTGATGCAAGCGCTGCCCGTGGTGATCGAGCTCAAGCGCGGCATCAAATCGACGCTACCGTCGACCTTGCCGTCGCCTCCGGCGACCGGCTGGGCGAGCGTGAGCGTCGCCTTCCCGCTGGCGGCCGTGACCGTGCTCGAAGGGGTGGCCAGCCAAGTTTCGCAAGCGCTTAGATTCTTCTGAAAGCTGCGAAAGATGAAGTCACTCTTAGCGAGGGTTGTGCAGCTGTCCGCCGGGTTCGGTACGAAGCCGAGGCCGTTGAAGTACTGAAACTCCATCGCTATCGGCAAGGCCTGGAGCCCGGATCCGGTGGCGTTGTAGAGCCGCAAGCGGCCGAAGCGGAAGTCGCCGGTTCCAACAAGCGCATGGTCGTTCGATGCACCGATCGCCATGTTGAAGGCGGACGACGCCAACGTCACGCCGTCTTGGTCCTGCGGCGCGATACCGATGTTCACAGCGGCGTAGGGGCCGTCGAGCGCAGCGCCGCGACTGAGCGCGAGCGTCGCGTTGACGCCGGCCACGCCGGCCGACCAGCTAATGGCGTTGACGTTCGAAGTGTCCAACCGGGTCGTCAGGTTCGTCGTTCCGCTCTTCGCGACGAAGCCCATCGTGGAGGAGGGCGAACTGGTGCCTGCGGTGGAAGGCAGCTTAGCGAACCCGTTCGCGGTCGAATAGTTTTGCGTGGCAGAGCCCGCTGCGGCGCGCGCGGTGAGCGTGAAAGCCAAGCCGAACGGCTCGCTCATGTAAGTGAACGTCGATGCCGGACTACATGCGGCCGCAGAGCGAGGCGTGAACGAGGGCGCTGATAAGTCGAAGTGGTGTGGGATGAATCGTCCCACGTTGCCGCTCGGCGCCGTGACGGCGACATCGCCTGCGCCGAGATAATCACCGTCTCCCACTCCTGCACTGAGTGTGATGATGCCAACCTCGGACCATGAGAAAGTGGTCCCGGTGGCAGCACCGCCGCTAAAGGCGCCAAAGCTCGTAGCATTGGCCAGCCCGGGATTAGTAGTGAGGCCAAGCCCGCCCGCGAGCGTAGCGCTCACCCGCGCACCTTCTGGACTCGTCTCTTTGCCGTAATTCGGCGTCGCGTTGCCGTTCGCATTGACCGCCGTTACCGTCGCCCGAAATGGATCACCAGCCGCGATGAAGGCGGGGCCGCCGGAGGACGAAGCGCCCGGATTAGCAAAGCTGTCGCTCGTGCGTGCGATACTCGAGATGGCAAAACTGTACGGCTTGATGACGAAGCTGTTGCTGCTGCCAGTCATCGTATTCGACGAGGCTGCGCCCGTGCCGAGCGGAATGGCGTAGCGCGCATATAAGCGGATTGCCCCGACATCCGGGTAGGTCAAGGTGAAGGCAGCTGCTCCATTGGCGCCGAACAAGAGGTTCTTCGTCGTATAGCTTGTCACGGCGCCATTGTTGTTCGCCGCGATCGTGCTGGTCCCACTATTGGTGATGCTCACCTGCATACCCGCTTGGCAAGCGGTAGGGTTGACGCACTCCGAGGCAAGCTCAATGGCGACACTCGATCCATTGGCAAAACCCGGCGCGGCCGTGCACACGCCGGTACACGCGCCCGTCGCTCCGCAGCTGCTGCTCTGGATCGCTTGCAGATTGAGGGTTCCCGAGGTTACGGCGGAGACTTGATTCGGCAACGTGGCGTTGCTGCCGTCGACGAAACGAAAGCCCGCCGCGCTAAAGGCAAGGTTCTGGTTGTAGCTCGCATCGGCGCTCGCCGTCCCGCTCGTGTCGGAGGCCGTGCCGTCGCTCACGACGATATTGACCGTCTGCGCCCAAGTGTCTTTCAGCGCGAAGACAACGCTGCTCTCGCCGCCCGCGGCGAAGGTATAGGTCGCCGCTCCATCATCTGCGGTACCGTTGTTCAGCGTTCCGCTGCCCGACACCAAAGACCAATCGCCGCGATTGCCAGGTCCGCCTGCGCCCGAAGCATACTGCGCCGTCAGCGAAATGGTCGTTGCGCTGTTGACCGTCACGGCGTTGTGCGAGGCATCGTGCGCAGTCACCGTGATGTTCTCCGCCTGGCAGTTGATGCCAGTTGCGTTGTTCTGCACCCGGTAGTGGTCCACCCCACAAGGCGAGCTCGCCAATCGAATCGCATCGACCTCGCTCGCAGTTAGCGCCCGATCGTACAAGCGGATGTCATCGATGCTTCCGTTCCAGCGGCGCGCACCCGCATTGAAGTCCTGGTCGTCGCCGATTTGCAGCTTCACGATGTTCGTATTGAGCTGGGTGCTGTCCGTGCCGCTCACGCGCAAGGTCGCGCTCGTGCTGGTACCGCCGGCGTACACGAGCTGTGAGCCACGCGTGAATACGAAGGCAACGAAGGTCCACTGCGCGGCGGGGGCGGTCGATGCAGGCGCGGTCAACGCCGTGGCGCCGGCATTCCACCACCAGTTCAGGCCACCGTTGGACGTGATATGAAATTCGTAGTTGTCGTCCTTGGAAAAGAAGGACATCAAATTGCCACTGCTCGGCCAGGCACTGGGACGAATCCAACCGGTCACGGTGAAGGTCGATTGCATGTTCAGCGCATTGTTATGCGCCACATCCACCCGACCGGTCGATCCAGGGAAAGAACCGGCGCGACACTTGACACCCGTGGCAGTGGTTGCGCCACCTAATCCGGTGCCATTCAAACCGGCGGTGCCGCTGTCCAGTACTTCTCCTGTCGTTCCGTTCCAAGAGGTTTCGTCCATCTTGTACCAAACCACAGGGCTGGGGAGGCTCGACGCGGGCCGCAGTGCGACGAGCTGTCCGATGTTCACCGCGCTGCCGCCAGCGGTCGCCGTGCGCGTACCGGTAGCCGAAGCGGTGGCCTGTTGCTGGTCGAACACCCCGATAGCGATACCGGTCCCGCCCCCGGATAGGACATCGGCACGATAGGCCATGCCGGCCGCGGACGATATCGTGGTGCCCGTTGCCGCGGAAAACAGGCCGACCAGCATCGTGCCGGTGACCGAAGGTGTAATCGATGGCGCGGTGATCGTCGATGCGCTGGCGTTCGCTTGGCCCGCCGAAACGTCGATGGGGTTCGCGGTATCGACCCCACGATACGCGACGATGAGCCCTGCGGTGCGCACGCTGCTCGACAGCGTGAAGGTGTAGGAAGCCGGCTCCGTGCCCGTAGCGACGCGGTAGTAGACGACCTGCCGAAGCGTCGTGCCCGATGTGGTGTTCAACGCTGCAACCGCAGTCCAACCGGCCGGCGCCGTAACCGTCGCCGCGTTGCGCGCGGCCACAGCGGCGAGCAGCAGATCGCCGGCTTTCGTGCCGGCTGGCACGTTGATGGTGACACTGGCAGCTGAAACACCGCTCGTCTGCACTTCATGGAAGCCAACCATCAGTGCAAGGGCGGACCCGGGCGCAAGCGGCAGCAACGTGAAGAGAACGACAAACCGAATCAGCGCCTGAAATAAGGACTCGCGCTGGCGTGCGGAGCAGATTGAGCTTGCTCTTAGCATTCGTAGGTGGGCGTGTTGGCGGGATCGATGCACTTGCTCACAGTCGCTTCGACTGTTCGCGACACCCGGTATGGCGATGTCGTTGCGCCGAAGGTGGCCACCGCGCTGATCCGGTAAACGCCAATCGAGCGATTCAACTCGGTCGTGGTCGCGCCAAGGCAGGAAACGGCTACGGTGAAGCTGGCAAGATCCTGGGCCAGCGGCAGCGTTTCGGCTGCGCCCCAGCAGCTCGGCAAGACCACGCTAGGCGCGGCGTCGGGATTGAGAATCCGGTAGATCCCCCACTCCACGCCCGCGCGCGCCGCCTGATAGGCGCGCACGCCCTGCAAGTCCAGAGAAGCGCTGGCGTGTTGCGTGGTCGACAGCTTGACGATGCCAGCGGCCAGCACGGCGAGGACGACGAGGATGAAGATCGCCGAGACGAGGCTGAAGCCGCCTTGGCGTTCAGCAAACGGCTGAGCGACATAACGAGTCACTCTCCGTTCGTGCAGCGCAGAGCGCAGCAACCGCAGCGCACATCTGTCGTACACGAGGATCGCGAGTACGACGCGATGCCGCGTCAGGTCCGCGCAATAGGCCTTTAACCTGCTGCTACGGCACATTGCTGACATGCGCCTCTTGCAACAACGTCACGCTCTCCACACTGCCTTGGCTGGCGTCGGTTAGCGTCAATGTCAGCGAGACCAGTCCGGTGCGTTGATTGATCGCGTTCGGCGCATAACTGAATGCGCAGGCGCTGACGCCGCTCGCCAACAGGGCATTGCTGCCGCTCGTAAAGGAAGTCGGTTGCGCCGCGCTGATGGTGTAACCCCAATAGCGCCGCAAGCCCCCGGATGCGGGATCCGCCACGTTGGGACTGCATTGGTAAGTGACCGGTCCTTCGACGACTTGAAAGCGTGCGCCGCGCGAAGGCTGGGGGAACACAGTGGCCGGTGACAGCGTGATGGTGTTTCCGGAAACGGCGCTCACCGTACGCAAGTTCCCCGCGCTGCCCAGATACGCGTCCGACGTCCCGAATCCAGGTCCGAGGTTGTAGACCACGATACCGTTGCCGACGGCGATGCCCTTGCTCGGCATCTGCCCGATGACTTCGAAGCGAAAGGGATTGGCTGCACTGTCGAACTCCAGCACATCTCCGCCGCCCGCGGAGGTCAGCTCGGTCCGATACTTTCCGCCGCCGGTGGTCGACAGAAATTCCAGAAACAGCGTCGAGCCCACGGTCGTTACACGCACGCTATTAGGCAAAGCGAGACGCAGATCGCGTGTGAGGCGGCGCAACGCCGTGTCAGCCACGTCGGTCAGCCGGGCACGGCGCGATGCGTCGAAATAGCTTCTTACCGGATCGCGAATGAACACAGCGACCACGGCCGCAATGATGCCGGTGATCACCATGACGACGAGTGCCTCGACCAGCGTGAAGCCGCGTTGAGGTGTTTCCGATGAGAAGCGCGACATGGCAGCTAGGGCGATCGAGGTGCGTAGCGCGTGCGATAGCCCTGCAACGCGACCTGCGTGCCGCCTGGAGCGGTCACCGTGACCGTAATGAGGTATGCAGCGGTCGTGGTAAACGACGCATTGCCGAGGCTGACTGCAACAACTTGCACGGCGGCTCGGTAAGCCGGCAGTCCGCTCAGCGTACCGGACACATCGCGAACTCCGCTCGGCGTCGCGGTGTTGGTGTCGAAGCCGTGGTAATCGCTGACGTTGTCAAACGGCTGGGCGGTCGAGTAGCGCGACTCGCCGGCTTCAGGTCCCAAACCCTCAACGCTGCTTTGGCACTGCGTCGGATCGGATGCATTCACGGTGGCGGTACGCGCCGTGGTGACGTTCGCATCGTCCGGATCGCAGTAGGTAAATGGCATCAGCTCGACCTCTTCGAGTAGACCCTCCGCGACAGCCAGTGCTTGCTTTTGCACCAATGGATCGCTGCTCTTGCGCACGGTCGTGTTCATCGCCAATAGCGTTCCGAGCAAGGCCACGCTCACGATCATGATGAAGATGATCAGTTCTATCAGCGTGAGGCCGTGACAACGACTTGCTCGCAATTGGAAGACGCCGCTCGAGCGCGGTCGGCTATGGGTGCACATAGCCGGTCTCTTGCTCGACGGTAAAGGTTCGCGGCGGACTGCTGCCGATGGTTACGTTCGTGCTGGTGCTCGCGCGGCCCAGGCCGTCGAACGTGAAGCTTGACGACGAACTGGACAAGGTCAGGCCGGTCGATGCGGCATCAACGATCAGGCCTTGGCCGGTGGCGGGATCGATGACGCGCGCCGCGCATCCCGCGTCGAAGCACGCGGCCAGCTGCGCTGCGGAGACGAATACATATACCGTTCGGTTCTGCGCCACGGCAGCTTTCTGTGCGTAGCGCGTGGCCGCAATCGCTTTATCGAACAGGGTAACAGCGTCGTAATCAGCTCGCCCGGTGAAGCGGGGCAATGCGACCACGGCCAGGATGCCGACGACGATGAGCGTGACGATCAGCTCGACGAGCGTGAAGCCGCAGACATCTCGGATGTGAGAGAGATTCGGCGTTGCTTTTTTCATGGGCTCGCATTCGCCAGACCGCCCATCTCAGAAAGACAAAACCCGATCTCACGATCGGGTATCGGAGGCTCGATGTGTTATTGCGTGCAGGTCACCGTTACAGTCGTAGTCGCACTTTGCGGACCGTTGACCGTGCAAGAGGCAACGCCGTTGGTACACGAACCTGCGCCCGTGAGCGCATAGCCGGAGGGAAGCGCATTTCCGGTGAGCAAGTCTGGAATGTCAGTGTCAGTACATGACGTGATTGCCTTGGCCGTGCTCTTGCCAGCCACGTAGGCTGCGTAGTTGATCGCGGTAGCTGACGCAATCGCACCAGCTACACCTTCTGTGGCAGCGGCGCTAGCCTCCCCGCGCAAGTCCACAAACTTCGGCAATGCCACCGCCGCCAAGATTCCGAGAATGACGATGACCACGATCAATTCGATGAGGGTGAAACCACGTTGCTTCATTTGATTGCTCTCCCTTGGAGTCGTACGGTTCAAATCGGTGTGCCCATTCGGCGTGGTCAATCGAAGCAGCGAATATGCCATTAACATCTACCATCACGAGCAATTCGCACGATCGATGGGGTTGGCCGAATCGAGCACCGAGCTATAAGTCGGCCCCGCACCGTTCGCTGCTTCTTGATACGTCACTGCGCAA
>Ga0070741_10015145_pt1 | contig 13155 bp, 8 predicted proteins | sample Coa_R1_4_FD_66440 | JGI IMG/M metagenome (GOLD analysis project Ga0070741, IMG submission 66440) | Surface soil microbial communities from Centralia Pennsylvania, which are recovering from an underground coalmine fire - Coalmine... | ecosystem: Environmental > Terrestrial > Soil > Unclassified ...
AACCTGCACAGACTTCGCCATGTGGAGGATGCGAGAGCGCACAAATACACCCAAGCCGGGTTCCAGAGGGTTTGGATAAACCGAACAGATGCTGACGATGTTCATGCTTGCGAATTCCCACAATGGCAGCGATCACGTAAGCGGTTGTGCAGATTTGACTTATCCATGACGGTCGAGTGTCCGGAAATGGGATTAGGTTCGTTTGGTAATACACTGTCCTGCGCAAAGATAGCGGACCCGCAAAACGATAACTGAACCGGCCTGCTTCTGTCCGAACCATGGAAAATAGAGTGTCCGGAAATGGGATTAGGTTCGTTTGGTAATACGCTGTCCTGCGCAACAAGCAGTGGAGGCGCAAACAACATCGGAACCGTCCCACTGCTTTCCGAATGATTCGCATTTTTCCATCGAGACACTTCGGCTCCCATTGATACTTTAGCGCGGCAACATTTTAGTCCATATAAGAAGTAATTTAAAATCAGACAGTTATCTATTGTGAACGGTATACGCAAGATGCCTATGCGCTTATGGTCTTATCGGTTTCAACCGCGCTTTCCCAATGCCCAGCCGGCTGCCGAAGGACCGAGTCCCGCAACAGGTGCATTAACCGCAAGATGCGGCCGTAAGTCGAACAAAAACAGTCGTATCCTTCGCCAAATGGATCCATAATTTCCAACGGCCCCTCCGGATCCAGAGAACCCAGGAGGTGCGCTTTTGCCAGCAGCTCCGGGCAACGGACTCTCAGAGCTTCGAGGTGCTCAAAATCGAACACGAATACCAAGTCCGCCCAGCTCGCCATACCGGCATCAATGACCCGAGAGCGCTGCCCAGAAAGATCGGCCCCAAACGTCGATGCGGCCGCGACCGCTTCTTCCGGACTACGACGGCCGCTAACCGGGTAATATCCCGCTGAACGAACCTGCACTTGATCTCCGAACAATGTCCGGGCGACGGCTTCCGCAAATGGGCTGCGGCAGATGTTTCCCTTGCAGACAAATAAGATGCGCCGGGCACGTGCAGCGGTCTTTTGCACACGGCGCCGCAGTTGTTTTCGGACGATTGCCCGGCTGGCGATTCGGGGCAGGAACCGCGAGCGCAGAAACTGAGCTGCCTCTGCGAAGGCGGGGTCAGGATCGTCCCACGTGAAGGTGTCGCTGGATTCCCTTCCCATGAGCAGATGCCGGAATTCCAGGGCCACTCGAGGCAACGGCACAGTCATCAGGGTAGGATCGCGGCGGTCGCTTTCCAAGTTTTCCCGGAACCAGTAGAGGTCCAACAACCAGTTCCGGGCGTAACGGCCGAGTTTGTAGTCATTCGGAAACCGGGTGCGGCCGAGACACAACATTTCAAACAGATATCGGGGGAAATCGATACCGGCCTTAACGGACAGCGGCAGCGAGCCCCAGAAACGGCCGTTGATTTCCACCAGGATCCATTTACCCGAAATGGAATGGCGCTTGAACTCAACCATGGCGACGCCGGTGTAGTCGAGAGCTTTCATCAACCGCTGGGCGGCGTCGAGAAGATCCTTATCGAGCGCCACACTTTTCCGGTAACTGCTCCCGCCCCCATGCAAGGGTTCGTGCACACGCTCGTGTTGAAACGCGGTCAGAATCTCGCCTTGCCGGCACAGTACCTCGACACCCACGCCGATCCCGCAGAAGTGCTCCTGCACGAGGAGACTCCCCTTTTGGCCCAACAGGGTTTCCGCTCCAGGCAGGCCGGACTGGTCGAGCACCATAACGACCTTATTGCGGGCAGCGACGTTTTCCAATTCAACCGACGCGTGCGGCTTCAGAACGAAAGGGAATCCGAACTCACCAGCCGCCGACCGCAAATCAGCGGCGGATCGAACGATTCGCTGTCGAGGCAGGCAAATCCGGAGTTCTTCCGCAAGTTCATATGTCCGCCCTTTATCAAATGCAACCTCGAAGGCACGGTCCTCCGGCAGACTGATCCGTGCCAGAGACTCTATCGTGGGCCGCCAGTGCCGGAGGGGCAGGATAGCGGAATCGTGGCAAGGAAGAACCAGATCGAAAGACTCCCGGCCGAGGAGTTCCACGAACTCCCGGAGACACGCCGGATCACCAGGCCGATATTCCCGCAGCCAATGAATTTTAGAGATATACCGGGACCGCAGGCTCGGCGACGTGGGGGGACACCAGGCGGCGTGGATCTCCAGACCGGCCCGTCCGAGGGAACGGACAACGGTTAGAAATGCACGGGTATCCTCACCCAGCACGAGGACGCGACCCGTTTGTTTCGATGGCTGGCTCATGGGCGGTGAAATCAGGGCCAGTATCTTGCCGTGACCGTGCTCACTACGGTTTGCCAGCGGAAACGGGCAGGAATCTGCCGGTCAACGCCCAAGCGCCGGATATCGAAACGATTCAAAGAAGAGGGCCGATTCAGACCGCCGTAGAACGAGAACGCGACGCGGTAATCCGCCCGCTTCAACATGGCGACAGTGTCGCTGGAGAAACTGGTTCTCGAACCGACCGGGTAGGCGAGCGCCTGTACCGGAACGCCAAGGTTCTGTTCCAGAATACGGCGGGACTCCACAACTTCGAAGTATTGATCATCCACAGGCAGTTTCGATAACAACTCATGCCGATGCGTGTGGGCCCCAAAGGCCATGCCTTCGCGAAGCATCCGGCGGGCTTCATCCCAGTTCAGGAAGCAGCGCAGCGCATCCTCCCGAGGGAGCTGAGCCCGGCAAGCCCGTTCGAGGTCCGCAATCAGTGCTTCGCCGCGGACGCCAGGCTGCTTATACATCGCGAGGATCCGCCGCAGGATGTCTTCCAGCGGCTCTTTGTTGAGATCGAATTCCGCCCGAGAAGGATACGACAAGGCGAAATGCCTCGGGATGCTATGTTTGACGACGTAGGCGATAGCATCCCACCAAGGCAGCTTTCCGGTACCCACGTAGGAGGTGGGGAGAAAAAAAACGCCCTGGACTCCATGCGACCGGAGAACAGGGAAAGCCAGTCCATAATTGTCCAGGTACCCGTCATCAAACGTAATGAGGGCACAGGGGCCATGCAGGGGGGCCCGGTTATCGGCGGCCTCCATTACATCGTTGAGCGTTACCAAACGAGTCTGTTTCTTGAGAAAAGCGATCTGAGCATCGAGCTCATCCGGTGTGGCCGAAAACACTCCGGGGTCGTAAGGGGTGTTGTCCGGGTCACCAATGCGGTGGTAATTCAAGACCAGCAGCAGATCGCGTTTCGGGAGAGCACCGAGCAGCCCGGTCAGGCCCAGCCGATCCGCCCACATGGCTACTTTGTCGCGTTTTCCCAGACTTTGTTGGCGCATCGTGTGCCGACTCAAGAGGAGTGCCGGCCATTGAGAGCTGTTGCCGGACAGAGGCGGACTTCCAAAATATCCAAAATCCGCCGGGCAGCCTGGCCGTCCCAAAACGCAGGCAACCGGCTTGGCCGGCTTCCGTTGCGCAGGACGCCGCGGGCCGCGTCAAGCACCGCATCCGGAGCCAGCCCCACCAGTTGATTGGTTCCCTCATCCACAGTAATCGGGCGCTCGGTGTTCTCACGGATGGTCAGGCAGGGCACTTGCAGTGCGGTAGTCTCCTCCTGGATGCCTCCGGAATCGGTCAAGACGAGGCGAGACTCAGCCATGAGGTGAAGAAAATCGAGGTATCCCAGAGGCGGGGTAAGGAGAAGGCCGGGAGAGGGTTGCACAAAGGCGGCCAGCTTATTCTGGGTCCGAGGATGAACCGGAAAAACCACAGGTAAACTGGAAGACAACCCGGACAGCATCTCATACAGCGCCTTCAGGCGGGTGACATCGTCGACATTCGAAGGACGGTGCAGGGTCGTTACGGCATATTCCCCCGGCTGCAATCCCAGGCGCTCCAGAATGCGAGAACTTTTGGCTTTCTCACGGAAACGCACCAAGGTATCGATCATGACGTTGCCGACGTGAAAGATTTTTTCCTGGGGGACGCCTTCGGCCAGGAGATTTACCGTACCGCTGGGTTCGCTGGTAAACAGATAGCTGGACACGGAATCGGTCAACAGGCGGTTGATTTCTTCGGGCATGCGCCGATCGAAACTGCGCAGGCCGGCTTCCACGTGGGCCACCGGGATGCCGATTTGCGCGGCGACCAAGGTGGCCGCCAGGGTAGAGTTGACATCGCCGACCACCAGGACCAAATCCGGGCGGCCTTCCACAAAGATAGATTCCAAGCGGCGCATGATTTCGGCGGTCTGCGCGGTAGCAGTGCCGCCGCCGACGCCCAGGTTGATATCCGGTTCCGGCAATTCGAGTTCACGGAAGAAGGTATCGGACATTTCCGGAGAGAAGTGCTGGCCGGTGTGGATGAGCCGCGCCTGAAAGGACGGGCGGCGGCGGATTTCGGCGAGAATTTGGGCAATTTTGATGAAATTCGGGCGGGCGCCGACAATGCAATCAATGCGTACTGGAGCGTCAGCCCGAAGCAAACCGCCACTTTGGATAGATATCGGTGATTCCATAGACCCTCTTACGGAGTTGTTGGTGCGCCTTGCAGATCAGACATTCCGCCCGACCTCGTTAATCTGTTTTGCCAACCATCCGCGTTCCGAGATGCAAATCTCCGTTCGCCGTCGTGATTCCCCGGATAATTGTCGCGAGCGCAGCCGTCTGCGCTTCAACGTCAAACTGCTCTTGAAACCAATCTGTGGGCTTAACCGGTTCAGAGGGAAAACGAAAGAACTTCAAAACCCGATCATCTATTTCATCTTCTGATGCGTCTGGGTGGATAGCCGCGAATCGAATTCCACTACGCCCCAAGATTCTCTCAGCCGGCGAATTCTGTGCCGTCACAGCGAGTACCGGTCGACCTATTTGGATATACTGGAACAGTTTGGCCGGGACTTGAACTGCAGCTCCCTTATTGTTGCTATCCAACAACAATAGGTAATCGGCTTGAGACATCTCACCGATCGCGTCTTCCAGAGGTACCTCGTCTATCCTCTCCAAACACCCCATTCGCGTTAAGTTTTCACAAACGCGAGACCGCACCCATGGACGAGTTTCATCCATCCACCCAATCAAACGGATCTTTACCGTTTTTGGGTCCAGATGATTCCTATTTACCAAGCGCTCAACCGACTCCAGTAACACACCAGGATGCCGTCCCCCGTACAGCGAGCCCGCATGCAGGAGCACCTTAAACTCACGTTCCGGGAGACTTGCCGCAACCAATGATTGCACTGGATCATAGCCATTCCAGATCAAGTGAATCTTGGCGGCATACTTAGGATAACGTTGCCTCATCGCTTCGGCTGCACTGTCGGTGTTGGCAATGATTGCGTCGGCATTACGCACGACTAACCACTCCAGTACTGCTTCGTATGGACGAGTCAGGGTGCGTGACCGATGAGGATTGCGATATAGGGGGTCGCGGAAGTCAGCAACCCAGGGAAACCCATAACGGAGCTTCAGAATCAGCGCTGCTACATGACAAGCAACCGGAGGGCACGTCGAAATCATTGCAACTGGCTGCCTATTACGGAGTACTACATTCGCTTTGGCAATTGCACGGGGCACCCACGGAAGCTGATCATTATAGGGCAAGATACGCTGGACGACGTAGGCCAACCAGCCTGCTGGCTGGAACTTGCCCGGCAGCATCGCTTCATTGGCAACCTCCTCAACATCTCTCCATGGCGCCCCAAGCCGTTGTTCGCTAGCAGTAATCACCGTGGTCTGGAATCCATGATTCTGAAGATAACGAACAAATCGGAATGGCCGCTGCGCCCCAGACTCGTTCAACGGAGGGAAATAGTAGGCGAAGAACAACAGCCTCAACTTGTCATCTTCTGGATGAAATGTCCTACAGATCATGGCTCGTAATCGACTTACACCCTTAAGGCTTACACACATCGTTCGTGCTAAGATCCGCCGCACGTCCACGGGCTACCTTTGATACATCCCCGCTACTTATCACGCCTTCATACTTTCGACTGCATCTCTGCAATCCAAGCCGATTTGTTCGCACCAACGTTGCGTAAGGACGGCCGCCCTGGAGCTCGTCTCGGAGCGCTCGGCCAGTACCCCGGGTCGAGATTAGGATTTGCTGTGCGCCGGAGTTTCTGGCGTCGATAGCTCGACAACGGATTGAAGCGCTATACAAAGCAGCACGATCCGCGGCCGACCGAAAGTAATCGTCGCACAATACAGCTGACCCCGAGGGGCGCTCGATGTCCATCTCAAACTCCGTTCGTATCGGGCTGGTCGTCAGATCGATCCATCCACAGTAGACCAACTCCTCGCCTTCTACCAACGTATAAAGCACGTTGCCCCGTTCCAGATGGTAGAGGGCGGCCTGAAGAAATTCACTCCTTGACACATCCCCGGCAACTCTGGGACGGTATACCAGCAAGTCCCATAGACAATTTCTCCTAAACCGTCCAGTAGCGGGTAACCCAACGGCCTCGTGCGCATCCAGCAGAAGAAACCGCAATTCGTCTCGGCCCGCAACTTTACTCATCCCGCGCCGACAGGCCTTCCTGACCGATGACATAGTTCGGAAGGTTTGCAGCGCTGCCGTTCCTCTCGCCATAGCGAATCTCACCTTCACCGGATCAACCCTAGCAAGTTCAAAGCCGCGCCTGATTGTCTGCATGGCCCTGACCCGGAAGCGGTTCCGCCTAGCATCCACCTCTCGCAAGCCAATATCTACACTGTAGACATCGGCGCTATGGTCCGCAAAACGTTCTTTGTACTCTCCACCAGGGGTCAGGTCTATATCGGTGAATCCGCTTTCTGCCAAAGTCTTACCGAGAAGCAATATTAGTAGCTTCCCAGGTGAGTGTAATCCATAAAACGGAGAATGGACGAGCAATCCCAGCTGCACTGACTTTTGCTGGATCGTACCTATGTGCGCGCCGACGATGCCTTCATCCACCCTCAGCACCGTTGTGTGGGTCAAGATCGGATTATCGGCCAGTCGCAGGTAGAACTCGCGCTTCAAAGGGTCCTTACGAAACGGCATGTTATCGTTGACAGCGCCCTGACGCAAATCACAGTATTGTTCTATGTCGTCGAACAACGGTTCGAGTTCTTTTCGCGAACGAAGTACTTCGACCTTCAGGCCCCGCTGGCTAAGCTTCCTGATGCTACTTCGCGTATGCTTCTTACCAAGCAGCTCCGCCAGCCCAGCTCCGGTTACGCACATGAGAGGTTGCCGGACAGTTTGGATCTGTGAGACACACCCGCGGTATTGAGTATTGCGAAGCGCGTCTACCGGAAAGTTGGGCGGAAGGTATTGTAGACGCAGCCGCCCTTTTGGAAAGTGCTTCCGTAACTCGCCTATGCTGGCGTCTAGAAAGCGTTCGTAGTACTCAGCCGTCGCAAGCCACGCTTGGTATTCCGCATGATGTGAACCGACATGAACGATATCATCCGACCCACGTTTTGTGGCCAATGCTAGTACTCCGCTGAGCCGACCCGTCCCGTCATACCCACATATTATGAACGGCTTGAACATTTCGATATACACGGAATACCAGATCTCAGCGAAAGCACCGGACTGGAACGCTGAGGCCCACGGGCATACCGAGTAGAGTGCCTCCCAGTTGGATCGAAACTGCTCGTCACCCAGAGCAAGCAGGCACTCGCGATCAATCAGACATTTGATCACAACCTCATTGCACGGACCCGTCGGACCACAGTTCTTTTGCACACCTTCAATTTCTTTGCAGACTGCCATCTATAACCTTCCCTCGAAACTACAGCTCGTCAGCCTTGGCGTTGGATTTGTGAGTTTGTGGCCCGGTATCGCCACCATTCAATCTTGAATCGCGGCGCCTCTATAGTAGGCTTTCAAAAAGGCCTTCGTAACTATCGACCATCTTTCCTAGCGAATGCAGCTCAACGGCGTAGCGACGCCCTCTGGCCCCACACTCTTCCCTTGAAGAACAATCGAGGGCCAGTTTCATCTGCGAAGAAAGGTCCACCGGATCCCGGGGTGCAGCTAGCCAGCCGCAGTCGGCACCTTGGACCAGTTCAGGTACCCCCCCAACGTGCGTAGCTACTACCGGTACACCAGCCGCCATAGCCTCCACTACTGTCAACGGCATGCCTTCGCTAATTGACGAGAGTACGAACACATCCAACGATGCCAAAAACTCCTCCACGGCTAGTGTCGTCGGTCTTATCTCGACGCGATCCGCGATTCCGAGCGCTGCGGCAACTTCCTGAAGGTAGTCACGGAGGGGCCCATCGCCAAGAATTCTGAGGCGGCTGGTCGGATTTCGCCGGAGTAGCAACCCGAACGCCTTCAGGAGCGTTTCATGGTCCTTTACCGGAACCAACCGTCCGACTGCGCCGAACACCACGTCGTCAGTTCGAGGGCGTCGGCGGATGTGAATAAATCGTTCCAAGGCAATGCCATTTCGGATAACCGTCGTTTGCCGCCGAGCAATACGCGTTACCTTGTGCACATGTGCTTCCAGCGCTTGACAAACACAAGCAACCCGATGAGATTGAAGGCAGCTCATCTCGTACACCCAGCGCGTCTTCTTTGAATCGTCTAGGTTGCCAAAACCGTGTAAGGTATTCACAATCCCCAGAACCCTCGCCAGTCGGCCTCCTGCTACACCATAATGGTGTACAAGTGGGTTGTGAGTATGCACGATCTGAATCCCTTGCCGCCGCAAGATCTTCGCCACTTGTACCGTGGCTGTCGCACTCATTCCGTCTGGCTTGGCCAGTACGGCCACAGGCACACCGGCCTCCTTCAACGGTATGGCCAATGGGCCGGACTCTCGCATACACACTACCTGTACCGAGTGGCCGCGCTTCTTCAGTTCAATACAGATGTCAACTAACAGCCGCTCCGCCCCACCGACAGCCAAGCTATTAACTACCTCCGCAATACGCATACACGTTATGGCCGAACGCCTGCGGATGCCACCTCGGCTAGGTTAGCTCCCGGCTGCGAACTACTGCGCTCTTGCGGAGCTAGCAGCGTCTCCTGTATCTGGCGCCAAGCGGCTACCGTCATTACCAATATGTACATAAGGTCGTACCGCTGATGCGAATAGAAGGTAGCTCCGCCGGCGTACGCGATCAGCGCCGTCTGGAGTCCAAGTGGCACATTAGCAAGGCCATCCGTGCGCTTCCTAAGGGCGCGGGCCGAGCGGTGAAGCCAGACAATAGAGCCGAATAGTAAGCCAGAATAGAGAAGGAACGCCAGGATGCCTGAATCTACTAACATCTGCAGATAGCTATTGTGCGCGACTGTTAGGTTCGGACGCTTGAGATAGTGTCCGGCGAGTATTGCGAAATTGCGATTTCCAAAACCAACACCAAAGACAGGGAAATCCGCCCACATCTGGATTGCTACACCCCATAACTCAACGCGAGTAGCAGCAGACTGCTCATTTTCATAATCCCGAATAGTCGCCATCCTTGCGAAATATCTATCGTGTACGATATAGACTGTTGGCCCGACAGCGAGCGCCACTAACACGAGCATCGCCACTTTGCGCTGCGACCGCAGAATAAGGCACAGCAACACCATACCAAGGGCAATAGATGCTCCTCGTGAATTTGTCAGGATCACGGCGGCACACGACAGCAGAATTACTGGAACGAGCGCCAGCTTGGCCCACCGGTGGGTGACGACAGCCCTGCAGTACCAACACACCGGAATGAGCATGGCTATCGCCAAAGCTAGCTCATTGTTGTCGTAGAGATGTCCGTACGGCTGATTTAACAATGCGCCACCGCTGACAAGCCCAAACGCCCCGAATCGAGCCCCCAACATGGCTTCGGAGATGGCGAAAGTATAGATCAGCCGAAGCATGTCGCGGGTTGTTTCCAACAAGAGCGGAATCAATAAGATCATTACCGTAGTCCGTTCAAAATTGGAATATCTGTCAGGTGACAAGAATGGACCTTCTGACAGTACGATAGAAATGCCGATCGGAATTTGTAGAAGCAGAATTCCTTGAACAAAGGGATTTCTTAGGAGCCGCGGAAGATTATAGAGGAAGCGAATACTTCCGATCAACGTAGCCAATGCAAGGGCCAGCGAGAACGGATATTTACCCTCACACCAAGCCATGACATCAGGCTGGACAATGGCAAACCAGATATAGCCATACAACCCGTACTGCGGTCGGACAATCGCGACCAGACAGATTATGGCAACGATAGCGATTAGTGCGAGTTCACGAATGGGCACACGGAAAAGGTACTACCACGTGCGAGGCAACAGCTACGACGGTGGAGCGGATTGATCCGCTCCCTCCGAGCAAATGGCGGGTACTACCGAATTATGGTCCAACGACGCAACTGCCACCGTTGATAGCGTTGGCAATTCGCTGAACGTCAACGACGTTCCAGACGCCCGAACCGTCGAACCCACCGGGCTGAGCGCTCATAACGAGGCCTTGCGCTAAACTGTAATCAGTGCTGTTTACGACCCCATCTCCGTTGACGTCACAGGGTGATGTCGCTGTCGTACCTGGGCCTATGAGTATTTCGGTAAAGTTAGTGGTGTCGGAGGTGGCCGTTATGGTGCCTGAACCGGTGCCGGCGTAGCCACTGTAGCTGCAGGCGCCACTCACACCCAGTGACAGAGTAAAATTGTCGATTACGGTGACCGTTCGAGTGCCGTTCGCCGTGGAGCATAGATTTGAAACTGTAACTTGGTCCCCAGTCTTCAACCAGTGCCGATCGTAGGGAGCGCGGGTTTTTATGGTAATTGGGCTTGTTCCCGTAACCGACCAAATTGGTATGTCTGGTCGTATGGCAACCCACATGTTTGGTGACTGAGAGACGTGCGGGGAATTCCACCAGACGTTCGCGTAGGCGCTGTTGCCGCTTCCGTCCCAGCCTCGCACCGAACCGCTACTCGTGCCGCTGCTCAAGCCGCTTACGTGCATTGAACCTTTCGAGCTGTAGTACACGTGATAGTTCACCCCGCCTGGTACTAGTTTCGGTTCGGACCAACTGACTTCGTACACGCCTACCGTCTTGCCTAATCCTGGATTGTTTCCCGTATATGTACCCGCAACTCCCGCAACATAATCGTCAGGTTCACCGGTAGTCACGCCAAGGGAAAAGGGCGTGACGGTGAAGTTCCCGGTCCACACGCCGGCAGTGGTACCCCATTCAAAATAGAACGTCGTTTCACCATCCCACCAATGAATCGGCGTGCTATTTCCTTGGCCGAAACAACATTGATTGAACTCGGTGTCCTCAGCGTACAGCGTGGTTGGCCCTTGCGTATTATTGTGGATCGGCTTTCTGTTCAGAACTAAATAGAGAGGCTGCCCAGCATAAAGGCTTGTATAGAGGTAATTGTAGAAGTGTGCACCTTGATTCTGCGATGATGAGTTGTCGTGCGATCGGATATAGTATCCAATACTCCCCGCTGCCCCTGGTCCGCCACCAGTATTGAATGTTTGGTCACCAGTGATTGAAAAATACATTCGATTCAATGCTGTCCAGTCTGTTCCAGCAGGAACGGTTTGGGCCCACGCCTGAGTGTACTCACAGTGAGTTCCCGGTGTGCACGGAGAGGCCCAAGGCCAGCCGTTTCCACTTGGAAACCAGAGAATGTTCGATAATCCTGGGCCGGTCATTCCGTTGACGACCTGTCCGGAGCATACGCCAGTCGGGGGGGCAGTGACCGGCATAATTCCATTTGCGATCGTACCAACGTGGTCACACCACGTGGAGTCGTACGTCTGCGGGTACTCTTTCCACAGTCGGTTATCGGTATTGTACGAGTCACTTTTACGAACGGAAGTGAACTGGTCGATAACGACAGGGCCTTTTGACTGCGTACCTTGAGCAAGGAGTCGAAGCGCGGATAATGTGAACAGGAAAATTAAGGATCTATGCATAGGGGATCATCCACAAGAGGGCAGTGCGTCCGTGGACGCGTCGTCGGTGACGGTGTGCGGAAAGAGAGATTCCATCTTCTCTGTCAAGATTACATCGGTACTATGACGGCTACAATATTGAAGATGGTTAGTAGCCTGGATGAACCGATTCCTGGGTGTGAGGGCAGAATTTTAGTCCTGAACGAGCATATCGTGCAAAATGCCCGCAATCGCTCTATTTCCTTCGGGATTTAAGTGCATTTCTTCCGGATAGTAGAACTGCTTTTCGTGGTGCCGCGCACGCATGGGAGCACGTAGATCGATTGCCGCTATTCCTACCTCCGCGCAATCGCGAAGTACTTGATCGGTCAACTGATCTTCGACTTTTTGGAGGCGGCTGAGGGTATAGTACGAATCGTAGTTCTGTACTCTTTTTAGGACGCCCTGCATATCTTCTGGCTCAATCTCGAGCTTCGTCGGTATGAGTACATATGTGAGCCGAACTCCGCTGCGTCGACATGCATCTCGAAATTGGACGAGGATGTACTTGTTCAACGCCAACGCAGTATCCAGCGTCTGGGGAAATCTATGAAGCCACACGTGCTGTAGCAAAGACTGTGTCATAAACCCGAGGCTTATATCAGTGAGCTTTTTGACGTCCCACATGTAGCTCGCGACGTCGATGGTGCTGTTACCGGTCGCGGCGTCGTGCCAAAGCATGCGTGCCCTGCGCGTTTGGTATACAAATGTCGGCCCCAGTACCCGTTTGGCGAGTGTGAGTGCACGGCTAGAGGCGACAAGTCCGCCACCCTTTTCTGGGTCATCAAACATCATGAACTCCGGTCTGTGTCGTTCGATAACCCCGGTCGCCGAACGCGTCAGATAGGGCCGATCATCCCGCCGCATGAGATCCATGAAGTCATTTCCGATGTATAAACCCACAATGAGGTGATCGGGTTTTAGAGGGATGAGTTGGGTAGTTGATTTGATGTAGTACTGATATGGGGAATACCTGCCCGTACCAGCGTTGATCACCTCGAACTTGGCTTGGTTGAGCCCTGCATTGAGTGCGCTCTCTAGGATATTCGGGTAGCTTTCATTATTGGTGCACTCCCCCGCGGTTTGAGAATCGCCCACCGCGATGATGCGGATTTTGCCTGCAGCTTTTGTGATTTGAGTGTCGAGATCCTCATGAAATCCTCTGTTATTGGTTTTCATGGTCAGCAGGCCACCATATTCAGGGAAGACGAAAGTCTCTGTGAGATTTGGCTTCGTTATGAACCCGAGCGCTATATCCCCGAACTGCGGCTCG
>Ga0070741_10015147_pt1 | contig 13153 bp, 12 predicted proteins | sample Coa_R1_4_FD_66440 | JGI IMG/M metagenome (GOLD analysis project Ga0070741, IMG submission 66440) | Surface soil microbial communities from Centralia Pennsylvania, which are recovering from an underground coalmine fire - Coalmine... | ecosystem: Environmental > Terrestrial > Soil > Unclassified ...
GAGACCGCCGGCATCCCGGCCACGTCGAAACCGTCCTTGACCGTGATCGGCAGCCCGGCCAGCGGCCCCAGTGGCTGCCCGTGCGCCCGGGCCTCGTCGATCAGGGCGGCGTCGGCGCGGGCCCGCTCGAGGTCGGTGGCCACGACGGCGTTGATCCGGCCGTGGACCTGCTCGTGGCGGTGCACGTGTGCCTCGAGCAGCTCGCGGGCGGAGACCCGGCGGGCCGCCAGGTCGGCCAGCATCTCCACGGCGGGCCGGAACGTCGGGTCGGTCACGTCGGTCAGTGAACCATCCGGTCGTCCCGGCGGGAGCGGGACTCCTTGTCTAGCGTGGGGTCATGCGGATCCCCCTACCCGGTACCGATCTGGATGTGCACCCGCTGTGCCTCGGAGGCAACGTCTTCGGCTGGACCGCCGACGCCGAGCAGTCGTTCGCGCTGCTCGACGCCTACGTGGAGGCCGGAGGCAACTTCGTCGACACCGCCGACTCCTACATGTGGCGGCTGCCGGGCAACTCCGGCGGCGAGTCCGAACAGATCATCGGGGACTGGATGGCCGCCCGGGGCAACCGCGACCAGATGGTCGTCGCCACCAAGGTCGGATCGTGGCCCCGCCATCCCGGGCTGAGCCGGGCCAACATCGTCACCGCTGTCGAGGGCTCGCTGCGCAGGCTGCGGACCGACCGCATCGACCTGTACTACGCCCACCGCGACGATCCGGACACCCCGCTCGAGGAGACGGTGGCCGCGTTCGACGAGCTGGTCCGGGCCGGCACGGTCCGCTACGTGGCCGCTTCCAACTACGACGCACCGAGGCTGGCCGAGGCGCTGTCGATCGCTGACCGCAACGGCCTGGCCCGCTACGTGGCCGCCCAGCCCCACTACAACCTGATGGAGCGCGGCTTCGAAGGCGAGCTCGCCGGGTTGCTCGACGAGCAGGGACTGTCCTGCCTTCCCTACTACGGGCTGGCGAAGGGCTTCCTGACCGGAAAGTACGCCGAGGACACGCCGGTAGAGAGCGTGCGGGCCGAGGCGGCCGCCGAGTACCTCACCGACCGGGGCCGGCAGGTGCTGGCCGTGCTGGCCGAGGTGGCGGCCGCCCACGGCGTCGCCCCGGCGGCGGTGGCGCTGGCCTGGCTGGCGAGCCAGCCGACCGTCTCCGCCCCGATCGCCAGCGCTCGGACCCGCGAGCAGCTCGCGGAGCTGCTCCCGATGGCCGGTCTCGAGCTGAGCGCCGGGGAGCTCGACCGGCTGACCGAGGCCTCCGCTAGGCCATAAGTGTCAACCGGGGTCCCGTTGTGCCCCGCAGAGCACCTCCCTCGGCCGAACGGGCCAATGTCGCCCACCGGCCGGCGGACGTTACACGGCCGTCACAACACTGCCCGTTACGGGTGAATCCCCCGCGAAAATGCAGCGTCTGCGGAACGTCGCGCGATGTCTTCCATGTAGCGCGCCGCATGCTGGCGCGGCACCACGGGGAGAGGGCCGAACGATGAGCAATGAGACCAGCACCGACCAGGTCACGCAGGAGATGTTCGCGGTTCTGCACGGGCAGGAGATGCCCCTGCTGACCCGCTGGACCTACCGCGCCGACGACCCCTACGCGGTGACCATGTCGATCAGCCGGCCCAGCGGCCGCTGGATCAACTGGCTGATGGCCCGGGACCTCGTCGTGGAGGGCATGCTCTCGTCCGCCGGCTTCGGCGATGTGCGCGTCGCACCGTTCTCCGACGAGGAGTTCGACATCATCGAGGTCAAGATCGGCGACGACGAGGGCTTCGCCGCCCTCGAGTTCGACCGCGACCTCATGGAGCGGTTCCTGGCCGCGACCTTCGAGGTCGTCGAGCTGGGCGCCGAGTCCGACGTCATCGACGTCGCCGCCGAGATCGAGAAGATCACCAACAGCTGCGCCGGCTGAACCCGCGCCCGCAGGTTCGGCTCCTGGGCCGGTGGATCGATCCGTCCGTACGGACCGTTCCACCGGCCCACTCCTGTCTCAGGGCCCGGATCTCAGGGTCGGATCTCTCAGGGGCAGGGCCGGGGACCCTAGACTGGGCCGTCGTGACCCAGACTTCGCTCACCCCCGCCGCCCGGTTCCGCGCATTCGTCGAGAGCGGTGAGATCGACTCCGCCGTCGAGCTGTTCGCCGAGGACGTGGTCTTCCACAGCCCGGTCGTCCACCGCCCCTACCGCGGGCGCGAACCGCTGCGGGCGATCCTGCGAGCGGCGTTCACCGTGTTCGAGGACTTCCAGTATGTCGCCGAGTACCACGAGGACGGCTCCGGGAGTGACCGGGCGGGTCACGTCCTGCGGTTCCGCGCCCGGGTCGACGGGAGGGACGTCGAAGGCGTCGACATCCTGGTCAGCGGCCCGGAGAGCATCACCGAGCTGACCGTCCTGGTGCGCCCGTACTCGGCCGCGACGGCCCTGCGGGAGAGGATGGCCGCCCTGCTGGGTGGCTGAGTCCACCGTTCGGCGCAGATACGGATCCGTTCGTCGCGGTCACGGAGCGTGCACCCCCGCTATACGCTGGGACTTCGCTGACGACCAGGGACGACACGCCGCGACGTGGTCTGGCCCACCGTCCGGGAAATCCGTAAGCTCCCCGAACACATCACGATCCGATGTCGCTACGAGGACGAGCTGGACTCCCCGACCAGTTCACCGGCCCCGAACCGGTTGCCCTCGAAGCGTTGAAGATCGCGGAAAGGGAATAAGTACGTGGCACGTCACCGCTCCCCAGGCGGCCGCCACGTGGTACCCGGCTACATGCCGGAGCCACGTGCAGGCCGCGCGCCGGTCGCTCGTCGACACGGCCTGCCTTCCGACGAGGCGACCACAGTCATGGCCGCCGTCGGTCGTACCGCCCGGTCCCACCGTGCGCCGGAGCGCGCCGACAAGCCGCTGGTCAGGGGAAGCGTCGCGGTCGGGGCCACCGCCGCGTTCGGCGCGGTCGTCACCGGAAGCCTGCTCGCGGTCGGACCGACCGCCACCCAGAACGTCGCCGACGTCTCCCAGGACAACCTCACCCCGCTCGACCTCACCAACGCCAGCCAGGCACTCGCCATGCAGCCCGAGACGCTGCCCGCCCCGATGCACGGCGCCGACGACGTCGCCAGCCCCACCGCGCTGATGCCCGTCACCACCCCGAGCGACCACTACGCGGCCGCGGACCAGCGCGACGTGGAGATGCTGCACAAGGCCGACCAGCTGGCCTCCCAGGCCGCCGCCGCCCACGCGCTGGCCGCCAAGCAGGCTTTCATCATCAACGGCGGCGGCACCCTCGACGACTGGATCGCCGTGGCCCTGGACAAGATGAACATGTCCGAGTCGCTGGCCCCGGGCATCCGGGCGGTCATCATGAAGGAGTCCCGGGGCAACCCGAGGGCGATCAACCGCTGGGACAGCAACGCGCTGGCCGGCCGCCCGTCCCAGGGCCTCATGCAGACCGTGCCGAGCACCTTCAGGGCCTACGTGCTGCCCGAGTTCGCTCACCTGCCGATCACCAACCCGGTCGCCAACATCACCGCCGGGGTGCGCTACATGATCGCCAACTACGGCCTGAGCACGCTGCTCAACGGCGGCCGCTTCGACGGGGCGGGCAACTACCTCGGCTACTGAGCCGGCCGGTCACCTCGGGGTCGATCACGGCGCGTCACCTGCGAGACTCTCCATTAGCAGTCACAATTGACTGTTAAGAGGCGAGCCGGGAGACTCGCTACGTCTGTCGACCAGGAGGAGCGAACACGCATGCGGCGCGATCTGTACGAGGCTGACCACGAGGCGTTCCGCGAGTCCGTGCGGGCGTTCCTCGACAAGGAGGTCGTGCCGAACATCGACCAGTGGGACAAGGACGAGATAGTCCCGCGGGAGCTGTTCGAGATCGCCGGCCGCAACGGGTTCCTCGGCATGGCCGTTCCCGAGGAGTACGGCGGCGGTGGCGTCGACGACTTCCGCTTCAACGCCGTGCTCGGCGAGGAGTCGATCCGGGCCGGGGCGGCCGCCGCCGGCCTCGGCCTCACGTTGCACAACGACATCGCCATGCCGTACTTCCTGGCCTACTGCACCGACGAGCAGAAGCAGCGCTGGCTGCCCGGCATCGCGTCCGGTGAGCTGATCACGGCGATCGCCATGACCGAGCCCGGCATCGGGTCGGACCTGGCCTCCATGTCGACCACCGCGATCCGCGACGGCGACCACTACGTGGTCAACGGGGCCAAGACGTTCATCACCAACGGCATCAACGCCGACCTGGTGATCACGGCGGTGAAGACCGACCCGTCGCAGAAGCACAAGGGCATGAGCCTGATCATCCTGGAGCGCGGGATGGAGGGCTTCGAGCGCGGCCGCAACCTCGAGAAGCTCGGCCAGCACGCGCAGGACACCGCCGAGCTGTCCTTCACCGACGTCCGGGTGCCGGTGGAGAACCTGCTGGGCGAGGAGGGCAAGGGGTTCACCTACCTGGTCATGAACCTGCCCCAGGAGCGGCTCTCGATCGCCGTCGCCGCGCTGGCGTCCGCACAGATCTCGTTCGAGCAGACCCTCGAGTACGTCAAGGAGCGCAAGGCGTTCGGGCAGGCGATCGGTTCCTTCCAGAACAGCCGCTTCGTGCTCGCCGAGATCGCGACCGAGATCGACATCGCGCAGAACTACGTCGACCGGGGCATCAAGCTGCTCAACGCCGGCGAGCTGACCGCCGAGGACGCCTCCAAGGCCAAGTGGTGGTGCACCGAGCTCCAGGGCCGGGTCATCGACCGTTGCCTGCAACTGCACGGTGGCTACGGCTACATGAGCGAGTACCCGATCTCCAAGGCCTACGCCGACGCGCGCATCACCCGCATCTACGGCGGCACCACCGAGATCATGAAGGAAGTGATCGGCCGGGGCCTGGGCCTGTAGCCCTTCCCGACCCACGACCGCGCGCCCGGCGGGACCCGCCGGGCGCGCGGTGTGTCGGGACCGGTCAGCTGACGCCGGCGAAGGCCAGCGCGTCCTCCCAGCTACCGGACTGCATGATCTGCCGGCGGTACTTCATGATCTGGGCCGGCCGGTCGATCGAGATGCAGCCGGTGATCCGCTCACCACGCCGGTAGAGCGCGAGGAACTTCTCCTCGCCCAACTCCTTGCTCACCACCCGGATCTCGTCCGCCTGGGGAATGCCCACGAACTGGATCCGGTGGCCGTACCAGTCCGACCAGAAGTACGGCACCGCGGCGGACGGCTTCGCCTCGTCGGGGTTCAGCGCGTTCTTCGCGGCCAGCGTGCCCTGCTCGTTGGCGTTCGTCCACTGCTCGATGCGCATCATCTCGCCGTCGAACAGCTCGTTCGGGAAGTACGCGACATCGCCGGCCGCGTATACGCCGGGCAACCCCGCGTTCAGCGTCTTGTCGCAGACAATGGCGCCGTCCCGCTCGTTGAGGGTGATCCCGGAGCCCTTGAGCCACCCGGTGTTCGGGGTGACCCCGATACCCACCACGACCAGATCGGCCGGGACGGTGGACCCGTCGTCGAGGCTGACCCCGGTGACCTTGCCGTCCTCGCTCTCCAGGCCGGTGACCTTCACGCTGCAGCGCAGGTCGGTGCCGTTGGCCAGGTGCAGCTCCGCGCAGGCCTTGCCCATCTCCTCCCCCACCGAGCGCACCAGCGGAACCGGCAACGCCTCCAGGATGGTGGCGGACAGGCCGCGCTTGCGCGCGCCGGAGGCGATCTCGGAGCCGATGAAGCCCGCCCCGATCACGACGGTGCGGGCCCCCGCCTCGAGCGCGGCCCGGATGGCGATGGCATCGTCGAGCGTGCGCAGGCAGTGCACGCCGGCGATGCCCTCCGAGTCCGGCAGCGTCCTCGGAGACGCACCGGTCGCGATGATCACCGACTTGTAGTCCAGCTCCTCACCGGTGCTCAGCCCGAGGACCTTGCGCTCGCCGTCCAGCGAGGTGGCCCAGGTGCCCATGCGAAGGTCCAGGTCGAGCTCGTCCGCCATGGTCGCGGACGCGGGGAACTCCGGGTGGGTGGGCTCCTCGTCGTCCAGGTAGGCCTTGGACAGCGGCGGCCGGTCGTAGGGCAGGTGCTCCTCGCCGCCGATCAGGGTGAGCGGGCCGGTGAAGCCCGCCTTGCGCGCGGTCTGCACCGCACGCAATCCCGCCAGGGACGCGCCGACGACGATGAGCCGTTCCGACACGCCTCAGTCCTCGACGATCGAGAGCGCCTCGGTCGGGCACGACTCGACGGCCGCCTCGGCCGCGGCACGCTGGTCCTCGGACGGGGTCTCGTTCAGCAGCACCAGCGAGCCGTCGTCCTGAACCTCGAACAGGTCCGGTGCCTCGGCCTCGCACATGCCCAGCCCGGTGCACTTGTCATGATCGACCACGATGCGCATCTGCGCGCTCCTTCACTTCTCCGGGGTGAACCTGAAGGGCATGCGTTCGACACCCCTCATGAAGTTGGTGCCCAGCAGTTCCGGCTCACCAGCCTTGAACTCCGGGATTCTAGACAGCAGCTCGTGGGAAAGCGCGCGCAGCATGCTCTCGGCCGGGTCGGACACGTCCGCATCCCGATCACCCGGCGTCGCCGGAACGAAGTCGACCTTGATGGTCAATGGCTCCCCCATGAACCGGTGGGGCACGCGATGCCCCTGTGGTCAGCACTCGGCAACAGTGTGCTCGCCCGGCTCCCCCGGGACATCTCCCCCTCAGGCGGTCCTCATGCCCCGATCGGGGGACCCTTCCCGGCCTCACACCCGGGCGACCGCCTCCCCCGCACCGGGATGCAGCGCGAGCACCTCGCCGAAGCCCTCGACCAGGCACCTGATGAACAGTTCCGGCTCGGTGAACGACGCCGAGTCGAAGTTCACCCCGACACAGCCGATCGGCCCGTGGCTCAGGAACGTGATCATCGCGGCGCAGCCGGGCAACGGGGCGTAGGGGTAGATCCGCTCCACCTTCGCGCCCGCGATGTAGAGCTCCTCGCCGATCCCGGGGACGTTGCTGGCCTGCAGGTCGTTGCCCTTGGTCATGGGCCCGGCGACCTGCGCGATGACCTGGCCGGGCAGTCGCGCGAGCGCGGGCGAGAACATTCCGATGATGTCGTTGGCCCGCTCACCCTTGGCCGAGAGGATCAGGGCCCGCACCTCCTCGATGCGCGCCCTGGGGTCGGAGTTGGCCAGCGGGGCCGCGATCCGCGCCGAGGAGATCTTGTTGCCGCCCGGGGGATCGTTCGGCTTGCGCACCGAGATCGGGATGGCGATGGGGATCGCATCGGGCACCGGGGCGGCCATCGCCTCGTGATAACGCCGGTAGCCACCCAGCAACGCCGCCAGGTAGGCGTCGTTGAGCGAGCCGCCGGCCGCCTTGCCGGCCGCCTTCAGGTCGGCCACCGGAACGTCCAGCGCGGCGAAACGCCAGGCCAGGCTCCGCTTGGCCAGCAGCGGTGACCCGGACGCCTCCGGCGGGGTCAGCACCCTGCGCAGCGACTGCCCGTACCGCAGGGCGCCCTTCGGGTCCCGGACCGCGCCGAGCAGGCTGGAGCCGATTCCGCCGATCAGGCCGGGGACGCCCGCGACGTCGGACACGACCTGGCCGACGAGGGTCTCGACCGGATTGGTCGGCACCGCCTCGGCCAGCGGGGGGTTCGGCTTGTCCGGTGTGTGCTCGCGCCGGCGCGAATGCATCTGGCCCAGCAGCTGGATGCTCCCCATGCCGTCGGTGGCCGAGTGGTGCATCTTCAGCAGGTAGGCCCCGCGACCTTCGGGCAGCCCTTCGAAGAGCACGACCTCCCACGGCGGGCGGCTGCGGTCGAACGGGGTCATCGCGATGGCCGCCGCCGCCTCCAGCAGCTCGCTCCAGCCTCCGGTCCCGGGCACCGCCATCCGGCGCAGGTGGTAACGCAGGTCGAAATCGGGGTCGAGTGCCCAGCGGGGGTTCCCGATCCCCAGCGGTGGCTCGACCACCCGCTGACGGAACCGCGGCACCATCCGCATCGCCCACTCGTGGGCGGCCACGAAGCGGTCCCAGTCGGGCACCACGTCGAGCTGCTCGAGGCCCACCACGGTGGAGCTCAGCGACCGGTCGGCCTCCGCGCGCCACATGAGCACCTCGAAGGCGTTCATCTCGTCGCCCGAGCCCCAGTCCAGCGGCGCGTCGACGGTGCTCTTGTCCTCGGTGGTCATGTGTCCTCCCGCTCGGGGGTCTCGGACCCGGGCCAGCGCGCCAGCGTGTCCAGGAACATCCCACGCACCTCGGCGACGTGCTCGTTCAACGTCCTCACCGACCAGCCACTGGTGTCCACCGGCGGCAGCACCACGGTCTCCACGGTTCCGGGCCGGATCGTCTGGGACCCGCGCCACTGGATCTCACCGGCGTTCCGGAAGATCACCGGGACGATCGGGACGCCGGCCTGCATCGCGATGTGGAAGGCGCCCTTCTTGAACTCGCCCAGCGCGGGGGTGGCCGACCTGGTCCCCTCCGGCGACATGGCGATCGAGATGCCCTCCTCCTTCAGCTTGGCCACCGCCCCGGCCAGCGCGTCCTTGGCCTGGGTGATGTTGCTCCGGTCGATGAAGGCCACGTCGGCGAACTGGAACAGCTGGCCGAACCCGGGCACGTTCTTCGCCTCGGCCTTCATGACCCCGGTGAAGCCGCTGCGCACGATCTTGGCGAACAGGAAGGGATCCATCTTGCTCTGGTGGTTGATCAGGAACAGGCACGGGCGCGCCGACCACAGGTACTCCGCCCCGCTGATCACCTTCACGTCCACCCCGGCCAGGGCCAGGCCCATGTCGGTGCCCAGCGCGAGCGAGAGGTCCACGGCCTGGCGCTTCGAGCGGTTCAGCAGTCCCAGCCCCAGCCCGGCCCCGGCACCGGCCGCGACCCCGCCGTAGAACGCCGCGGTCCGCAGCACCTCGGTCAGGCCCGGACCCTTGCCCCTCGGCTTGCACTGCAGCACCGGCCAGCCCCGGGTGGCCGCCTCGTCCTTGAGTCCCCGTCCGGGCGAGACCGCGACCGGGTTCCCGACCGACTCCAGGAACAGCACGTCCTCGTCACCGTTGGCGTAGCCGAAGGACGCCCGCAGGTCGATGTCGTGGGCGGCGGCCAGCGCCCGGACCGCGCGCGCCTTGCCCAATCCCCACAGCGGCATCCCCTCGGGGCGGCCGGTGAGCTTGCCGTCGACCACCTCGAGCCTGGTGTAGAGCAGGTGATCGGCTCGCAGGTCACGCCCGATCGGCTCCAGCTGGTAGCGGGTGGCCGAGGAGGCCAGCACGATGGTGTGGCCGGCCGCCCGGTGGGCCTCGACGATCTGCCAGATCTCGGTGTGCAGCTGCGAGGCCACCTCGTCACGGAACAGCTCCGCCCCGAGGCGCTCCATCTCCTCCTCGGTGCGCCCACGCCACGACGCCAGGCTGACGTCGAGCATCTCGGCGAACTCTTTCTCGGTGCGGATCCCGAGCAGGTTCATCCACAGCGTTTCGGCCAGCTCGATCGGACCGATCTCGCGGTCACGGATCCGCTTGCGGTAGAACGCCGACGCCGAGTAGCCGGTGATGACCGTGCCGTCGTAGTCGAAGAAGGCGGCGACCTTGGGCCCTCGGGGCGCCTCGGCGATGCGCGCGAGGTGCTCCCCGACGCTGACCGTTCCGCTCATCTGGTCACCTGCCCCACGCGATCGGGTACGCAGACCCTGGCGGTCTCGTCATCTCGGTAATCGTGCACGTGCTTCACCAGCTCCCCGGTCGGGCTGCACGGCGGGCCGGGCAGTCGGCTACCCGTGCCGTCATGATCATAAACGATGCGGTCTGACTCCGATCCTGCACGCTCCGGGGCCGGCGCGGGACCGTGGGCGCGGAATCCGCCGGTAAATTTCACGATTCCCCCGACGTCACCGTGCCACGAAACGGTCAGAGTTGACCGCCAACGGCGAAAGGCCCACACTCGGCCCCACGGGATCCGGGTGGACGAATCCGAAGGGCCGGTCTGGCATGGAGTGGGAGTTCGACAGCCCGGCGTCGACCACGTTCCCGCTCTACTCGCGGGCCGTGGTCGGCGATCTCAGCCCGGACCCGGTCACCCCGCTCACCGCGAGCCTCGGGGTCGGCGCCGAGATGGGCCCGGCGTGGGCACGCGTCTACGCCGACCTGGGCCTGCATGCCGACCCCTACCCGGCCCTCGAGCCCGGGCCCAGCGGTCACGCGGTGGCCACGTTCGGGGCGCACCTGTTCCTCAACACCTCCCTGCTGCGGCTGTTCGGCGAGCACGCCTCGGGCGCCGATCCGCTGGCGTTCACCCGCCAGTACCTCGGTGAGCGGCCCGACGTCCCGCGCCAGCGTGACGCCGCGGTCGAGCCCAACGGCGCCGCCGAGCCGCTACGGCGCTGGGCCGAGAGCGTGCTCGAGGAGCATCCCGACCGCGCCGAGCTGGTCCGGCTGGCCCGCCGCGCCGGGCAGCTGCGCGCCGGCCGGCCCGACCTGCGCGCCTGCTCCTCCACCGAGCTCGCCACCCGCATCACGGCCGCCCGGGCCGAGCTGCGCTGGGCGCTACGGCTGCACGCCCGGGCCGAGCTGGCCACCGCGCTGGTCACCGACCTGCTCACCCGGACCGCGGAGGAGGCGGGCGAGCCGACCCGCACCGGTGACCTCGTCGCCGGGCTCGCCGGTACCGGATCCGGCGAGCCGGCGGCCTCGCTGTGGGAGCTGGGCCGCCAGGTCCGGGCGTCCGACCGGCTGCAGAGACTGTTCGACCAGGGCGTGGCGCACGCCGCCACCCAGCTGGTCCGGGCCGGCAACAACGAGGTCGGCCGGTTGCGCACGTCGCTGACGCCGCTGTTCGCCGAGCACGGCCATCACGGCCCCAGCGGGTGGGAGCTCGGCTCGCGGACCTGGGACACCGAGCCGAGGCTGCTGCTCCACCTGCTGGAGATCCTGCGGCACTGCCCCGACGAGCGTGAGCCGGCGGCCAGGGCGCGGCGGCAGGCGGGGGTCAGCGCCGAGGCCGCCGCCGCGGTCCGGGCGTCGCTGGCGCGCGGACCGGCGGCGCTGGCGCGGTTCGACAGTGCGCTCGCGGCCTGCGCGAGGTGGCTCGGAGCCCGGCGACGGCTCGTCGATCTGGTCTCCGCCGTCCACCATGAACAGCGGCTGGTGGCCCGCGAGCTCGGCCGGCGGGTCGTCGAGATGGGGCTGCTCGATGACGTCGACCAGATCTTCATGCTGCTGGCCGGCGAGCTGGGCGAGTTCGTCGCCGACCCCGAGCCGCTGGCCGAGTCGCTGCGGATGCGGTCCTACGACTACTACGCGCTGGCCACCTACCGGCCCCCGTTCGTGACCGTGGGCCAGCCACCGCCGGTGGTGAGCTGGACGCGCGCCGGGCAGGGTCGCAGCGGTCCCGTCCGGCGAGGGCTCACCGGCACCGGGGTATCGCCCGGGCAGGCCAGCGGCCCCGTGCGCGTGCTGCGCTCACCGAGCGGATTGAGCCCCGGAGAGGTACTGGTGACGCGGTCGGCGGGTCCGGGTTGGCTTCCGCTGCTGGCCGCCGCGTCGGCCGCCGTGATCGACGACGGCGCGGCACTCTCCGAAGTGGCGCTGGCCTGCCGCGACCTCGGCATCCCGTGCGTGGTCGCCTGCCTCGACGCCACTACGCGGCTGGTCAACGGGCAGGAGGTCGTGGTGGACGGTTCCGCCGGCACGGTGCGTCCCGAGAGCACCGTCGACTCCCTGCCCGGACGTTCGCTGGGCCCGGAGATCTCGGAGGCCAGCTCCGCGTGAACGCACCCCACCGGGCCGGCCCCAGCGACCCGTCGGAGGCCCTCGATACAGCCCGAACAACCCGGCGGAGCCGCAGTGAACGCAGTGCCGACAGCCGCCAGCTCATCCTGGACGCCACGCTCGCCTGCCTGTTCGAGCAGGGCTACGCGCGCACGACCACCCTCACGATCCAGGCGCGCGCCGGGGTGTCACGGGGCCGGCTGCTCCACCAGTTCCCCTCCCGCGACGGGCTGCTGGTAGCCGCCTGCCAGCACCTGGCCCAGCACCACCTGGCCGAGGTGGAGAACTGGGTCACCTCGTCCCTCGATGGCGCGGGCCCCGAGAACGGTGAGACCGGGGCGCTCGGTGACCGTCTCGACCGAGCGACCGACCAGCTGTGGGCGACCTTCCAGCAGCCCTACTTCTGGGGTGCCATCGAGCTGTGGACCGCCGCGCGCACCGACCCCGCGCTGCGGGCCACCCTCCTGCCCCAGGAACGGCGGCTGGGAGCGGCGATCCGCCGCGTGGTCGACGTGCTCTACGGGCCGGCCATCACGACCCATCCCGGCTACCCGGCGATGCGGGAGCTGGTCTTCACCAGCATGCGCGGGGTCGCCCTGACCTACGCGTTCGACCAGCGTGACCCGTTCCGCGATCCGCACCTGCCGCTGTGGCGCGAGGTGTCGCGCCGCCTGCTCGACGCCTCCCCGGGCTGATCCTCGCCAGTGTGATCCCCGCCGGCGTGAGCTCCGGGGCTCCCCGGCGTGGGAGCCGCGTCGATCAGGGCTCGTCGCGCGGCCCCCGGTAGCCGTCCACCAGCAGCCGGGTGATCTGCTCGATCACGAACTCACGGGGCGGGCGTTCCGGGCCGTCGTACCAGAGGTCGTCGAGGACCGCGATAGAGATGATCATGCCCTGGGTGGCGCGGGTGACGGTCGGCAGGTCGAGCCCCTCCCACACGAACCGCCGTTCGTCGCGATGGCCGAGCTCCATGGTCGGGGTGATCAGCCGGGTCAGGGTCAGCGGTGCCTCGTTCGGCTCGGTGGAGGGGAGGTTCGCCTCCCGGGCCCCCTCCATGATCACCGCGAGCAGCAGCTGGCGGTGCTCGCGCAGCAGGTCGAACATGCCGGTCACGAAGGCCCGCGTGCGCTGCAGCACGTCGTCCTCGTCGGGCAGCACCTGCCGGCGGCTGTTGAACTCGGCGATGAACCGCGAGAACGGCTCGAGGATCGCCGCCTCGAACAGCCCGGACTTGCTTCCGAAGTAGTTGAACACCAGCTGGGGCGAGGCACCGGCGTCGGCGGCGATCGTGCGGATCGACACCCCGGTGTACCCGTGCGCCGCGAACCGGCTCCTGGCCGCTTCCAGCAGCAGCCGGCGGACCTCCTCCTGCGACCTCCGCTCGCGCCGCGGGGTCACCACCGCAC
>Ga0070741_10015148_pt1 | contig 13152 bp, 8 predicted proteins | sample Coa_R1_4_FD_66440 | JGI IMG/M metagenome (GOLD analysis project Ga0070741, IMG submission 66440) | Surface soil microbial communities from Centralia Pennsylvania, which are recovering from an underground coalmine fire - Coalmine... | ecosystem: Environmental > Terrestrial > Soil > Unclassified ...
TAACCTGCTGCGGGATGTGATCCCACGGGCGACGTTCTTCACGCAGGTTGTGAACAAGGGAATTTTGGGCCACTACGTGGCCACGGCGAGTCTGGCGACCGGAGCTTACGAAACGTTCAATAACTTCGCGACGGTGCCCCCGGAGAACCCTACTGTCTTCGAGTATTTTCGGAAGGATCGCAAACGGCCGTCGTCGGACACCTGGGTTGTGGCGCCTAGCAACGGCTTCAATCGCATTGGCGAGAGCAGCCATAAATCTTACGGGCCTGGCTTAGGTGCTCGCGTCATTCTTCCCAAGCATCTCCTGGCAGCGGCGATGTCCAGCGGCCATGCAGATTACCAGCACCTGCTGCGCGACAATTACGAAAGCCCTTATTTCACTCCCGATCTGGCGGGCAACGAATTTGAATTGCAGCAATTGGAGTCGCTGCTGAAGCTGTCAGTGGACGATTTCAAAACCAACGCACGGACTCTATCGAGTCCCGACGAGCTCTCGGTCTACATAGCGCGTCGCCTGATGAAGCAGGTTGCGCCCAGTCTCCTGTGGATTACGATGCACGATATCGATATCGCGCACGCAGGCACCTACTCGCTGTACGTAGACGGAATCCGGCGCACAGATCGTCTTTGCACCGAGATATGGAAGGCGATCGAGAGCGATCCGGAATACGCGCGCGACACAACCCTTTTGATCCTTCCAGACTTTGGCCGGGATGCTGACACAGATCCTGGGGGAAATGGCTTTCAGCACCACCGCACAGGTGATGCGCTCTCGAGAACGACCTGGTTGATTGCGATAGGCCCTGGAATTCGGGAGGGCGTCGTTCACGACCGTGCCGTTGATTCTATGGACCTTGTGCCGACGATTGGCTCGATGCTCGGGTTTTCGGCGTCGCAATCCCAAGGCAAGCCGATTTCCGAGATACTGTGATGCAGCCCAGCGACCTCAAAGCCGAGCAGTTCAACTCTTATCCGCCGCAGGCAAGAGAGCTCGTGAGGGCCAATCTGGACGTGTTTCGGGAACTGCCGCTCTCTTTCCTGGGGGGGCTTCTGCGCGAGGCAATCGATTACGACTACAAATTCCCCGCAGAACGGCGCACACTTGAAAAAGAAATATTCAACCTGGCAAAGCTTTCCGCGAGCGAGCGCTCACAGTGGTTGCAAGAATTTGCAAAGATCACAGTTTCCTCGAAGCTCGAGCATTCCGATTGGGTGAATTTCCCCGCCCAGTTCGTCGAACAACTCTCCGCGCATCTTTGGACAACCCACCAGCTCGACGCATTCCGAGTCGCTGCGACAGAGTATGCGAATCGCCTACAAGCAGCTATGCCGCCCAAGCCTCCCGAACTGCCAAGGCTCGGCATCGCAGTGATCGGAAAAGGCGTCGACTCATATGACAGGCCGCTGTTTCGCAAGCTACGGCCGCACGGCGCCTATTTCAGTCGTGTAACTCCAGAGAACGGTTTGCGCACTCTGCTGGAAATCGTCGCTGTAAGGGCCAAACAAACGTCTGCCCGATATGCGCACTGGTATATCGACGGCGGCGATGCGGCGGAACATAATCCCGCTATAACGACCGTCGCCTACAGCTCGCTTGATCCGGTTCGGGCCGCCCTGTTGCGCAATATGCATTCTGCAATCGAAAGACCCGGCATGGGGCCCGAGGCGCTTCGTACGCTTATGGCCGGATGGCGTCCCGAAGACCTCGGCATGAAAAGCAGCGATCCTGTTCTCGATCGTTTTCGAGTGAAATTGTTGACCGAAGGATCCGGTACGCAGATTTTCAGCACCAGCTTTACTCAGTGGGCGGCGCGCGAAGCCTTGCGGCGTGCCGAGCCCGCAACTTTGTTAGTGCGGTTTGCTCCGCGGCAGAGACTTAAGCCTATGAACGAATTGCTTTCACCCGAAGACGAGCACCCTGAACAAGATCCCGTCGGCTCTCTCGTCGATGCCGACATGGGTGCGTACTACAACTGGCTGAACCAGCAACGATTGCCGGGAGCGGAAAAATCTGCGTTTCTGGCCTGGTTCGAGGGACACAGTTCGGCGATCGTAATCGGTCCCACAGTTCCGCAGGGCACGGAGTCTAACGAGACGACCGATATGAAGCAGTTACTTTCCTGGATTGTGTAGGTTTCATTCAGGAGTGGCCGAGCAGTATCTGTGCGAATGAAAGGATTAAGCACTCAAATGGATCGACGCGATTTCCTCGTTTCCTCCGCGACACTCGTCGCTGCGGCACATCTAGGACCGCTGGCGCTGGGACGGTCTGCCGAACCAAATGCAGCAGGAAGGATCATTCTGCCCATCAACCGCGGCTGGAGATTCAGTCCGAAGCAAGTTGACGGTGGACACGACAAGACCTTCGATGACTCCGGTTTCGACCGCATCGTGGTTCCGCATACAAACAAGCGCCTGCCCTGGCACGGATTCGATGAAAAGGAATACGAGTTCGTTTCGCTGTATCGCCGTCGATTCAAGTTGCCCGAAGCGGCGAAAGGGAAGCGCGTTTTCATCGATTTCGAAGGTGTAATGACGGCCTCTACTGTATGGATCAACGGCATAAAGCTAGGAGAATACAAAGGGGGATACACACCATTTTCGTTTGAGCTAACGTCGCACCTAGATTGGGACGGCGACAACTTGTTGGCTGTTGATGTGGACTCAACCGAGCGCCCGGACATTCCGCCTTTCGGCTATGAAATCGACTACCTGACATTCGGCGGCATTTACCGCGAGGTCTCTCTGCGTATCGTGCCTGCAACGTTTATCGAGAATATTTTTGTGCAGCCGAAGGATGTGTTGACCAAGCCATCCGTCGACTTGCAATGCTTTCTTGAGAATGCGCAATCAATGCCGAAAAATCTCAGTATCGAAGCCGAACTGTTTGACGGCGGCCGATCGGTCAGTAAGGTTTCTCAACGCATCCAAGAGGGGTCCGCTAAGGGTGGTGCTGCTGACAATGACCCGACATCCTATGTCCTGCATCTCGCTGATTTTCTCGGCGTCAAACTTTGGGATCTAGAGAACCGCAACCTGTATGAGATGCGCGTTCGTCTGCTGCAGGGAAAACAACTGCTCGACGAAGACTCGCGTCGTTTCGGTTTCCGCCACGCTGGTTTTACCGATCACGGATTTGAACTCAACGGGAAGGTGATCAAGTTGCGCGGCCTCGATCGTCATCAGACATTCCCCTTCGTTGGACAAGCGATGCCCGGCCGATCGCAGCGCCGAGATGCCGATATCCTACGGAACAAATTGCACTGTAATATCGTCCGCACATCGCACTACCCTCAGTCGCGCCATTTCCTGGACGCCTGTGATGAGATGGGACTTTTGGTACTTGAAGAGATCCCCGGCTGGCAACATATTGGCGATGAGGCGTGGAAGCAGATATCCATCGACAACGTACGGCGCATGATACGCCGCGATTGGAACCATCCGGCGATCATCCTATGGGGCGTCCGTATCAACGAATCACGCGACGATCATGACTTCTACACCCGTACCAACGCAGTGGCGCACCGACTCGATCCGACACGGCAGACCGGTGGTATCCGTTACTTTCAGGAGTCGGAGTTTCTCGAAGACGTTTTCACTATGAATGATTTCGGCTTTCCACTGAAGCCACCAAATCATCCGCGCTATCTGAACACCGAATTTGTCGGCCATACCTTTCCGACGAAGACCATCGACAATGTGGAGCGCCTCACGGAGCATATGATGCGGCACGCGAGAATCCACGACCAACTCGCTTCCAACGCCCAATACGCGGGCGGCATCGGCTGGTGCGCATTCGACTACAACACTCACGGAAATTTCGGATCAGGAGATCGGATTTGCTACCACGGCGTGACCGACATTTTTCGTGAGCCGAAACCAGCGGCAGGGTTTTATAAGTCGCAGTGTGAGCCGTCCGAGGAGGTTGTCCTGGAACCCGCGTTTCATTGGGCACGTGGCGATGAATCCATCGGCTTCACAAAGGCTGTTGTGTGCTCCAACTGCGATCACCTCAAGTTCTATATCAACGACAAGCTAGTTGCGGATGCCGATCCCGACCGTAAGCAGTTTCAGAATTTGAAGTACGCGCCATTCGTCGTCGATATGGGAGGTGCTCTTCGCCACGGCTGGGGAGATCTCCGCATCGAAGGCTATATTCAAGGCAAGAAGGTAATCGAAAAGAGCATGTCGGGCAAGGGCGTCGACATGCAATTCACAGTCACTCCTGACGATTCGACGCTAGTAGGCGATGGCGCTGATAGCACGCGGATCGTGCTGCGCGTTAACGACGAATTCGGGGCCATCCGGCCGTTCGCTGATGATTCCATCAAACTCGAACTCGAAGGCCCGGCGGAGCTCATCGGCGACAATCCCTTCTCGTTAGTCGGCGGGACGGGCGCTATCTGGATCCGAGGAAAAGATGAACCAGGCACGGCGCGACTCACTGCAACGCATCCCCGGCTGGGCGCACAACGAATCGAGATTCGCATAATCGAAGCAGGCCCAGAGGAGGCGTAATGCAATTGCTCAGCTGGCAGTCACCCCACCGCGCTCATCCCTATACGGTCATTGGTAGAGCCGTGCTGTTCGTCGTCATCTTTTCTGCTCTCGCCTGCTCAAGTTCCAATGCCAGCGAAGCACCAAGATTCATAGCGAAAGATGGCCGATGGGCTTTCCTCGTCGACGGGCAGCCCTACCTGATTCTCGGCGGACAGGTTCACAACTCGAGCGCGTGGCCATCGGAACTCCCGGCGGTCTGGAAGTCCTTAGCCGAACTGCACGCCAATACCGTTGAGGCTCCCGCTTATTGGGAGCAGGTTGAGCCTCAGGAAGGCAAATTCAACTGGGACAATGTCGATGCCGTCGTCAAAGGTGCCCGAGAGCACAATCTGCATGTCGTATTTCTGTGGTTCGGCACCTGGAAAAACGGCAACATGCATTACGTGCCGGACTGGGTCAAAACAGACACGAAGCGCTTTCCACGGGTGATCCGCGCTGATGGGGAGCCGATCGATGTACTTTCGGCGAGTTCGCGCTCGAATCTTGAAGCCGATAAGAAAGCTTTTGTCTCGCTCATGCAGCACCTTAAAAGCACGGACGCGACCGAGCACACCGTTCTGATGGTGCAAGTTGAGAACGAGTCGGGCATCATCGGCAGCCTGCGTGATTTTTCCGCGGAATCTAACAAGGAATTTGCCGGGCAAGTCCCCGCCGACATGCTCTCCGCCGCACACAAGCAACCGGGCACATGGAGCGAAGTGTTCCGCGGCGACGCCGACGAACTCTTCCAGCTTTATCACCAAGCTCACTACCTCAACGAGATTGCCGCAGCGGGCAGGGCGGAGTTCGACATACCTCTTTATATGAATGTCTGGCTAAGCTATCCGCCAGCGGAACTGCCGGAGCGTGCCTTACCGCAGCCCGGTATTGGGTATCCCAGCGGAGGAGCGGTGCAGCGGTGGGTTGGCCTGTGGCGTGCGCTCGCGCCCTCAATCCAAGCTATCGCGCCGGACATTTACGGTGACGATGCTGGCTTCGTACGGTCTGTTCTCGATGCCTACCACCGGCCGGACAATCCTCTGCTCGTACCGGAGATTGCCAAAACGGACCCATTCGCCCGCTATGATTTTCTTGCCTTGGGAGAAGGCGCACTCGGCATCGCGCCCTTCGGCGTCGATCCAAGAGGGTGGAACATCCTCGGCGATAGCGCTGCCGCCGGACATGCCCGCAATTTCGCCATGCTTGCGCCCATGGACCGCGAAATCGCGAAGCTGAACTTCGAAGGCAAACTGGAGACCTCGATGGAAGAGGTCGGACGAGCCCAACAGCAGCTCAATTTCGGATCATGGCAAGCCACTATTTCTTACGGGTATCCGCAATACGATGGCCGGCGTCCGCCGGGTACCGCTGATGCTCACGGCGTCGCCTTAGTCGGGCAGCTTGGTCCTGACGAATTCCTGGTCACTGGAGTGGATGCTTCCGTGAGTTTTCACCTTCCCGGACGTCCGCCGGGCATGCGCATGCAGATCTTGTCGGCGGAAGAAGGCTCGTTCCAGAACGGCGTGTGGAAACCGGTTCGCTTGTGGAACGGCGACGAAACCGACCGAGGCCTCGAATTCCACGCTAACGATCCCGTCGTCATCCGCGTGCGGCTAAGCAAGTTCTAGCGCACAAAAGCCTTGAACCGGCCCGCCTGAACCGCGGCAGGTTTAGTTTGGCTAGTCGGCGGGTTCTCCGGGGCCGGCAAGAAAAACATTCTTTCTCTGAAACGCTTTTCAATTCCCCAACACTATATTGATGTGGAACGAATCGCCCGGTATACGGCGGTGAAGCCACAAAGCGCCGACAGCCAGGTAACCACCGGTTGGTCGGGTTCTTGAGAGTGCCGGATGGCATCCGGGGGGAAGGCGTCCGGCACTTTCTAGTTGGTTCTTGTGATATGGAACTTCTCGCGGACGTCGACCGAACGGAGTCACATTCAGTGCGCATGGCCCGGTCCTTACCTTCTGCCAGTTGCCGCCGCGGCGGCCTCTTTGTTGTAAAGCGTGAAAGCCCGCTACAAGCCAGCGTCAGTGCACCTGCTCCGGTGCTACACTGTGTGCCAATTTCCAACGGCCGGGGCAAGTACTTGCAGTTCCAGTCATTTGACGAGTCTTATGTCAGTCTTCTGAAGTCGGGAGATTTTCGCACCCAAGAGCATTTCTCGGCCTATTTTGGTGCCCTGATCAAGATCAAGCTGGGCTCGCGTGTGAACTCGCGGGAGGCAGTGGAAGACTTGCGACAGGAGACCTTCGCCCGCTTTTTTGCGGCACTGCACGCTGGCAAGATACTGCAACCAGAGCGGTTGGGGGCATTCGTAAACTCGATCTGCAATAACGTCTTGCTGGAATACTACAGAGCTTCCGCGCGTAGCACGTCGCTCGAAGATGAAGAGGAAAAAAATTTCCCGGTCTCCGAATTCGATTGGCTTTCAGTTTTGGGCGCAAAAGAGACAGAGAAGAAAGTCAGGCTGATCCTTGAAAAGCTCTCGGAACGGGACCGCCGATTGTTGCGAGCGATCTTTCTGGAAGAGCGGGACAAGGATGAAGTGTGTCGCGATTTTGGGATCGATCGGGAGTACTTAAGGGTGCTTCTGCATCGTGCAAAACAGGCATTTAAGTCAACCTATCTGCGGCAAAGCGGAGAAAATTCCCCAGATTATGCTCCGGCCTAGGAGGAGTTCGATCAATGCCAAGCACGTACTTAGAGGGGGAAGTGGCTATGGACCACGCTGAGGTGGTTCGACAAAAACTGACGGAACGATACCTGCTCCACGAACTGGATGGCGAGATACGGGACCAGTTCGAGGAACACTACTTCGACTGTTCCGAGTGCGCCATGGACGTCAGAGCGGCGTCCGAGTTTGTAGCGCAGAGCCGGGCCGTTCTGGCCGAAAATGCAGAAACCGCCGTCCACGAACAAGCGCCCAGGCGCACGGAACGCGGAGGCTGGCTGGCATGGCTGCGTCCCGCGTTTGCGGCTCCCGCACTTGCGCTCTTATTGGCCATGGTTGGGTATCAGAATCTCGTCACCTACCCGAGACTAAGGAGGGCTGTCGGTGGACCGCAAACCCTGCCTTGGGCGCCGGTGACCGTGGGAACTTACGGTCCATCGGGGCCGACAGTCCCGGTGGAGCGAGGGAAGGGTTTTCTTCTCCTGGTGCGAATTCCGCATGATGAAGCCTATGTAAAGTACAAGGCGGACTTGTATAACCCCGCGGGAGCGCTAGAATATTCCCTCGCGATTCCGGCCACCGCGACCGGAGATCAATGGCCGCTGATTATTCCGCAAGGGAATCACGAACCGGGGAATTACAGAATCTCGGTGCACGGAGTTACTGCCTCGGGAGAAGTCAGAGATCTGGGAAGCGCGCCGTTTGTTTTGCAGACTCAGAATTGACCTTGAAGGAACATAGGGGGCAACATGGCGACCATGACGGAAATTCCAGCTAAAGTCGATTTGCAGACTCCTTCGCACGAGTACCACGCCGAAGCTCATGTGCTCAGCGGGCACTTGCAGCGCCCGATCGATCAGAAAATTGAGCGGCACGCACCGGTGACATTGAAAGATCGAAGGGGCGGACACCTTACCCGCTTCGCGGAAGAAGTCAGCATCGAGGGACTGATTACTTTCGCCAAGGGCCACACTCGCGTTTCGGGCGCCCGAAGCCTGAAAGACAATGGATGGATTACTCTCTCCTCGTCGGTCATCGAAGGCTTGAATGTTTTCGAGATCATTACGGCCGACCGCGTGGTGTCGCAGGTCTCCACGAATCACGCCTACGAGAATGGCCATGTTCCGCAGGTGACTTTTCTCGGCACGCAATTTAGGAACCTGCAAGTCAGCGGAGTTCCGGTCACACTGACCCTCAACTTCGGCATTTGCGGAGACCGGCCAGCCCACGACCGCTCCTATCTGCGGGATCTCAAGTTCCTGGATGCGGTGAAAGAACAGAACGAAAGCATCGCTAAGGCTGACGGCCTTCCCAAAGACCTGAAGGAGAAGTACGATAAGAAACTCGCGCACATCCATAAGCTCATCAGTACTTGCGACACGGATGACGAAAGCTGCCGCGAGCCCATCACATGTTCTCTGGTCGAACACATCGACGAGATCCCGATCCCCGGAGTGCAGATCTTCGGGAACCTGATTGCGATTCCGGACTTCGGAACCGTGGCGCTGGGAGAGATCGAAGTCGGCGAGAGGATGAGCGAGAAGTCTCAAAGGGCCGACTCGTACTTCGAAATGACGGCGATCAACATGAAGCTAGGTTGCGTGGGCCATGGAACGGCTTCAGCCGCAACAGTCGCAGCCAACGGCCGCACGCATCCGTAAGTTTTGGTGTTTCCTTTCTTGCTCTTGTCTGCGGGCTTGCGTGTAGTCCTGGAATAAGCCCGCAGAATTCCTATGATCGTGACTTTCGCACTTTCGTCCATGGCGATCTGATCGACAGTCAGAAAGAAGCGCATCGAGGCAGCGAGCGATTTCGAGTTTCCAGCCCGGAGTGGGCGTGGAAATTCAGGATACTCGAGGCCGAATCCCTCTTGTGGCAGGGGCTGTATGAAGATACCTTGAAACTCTTTGACTCTCAATCGAATCTGCCCAGCAGTAATTGGTCGAGGATCGAAATCCTCGCGATTGAGGGTGTCGCCAATGCTTCGCTGCATCGATTTTCGGAAGCGGAAAAAAAACTCCTGCTCGCAGCTCAATTGTGTCAGGTGAACTCGGAGCTGACCTGCGGCGATGTGCTCCGCGCTCGCGGCGTTCTGGCGGTCCAACTGGGACAAATTGAGATCGCAAAAGGTTTCTTTTGGGACTCGCTACAATTCGCGCGCACACACAAAGATCCCTTTCTGGAAGAAACAGCTCTCCTCAACCTGGGATTGACTTCCCTGCGGGACGAACATTTCGACGAAGCAATCGACTGGACTGATGCTGCGTATAAAGCGGCAACCAATCTCGGGGCGAACGGCGAGGCGCAGGCAGCCCTCGGAAATCTCGGCTGGGCCTACTACAACCTAGGGGATTTCGAAAGGTCCCTCGATTTCTCTCTGGAAGCTGAGAAGCGTTCGATTCTGGCGGGTGAGACCATCGATCAGCTGTACTGGATGACGAATGTCGGATACGTATACGCAAAGATTGGGGATTTTGCGCGGGCTAAAGCGTCGTATCTCAAAGCACTTGACCTTGCGACTCGAATCAAGGGCAGAGAGGGTATTTACAACGCTCTACGCGCGTTAGCCCTTGTGTGTGTCGAACGGGGAGAAGTGGAGGAGGCGCGCAAATATTCCGAGGAAGCCCTCAAGATCGCCAGGGCGGACAACAATCGATTGAATGAGCTCTATCCGCTTCTGGTTGAAGGACTCGTAGCCACGTCGGTAGGTGACGAGGAAAATGCAGAACTCTGGTTGCGGGAAGTGGAGCAAGATCAAAGCGGGAACGGGTCATTGAAGTGGAGAGCGGAGCACGGTCTAGCACTACTCTACGATAAGAAGAACCGTCCGGGAGACGCTGATTCCGAGTACCGAATAGCGCTTGCGACTTTCGAACATGCTCGATCGTCACTTCAGCGGAACGATTCGAAGCTGCCTTTTTCCGGCAACGCAGCACCCATCTACGACGACTACATCCACTTCCTCGTGGCGCAAGGGAAGCCGGAGCGGGCTCTGCGCTGGGCCGACTACAACCGTGCGCGAACTTTGTCGGAAGGCCTGGGCTTGCTTTCTGATGCCCATGCGAAAGGGAAGTCGAGACAGGATCATGCGGACGCTCCGCTGCTCGACGCACGGGCTATCGCTCGACGCGCGGGCGGGACGCTCCTCTTTTATTGGCTTGGCGAGAAGCAGTCATACCTGTGGGCGATCACTTCAAAAAAGATTCGTCTGTTTACGCTGCCTCCACGTTCCGACATCGAAGCAGCTGTCCGGCACTACAGGATCATGATTACGGGGCCGCAGGATGCTCTTCAGTCAGGCGAAGAAGGGCGCGCGCTTTATCGGATGCTCGTTGCTCCTGCTCAGCCGCTCTTGGGCAAAGACGCAAAAGTTTTTATCGTGCCAGATGGAAGCCTCAACGGTCTCAATTTCGAGACGCTGGTCGTGCCCACGGCCAATCCGCATTTTTGGATTGAAGATGTGAACGTCGTTAACAGCAGTTCGCTGCGTGTGCTGGCCGCCTCCCTGGCTGGTAGAAAAACGAAATCGCGACGGCTTCTTCTTTTGGGGGACAGCGTGAGCGCCGGTAGAGATTATCCGGAACTGCCTAAGGCCGCAGAACAGATGACCAGTGTTGCGAGACACTTTCCCGCTGCGCAGCAGAGTGTATACCGGCGGGACTTAGCTACTCCCGCGGCCTACCTTCGGAATCATCCAGAGCAGTATTCCTTTATTCATTTCGTTGCGCACGGGACTTCCAGCAGGCTCAGTCCGCTCGATTCTGCCATCGTGCTGTCGAAAGAGGCAGGCGAACCGAATTCTTTCAAACTGTATGCGCGCGACATCATTCAGCATCGGTTGCACGCAGATCTGGTCACGATATCCGCTTGTTACGGATCGGGCGAGCGTGAGTACTCAGGCGAAGGACTCGTCGGCCTCGCGTGGGCGTTTCTGCGGGCGGGATCCCGCGATGTAATCGCCGCGCTGTGGGAAGTGACGGACGCTTCAACCGATCAGCTGATGGATCGTTTCTACGAAGAACTCACAAACGGCGCCGCTCCCGAGGTTGCTCTCCGCAGGGCTAAACTCGCACTGCTGCGGGGTACTGCATTCCACGACCCTTTTTACTGGGCACCGTTTCAGCTGTACGAAGGATAAGGCTACAGCCCGGCACTTGACTCCCGCCTTCAATACCCACCCAGCCGTCCTGCTCCGATGAGTGGTAATCCGAAGTTTTGTCGGCGAATTAATCGACAAGAAGTATCTCAACCTTTACAACTCGAAGACATTGTGTTGACACGGAGAGGCCAGAATAGCCATGAGAGGCGTGGAAACGCATAGTTCGGAGGTAGGGTACAACCTGGCGTTCGCTTCCCTCTGCTGCGAATCGAGAGGCAAGTTCATGACGAGTGGCATTATTTGGGGAATGACTACAACGGACTTTCTCAAGCGAGACGTTCAGACTTCGCTTTGCGAAACGTTCATCGTAGCCGGGGCGGCCGCTGAAATTCGCACCAATTCTGCGTTAATTTTGGATGCGGCTGCTCAGTGCTTTCCTCGTTTGCCGCCACGACCCTCCATTTGCGAATTGCGGTTTCGCCTCTGGGTCGATCCGGGTGGCATCTCACACGGACCGTGGCCCGTTCCCTACCTCCGCGGCCTGGGCCATTTGGTGTTTGCAGGATTTGATTCCGAAAGTTCGGCGATGATCGATTTGAAGTCGCGGCGAATATCAGGTCGTTTTTCGCCAGAAGTGGCAAGTGATCAAAGCTATTGGAAGCGTGTGATTTTTCCAAGACTTCTCACCGCCCTCGGGCCGTCGATTGGAGTCATAGAGCTTCACTGCGCCTGTGTGTCATGGAATGGACGCGGAATTGTTCTGTTCGGAGCTCCAGGCGCGGGAAAGTCGACGCTGGCCTTGGCGCTGGCTCGTCAGGGTTGGTCATTGATGTCTGAAGATTGGACTTATTTTTCCCGCGATGGTGGCGCCATAGCGGCGTGGGGAATTCCTTCAGTCGTGAAACTACTTCCCGATGCGATACGTCATTTTCCAGAGCTCGGAACATTTCGTACAACCATCGGTATGGATGGAGAAGAGGCATACCGGACAGAGCCTGAGAAGGACTTCGGTGTTTCGTCGACGCGCCATTGCCGTCCGGAGTGGCTGGTGTTCCTGGAGCGCGGCGATAAATCCGCGTTTGATATTTCGACGATGTCCGGTTCGGAGGCTGAACATATTTTGTCCCGGGACCTGCTGGCGCAATCGGCCGGGGTTGCGAAGTGGCAGAAAACGACCATCGCCAAGCTGGTGGCGAATGGCTGCTGGAGACTTCGGTATGGCGGAGATGCGCGAGAGGTCGCCTCTGAATTGACTCGAGTCTGCCTGAGTGGCGCGGAGTCACCGGCTGAAACGGCGGTCACCTATGTTGGCTCCTGAAACTGCTCGCAATGATATCTTTCGCCGTTTCACCCCGACTCCGCTGGAGCTCGACTTCGCGATCATGGGTCGGCCAATTCGCGTGGAGACAAACAGCTCTTCGGTCTCAGCTCATGTTCAAAATGTAACCAGGAGTTATGCAACTACGGAGCGCCTCCACCCGCAGTTTCTTTGGCGAATCGTCAGCGACGCGAGCTCGGGACTATTTCCGCCGTTGTCGCGCCGAATCGGCTTTAGCGACGGAAGTCTGCGGTTCGTCAACCTTAATCAGCGGGCCTTCCTCGCCATTGATCTGGATGCACATGAGGCCACCGCCTTTTTGTCGCCAGAACTGTGCGAGGACGAAATGGGCTTCTACTCTGTGGTTCTTTCCGATCTTTTCGATTTGAGTTCTGCCATGTTGGGCCTGACGGAAATTATGGCCGGATTAGTCGCGGCGAACGGCCGTGGATTACTTGTATTCGGTTCGCCCCGCAGCGGAAAAACGACTTCCTGTTACTGGGCAGGCAAGATGGGCATGGA